>Ga0335073_10000447_pt1 | contig 52699 bp, 50 predicted proteins | sample Lox_Sample_22_FD_207093 | JGI IMG/M metagenome (GOLD analysis project Ga0335073, IMG submission 207093) | Soil microbial communities from Loxahatchee National Wildlife Refuge, Florida, United States - Lox_Sample_2.2 | ecosystem: Environmental > Terrestrial > Soil > Wetlands | place: USA... | reverse complement strand
TGCTCACAAAGTCGCTCGGCACGTCCAACCCGCACAACGTCATCAAGGCGACTTTCGACGCCCTGTTGCATCTGAAGGATGCCGCCAAGGTCGCCGAATCGCGTGAAAAGGGAGCGGAAAAAGCGGCCGCTTCCTAGTGCCGCGTCCGGAAGATCATGGCTACCGCCGACAATAAAACGCTCAAAATCAAGTGGGTGCGCAGCTTTATCGGCTGCACTCGTGACATGCGGCAGACCATACGGGGTCTCGGCTTTCGCCGCATGCAGCAGGTGGTCGAACGCCCGGATACGCCGGAAATTCGCGGGATGATCGCCAAAGTTCATCACTTGGTGGAAATTCAGGGTCGGGAAAACGCATGAAGCACACACTTTCTAATTTGAAGCCGCCTCGCGGCTCGCGTCATCGCAAGGTTCGTGTCGGCCGCGGCATGGGATCCAAGCTGGGCAAGACCTCGGGTGCAGGCAACAAAGGCCAACAGTCACGCCGTGGCTATTCGCGCCGTGCGGGATTCGAAGGCGGCCAGATGCCGCTGCATCGGCGCTTGCCTAAGCGCGGTTTTTCCAGTCCTTTTCCGAGAGAATTTGCGGTCGTCAACGTCGAAGCTTTTAACGCTTTTCCCGCCGGCGAAACCGTCACGCCGGAATCGCTCGCAGGGCACGGCATCGTCCGCGCCGTTCGTGACGGCATAAAAGTGCTGGGAGACGGTGAGCTGAAAGTAGCATTAACGGTGCGAGCCCACGCCTTCAGCAAGTCGGCGCAGGAAAAAATCACTCGCGCCGGAGGGAAAGCCGAAATCCTGCAATGAAGAAGTTTTTTGAAGCGTTTCGCAATATCTTTACGACCAGCGACTTGCGCGCTCGCGTGCTGTTCATGCTCGCGTTGCTGGCTGTGTATCGCCTCGGTGCGTTCATTCCGACGCCCGGCATCAACACGGCGTTGCTGCAGCAGTTGTTCCAGCAGAATCAAGGCACGGTGCTCGGCGTTCTCGACCTTTTCAGCGGCGGCAACTTCCGCAGCATGACCATATTCGCGCTCGGCATCATGCCTTACATCACGGCAGCCATTATTCTCGAGCTGCTCGTGGTTGTCTGGCCGTATCTCGAGCGGCTGCAGAAGGAAGGCGAACTCGGGCGCCGCAAGATCACGCAATATACCCGCTATCTCACGATCATCCTGAGCGTGTTCCAATCGCTGATGATCGCGCGGACGCTGCAGGGTCCCGGACAGACACTGGCGGGCGAAGCCCTCGTCTACAACCCCGGCTGGGCGTTCACCTTGATGACGGTGCTGACCTTGACGACCGGCTCAGCCTTCATCATGTGGTTGGGTGAACAGATCACTGACCGCGGCATCGGCAACGGCATGTCGTTGATCATTTTTGCCGGAATTGTGGATGGATTGCCGCGAGGCGTCCGCGACCTGTTTGTTAAGTTCCAGAACGGCCAGTGGGGTTCTTTCACCGGTATCGTGCTGGTTTCCCTGATCGTGTTCATGGTTGCCGTTGTCGGATTTATCGTCTTTGTGGAAGACGGCCAACGGCGCATCCCCGTGCAATACGCGAAGCGGGTGATGGGCCGAAAAGTGATGGGTGGTCAGATGACCTATCTGCCGCTTAAGGTCAATGCCGGCGGCGTGATCCCGCCGATCTTTGCCAGCTCGTTGCTCACGTTTCCGCAGACTTTCGCGCTGCTGCTGCGCAATAAGTCGCCGTTTTTCCAGAAGCTCGGCGCCACGATTCAATGGGGCGAGCCGCTCTACACGCTGCTTTATGTGACGCTGATTATTTTCTTTGCATTCTTTTATGTGGGCATCATTTTCAATCCCACCGAGCTTGCGGACAACATGCGCAAGTACGGCGGGTTCGTTCCCGGGATTCGGCCGGGCCGCAACACGTCCGAATACATCAACAAGGTTCTGACGCGGCTCACGCTCGTCGGTGGCATCTACTTGGCTATCGTTTGCCTGCTGCCGGAGTGGATGATTTCGGGAATTCACCTGCAGCATCTGCCGTGGGTCGGGAACTGGTTTGACACGCACATGTGGCGGCCGATTCTGGATGGGTTGGGTGTCCAGTTTTATTTTGGTGGCACATCGCTGCTGATCGTGGTGGGCGTTGCCATGGACACGGTGCAGCAGCTGGAAGCGCAGTTGGTGATGCGCAATTACGATGGATTTGTGCGAAAGGGCCGTGTTCGGGGCCGCCGAGCCTGATTCGGCGCTCATTTCAAAATGGCTCTGGATCGCGTTTTCATTTTCCTGGGCCCTCCCGGGGCGGGCAAGGGCACTCAGGCAAACCGCCTCGCGCGGCGCTACGGGATGCCACATCTCTCGACGGGCGATATGTTGAGAGAGGCGGTAGCTAAGGGTACTCAGGTCGGGTTGGGCGCTAAGCCGCTGATGGATCGCGGCGAGCTGGTTCCGGACGCGCTGGTTACGAAGATGGTTGCCGAGCGGCTGGAAAGCGGCGATTGCAATCGTGGCTGCGTGTTTGATGGCTACCCGCGCACCGTCACGCAGGCGGTTGACCTGGATCACTTGCTCGAGTGGCGCGGGATGGGCAAGCCGGTGGTGATTGAGTTTCGGGTCCCGGCAGACCGGCTTTTGCGGCGGCTTTCGGGGCGCTGGACCTGCAGCGTCAACGGCGAGACGTACAACATCTACGAAGCGCCGCCCAAAGTGCCGGGGATTTGCGATTTTGACGGCGGCAAGTTGATTCAGCGTCCGGATGACCGTCCGGAAGTGATTTCCGAGCGGCTCGCGGCTTACGAGTTTCAGACGCGGCCGTTGACCGATTATTACTGGCGCAAGGGCGTCCTGGATGTGATTGACGCTTCGGCCTCGATGGAGGAGGTCAGCAAAGCGCTGGCGAAAATCATTCGCCGAGTGTCGGGCCGTGCCGCTTTGCGGCCGGTAACGGGGGCCGATGGTTATCTGTAAGTCGACGGCCGAATTGGAGAAGATGCATCGCGCGGGCTTGCTCGTGTGGGAAGTGCTGGAAAAGATGCGCGCGATGGTTCGTCCTGGGATCTCGACGAAAGATCTCGACGAGTTTGCCGAGGCTTATACTGCCGAGCATCGCGCCAAACCTGCGTTTAAGGGATATCGCGGGTACCCGGGTTCAGTTTGCACGTCGATCAACGACGAGGTGGTGCACGGGATTCCGTCCCCTGCGCGCAAGGTGCGCGAGGGGGACATTCTCTCGATGGATTTCGGCGTGCTGATGGACGGCTATTACGGCGACGCCGCGCTCACGGTTCCTGTGGGCAAGATCGCGCCAGAGCGCGAAAAACTCCTGCGCGTAACGCGTGAATCGCTTGAGCGCGGGATTGAGAAGGTGCGCGCCGGGAACCGCCTCGGCGATATTTCGTCCGCGGTCCAGCAGTGGGTCGAGCGGAACGGCTACTCGGTGGTCCGGGAATTTGTCGGTCACGGTATTGGGACCAAGATGCATGAGGACCCGCAGCTGCCGAACTACGGGTCGCCGGGGCAGGGACCGAGGTTGCAGGAGGGCATGGTCCTGGCGATCGAGCCGATGGTGAATTCAGGCAGTCCGGCCGTTAAAGTCCTGGAAGACGATTGGACGGCTGTTACTGCCGACGGCAGCGACTCGGCGCATTTCGAGCACACCGTCGCTGTCACGGCAAATGGTCCGTGGATTTTGACCAGGCCGCGCGAAGCGACCGGGCCCGTTTGGTAGTTTTTTCAAGCCGCCATATCGGCGGTTGATGTGCGTAGGTTTGAAGGAGCAAATGGCTCATCAAAGAAGGCCGGAACCGGAAAAGAAGAAGCCCGGAGAGGGCAGCGGCAAGGAAGACGCCATCGAGGTGATGGCCACAGTGGTCGAACCGCTTCCCAATGCCATGTTTCGCGTGGAGCTCGAGAACAAGCATCAAGTTCTCGCGCACATCTCGGGCAAGATGCGGAAAAACTTCATCCGCATTCTTCCCGGTGACCGGGTGGCCGTGGAGCTTTCGCCCTACGACCTGACGCGCGGCCGCATCGTCTATCGGTACAAGTAGCGCGGCAAGGAAGGCGTTAAAGATATGAAAGTTCGGGCATCGGTTAAGAAAATTTGCATGAAGTGCAAGATCGTTCATAGGCGCGGCGTGGTGCGTGTGATTTGTTCCAATCCCAAGCACCGCCAGCGCCAGGGCTAGTTTGTTTTCAGGCGGCTTTCGCCGCCGAGGTCGGAGGAAGAATGGCACGTATCGCAGGCATAGATTTAAATCCGAATAAGCGGCTTTGGATCGGGCTTACCGCCATCTACGGCATCGGCCAGAAGCGCGCTCGCGATTTGGCGGAAAAGGCGAATGTCGATCCTACGAAGAAGGTCGGCGAGCTGACCGAAGAAGAGGTCAATCACCTTCGCAACGCGATCGAGAGCGAGGGCCGCATCGAGGGCGACCTCCGCAAGGAAATCCAGATGAATGTTCGCCGCCTGATTGAAATTCAGGCCTACCGCGGGCTGCGGCACCGGCGCAATTTGCCGGTCCGCGGGCAGCGCACGCATACGAATGCGCGCACGCGGAAGGGGCCGCGCAAGGGCGCGGTGGCAGCGAAGAAGAAAGTGATGGCCCGCAAGTAATTGCCGAAGCGAAATAGCCTCGGGACTTTGAAAGGTTAGAAGCGAAAATGGCAAAAGAGAAAGCGCAAGACGCAACCGCCGCACCGGCAGCAGGGGCTAAACCGGCCGGCGGCAAGCGCAAGAAGGAATTTCGCAAGAAGCGCGAAAAGCGCGTCGTGCCGCACGGCGTGGTTTGCATTCAGGCGACGTTCAACAACACGATCGTCACCCTGACCGACCCCGACGGGCGCGCTGTGAGCTGGGCGTCGTCTGGTTCCGTCGGCTTCAAAGGATCGCGCAAAGGCACGCCGTACGCCGCGCAGCAGGCTGCCGCGACGGCTGCGGGCGTTGCGCGCGATCAATACGGTATGAAGTCCGTCGAGGTCCGCGTGAAAGGACCTGGCGCAGGCCGCGAATCTGCTGTGCGTGCTTTGGCGTCTGCCGGGCTGCACATTAATGCGATTAAGGACGTAACGCCGGTGCCGCACAACGGCTGTCGACCGCCAAAGCGCCGCCGCGTGTAGTTTGGTGGCGTGGCGGCCGAGCCCCTTTTCGGTGGGGCATAGTTGATGTTTGGATTCTTGGGAGAAATGAACTGGATCAGGAAGAAGGGCCGTCAGCCCGTAAACTGATCGTCAAGGTGTAAAGGAGAACTCGAAGTGGCAAGACATCGCGAAGCAGTTTGCCGCTTGTGCCGTCGGGAAGGCCAAAAGCTCTTCCTGAAGGGCCTGCGGTGTTTCACGGAAAAGTGCGCCATTGAAACCCGCAATTTCGTTCCGGGTCAGCACGGGCAGGCGCGCCGCGCCAAGATGGTCGGCTACGGTGTGCAGTTGCGTGAAAAACAGAAAATGAAGCGCACTTATGGCCTTCTCGAACGGCAGTTCCGCAGCTATTTCGAAAAGGCTGTGCGCCTGAAGGGTCCCACGGGCTCGAACCTTCTGGTCATGCTCGAGCGGCGCCTCGACAATGCGGTCTATCGCATGGGGCTCGCCGGCTCACGCTCGCAGGCGCGCCAGCTTGTGCTCCACGGTCATGTGCAGGTAAAGGGACACAAGGTGAACGTCCCGAGCTACCTCGTGCAAGTGGGCGACGAAATCGCACTCCGCGAAAAGATGCACCAGAACGCAATGGTGCTTGAAGCGCGCAATCTGGCTCAGAGCCAGGGCGTCGCGCCGTGGCTGGATATCGATCGCGAGCATTTCAAGGCTCGCGTTGTCGCCATGCCGCGCCGCGAAGATGTTCAGACGCCGCCGATGAACGAACAGCTCATCGTCGAGCTTTACTCGAAATAAACTTTTGGTGTTCCTGCATCTCGGGTCCGCTTGCTGGACGTGAGGGTTTGTTTGACCTGACCCCGGGGACATTCGACTTTCTGCAATCTGTTAAGGCTCGCCCCGTGCGAGCCGGAAGGAAGGGCAAATTATGTGGAAGGGTTTTCAGAAACCGAAGCGGTTGGCGGCTGAACCGGAGACGCTTACAGACAAGTACGGGAAGTTTTCGGCGCAGCCGTTTGAGCGTGGCTGGGGAACTACGGTTGGGAACGCGCTTCGTCGCGCCCTGCTCAGCTCGCTCGAGGGCGCTGCTATCACGGCTGTGAAGATCGAGGGCGTGCTGCACGAATTTTCCCCGATTCCCGGCGTGGTCGAGGACGCCACCGACATCATCCTCAATCTTAAGCAGGTGCCGCTGAAGCTCAATACCGATCAGCCGAAGACGATTACGCTCAACGTCGATACCCCCGGACCGGTTACGTCCGCGAAAATTGAGGAAGACGCGGACATCGCCGTGCTCGACAAGAACGTCTACATTGCTACCGTCAGTGAGGGCGGAAAGCTTGAACTCGAGTTGCGCGTCAAGAACGGCCGCGGATATGTCGCTGCCGACCGCAACTTCGACGAGGATCTGCCGATCGGTTATATCCCGATCGACTCCACCCATTCGCCGGTACGCAAAGTCAATTACTCGGTCGAAGCCGCTCGCTTGGGCCAGATGACCGATTACGAGAAGCTCACCCTGGATGTTTGGACGAACGCTGCCATTACGCCTCAGGACGCGATCGGCCTAGCCGCGAAGCTGGTGAAGGATCACATGAGCATCTTCATCAACTTCGAAGAGACGCCGGAGATCGCGGAAGAGGCCACGGAGAATTACAACGACCCGCGCCTCGAATTCCTCGACCGCTCCGTCGAAGAACTCGAGCTCTCGGTTCGCTCGTATAATTGCTTGAAGAACGCCAATATTCAGAATCTGCGCGAACTCGTTCAGAAGACCGAATCCGAAATGCTCAAAACCAAGAATTTCGGCCGCAAGTCGCTGAACGAAATCAAGGACATCCTGGTGAAGATGGGCCTGAGCCTGGGCATGAAGTTTGACGAACACGGCCGTATCATTTGGCCGCCGCTGCCCAGCCAGACCGCGCCTCCGCCGGCGGAGGCTGAAGCGCCCACACTCTAATCTGGAGAGCCATTAGGGCGCGAGTGTTCGCGCCCTTGCTTTAATTCGAAAACGGATCGGAACTATGAGACACCTGAACTCAGGCAGCAAACTCGGAAAGCAGCCGGCTCACCGTCGCGCCGTCCTGCGCAATCTCGTCACGAACCTTGTCGAGAAAGAACGCATCCAGACAACTATCCGGCGCGCGAAGACAATTCGCCCCCTTGCCGAACGCCTCATCACGCTCGGCAAACGCGATTCGCTCCACGCTCGCCGGCAGGCTGCAGCGTTTCTTCTTACTCCGGGCGCCACAAAGAAGCTCTTCTTGGACCTGGCGCCGCGCTTCGCTGACCGCAATGGCGGCTACACCCGCATCATCCACACTGGCTGGCGGATTGGCGATGGCGCTGAACTTGCCATCATTGAATTCCTCGGTTCGGAACTGAAGAAGAAAGAAAAGAAGTCCCGGAAGAAAGCCGAACAGCCTCCGGAAGAACAGGAAGAGAAGGAAGCCGAAGCGAAGTCCTGAACGTCGTCTGGCGAAAGTGCAAAGCGGCCTGCGCCGACTCAAGGCTCGGGCCGTTTTTTTTTCGGTGCCGGAGCATATCGAGTACTATTCGAGCCGGTAGTTCGGCGCCTCACGCGTGATGATCACGTCGTGAACGTGGCTTTCGCGCAGCCCAGCCGACGAAATCCTGATGAACCGGCTCCTTTCCTGCAGCTCTTTCAAGTTCGCTGTGCCGCAATATCCCATTCCGCTGCGCAAACCTCCCACGAGCTGCTCCACCAAACCGGCCAGCGGCCCCTTGTACGGCACCTGCCCTTCGATGCCTTCCGGCACGGATTTCCCGCGCTCCGCACCCTCTTGCGCGTAGCGGTCCGCGGAACCGGCCTCCATCGCACCGATCGAGCCCATGCCGCGGTAGCTCTTGAACGTACGGCCTTGATACAAGATCGTCTCGCCGGGCGATTCCTCTGTTCCCGCGAAAAGGCTGCCGATCATCACCGCCGACGCGCCCGCCGCAATGGCCTTGGTGATGTCACCTGAGAATTTGATCCCGCCGTCGGCAATCACGGGTACGCCGCTTCCTTTCGCGGCTTTCGAACATTCTGCGATCGCCGTGATCTGCGGCACACCCGCGCCTGTCACCACGCGCGTCGTGCAAATTGAGCCGGGGCCGATTCCGACCTTAAGCCCGTCAATGCCGAGCGCGATCAAATCGCGCGCTGCTTCGGCAGTAGCCACATTTCCCGCGAGTATCTGCATATCGGGCAGCTTGCTCTTCACAGCGCGTATTGCGTCCATCACGCGCGTGGTGTGGCCGTGCGCCGTATCCAGAGCCAGCACGTCCACTTTTTCGTTCGCCATCTCCTGCGCGCGCTCCAGAAAATCTCCGGTCGCTCCGATCGCCGCGCCCACGCGCAACCGGCCCTGCTCGTCCTTCGCCGCGTTCGGGAAATCCATCTTCTTTTGAATATCCTTAACGGTGATCAGCCCCTTCAGGTTGTAGTCCTGATCGACCACCAGCAGCTTTTCGATCCGGTGTTGCTGCAGGATCTTCTCGGCCTCTTCCAGCGTCGTCCCCACCGGCACCGTAACGAGATTGTCTTTTGTCATGATGTTCCCGACCGGCTGATCGAGATTGCGCTCGAATCGCAAATCGCGGTTCGTCAGGATTCCGACCAATCTCTGGCCGCGCGTGACGGGCAGCCCGGACACTTTGTACTTGTTCATGAAGTCCAGGGATTGCCGCACGGATATGTCGGGCGAGATCGTCACCGGATCGACGATCATTCCGCTCTCCGACCGCTTCACACGATCGACCTCTTCGGCCTGCTTATCGATGGGCATATTGCGATGAATGAATCCGATGCCGCCCTGGCGTGCGATGGCAATAGCCAGTCGGCTATCGGTCACGGTATCCATAGCCGCGGCGACGATCGGAATGTTCAGCGAAATCTTGCGCGAGAGGCATGTTCTCGTGTCCGCTTGCGCCGGCAAAATCGAGCTTTTGCCCGGCAGCAGCAGCACATCGTCAAACGTCAACCCCTCCGGAATGGCGCCATCAATCATCATCTCTCCCATCGATCAGGTTCGGCCATTTCGCGTCCAGAAACGCAAAAACCCGGCACGTTACGCCGGGCGAGACATTTTACTTTTTCGGGACGACGGCCACGAAGCATCTTCAATTCTAGGCACATCCCCCATTGAAATCAAGAACACCACGCGATGTGGCGTCCGCTCGTGCGCGCGCGGCATGAATCGGCAGTTCTAGTTGCGATCGGAAGGTGGAATTATTCGGCGGAGGCGGGCAACATAGGGCCCGGCAGGCGCATCGACGAGAGTATTGCCAAAATCGGTAATGTTTGGCTGGGCCCCCTGCCGTTCAACCTGCCTGCGAAAGGAGTTTGACCATGAAGTGGGCGCCTGCGGGCATTACCTGCATTTTCGCTTGCCTCTTCTTCGTTCTCTTCCCCCCTTCGGCGTTGGGCCAGTCGGCAGAATCACCATCCTCTAACGCCCAGCCCAGCAAGTCGCCGCCCGCCGCCTTCGATATCGCTGAAATTCAGACAAGCGCGCACCGCACCTATCAATATATGAGAGGTCCCACGTTTTCAGGCGACCGCTACATCATCAAAGACGCGACAATGATCGACCTTATCTCAACGGCTTACGACATACAGGACGAGGACAGCATCCTCGGCGGTCCTGCCTGGCTCGAGACCGACCGTTTCGATCTTATGGCGAAGCTTCCCCCGGAGACGTCGCCCGATGCCGTGAAACAGATGCTGCAAACCCTGTTGGCCGAGCGATTCAAGCTTGTCGTTCACCACGACAGCAAACCACTGCAAGCGTATTTGCTCGAGTTGGGCAAGGGCAAGCCGAAGTTGAACGCATCGGACGGTTCGCAGAATACCGGGTGCGAGGGGCAGCAGCAGAACCCGCAACCCGCGATACCCACGATTGTCGTTTCCTGTCACAACATGACGATGGCCGCCTTCGCTGACGCGGTACACGATATGGCCGGCGGCTATCTGACCGACGGGCCGGTCGTGGACACCACTGGTTTGCAAGGCGCATGGGATTTCGACCTGAAGTGGACTCCCCGTGGCGCTCTCGCGCGAGCGGGCGATGACGGAATCTCGATCTTCAACGCTGTGGACCAGGAACTGGGGCTGAAGCTGGAGTTGAAGACGTCACCGCAGCCCGTGCTTGTAGTCGACGACGTCGAGGAGAAGCCGACTCCGAATGCGCCGGACATCGCGAAATTCCTGCCTCCTCTCCCTCCTCTGCAATTTGAAGTAGCCGTCATCAACCCGAGCAAGCCGGACGAACCGGAGCGCGGCCGCATCGATGGCGGACAGCTGAGTGTCCAGGGATTGTCGCTCAAGTTCTTGATTGATTTCGCCTGGGACCTCAACAGCAACGACAGCGAAATGCTTGTGAACGCGCCCAAATGGCTCGACTCCGAAAAGTTCGACGTTCTGGCGAAAGCCGACATCGAGCCGCCGGCCAATGGGAAAAAGGGTGCGCCTCAGATCGATGAAGACGATCTGGAGGCGATGTTGCGAGCGCTGCTGATCGATCGCTTTCAGATAAAAGCGCACATGGAAGATCGCCCCATCACCGCGTACACACTGGTCGCTGATAAGCCCAAACTCACCAAAGGAGATCCGAACGTCCGGACGAGATGCAAGGAAGGCCCAGGTCCGGACGGAAAGGACCCGCGGCTTTCGAACCCGGTTCTCAACAGGCTGGTGACGTGCCAAAACATGACCATGGCGGAATTTGCGGATGAACTACAGGACCTTGTCCCCGGTTACATATTCACCCCGGTGAAAGACGGGACCGGGCTTGAAGGGGGGTGGGATTTCACTTTGTGGTTCAGCGGGGCCGGGCAGCTTCCGGGCGCGCAGCCTCCAAGCGGCGCCGCGCCAAACGGCACAGCTTCAGAACCAACCGGCGCTCTTTCGCTCTTTGACGCGATTCAGAAGGAACTCGGTCTGAAGCTGATAAAAGAGACGCGACCCGCGCCCGTGCTGGTGATCGATCATATCGACGAACAACCTACACCCAACTGATGCGCTGTGGTATGGGCGAAAATCACCCTGGACGGTATCGATTAGAATTTTGGATTTTGCTGATTCTGCTAGGCTTACGGCGATTTCTAATCGTTTTGTGTATCGATTAGGATTTCGGGTGCCGCCAGGGGGAGGCGAAAGTTGCGAGTAGGGGGTTACGCGTCGATTAGAAATGAGATTCTATTGCAGCGGAAGGAGTTAGGTCCATTTCTAATCGGCAAGTGTCGATTAGAAATTGGGGGCCGACTTTCGCCTTTTTCGAAAGCTAGGTAAGGGCTTCGTGGCGCTCCGTGTATGGCTATGTTGGTCATAAAATTTAGAAGCCAGTTTACCACACACTTACGCTACTTTGCAAGGAAATACTTGAGCGCCAGTCGTTTCGATGCGGGCGCGGAGCTACGCTTCTCCTGTTCTCGGAAGGCCCAGCACAGAGGGGCGAGTTCTGGAATGCGGAGAGGACCATCCCCAGGCATTTATTGGCAAGCGGAGTGCTAGAATCGCACGCATGCCGAGAAGCACACCTATGAGGTTGAAGCCCGGGGAGGGGCTTTCCCATTACGACCAACGGGGCCGGGTGCGGATGGTGGATGTGACCGCGAAGGCGCCTACGGAGCGGAGGGCCGAGGCAGAAGCCTTCGTCAAAATGAGGCCGGCCACGGCTATAAAGCTAAAGAAGCTGAAATCGCCCAAGGGAAACCCGCTGGAAATCGCCCGAATCGCCGGAATTACGGCTGCCAAGCGTACTTCGGACCTGATTCCTCTTTGTCATCCTCTCTCATTGACGCACGTAGATGTGACCGCCGAGCTATGCCAAAATGGAGTTGAAATCAGGACGCAGGCCACGGCCACAGGTCCGACGGGGGTGGAGATGGAAGCCCTGGTGGCCGCTTCGGTTGCGGCTCTGACGATCTACGACATGTGCAAAGCGCTCGAACGCGGCATGGAAATCACGAAATTGCGCCTGGTGAAAAAGTCCGGCGGCAGCAGCGGCGTCTACAAGCGCGGAGGGCGTAAAAGCTAATGGCCCCCATGAAGGACGTCAAAGTCCTGGTCGTGGACGATAACGCGCTGGTCCTCGACCTGCTGATGAAGGGGCTGGCGCCGCATTGCGAAGCCGTGGCAGCGGCGGACGGCGCCGACGCGCTGCTGAAGATTGTCGACGATCCTCCCGACCTGATTCTTTGCGATTACCGTATGCCCGGGCTCGACGGGCGCCAGCTTTACGAAAAACTGCGCGCGAGGCAGCAGACGCGCAACATCCCGTTCATGTTTCTCGCGAGCCGCGGCGACATCGAAGAGAAGTTGCGGCCGATCGTGGAAGGCGTGGAGGAATTCATCCAGAAGCCTTTTTTCATGCGCGACGTTGCGCGCCGCGCGAAAAAAGTGATCGACCGGCTGCAACTCGAAAAATTGCAAAAGCAGGCTGTGCGGCCAGGCGTGATTCAGGGCCGGCTAGAAGAAATGAGCATCATGGACCTGATGCAGTCGCTGGAAATGGGACAAAAATCGTGCCGGCTCACGATCAGCCACAACGGCGAAGCATGTGAAATGTTTTTTTCCGCAGGGCAATGCACGGACGCGAAGCTCGGGGCGGTCGATGGAGAAGCGGCGGTATTTCAGGCCGTGCGCTGGCCGGATGGCGGTTTCGAGATCGACTTCAACGGCTCGCCCTCGCGCTCGACAATTTCGCGCACAACCACGGGTCTCCTGATGGAAGCGCTGCGCCTGATGGACGAAGGCCAGCGCGACGAGGACGACGCCGCCACGGACCCTGCCGCTCAACCCGCACCGACGGCATAGCCTGATTCAGAGATATATGCGAGTAGCCATTCTCACCGTTAGCGATTCGGTTTCGCGCGGCGTGAGCGAAGACCGCTCGGGCCCGGCCCTCGTCGAGCGCTGCCAATCGCTCGGCTGGGAAGTCGTATCGAAAGAGATTTCGGCGGACGACCGGCCCCGGATTGAAGGTTTCCTAAAAACAGTCGCGGATTCGCGCGCGGCCGATTTGATCCTCACCACAGGCGGGACGGGGTTGGGGCCTCGCGACGTAACGCCCGAAGCGACGATGGCTGTGTGCGAACGCCTGATTCCGGGATTCGCGGAACAGATGCGCGCGGAGGGAATGAGGAAAATGCCGCGCGCGATCATGTCGCGGGCCGTGGCGGGGATTCGCGGCACTACGATTGTTATCAATTTGCCGGGAAGTCCCAAAGGAGCGGTTGAATCGCTCGACGCGGTGGCGCCGCTTCTGCCACATGCGATTGAAGTGCTGCATGGCCATCACCACGGCTGACGGAGCGGGCGCCCGTTGCCCGACCAAGGCCGCGGCGCGTCGCGATAGAGTTACCATTCGTCGTAGGCGGAAGTGAACGCGTCCTTTGCGCTCCAGGCAAACATGAGGTAGGGCACAGCTTTCAACGCTTGCGACAGCCGGTACGCATTTTGAGCGGCCTTGACGCCTACCTGAACTTTGGCGAGCCTTCGCGCATACTGCGCCAGCTTTTCGGGAGTGTCGCCTTGCGCGATTCGTTTCTGGAGCCAGTGCTTGCCCGCCAGAAATTCCATCTGCTGGTTGGTCATCTGGCCTTCGCCTTCATAGATTTTCTGCATGAACTTCGCGCCGGACTTGAAAGCTTTCTGGCCGCCTTTTGTCGCGCCTTTGTTTGCGGCAACCATGACGAGGTCAGCGGAGTCGGCCTTGTCCCAATTCTTGATCAAGCTCAGGGTGATGGAATACGTCGTGCCTATTCCGAACGCGGTCCAGCCGGATGCCGCTCCCGCGCCGACCCACCCGGCCGCGGCGACGGCGCCCGGAATAAACGGGAGCGAGAGGCCCGCTACGATTATCGTGGCCGTGCACTTCACTACGACCAGGCCGTGATAGAAGGTCTCCTGAGTCTTTTCGGCGCCCTGATTGTAGATGGCGGCTTCGCGGTATTTTTGTTTGGTGAAATCGATGGCATTCTCGCGCTGCGCTTGCACGTCTTCGAGAAAAGCGACCGCACCCTGCATGCCGCGCTGATCCAGCTCCTGCCAAAAGAGGTCGCCAAACTGATTCGCTCCTTCATCGGCTTCTTTATCGAGCTCTTGCGCTTCCGGGAGATCCACTTCCTCGGTGTGAAGGCAGTTCGGCAGCACGGCTGAGAAGAAGCGGACGCCCCAGGAGTCCTTGTCCGTGGCCGTCATCGGGCTGAGCTTGATATTGCGCGCGACGGCGATGCTGTAAGCGGCGGAATGGAAGAAGCGATGAAGCCGCTCGGAGTCGAAGACGAGGACGTTTTTCGTCACGTTCTGCGGCGGCGCAGAGCGAGCTCCCAAGGAGCTGGGCTGCTGGCAGACGTGGAGCATGTTCGTGCCGTCCCTGACGTTTACGGTGCCTTTATGCGCGTCAATGGGAGATGGTGGATGGCCAGCCATGAGGATTTCCGGTACGGGGATTGTCCTTCATCTGACCGGCGATGCGCAAGCGGCCCGTTGGTCAGGCCGCCCAATTCGATCAACTCGCGCTCGTGCAATCGGCGCAAGGTTTGCGCTAGACTTTCCCCAGCGCTGTCGTGGGCGCAACGGTGCAGGCGTGGCGGCAAACGATCCTGAAAATCGGAAGCAGCGGGCAGGAGACATGCGGGCAGCGGCGGTAGCGTGGACGCTGCCATTCAGCCTGGTGGTGCCGATGATCGTTTGCGGCGGTATCGGTTACCTGCTCGACCGCTGGCTGCATACGAACCATGTGTTCATGCTCGTGCTGGGCTTTATCGGACTGGGCATCGGCCTTCGCGAGGCGATAAAGACGGCGAGCCTTTTGGATAAGAAATGAGCGCAGAGGGTACAGAGTATGGCGCGTTCGATCGCCGAATCGAGGCGCTCATCCCGTTCATCGGCGGTGCAACGGCGATTGCGGCGCTGATCGGATGGGGATGGCGCGCCGGGCTCGGGGCCGCGGCCGGCGCGGCGCTCTGCTGGCTGAATTTCCGCTACCTTCGGCAGGGCGCCGAGGGCGTGATCAAATTGGGCCTGGCGCAGGCCGGCGCTGAACGGGTGCACGTGCCGCGCAGCACGTACCTGAAGTTTTACGGCCGGCTCGGGTTGTTGATGCTGGCCGTGTATGCTATTCTCGTTTGGCTTCGATTGCCCGCAGTGGCGGTAGTGTGCGGACTGACTGCGTTTTTTCCGGCGATCATCTTCGCCGCGGGCTATGAGGCTTTGTGCGGGCGTCAGCGTGAAACGCGCAATATCGATTCGTCCAAAACATATTAAGAGACGGTTGCGAATTCGGCGCACAGCTATGACTGCTTATGAATACTAAAGAAGCGCTGCTTCCACCGACGAGATTCATCAACTGGATCCTGGGCAAGCCGGCTTTGGCACTGCTCGCGCTGCTGCACATCAAGCCCGACAATCCTCAGTTTCCCATCCCGAATTATCTGGCGATGGAGGTTATCCTCTTCTTAATCCTCGGGATTTTCTTCGTGTGGCTGAAGGCCCGGATTTCCGCAGACCGGCCGGGCGCAACGCAGCAGACGATGGAAATGCTGCTGACCAATCCGATGGGCGTAGGGGTGAAGGATCTGATCGACGACATTGTGGGGCACGGCGGTGACCGCCACGTCGCGATGATGGGGACGATCGGGATTTTCATTCTCGGCTCGAACCTGATGTCGCTGGTGCCCGTGTTTATGTCGCCCACCGCTGTGGACGTGGTTCCTCTGGGCTGCGCAACGGTGGTATTCATTTACTACAACATGTTTGGCATCGGGCATCACGGCGGCGTCGGCTATGCCAAGACGCTGCTGGGACCGTTGCCCGCCATCTCTCCGGTGATGTTTATCGTAGAGACGATCAGCCACTTCGCGCGTATTCTTTCGCTCACCGTTCGTCTTTGGGCCAACATGATGGTGAGCGAATTGATCTATCTGACGTTTCTGGCGCTCACCATGGGGCTTTTCACGTTCCTGGGAAGCAAAACGCTATTCGGGTATATTTCAGGAATCATTCCTGTGGGGATTCCTCTGGCGCTTTCGTTTTTTCATATTTTCGAAGCTTTGCTGCAAGCCTTTATTTTCGTGATTCTTTCGATTATTTATCTCGGCGTGGCGGTTTCCGAGGAGCACTAATTCCGGCATCAAAGCCGCCAGCGTGAGGCCGGTATTCTCCCAAGGGCTTCCGGCAACCACCTCCTGGCGAAATTCATAACGAGGCGGAAAATGACAAAGAAAGCAGCGTGGATTTTGCTGGCCTTTGCGCTGATGCTGATCCTTGCGCCGGTTACGTTCGCACAGGGCGCCGGAACAGCCGCGGCCACGGGCAGCTACGATTGGATTGACCTTGCAGCGGCTCTCGCGCTGGGGATTGCCGCGGCGGGCGGCGGTCTCGGGCAGGGCAGAGCGACCGCAGCCGCTTGCGAAAGCACGGCGCGCAATCCGGGAGCAGCCGGACCGATCCGCAACGCGTTCATCATCGGCGTGGCGCTGATCGAATCGCTCGTGCTTTACGTGCTGGTTATTGTGTTCATCAAGTAAGAGTTTCAATTGCCGAAAAGGAAGGCCCGGACTCGCGATACGAGATCCGGGCCCTTTTTTTATGCTTCGAAGTTCCGCGGCTTCCCGTTGATCAGAATCGATCGGCGAGCGAAGCTCTCCAGGGCGGCGCTGGGAAACAGGTTCTTCTGAGATGGAATGCTAGCGAAGGGCCAACGAGTCAGCGGCGGTGCGGGCCCAATCCAGCACGTGTGAAGGCAGGATGCCCAGATAGATCGTGCCGGCAGCTGCGATGGTGAGCGCTGTCGCCAGCGCGGGGCGCACTTTAGTCGGTTGATAGTCCTGCGACGGATCCCAGAAATACATCGAGATGATCACGCGCAGATAGTAGTAGGCGCCGACCACGCTGTTGATCGCGGCGATCACCACCAGCCATACGAGGTGCGAATCCAGCGCAGCCTGGAACGCGAAGAATTTGCCGAGGAACCCGCCGGTAGCGGGAAGGCCCAGCAGCGAAAGCAGGAAGAGAGAGAAGCAGGCGGCCAGCACCGGCTGCTTCGAGCCGAGGCCCGCGTAATCTTTCAGTTCGAGACGTTGCTCGTCCTGCTGGCCCAGATGCGAAACCACCAGGAAGGCGCCGATCTTCATCAGCGAATAAGCGGCCAGATAGAAGAGAACGGCCGCGATGCCGATGTCGGTTCCCGCGGCGAACGCGACAAGAATATAGCCGGCGTGCGCGATCGAGGAGTAGGCGAGCATGCGTTTCACGTTGGTCTGCACCAGCGCGCCCAGGTTGCCGATCACCATGGTGAGGACGGCCGAAACCCAGATAACCCAGAACCAGACATTGGTCGCCGAGCCAAAGGCAACGTAGAAGATCCGCACCATTATGGCGAACGTGGCAACCTTGGGCGCCGAAGCGAGCAGCGCAGTGACCGGGCTGGGCGCGCCCTCGTAAACGTCAGGCGCGTAAACCTGGAAAGGTGCGGCGACGACTTTGAAGCCGAGACCCACGAAAATCAGCCCGAGGCCAAATATCGGCAGGATCGACCCGCCCGCCTTGGGATCGAGCGGGTTCACCTGGAAGGCCGTCTGGATCAAGTCGATCCGCGTGGTGCCCGTGGCGCCGTAAACCATTGCGATTCCGTAGAGGAAAAACGCGGTGGCAAATGAGCCCAGGATGAAATATTTAAGCGAGGCTTCGTTGGATTTCGGCGCATGCTTTCGATAGCCGGCAAGGATATAGCTGGATATCGAGCTCATCTCGAGGCCCACAAACGCGGTGACCAATTCGTTGGCGCTGGCGAGGATGCCCATGCCGGCGGTGGCGAAAAGCACGAGCGCGTAAAATTCGCCACTCTGCACGCCTTCCATATCGAGGTAATCCATCGAACCGAGAATAGCAATTGCCGCCGCGCCGACGACCACCACGTGCACGAAAACGCTGAATGTATCGGCCGAGATCAGGTTGCTGTAACCCATCCCGCCGACCACGGCCATGAAATGAATCGAAACCAGCGCGAGTAGCGCGCCGATGAAGGCGGTCCAGCCGAGCGCACGCTGCTTGGCTTGGCTGACGAATGGGTCCGCGATCATGATCACAATGCCGAAGAGGCACAGGATCATCTCGGGCATCACGCGGTGCAGGTTCAGCAGCTGTTCGGGCATCACGGCTGCACCTGCCCTTCGATCGAAAGCAGCAGGCGCTGCGGGAGCGGCGCCGTTGTGCCCAATTGCACAGGCGGCATAGTGGGCGCGCGACGCTCCGCGGCGGCGGGCCGGTTCATTTGCTCGAGCAGATTGTCCGTGGATGCGGCCATGCGCCGCGTGAACATCGGCGAGGCGACGCCCATGACGATGATTACCACGGACATCACGGCGAGAATGAGCTTTTCGCGGCCGGAGGCATCGGGGAGGGTACGATTCTTTTCGACCGTTACTTCGCCAAGCGCGACGCGTTGATAGGCCCAAAGCAGATAAATCGCGGAAAGAACTGCGCCGCTGGTGGCCCATGCGGCCCAGGCATGATTCGCTGCGAAGGTGCCGATCAGGATAAGGAATTCGCCAATGAAGCCGTTGAGCGGCGGCAGCGCCAGCGAAGAGAGCGCGACGAACAGGAAGAAGGCCATCAGCACCGGCATGGGCGTCGCGAGGCCGCCGAATTCCTTGATGTCGTGCGTATGGCGACGGTCGTAAAGCATGCCGACCGCAAGGAAGAGCGCGCCGGTGGAGATTCCGTGGTTGAGCATCTGGTAGATCGCGCCCTGAATCGCGGTTGAATTGAACGCGAAGATGCCGAGCACGACGAATCCCAAGTGGCTGACGGAGGTATAGGCGACGAGGCGCTTCAGATCTGTTTGCACCACAGCAACGAGCGCGCCATAAACGATGCCGATAATTGCGAGCACCCCGATCACCGGGGCCGCGCGATGAGCGGCGTCAGGGAACAGCGGCAGGCAGAAGCGCAGCATGCCGTAAGTGCCCAGCTTCAGCATCACCCCCGCCAGGATCACCGAGCCGGCCGTGGGTGCTTCGGTGTGCGCGTCAGGCAGCCAGGTATGGAACGGGAAGAGCGGCACCTTGATCGCAAAGGCCAGGAAAAAGGCGCAGAAGAGCAAAAGTTCGGTCGTTGGCGAAAGCACGATGTTCTGCGCGAGCTGCTGCTGAATCACCGGCAGGTCAAACGTGCCGGTGAGGTTATAGAGCCACAGGATCGCCACCAGCATCAGGATGGAGCCGAACATCGTGTAAAGGATGAATTTAACGGCGGCGTAGACGCGGCGGCCGTGGCCCCAGATGCCGATGATGAAATACATCGGTATCAGCATCACTTCCCAGAAGGCGAAAAAGAGGAAAAGATCGAGCGAGACAAACACGCCGATCATGCCCGTCTCGAGCACGAGCAGGGAAATGAAGAAGCCTTTGGCGCGGTCGTGAATGGAATTCCACGAAGCGAGAATCGCGAGCGGTGTGAGGAACGTGGTGAGCAGGACCAGGAACAGGCTGATGCCGTCGATCCCCATGTGATAGTGAATCGCCTGGCCGATCCAGGCCCGGTTTTCGACGAGTTGGTAACTCGAATCGCCGAGCCTGAACTTCGGCAACAAAAAGAGCGAAAGCAAGAACTCCGCCAGCGACGCGGCCAGCGCGATGCGGCGGATCCAAATATCGTCTTCCGCACGCAGCATCAGCAGCGCCGCGCAGCTCAGCAGCGGAAGAAACGTGATCACCGTCAGAAAGAAAGATTGCGTCCCCACGCTAATGCCTCATCCCCATAATCCCCAGCAGCAGCGCCGTGAATCCGACTGCGCCGATGATCACCCATGTGGCGTAACTGCGCGCATTGCCCGATTGGATTCGCCGGGCCTCGCCGCCCGCAAGTTGCGCCACGTCCGCGGTGCCGTTCACGGCGCCGTCGATCATGCCCTCATCCACAACGTGCCAAAGTATGTTTGTCGAAATCCAAAGCAGCGGCTTTACGATCAGGGCGGCATAAATTTCGTCGACGAAATATTTGCCGTAGACCAGCTTGTAAAGCGCGCCGAGGTTCTTTGCCAGCCGCTTCGGCCTGTCGGGATCCCCAAGGTAGAGCCACCAGGCGATCGCCAGTCCGATCAGTCCGGCTGTGACGGCGAACGCCGCGAAATAAATCTCGAGCGAATGCGGCGGCTCCACGACTACGGGCGCAAGCGCCGCCGCCGACGCAAATGTCGGCTTCAGGAAATCGTCAAAATAATTCTGGCCGCCCCATAGCGCGGGCGCCGCGAACCAGCCGCCGACCGTGGAAAGGAACGCCAGCACGCACAGCGGGCCGAGCATGATCCACGGCGATTCGTGCACGTGAACATGATGCTCGTCGTAACGCTGCTGGCCGAAAAACGTGAGGAAAACCAGCCGGAACATGTAGAACGACGTAAGCAGCGCAGCTGAAAATCCCAGCGCCCAGAGCGCCTTGTTCGCGTACGGTCCCGAGTACGCGGCCCACAGAATTTCGTCCTTGCTGAAAAAGCCGGCGAAGGGCGGAATGCCCGCGATGGCAAGCGTTGCGATCAACATCGTCCACGCGGTCACCGGAATCTTCTTCCATAGGCCGCCCATCTTGAGCATGTCCTGCTCGCCGCCCATGGCGTGGATCACGCTGCCGGCCGCGAGGAAGAGCAGGCCCTTGAAAAACGCATGCGTCATCAGGTGGAAGATGCCCGCCGAATACGCGCCCACGCCGCATGCCAGGAACATGTAACCGAGCTGTGAAATCGTGGAATAGGCGAGGACTTTCTTGATGTCCGTCTGCGCCATGCCGATCGTCGCCGCATAAAACGCCGTGACCGCACCCACGATGGCGACGACGAGCATCGCAATGGGTGAGCGCGAGAAAAGCGGATTCATCCGCGCGACGATATAGACGCCCGCGGTTACCATCGTCGCGGCGTGGATCAATGCGCTCACCGGCGTGGGGCCTTCCATCGCGTCTGGCAACCAGACGTAGAGCGGCAGTTGCGCCGACTTGCCGACCGCGCCCGCAAAGAGCAGCAAGCAAATCGTGGTGATCACGCCGAAATGGTTTTCGACCGGGGTGTTGGCCGCCGTCAACTTATCGAAAATCTCGCCGTAGCTCAGCGTGCCGAAGGTAAAGAACGTGAGCAGGATTCCGACCGTGAATCCCATATCGCCAATGCGCGTGGTGATGAAAGCTTTCTTGCCCGCGTCCGCGGCCGATTTTTTCAGGAACCAGAACCCGATCAGCAAGTAGCTGCAAAGACCGACTCCCTCCCATCCGACGAACGTGACCAGCAGGTTCGCGCCCAGCACCAGCGTGAGCATGAAAAAGACGAAAAGGTTCAGGTATGAAAAGAACCGGGGATAGCCCGGATCGTGATCCATATAGCCGACGGAAAAAATATGCACCAGCAAGCCGACGCCGGTTACCACGAGCAGCATGACGACCGTCAGTTGGTCAACTTGCAGCGCGAAATCTACCCGGAATGGCCCCGCCAGCATCCAATTGAAGTAATTTCCGACCACGGGAATCTGGCTCGCCGGAAGCGCCGCGAATTCGCGCACCGCTTCGCAGACGCACAAGAACGAAGCCGCCACCGATCCGACCGCGCACGCGTTTACGGCCGATTTCGGCCAGCGCTCTTTCAGCCAGATGCCGATGAGGCCGTTTGCCGCCGCACCCAGCAGCGGCAGCAGCAGGATGATCCAGAGATGATCGAGTATTGGCATTAGAACTTGAGCAAATTCACCCGGTCGACGTTGAGCGATTGCCGCGTGTGCGCCAGCGCGAGCACGATCGCCAGGCCCACAGCTGCTTCCGCCGCTGCCACCACAATCACAAAAAACACGAAAACCTGCCCATCCAGGGCCACTTGGCCGGACGCGCTATGCGCGCGAGAGAATGCCACAAACGCGAGATTGACGGCATTCAGCATCAGCTCGATCGCCATAAAGATCGTGATGATATTGCGCTTGAACACAAACGCCACCACGCCCAGGCCGAAAAGCACGCCGCTAAGCGCCAGGTACCAGGAAACGGGAATCGCGCTCATTGGTCCTTCCTCGCAAGCACCAGCGCGCCCAGGATCGCGATCAGGATGAGGATGGACGTCGCTTCAAAAGGGAAGAGGTATTGCCGGAAAATGGCGGTCGAAAGCGCAAAGGTGGAAGCCGCGGGCGGAGCGCCGCCGCCATTGGCGATGGCTGTTCCCGGCTCGGAATGATAGAGCCAATGCGCGATTTCCAGCAGCAGCAGAAATCCAAGCGGCAGGCCAACCCATTTCCCGATCTTCGACCAATCGGTGCGCTCTTCCACTCCCGCATTGAGAAGCATGATCACGAAGACGAAAAGCACCATGATCGCGCCGGCATACACCAGAATCTGAATCGCGGCGACGAAGGGCGCGCCGAGCAGCAGATACAGTATTGCCAGGGCCACCATCACCAAAACCAGCGAGAGCGCGCTGTGGATCGGTTCGTGCGCCAGGATCAATAGCACCGCGCCCACCACCGCGAGCAGCGCGCACGCGAAAAAGACAATCAGCGGGACGATCATGGGTGCATCACCAGCCAGACGACCGCCGTCACCACCAGATTGGCCAGCGCCGCCGGCAGCAGCAGTTTCCATCCGAACGACATCAGCTGGTCATAACGGAAGCGGGGCAGCGTGCCGCGCGCCCACACGTAAAAGAACATGAAAACGGCGATCTTCAGAATGAACCAGAAGGGCGGCATCGCGTACTGCGGGAAAAAGAAGCACACGGCCGCGAGCACCAAAAAGATCCCGACGACGATCGTGAACTGCAGCTTGTGGAGGATTGCTTCCAGATCAGTGCCGATGCTGTAGAGACAATAGGCCGCCAAGGCCAGGAAGATCGCCACCGGAATGAACTTCTCCCATTCGTGGCCGCCGAAGGGAGAGAGCCAGCCGCCGAAGAAAAGAATGGTCGCCAGGCACGAAACCGTGATCATGTTCGCGTATTCAGCCATGAAGAACATCGCGAACTTGAAGCTCGAATATTCCGTGTGGAAGCCGGCAACCAGTTCCGTCTCGGCTTCCGGCAAATCGAAGGGCACGCGGTTGGTCTCGGCAATTGCCGCTGTGAGATAGCAGAAAAAGCCCACGATCTGCGGGAAAACATTCCATCTCGGAATGAAGTGCAGCCAGTAGCCCGTTTGGCCGCCGGGGCCGCTCACGATATCGCCCAAATTCAGCGTGCCCGCCAGCAAGAGAACGCCAACCACGGAAAGCGTGAGCGAAACCTCATAACTGATCATCTGCGCGGAGCTGCGCAGGCCGCCCATCAAAGGATATTTGCTGTTGGAAGACCAGCCCGCGAGCGCGACGCCATAAACACCCAGCGAGGTAATCGCGAACAGAAGAATCAACCCGATGTTGACGTTGGAGACGGCAAAGACCGGCTGGCCCAGCAGAAGCACGTCCGTTGGCCCGATGGGAATCAGCGCGATCGCCGTAAGCGCCAGCACCAATGCGAGGAAAGGCGCCAGGATGTACGTGACGATGTCCGATGACGGCGGCGTAACGTCTTCCTTGAAAAGGAACTTCACGCCGTCGGCGAGAGGCTGCAACAGTCCGTGCGCGCCCACATAATATGGGCCCCAGCGCGACTGCATGCGCGCTACGACTTTTCGCTCGAACCAGGTCAGGTACGCCAGTGCCGTCATCACCACAAACAGGGTGAGGGCAATTTTTACTAGCGATACCACCAGGACTGGGTGCTGGGAGATGAACTCCACGGTGCTTCTTTTGCCTCGTTCGTTGAGTTGAGCTTGGAACAGTAACGGCCCAGGGTACCGCTTGTAAACAAAGAATCGTGCGAAGAAAATACCGCGCCCGCCGGAACATCATACTGGGCTTCGACGTTCCTGCAACTGGCAGCCGAAAGCTCCGCCGCTCCCGCAAGCAAACCTGCATACGAGAGACTGTAGCCGTGCACGTGCTGGCGAATCTCGTCAAACGCCGCTTCCGGCGTGCGCATCCTGATCGGCGCGCCCGCGCCAAGCATACTCAGTTGGTGCGAGAGAATCCGCAGCAAATCGAAATCGCTGCGCGGACCTTGCGCGTCCACCGCCCGGGCCGTCAACTGGACTTCGCCCGCCGTATTCGTCATCGTACCGTCTTTTTCGTAGGTCGATGCGGCAGGCAGCACCACGTCGGCGCGCTTGGCCGTTTCCGTGAGGAACATGTCGTGCACCACGAGCAGGTCGAGGCCCGGGAAAGTTTCCGTTCCACCGCCGATGCCGAAGGTCTTAACCGGATTCGCGCCCACCACGTAAAGCGCCTTGAGTTTGCCTGTAGCGGCCGCTTCCATCATGGCGCGCGCCGTCATTCCGGGCGCAGCCGGAATCTCGCCGCTCCATAGCTTGCCGAAACGTGCGCGCTCGGCTGCATCCGAAAGCGGCGCATATCCGGGCAGCCGGTCCGGCAGAACGCCCATGTCCGAAGCGCCACGCGAATTGGCGTAATCGCCGAGCGCCATATATTTCGTCTGTCCCCCGAATCGCGAACCCAGCGAAACCAGGTCGCGAATCGCCGCGCCTTGAATGTCGGCGCCGAAAAGCACCACCACGTCCGCCGATGCTTCGAGCGCGGCCTTCAGCTGGACCAGCGATTCGCTGGTTTTCGCGTCGAACTGTCCTTGTTCACTCACCAGCCAGCGGATTGCTTGGCTCTCGGTACCCCTGGGCACCTCCACGGCAATTGCCGCCTTGCGATGAATCTTGCTCGGCTGGCCATTGATCACATAAAGCTTTTGATCGTGGTGACGCACGCCGGTGCGAATCTGCCACGCGGCCAGCGGGTTCTGGTTCGTCACGTCGTTGCCCACGAGCAGCACCGCCGGCGCGGTGTAAACATCCTGCATCGTCGCCAGCGCCTGGCCCGCTTTCGGACCAAGCGCGGCAGCCAGGCCCACGTAATCGGCCGTGCGATGATGATCGATATTGTTTGTGCCGAGCGACGCTCGCGCGAAGCGGTTGAGCAGATAGTTTTCTTCGTTGGTCGTGTGGTTCGAGCCGATCACGCCGATGGCTTCGGGCCCGTGCGCATCTTTGGCCTGCTTCAGGCGCCGCGCGACTTCTTCCAGCGCGTCTTCCCACGTCGCGGGCTGCAGCACGCCGCCTTTGCGCACCAGCGGCTGGCGAACGCGCTCCGCATTCGTGGTGAAGTCGAAACCGAAGCGGCCCTTGCCGCAGAGGAATTCGCCGTTCACGCCGGAATGGTCGCGATTATTCGCGCGAAGAATTTCGTTGTTGCGCACGCTGAGGGTGGTCTTGCAGCCGTTCGAGCAGTGCGTGCAGGGCTCGCCGTAATACGTCATTTCCCATGGCCGCGTCTGGTAGCGGTAGGTGCCGCTGGTGAGCGCGCCCACCGGGCAAATATCGATGCACATGCCGCATTCTTCGCAGGCCAGCTCGCCCGGCTTATTCGGCAGGATCACCGACGTGACGCCGCGAGCGCCCACGCCGAGCGCCTTCACGTCCATGCCTTCGTCGCAAACACGCACGCAGCGGAAGCAGAGAATGCACCGCGGCGCGTCGTAGTAAACCAGCGGCGACCACTTTTCTTCGGGATAGTGCAGCTTTTCTTCGGTGAAGCGCGTGTGGTCCAGGCCGTAGCGGAACGTCATGTCCTGCAATTCGCACTCGCCGCCCTTATCGCAGACCGGACAATCCAGCGGGTGGTTCGAAAGCAGGAACTCGATCACGCTCTTGCGCGCGTTGTGGATCAGCTCGGTGTCTGACTTCACCACCATCCCGTCCGTCGCCACGAGCGTGCACGCCGTCTGCAGCTTCGGCATTTTTTCCACTTCCACCAGGCACATGCGGCACGCTGCCTGGAGCGAAAGGCCGGGGTAATAGCAGAACGACGGCACTTCCACGCCTTGCTGCTTAGCCGCTTCGATCACAAGCGTGCCCGCGGGCGCTGTGATCTGCTGCCCGTTCAATGTGAACGTGACTTGTTTCTGTTCCGCCATTTTGACGCTCTTATTCCATTAAAACTGTAATTTCAGAAATCCGTTTGAACAAACGCGATCAGCCGCCGCTCCATGCCCGCCCGGCGGCGCCTTCAATCCGCGCTGGCCAGCATTTCCGCCGGCTTATATGCGCACTTGCCTTGCAAGTGATCCTCGAACTCGCTGCGCCATTTTTTCACGATGCTGATCGTGGGCATCGCCGCGGCGTCTCCCAGCGCGCAGAACGTCCGGCCCAGCATATTCTGCGAAAGCTCATCGACCAGCGGAATATCCTCCGCGTGGCCGTTTCCTTCGTGGAAGCGGTCGAGCACCTTGCGCAACCACGCCGTGCCTTCGCGGCAGGGAATGCACCAGCCGCACGATTCGTGCGCGTAAAAATGCATGATCCGGCGCGCCACGTCCACCATGCATGTGTCTTCGTCCATGATCACGGTGCCGCCTGATCCAAGCATCGAGCCGATCTTGGCCACCGAATCGTAATCGAGCGCCACATCGATTTCATCCGCGGAAAGCAACGGGCAAGAGCTCCCGCCGGGAATGACGGCCTTCAGCTTCTTGCCGTTCCTCATCCCGCCCGCCACTTCGTAAATCAGCTTGCGCAGCGGGAAGCCCAGCGGCAATTCGTAAATCCCAGGCTTGTTCACGTGACCGGAAATCGAATAGAGGCGCGTGCCGCCGTTTTTCGGTGTTCCCAGCCCGGCGTACCATTCGCCGCCGCCATTAATAATCGCGGGCACAGTGCTCAGCGTCTCGACGTTATTGATCACCGTGGGGCATCCGTATAAACCCACTACGGCAGGGAAGGGCGGCTTGATGCGCGGATATCCGCGCTTGCCCTCGAGGGATTCCATCAGCGCCGATTCTTCGCCGCACTCGTAAGCCCCCGCGCCGGTATGCGTGCAGAGCTCGAAATTGAAGCCGCTGCCTAGAATGTTTTTGCCCAGATAGCCGCGCGCGTAAGCTTCTTCAATGGCCGCATCCACAATCGCGAAGAGGTAGCGGTATTCGCCGCGGATGTAGATATAACCCTGGTTCGAACCGATCGCTCGGCCCGCGATCACAAGGCCTTCAATCAGCTGGTGCGGATCGAGTTCCATCAGCGGGCGGTCTTTTGAGGTGCCGGGCTCGCTTTCGTCCGCGTTGCAGAGCACGTATTTCGGCTTGTCGATGTTCTTCGGCACGAAGCTCCACTTCAGCCCCGTGGGGAAGCCCGCACCGCCGCGTCCGCGCAGGTTTGATTTCTTTACTTCGTCGATGATCGTCTCCGGCGTCATCTGCGTCAGCGCCTTCTGCAGCGCCGTGTACCCGCCGGTTTGCAGGTAGGTATCGATCTTCATCGAATTCGGCACGCCGAAACGCTTGCTGATGACCACGTTCTCATCGGGAAGGCGCTCGTGCAGCGCGCCGGAAATCACCGGCTCGGGCTTGGGAATCCTTCCCGCCTCGAGCTGCTCGAGAATCGCGTCCACTTTGTCCGGATCCAGGTTCTCGTGAAAATCGTAGTTCACCTGCATTGCCGGTGCGCCCGAGCAAGCCCCGATGCATTCGACTTCCTCGAGCGAAAACGTGCCGCTCTTCTGCACTTCGCGGTTGCCGATGCCCAGCCGCTTTTCCACGTGATGAAAAATGTCGTTTCCGCCGCGCAGCATGCACGAAATGTTCGTGCATACCTGGATGTGGTATTTCCCGGCGGGCTTGCGCCGCAGCATCGAGTAATACGCGAGCGTCTCGGTCACCTGCGTCATGTTCAGTTCAAGACGCCGCGCGATTTCCGCGAGCAACTCGTCGCTCAACCAGCCGAATTCATCCTGCCCGTAAAGCATCATCGGGACAAGCGCCGAGCGCTTCACCGGATAGCGGCTCACCAGTTGGTCAAACTTCGCTTCGAGTTGTGGCGGCAGTTGCATAGTTCCGGCAGGGCCGGCGAGCGGCCGTGCGAATCCTCAGGTGCTCAGCGGTCCACTTCTCCCAGTACGATATCCGTTGTCCCGATGCAGGCGACCACGTCCGCAATCAGGCGTCCCACGCACAGCCGCGGCAGCGACTGCAAATTCACAAACGACGGCGCGCGGAAATGCACGCGGTAAGGCTTCGCCGAACCGTCGCTTGCCACAAACACGCCTAGCTCGCCCCGCGGCGATTCGATGGCGCTGTAAACCTCGCCCGGCGGCGGCGTAAATCCTTCCGTGAAAATTTTGAAGTGGTAGATCAAGCCCTCGATCGAGGTCTTCATCTCCTCCCGCGAGGGCGGAATGATCCCAGGCACCTCTGCGCGGAACGGGCCCTGCGATGGCACTTTTTCAAGCGCCTGCCTCACGATCTTGATGCTCTCGCGCATTTCCGCCACACGGCACAGGTAGCGCGCGTAGCAATCGCCTTCGGTGCGCGTCGGCACATTAAACTCAAACTCGTCGTAGCTCGAATAGGGAAACATCTTGCGAATGTCGTAATTCACGCCGCTCGCGCGCAGCAAAGGCCCGGAACAGCCCAGGCCAATCGCGTCAGCCGCAGTCAGATGTCCCACGCCGATCATCCGCGCCTTCCAGATCTTGTTCTCGGTCAGCAGGTCTTCGTAATCGTCGATCCGGCCCGGCAGAATATCCAGCAAGCGCCGCACCTTGTCCAGAAAATCCGGAGGTGGCTCGAGCGCCAGCCCGCCGATGCGAAAATAGCTCGTCATCATCCGCTGGCCGGACACGTACTCGAAAACCTTCAAAATCTCTTCGCGCTCGCGGAAGCCGTACAAAAACACCGACATCGCGCCCATATCGATCGCGTGCGTCCCCAGCCAGACCAGGTGCGACGCGATGCGCGTCAGCTCCGTCAGCAGCACGCGAATGTATTGCGCCCGTTTCGGAATCTCCAGATTGAGCAGCTTCTCAACCGCGAGGCAATACGCCAAATTATTCGAAAGCGGAGCCAGATAATCGATGCGGTCCGTCAGCGTAATCGCTTGCGAATACGTCTTTGCCTCGCAAGATTTTTCGATGCCGGTATGCAGATAGCCGATCACAGACTCGGCCTTCAACACCGTCTCGCCATCCAGTTCCAGAATCACGCGCAGCACGCCGTGGGTCGAGGGGTGCTGCGGCCCCATGTTCAGGACCATCGGCTGCGCCGGGCCGGCGGGCGTCTCGATCGTCATCGTTCCGGAAATCTTCGTGTCAGGAGTGCTCATCGGAAGCCCTCCGTGGGGTAATCCTTGCGCAGTGGATGGCCTTCCCAATCGTCCGGCATCAAAATCCGCTTCAAATCAGGATGTCCTTCAAAGCGGATGCCGAAAAGATCGAAAATTTCACGCTCGTGCCAGTTCGCGGTGGGGAAAAGCGGCGTAACCGACTGAATTGCGGGATCTTTTCCGCTCAGCTTTACGCGCAAGCGGATCCGTTCTTTCCGCTCCATGGAAAGCAGCTGATAGTTCAGTTCGAACCGTGGTTCCAGAGGGAATCGGTCTACGACGGTGATATCCGAAAGGAAAGTAAATCCCAAGGAAGGCTCCTTGGCCATGTACTCGATCACCGGAACAAGGTGTTCCCCCAAGACAATAAGGGTTGTTTCGCCTCTGAATTCAATCAGTCCGGCGACCGCTCGCGAGTCCCAAGCCTTGAGCTTTTCCGCTACAGGATGCTTTGCGATTTCCTGAGAATCCACTATCCGTCCGATTTCCGGATCGGGCCGCCGCTCAACGATTCCAGTCCAGCGCGCCCTTCTTCCACAGATAAACGTATCCGACCAGCAGGATCACAATGTAAAGCAACATCTCGACGAAACCAAACAATTTCAGGTCGTGATAAACCAGCGCCCAGGGGTACAAAAAAATGGCTTCAATGTCGAACAAAATGAAGACCAGCGCCACCATATAGAAGTGCACCGAAAATGGCTCGCGCGCATCGCCCGTCGGAGTGATGCCGCATTCGTAAGGCTGATCTTTCTCTTTTGTACGCTTGTGTTTGCCGACGATTGTTGACGCAATGATCAGCACCGCCGCCAGCCCTGCGGCTAGTATAAACATCAGCAAAATCGGACCATAACTATCGAGGTATTCGCCGCTCATTTGTTTGCGCTGTTATAATAGCTTCCGCGCGCAAATCGGTCAATTGCGCGCGCAAGATTTTTGCGCTTTGCCGTCGTTTTTTTCTGTTAAAAACTCATTAACGAAGGCTGGCAACGACCCAGATGAGTTCCGGTTTCAATACGGACGTCACCCGCGGCGATCGTGTGTTCCACGTTCAGACGGAGGACCGTGGCCCGCAACACCCCTCGATTGATACGGTTGTGTACCGAAATGGCCGCATTTTGCTGCGCAAATCCTCGAATTACGCGGAATTTGCCGCTTCAGCCGATTTTTCCGCCGAAAATCTCAAACACCGCGTCGAAACTCAGCACCGCCAGGTCATCGACTCTCTCCGCTCCGGCGCTCTCGATTCGGAAATCGCCAAAGCCGAAGAAGATGCCGTGCGTGCCGCCGGCATTCAAGTCCAGTTGCTCAATGCCGGCTCATGGCTTGCGAACGGAAGGGTGTCTCTCGATATCGGAGTGAAGCGTCGCGCCGATAATGCTCCCGCGTCCGCAGCCAGCATCCGCGCCTCGATCGATGGTGCCCTCCGTGACGGCCAACACGCAGCCACCGCCGATGCCGATGGCCGCGCGAAAATCGAATTCAGCCTTCCGCCGTTAGGCGCCGGCGATCTCGCGCTCGTCATCGAAGCCGAATCCGACTCCGCCAAAGACCAGATTCGCTTCACCATGCGCTCCCGCCCAAAGCCGCAGGCTCAGCCCTGATCTTCCGCGCCTTCCTCGGGGGGATTCGCCCCCAGCGCTTTTCCGAAGGGTAGTGTCTACCGGGTCCCAAAGTTGGCATCCCGAACCGCGCTTTTGCCTTTCGTGGCAAAGAATCCGCAGTTGGTCCTCTACCGCCAACCGCCGCTGGCAAACGGCCTCGGAGGATGGGCTCCGCGCCAACTTCTTCGGTATAGTAATGAACGCCATGAAAATCCGCGTCAATGGCGACACGCGCGAAATCCCCGACGGCCTCACCGTCACCGGCCTGCTCGAACATCTCGGCATGGCCCGCGACCGCGTCGCCATCGAACGCAATCTCGATATCCTGCCCCGCGCAAACTGGCAAACCACCGCGGTCCAGCCCAATGACAGCTTCGAAATCGTCCACTTCGTCGGTGGCGGCTGACCGCTCCCGATTGCGCGCCCTGCCTTTGGGTTTTGCTTTCGCAGCAACCGCCGTTGCCGGCGAATTTTGCGCGCGTTTCTCGGTGGGTTTTTGAATCCAGCTAATCGAACTTCTTCACCCAAATATTCCGCACGGAAACCTTGCACGGCGCGCTCTCAATCTCGATCCCGATAATCCCCGCCTGATTATTCACGTCGTCCGCGTTGTCGTCCACCAGCACGGCCATCAGCTGCCCATTCAAAATGTGCACAAACATCCCGCCGCGCGCCACGATCTCATACTGGTTCCAGTCGTTCGTCTTCACATATCCGCCCAACGCCCGCCGGTCCTGAATATTCCCCAGCAGTTGCGGCGGCTCGCCCGGCCCCATCTCCACCACCTCGCCGCGCCACGCGATGATCCCGAGCGGACTATTCTCCGTGTAGAACTGCCCCGTGTACTGCTCCGCTTGCGGCCTCACCGGGAACCAGAAATCCGCCTGCGGCCCCGTCATCAGCCAATCCGGATTCGTCGACGTGGGATTCTGCGCGTTCCCAGGACGCCCCGGCCACGGCCCCGTCTTGCTGCGGTATTGAATCCCGCTTCCGCCGCCCTGCTCGACCTTGATCTCCAACTTTAAATCAAGGTCCTTTGCGACCAGATCCTTATAAGAAATGAACGAATGCGCCGGATGCTCCGGCGTCGAAAGCCCCACGATCGCACCGTCCTCCACGTGCCACACGCTCGGGTCGCCGTCCCATCCCTTCAAATCCGTGCCGTCGAAGATCGACGTGTAGCCCGTGTGATCCTCAAAATCCAGCGCCGCCGGCTCATGAAAACCGCCGCCTCTTCCGCCGCGTCCCCGGCCTTGTCCTTGTGCGCCGGCCTGTCCTGCAGGAGCGCCCGCCTGCGCCTGTTCCGCCGCTTGCTGCGCGGACGACGTCCGAATATGCACCGCGAGCAGCACCAGACACACGGCTGCCACGCCCGCGAAAAATCCTTTGATAATCCCGACGAACTTCTGTGTTTTCAGCGCGTTCATCTTTGCCTCCGGCGCGCAGCAGGCCGCGTCGCCGAGAGCCTACTCGGCTGCCGAATTCCAAGTCAAGGCAAAGATTTCAATGGAGAAAAAATTTCGCAGGCGCCTCTATGTAGTAGCGCTGCCTTCCAGGCGGCGCCTCTGACTTTAGGTTCTGAAATTACAGGCGCCTTCGATTTTTTGCGCCCCGCAAAAAAAAACGGGCCGGGTATAAAACCCGGCCCGTCCAAAAATCTCCAGCTTAGAGGCTCGAGACGTTCGTTGCCTGCAGGCCCTTGGGGCCGCGGGTCACTTCGAATTCCACCGCTTGTCCGTCGTTCAGGGACTTATAGCCGTCCGACTGAATCGCCGAAAAGTGGACGAAAACATCTTCGCCCGACTGGCGCTGGATGAATCCGAATCCCTTGCTGGCATTGAACCACTTCACTGTACCTTGTTCTCTCAACTTGTTTCTCTTTCCTGTTTGAGCTATTTGGTGTCTCTTACTGCCTCCAGCCGCTAAAGCAAAAAAGGCCGCAAGTATTGAACTTGCAGCCTCTCGACGAATCTAAAGGTTATACAAGAGCAACAAACGCAACCCCACTATCTCACCTTTTCCGCCCCTTGTCCAGCGAAATCTTTGGGAATTATATACTGACGTTGTGGACGAACTCCTGGCCTGACATCAAGAATCCGTTCGCGTACGATGTGTGGATTTAGGGGCGTCCGGCCCGCAGCTGGGAACGCGAGCGATAGTGTAAAGCCCGTAGTGCCAGCCCGAGGATTGCTGCAGTTGTGGGTTAGCAGACAACCCGGATAATTCGGTGAGATGAGCTTCCGGATTTTCAACGCCGGCCAGATATTCGCCGTGTTTTCCGACGATTTGGAGAACCCTATCGGGCTGCCTCGCAGTGCCAGGGTTCGTGTCAAAGGACGCAATTAGTATGAGATTGTGGTGAAAGCGAGCCCCCTGCCGTGGCTCGATTCTACCCCGGAAGCTTCCGTCCTGGTTTATTGGCACGTCAGACCAGCCGCTGTAAAGTTCCCATCCGTCGCCATGGAAATCATTAACACTAATAGTAATGAGCGCGCCTGCGGGTAAATTTGCCTCCCCCCGGAACTCGATCGCATCCGGGGTGCAGCTATGCGCCGCCACTGCGATGTAATAGTTGCGTGTTGGAATCAATTTTGGTGGTTGAGCGAAAACTAAGGTCGAACAGTTGATCATGATCAGGGCAGCGATAATTCGTATATTCATCATTATGTTTTCCGCTTTTAGTGCATACAGTTGATGATATTGTTTGCCATGGATTTGGCTTGGTTATAGGCCTTCTGATAGGGGTTCCCGCGACCGAGGCGCTCACCGCGCACACCGGCGTTGTAGGCGGCCGCAGCCCTTGATTCGCCAACTCTCTGCAACATTTTACCGAAATAAAGCGCCCCGGCGGTAAGATTCGCGACCGGATCACTGTCCCAGCCTGGCGGAAGCGAGTTCGCCGCCTTCAGATCGCTAACCACTCCCGGCCTTATTTGAATTGGCCCCACCTCTCCAGTGGGCGGCACGGGAGGAAAATTGAGGTTCAGGCTATTCTCATTGTTCCAAAGTGCTAATTCATCGCTAGCCGGGATCTTAGCCGCTCGCGCGGCTTGCTGTGCGTCTTGATAACCCTGGTAAGTTAGATTGTTCTTCGCATTCTCATTACCATAGGTTGAAACGCAATTGGTGAATTTCTGCTCTGGCGTAGGGTGGGGAGGTGACTGTGCGCCCTGAGCTGCTACTGCTGCGCCGGAGTCAGCTGCGAGAATTCCCCAGTCTACGGTCGAAGAGAATGTGGCGACGTTGGTGACAGACTCGAGATAACCTGTTCCGGCGTCTATGCCAAGACTTCCGGTTGTAACCGTACCACTTATGGTGGACGATCCCGTCAAGAAGGGCAGCAGACCGGGATCAACCTCCGGGAGGATCACGGCGGCAGCGCCGATGATGGCGTCAATGAGCCAAGCCCACCAAGACTGGCCGTTGGGATCGGTGATGTCGATCGGATCGTTGCCGCCGTAGGCGTAGCGGTTCCAAGATTGCGGGTCGCCGGGCCGACCCTCGATGGGATCGGCAGAACAGAAGCTGGCCACGCGGCTATCGTAAAACCGCGCTAAAGCGTAATCCAGCCCATTTTCAGAGTTCCGCTGATACGTCGTAAAGACCCACTCGCCGCTGCCGTTTGACGAGTACCACGGTTCCCCGAAGGGGAAATGCCCTTGCTGCCCCGTAACCGCTCCGGTGGAGTCCGTGATCAGACGTGGCGAGAGCTGGTCCTGATGAAAGTAGTGGGTCCCGCTGCTGTCAATCTGAGTGAGAAGCTGCGAGTTTCCATAGACATATTCGCGCGAGGGAGAGCCCGGCGCGGCGCCATTGTCATATTCGGCGATGTCTTCGTCGCCGGAGTAGATGTAAACGGTGCTGGTTCCACCGCTAATAGATTTCTGAACGCGGTCATCATTGTCGTCGTAGGTGTATGTTGCAGTGCCGCCATTGCCGGCAGATGAAGTCATCCGATTACGCGCATCGTAACCATAATTATTCACAGGGTTCAGCGGCTCAGTTATCATGTTTCCGGCAGCATCAAAAGTATAGCCAGGAGGCTGGTTATTGGTGTAGTTCATGCATGCGACATATGGACCCGATCCGGCGGTGACGTTCTGACATCGGCGGTTCCCGTAGCGGTCATATGTTTCCGATAGCCCCCATTGAGGATAGCTCGCATCGCCTGCCGTCAGAGCCGTGTTCAGCCTCCCCCAGGCGTCGTAGGTGTAGGCAACGCTGCGACCAGCGTCGACTGCGTCGGCAATGCATTGGATTTGGCCGTTGTTGTAGGATGCGCCCGTCGTGCAATTCGTCGGATCATTCTGATAGTAGTATGTTAATCCGAACAACGTGGTAGCGTCATGGGTGCAGTTAGCACCCCGGTTTGTAGTCGAATAGTCGAGGCAGTTCAATTGCGAGCGGTTTGTGGAGTATCCCATCGAGGCATACACACCGTTGCCGTAAGTAAAATCGAGGACTTGGCCCGCAGGGTTATAGCCGTAGCCGGAGGCGTAGGGGCCTGTGACGGTCCCGCAACCTGAGTTTGCTGAAGTTGCAACCGCGCACAATTGGCCGATCTGATTGTACCCTTGCTGAACGACGCGGCCCGATGGGTAGGTAATCTGGGTCATGTCACCTGAGGCGTCGTACCCGTATGAAGTGGTGTACGTCGTGCTTCCAACGAGCTTTTGCACCTGGGCAATCCAACCCATTCTGTGCGTCGTGTCGTATGTGTACGTTTCCGATCCCGACGGGTCGCTCATATATGTGAGGCGCCCTATCGCATCTGCGGCGGCGCCGCCTTGGTCATAAGCATAGCTCACTGTTGGCGAGGACATTGGACAGGACTGTGACGTGTATGCCTTCTGCGTGATGCGACCGATCGCGTCGTAGCAGTACGTAGTGGTCGTCGTATTGCTTGCGCTTTGTTGGTCGGGTGTGGGTGAGACTTTGTTGCAGACGTCTGTGGTGTCACCACTACATAGTGCGCCGGTTGCAAGGTTTGTGTAATAGAGACTGATGGTACCCGCCTCTGGAGTCGTTTCCTGGGTCAAACGGCCGAGCCCATCATAGGCATAAGTTCTCGTCTCGGATCCCTGAGCCACGCCTGTTAGATCGCCCAACGCGTCATATGTGTAGCACGTATTCTGCGAGAGGCCTCCGTTGCCGTCGGGTTCGTCTGTTTCAATCGCTTCACCAAAGCCGTTCTGCCACGTGATGCGTGCCTTAAAGTTCTCGTCGAGAGACTCGACCGGGTAACCCACGCCGTACGTTGACGTGGAGCAATATTGGGACGCGGATATGGAGTTGCCGTATTTGTATTGAATCTCGTCCCCGTCTGGGTGTACTTGTGTTGTTAGTCGGTCGAAGGGGTCCGTGTTGTAGTAGTACGTTTCGTAGACTGGACTTGAACAATACGGCTGGCTTACCTCAAAAACGCGTTCGGATAGGTCGTAGGTTGTGTCGGTTTCTATAGAGCAGGCAGCGTTGACGAGTTTATGCGCGGATTGGCGCCCCCAGGAGTCCAGCGTATCCTGGAAATGGCGACAACTGGAACATCCTGACGATGGCCCGGTTGTGTCCGCCACATCGTCATAAGAATCTACTTGGCTGGTGGATGAATAGTTCGTTAAATTCCAACCGCTTGGATACGTCGTGGCAGTCGGGCGGTCATCGGGATCGTAGAAGTGTGAATAGACGGTATCCCCGTTCTGGTCGGTTTCAAAAGCTTCCTTGCCAGTTCCATAATAGTATCCGAAGGTTTCCGTACCAGTGATGGAGAAGGTGACGCTCGTTGGGTATGCGTTCGTGGGGTTCGGAGCCGAATATGAAGATGGAGCGGAACCGTTGCCGGCGTCGTTGAAGAAACTATTTGCGTAGGAAAAGGTGGTACTATTGCCCGCTGGATCTGTTTGGGTAAGCACTTGCCCCGTGGTGTCATACGTCATGCTTGTATTCACGGAATGTGACGAGTCCACCCAATCGGAAATTTCGGTCGGATTCCCCCGAGTTGTATATGTGGTACCGAAATTTGCGTCATCGTGGTTCGCGACACCGGTGATGGATTGTAAGGCAGCCCCATCGTAAGTGATGGTCCTTTGAGAGACGATGCTCCCGCCACCCGGGCACGAAGAGCTCGAACCGGCGTTGTTACACGTCGTGATTGTCTGAGGGCGGTTGATATTGTTCGTGCCTCCTATATTCGCATACGTATAGTAGGTCGCGCGGTCCGGGGTCGATGGGAATGAGGGGGATGTGCCGGCGTAATATCCCCATTGCTCCACGCCGGTAACGTTGCCATTTTGTGGGCTATCGTAACTGTACTTCGTCTGCTTGGTGATGTTCGCTCCGCTCGCTGCTGCAAGCGTCTGCTGTGATGCTGTCGGCCGGATGTACGATGCGCCATGGCACTGGTAGAGTGTGCAGGTATTGGAGAAGTCAAAAGTGTTTGCCGTCGTCTCGACCAAATTTGCGGAAGAAACTGCGCCGGAATAGTCCTGGATTTCGGCTGGCCAAAGAGCGTTGTTCCAAGTGTAAGTTGTGACTTCTGTTGTCGCATTAGGGTCGACAACTGTTACGGACTGCTGACAGCCGACCATAGTTGAACTGCACGCAGAAATTACGTGCGGCGTGTATGTCCACGCGCCGCCCTGCGGCGTCGTGCGATATGTTAACCACCGATGCTCATTACTACAAGAATCCAGAAAATTGCTGTAAGTGTACGTGAGCGTACCGCCCGTGGGTAACGTTACGGTGAGCAACTCGCCATAATATGCAGTTTGGCCCGTGGGGGACCCGCATATCGCTGACTGGCCGGAGACATTCGGATCGCAATCATATTTAAATGAGTAGCCTGAACCATCCGGGAGCGCAATGCTTTGGACAACGTAAAGGTCACAATTTGTGCTGCATTCGGCGACACCGGACTGGGAAAATTTCGTTTTTACGGCGATCGACTCGATGGCCATAGTGTAGGTAGAGGTTGATCCCTCAGAATTCATAATGGCGTATTTTACGCACTCCGACGTCGGGCAACCCGAACTAGTACTGCTTGTTGTGGCAATCGAACGGCCCAATTCGTCAAAGATTCCTGTGTTGTTCCAGTACTGGATGAAATTGCCGTTGGAATCTTCCGGGCCAAGACAGATGTATCCCGACGTTCCGAAGGAGCACGAGGGGCCGGGATTCGCTGTCCCGAGGTTCGTGCCGTCCGGCGCATATACGTCCATCGTTCCACCGTTGGTCACGTACATGTGATAACCAGAGGAATCCGTTGCCATTGCGTCGCCGCTCAGGACGCTGCCAGAGCAGCCCGTTCCCCAATAGGTATTTATAGGGAAGTAGTGTGTCGCGCCGGAGCCCTCTTCCGTGAAATAGTAGTTCACCTCATGTGTGCACGATCCCACCTTTTCGTTGGTGTATCCCCCCAAAATGCCTGATTTCATCGAAAGCACCACGGGCATCATTTCATGCCAGCCGCCAGACAAGGGATAAAATGACGGAGCGTACGCATAGGGGGCGCTCCATGTTCCACCGGAAGGAGTCCAGAATGCACTATCATAAACCAGACTTATCGTTAGCGGTTTGCTAGTCGCCCGCTGTGGGAAACTTCCAATTGGAATTTCCAGATGGAGGTCGCCACTGGCTGTGTCAACATATCCGAGATCACCCGATTTCGGGCTGGTAGGGTAAGCGTTGCTGTTCGAAAGAACATAATCCTGTGCCAGCGTTGCTGGGCTTAGGAATGCGGTCAGTATCGCGAGGCCGATAGCTGCAAGAAGCAAGCCCTTCACTTTGTCCGCTGGTGCTTTGCTCTGGAGGCGCATGGTTCCTCTTCTCTCGTATATTTGCCGCTGTCAGGTTACTGCTGCTCGAATGCCGTCTCCTGAAGGCCTGAGTTAAAACTGAGTTGGTCGAGTTGGATCGTCTCGGTGGGTTGGTTGTTGACAAACTCCTCGATCAGGAACGGCGCCCAAACTCCGCTCACCTGCTGGTAATCGGAAAACCGCACCTCACGCGGGTAATCAACCGTAGCGCTATTGCTGGGGTGTGTGCTGTCTCGCTCGAAAAGCAGGCGAGAGCTTCCGGAGTCGAAGTAGAAATCTCTCTTTGTAAGACTGGCGAACATACCGTTGTAATCCGGCGAGGTGACTTCGTGGGTTTGTACGTGCTCGACCTGGACGCCGTTGTGGCTTTCTAAGCCGATATAGGCGATGTCCGAGGACGGGTCCTGCAGTGTGTTCGCGAGAAACAGATATGGAAGCGTCAGACTGCCTAGGTTGATAGCGTTTTGGTACGGGGTACTTTTTGTGTCTCCGTCGGCATCGCTGACGAAGCCCGCACCGTTGCTGACCGCCCAAGTGCGACTACCTTCAGGCAGAACGGCATCGACGCGAAAGTCGCCTGTGCCTTTTCCTTTGACGGTCACGCTGCCCTGCTCGCCGTCACCCCAGTAATAGCTAACCGTTCCTGTCCCTGTGTAATCTTGAATGGCTTCGATGGCCGCAGCGCCGCCTACCGCAGCAAGCGATTGATTGATGATCGAAAGTGCCTGCGGGTCCTTTACTGCGGTGGCGGGCTGGGTGGTGGATTCCTGAGCCGACAGATTGCCGATTAAAGCGGCAAGACATATGGAAATGAAACAGACGAATCGAGTCGCCCGCATGTGGCCTCCCAATGCTTTTTGATTTGTGAGGCGAGGTATAAGCCAGATTTTTATACTCTGGTGTTAAGAATCGTGTCTGCTTACAGTTGAAAGCAGACCTCCGCTAACCCCTTTCCTTCTCGCCGGCAGCTCCAATTGTCTTTAGTACGATAGGTGATAATGATGCGTGGGATTATAAGCAGCTATCTATGATGATAATGAGAGCAACCTGACCTAGGACTGACCGGACCGAGCTTTTGTACCACGGCTCCGTAGTTTCCCGCATTTATAAATGGACAAGCGACGTCTACCTGTGGTAAACTACCTCTCGAAATTTTCGCCATGCGAACCGTGGCTGCAGGTGCCAATCCCGAAAGAGGACCCACCCCTCCGCCCGGCGCAGGCCGAATCGTGAAATGCATAAAATTCCCGAAATTCTAATCGCAAATGAAAATAATTAGAAATCGACGTAAGTCGCTGAAAATACAAGGCGAAAAAATTTCTAATCGCGGTCAGAACAGGCGGTAAACGAGCGTTGCGATTAGAAATGCATAAAATCGGCAGCCGCCCTGGGGCTTATCCCACGGCCGCGAGAAATCGCCAATTTCTAATCGATATCGCTGCGATTAGAAATCGCCGCAAGCCCAGCAGTTGCAACAGATACGATTTTCTAATCGATAGTAAAACAGCTCTTTCGCACTAGAAAAAGGAGGTGCAGCAGGGATCCCCGTTTATTCGTAGCGGAGGGCTTCGATGGGGTCGAGTTGGGAGGCTTTGCGCGCGGGGTAGTAACCGAAAAAGATGCCGACTGCGGCGGAGAACGCGACGGCGACGAAGATGGCGAAAGGCGAAAACGCGCTGGGCCAATTCATTACGTGGCAGACGACAGCCGACGCGGCGACTCCTGTGGCGATGCCGACGAAGCCGCCAATCGACGTGAGCACGACGGCCTCGCTGAGGAACTGGCGCCGCACGTCGCTTTCCGTGGCGCCGACGGCCATGCGAACGCCGATTTCGCGCGTTCGTTCCGTGACGGAGACGAGCATGATGTTCATGATGCCGATGCCGCCGACGAGCAGGGAAATCGAGGCGACGCTTCCGAGCAGCAGCGTGAAGATCAGCGTCACGTTGCCGACGGTCTTGGCGATTTCGTCCGGGCTGCGAATGATGAAATCGTCGTCCTCATCGGTGCGGAGCTTATGGCGCTGGCGCAGCAGCGATTCGATCTGGCGCTGAGCCATGTCCATATCGGCTTTGGTATCGACGGACGCGGTGATCACCTGCAGCCAGTTGACGCCGACCAGCTTCTTCATCACGGTCGAGTACGGCATCATGATCACGTCGTCCTGATCCTGGCCGAAGGTCGATTGGCCCTTGGTTTCGAGCTGGCCGATCACTTCGACGGGCAGGTTCTTGACGCGAATGATCTTGCCGATCGGGTTGTCGCCGTCGAATAGCCGGTCGGCGACGGTTGCGCCGATGACGCACACATCGGCGGATGCGGCGACGTCATGGTCAGAAAACGGCGCGCCCGTTACGACCGGCCAATCGCGGATTTCGAAGTACTCGGGCCCGACGCCCTGAACGCGCGTTGCCCAGTTCTGGTCGCCATAGACGGCTTGCACGTTGGTGTCTACCTCGGGCGAGACGAGCGCGACGCTTGGCACGTCGCCCGCGATGGCGTCAGCGTCCCCGACGAGGAGCGTTTTCGTGGCCTCGGAGCCCATGCGGATGCCGTTGCTATTGACGCTGCCGGCCTGGATGAAAAGCATATTTTCGCCGAGGCTCTGGATTTGGTCCTGAACCTGGTCGCTGGCACTGGTGCTGACGCTGACGATGCAGATCACGGCCATAACGCCGATGACGATGCCCAGCATGGTGAGGATGGTCCGCAGCTTGTTGCGAGAAAGGGTGCGGAGGGACATGCGAATTATGTCTTTGAAGCTCATTTCACCGTCACAAACAGACTATACCGAATCGCCGCGGAATGCATTTCGCCGCGGGTCATCGATAAGTACGCGGGAGGAGAAGGAAAATATCGCCCAGCGCAAAAATAATCAGGCGAGTTGGAGATTGGCGTAGCGTTCGACCAGTTTCTTGGGACCATAGTCGAGGAAGCTGACGGTGATCTTGCGGTCGTCGCCTTCGCCCTCGATCTGGATGATGGTGCCGACGCCGTACTTGGCATGGCGCACGCGTTTGCCGATCAGGGGATCGCCGGCGGAGCCTCGCGCGAGACGGGCCGCTTCCGCGAGTTTTGTCTCATATGGAACGGAACGCCGGCCGCCGTAAGAGCGCCCGCCGGGGATATTCCGGCCCCAGCCGCGGCCGTACGTTGAGGCCGAGCGATACTGCGTCTGGCTATACTCCGGGTCGTCCTCATATCGCCGCGTCTCGCCCGGCTCCGCGAACGAACCAGGAGCGGCTTCGATCATGTCGCCGGGCACTTCGGCCAGGAAACGCGAAGGGAGCGCGGAGCGGAGGCGGTCTTCGCCGTAGTTGCGGCGATAAAGCGCGCGGGTAAGAACAAGCGTGCGGCGGGCGCGCGTCATGCCGACGTAAAAGAGCCGGCGTTCCTCTTCGACGTCGCCGTCCTCACTGATGGAGCGGCTGTGCGGGAGGACACCCTCTTCGAGGCCGACCAGATATACGGCATCGAACTCGAGGCCTTTTGCGCTGTGCAGCGTCATCAGCGAGACGGGAACGGATTCCTCATAATCATCGGCGCCTGCGACGAGCGCGGCGTGATCGAGCACGTCTTCGAGGGTTTGGCCCTGCTCGGTGGCTTCGGCCATGGCGTTGGAAAGTTCGCGGAGGTTATCGGCGCGGGAGGTGTGTTCGAGATTATCCTGCTGCTCGACCCAGGTGAGATAGCCGGTGCGGTCGAGCACGAGTTCGATCAGCTGCGCGGGCGAGAGGCCGGCCGCGTCCTTCTGCAGGGATTCGATCATCTCGCGAAAGTCGGTGAGATTGCGGAGCACGCGGCGCGCGATGGTGAGATCGCCCGTGCGAATCACGTTCCAAAGGGAGGCGCCGGCGTCACGAGCGCGCTCTTCGAGCGCGGTGATCGAAGCGGTGCCGATGCCGCGAGGAGGAACGTTGAGAACGCGCAGCAATGCGACATTATCTTCGGGATGAAAGAGCAGGCGGATGTAGGCGAGAGCATTACGGACTTCCGCGCGTTCGTAAAAGCTGAAGCCGCCCACGACGCGATAGCGAATGCCCAACTGTCGCAGCGCTTCTTCGAAGGCGCGAGATTGGGCGCCGGTGCGGTACAGGACGGCCACGTGGGCGTCAGGATTGTCGCGCAGGAACGAAGCAATTTCGCCGCAGACGAACTCGGCTTCGGTGCCGGCGTCTTGCGCTTCGTAATAGCGGAGCGGCGAACCCGCGCCGGCCGAAGAGACGAGATGTTTGCCGAGCCGGTTGGTGTTGTTGCGGACGACCGCTGCGGCGGCGTCGAGAATCGTTTGCGTGGAGCGATAGTTTTCCTCGAGCCGAATGATTTTTGCGGCGGGGAAATCTTCGGTGAAGCGCTTCAGATTGCCGGCGCGCGCGCCGCGCCAGCCGTAAATCGATTGGTCTTCGTCGCCGACGACGCACACGTTCTTCCGCGTGCCCGCCAGCAGACGAACGAGTTCTTCCTGCCAGCGGTTCGTGTCCTGGAATTCGTCGACCATGATGTATTGGAAGCGGCTGCTCCACGCCGCGCGGATGTCCGCGTGGTCGCGGAGAAGCTGCACGGAAAGCAGGAGGAGATCGTCGAAATCGACGGAGCCGGCGGTGCGAAGCGCGCGGTTGTATTCGCGAAAAATCTGCGCGACTTTCTTTCGTTCTTCATTGCGGCTTGCTGCTGCGTCGGCTTCCATGTCGTCGGGCGTGATTCCGTGATTTTTAGCGTGGCTGATTTGTGCGCGGACGCTGCGGGGCGGGTAAACCTCGGCGGGAAGGTCCAGCACGAGCAGCGCGCGCTTTATGGCGGCATTCTGGTCATCATCGTCGTAAATGGCAAAATCGCGAGGAAGCCCGGCGGCTTGCGCTTCGCGGCGGAGCAGGCGCGCGCAAAAGGAGTGAAAAGTCGAGACCCAGACGCCCGACGCGTCATGACCAGTCGTGCGGAGCACGCTCTCGATGCGTTCCTTCATCACCTCCGCAGCTTTGTTGGTGAAGGTGACGGCAAGAATCGCGTTGCCGGGCACGCCTTGTTCGATCAAGTGGGCCACACGATAGGTGATTACCCGCGTTTTCCCCGTACCGGCGCCGGCCAGGACGAGAAGCGGCCCCTCCGTGGCGAGGACGGCTTCGCGCTGCCGTTCGTTGAGTTCGTCGAGTAAAGGCATGTGCGAAAAGATTCCGAGACAAAGTTTAGCTGACCGGAGACCGTTGAGCAATTTAGGATTGGATGCCGCCGCCGAAAGGGCAATAACAGGGCTTGGGGGCACAGAGAAGCGCGGCGAAACCGAGCGATTCTGCTAAGATCGTCCGGTCCGGAGGGGCGTTGGCGAAGCCGAAGCAAGTAAAACTGCCGGGATGGCTGCAGAGAACGATTTCGACCCTGGGTCCTGGCGGGCTTTTCGCGGTGTCGTTCCTTGATTCCTCAGTGCTTTCCTTTCCGTTTGTTACCGACGGCATGGTGATCGATCTTTCGGTCAGGCACCCGGCCGAAATGCCGCTTTATTCGTCGCTGGCGGTGATCGGATCGCTCGCCGGGTGCGTTTGGCTCTATTACCTGGCAAAAAAGGGCGGTGAGGCGTATTTCCGGAAGCACGCTGGCATACACGCCGAGCGAACGAAACGCTGGGTCGACCGAAATGCCTTCGTAACCATGTTCATCGCTTCGATCCTGCCGCCGCCGCTGCCCCTTTTTAAGATTGTGGTCCTGGCAGAAGGCGTCTTCCAAGTGAGATTCACGACGTTCGCGCTGGCATTGCTGCTCGGGCGTGGCGTGCGGTTTTTCGGCGAAGGTTTGCTCGCGATTCGTTACGGCCCAGCAGCGCTCGACTTTCTCGAGGCACATCGAATCGCGTTTGCGGCCTGCGGCGTTGCGTCGCTTGTCGCCCTTTGGCTGGCAGGGAAGTTCTTCTTTCGAGAAGCAAAGGAAGGAAAAGCGTAAGGCTACGGAGTGAAGACCGTGGCGTAGACGAACTTCTCGTAGCGCTCCTTCAGGAAGCTGCTGAATTGCGCGCGCATGATGATGTTTTCTGGGCTCGTGTCGTCCGGCGCAAAGCGAAGGTCACGAATTTCGACGCGATAGTCGTCTTCGCGGCGATCGGTGGTGGCAATCGGTTCGCTGGCGTAGAGCATATAGCGCTTCGCGGCGGCGGTGGCTTCGGCGGCTTTGAGGTCGGGTGACATCGGTGGCTTGAAGAACGAAACGCTGCGGTCGTCCTCGAATTCATCGGGGTCTAAGACAGGGACGGTGATGACTTCCATGGTGTCGTCCGTTTCGACCACGCCGCGCCAGACAAACGGCGAAGTAGGGGTGGGAAACGCTTCCGCCGAATCGGCTTCGCGGCCGAAATAGTCGCGATAGAGCAGCAGATGAACCGCCTTGTGGCGCAGCACAGCGCGTCCGCCAAGATAACCGCCAAGCAGAATCAACGTGACAATGGCGGCCATGCTCACGCCTTCCTGTTTTTTCTTGCGTGCGCCGATCTCTTCATTGACGACCCGGATCAGAAGCGGGAGCAAGAGGCCCAAAACGAGTATGGTGAGTATCCACAAATCGAGATTGAAGACAAGATCGGTGCCGTAAAACTTATCGTAAAAGGGCCAAAAGAGGGCGATACCGACGGTGCTGAACATATCGAGCACGAGGTGCCCCGCGACGCCGATTCCACAGAAAAGCAGCGCGGTCCGGAATGTGAGGGGCGCGGGACGCTTTCTCTGCGGATCGTCCCAGGGGACTTTCTTGTCCAGTTCGACGAACATGTAGGCCAATGCGCAAGAGAGAATCAACGCACCGAGAAGCGAATGAAAAATGACGCGGTGCATCTTAAAAAAAAAGGTAGGCGAAACGATATAGCCGATGCTGTCGATGTCCGGCGCCACACCGCCTGCAACCATCATCAACATACCGAATCGGGGCAACTTCTTGCGCGTCGTTTGCGAAAGGGCAATCGACGTGAAGGCGTGAGTAAACGGCTCCAAAGAAATCCTTTCCAGCCCCAAAAGGTACGCTTAGATTACGCGCGGCGCTACTGCGGGGTTACAAGAGAAAGCGCGTCCGGCACAACCCGAAATACCAGCGGCAGCGGGCCGACGGGCTCGCCATCGACTTGTGCAAACGCAGGTTCTGGACCGGCCGATTCGCAGAGTACTTCTGTCGACTTCCAGGCATCGATGCCTTCCATGTCGCGGAGCTTGCCCATCCACAGGGCCGGGAGGCAGGAGGCGTAGCCAAGACGGCTCGTCATTGAGTTAGTGAGAATTTCGAACGAATTGTCGTAAAGACTTGCACCCGTAGTGATCTTGAAGGGCCCGCCGTAGTTCACAGTGCGACCGACAACAACCGTGGTCGCCCGTAACTCATGGCCATTCGAGCGGACGCGCATCTCGGGAAAATTGTAAGTGAAAAGCTGGCGAAGGCCCTCGGCCCAATAAGCCAGCTCGCCAGCGTTTTTCTTAAAACCGCTGTCGACGCCATTGACGATCGCGCCGTCAGGCCCGGCGCCGCCCACGCAAAGAAAGTATCGACCGCCCTTCGGAATGGCGGGCGATGCAGAGCCATTGCCATTGGGAGGCACAACCTTGCCGAGCGCGACGCGGCGGACGACGCCCGTGGGAATTAGGCGCGCAGCTTGGGGAATGTCCCAGGGAATGCGCAGCTCTTTCGCCAGAATGTTCGCAGTTCCGGCGGGAAGCAAGGCCATGGGCACGTCGCTGCCCGCAAGCCCGTTCACGACTTCGTTCACCGTGCCATCGCCGCCGCAGGCGATCACCATGCCGCGCCGCTGGTCCACGGCGAGGCGGGTGATTTCGGTCGCACTGTTGGGGCCTTCCGTGGGCGCGAGTTCGGTGCGAATGCCGGCATCTTTCAGGGTGCGCGCAGCATGCTCGACTTCGACAAAACGGCGATGGCGTCGCCGCCCGCTGGTCGGGTTGTAGATCAAAAGCGCGTCTGTGATTCCATCAGGCATAGTCAATCGTCGTCAGGCCAAACCCGCATTGTATAATATCCCGCCGTTGCGTTGGATGTGATCTCGCCAAGGAATTCTTAATGCCAAATCAACGCGAAGCCGCCAAGGAAGTTGAACGCCTGCGAGAGGAAATCCGCCGCCACGAATATCTCTATTATGTGGCCGACGATCCTGAAATCTCGGACGCGGCTTTCGATCGACTGATGGGCCGCCTGAAGGAATTGGAAGCGCAATATCCTTCACTTGCCGGCCCAGACTCGCCCACGGTTCGCGTGGGCGGCGCTGTGCGAGAAGGCTTCCAGAAGGTCCGCCATTCAACGCCGATGGTGAGTCTTGATAACGCCTTCTCCTTCGAAACACTGGGCGATTTCGATCGGCGCGTGCGAGAGCTCGTGGGGCGCGAAAGCATCGATTACGTGGCCGAACATAAGTTCGACGGGCTGAGCATTTCTCTGCGATACGAAAAGGGATCGCTCGTTCGCGGGGTTACCCGCGGCGACGGCACGACTGGCGAGGAAGTGACGCCCAACGTGAAAACGATTCGCTCGATCCCTCTCACGGTCGATGCAGCGCTGCTAAAGGAGGCGGGACTGCCCCAGGCTTTCGAGGTTCGCGGCGAAGTGCTGATGAACCGAAAGTCGTTTGAGGCACTCAATGAGCAACAGGCCGAGACCGGAGGCAAAATATTCAAGAATGCGCGCAATGCCGCGGCTGGAGCTGTGCGCGTCCTCGACCCGAAGGTGACCGCCTCGCGCCGCCTCGATTTCTTCGCCTATTACCTGCTTGTCGATGGACGCCCCGCGAAAAAACGCCTTTCCGAAATGCTCGACGCGCTCCAGGAGATTCATTTCAAGGCGAGCGATGATTGGAAGCTCTGCCACGGCTTGCGCGAAGTGGAGAAATACATAGGCCTTTGGGAGAGCCGTCGCGAGAAACTGCCGTACGAAATCGATGGCATCGTCGTAAAGGTGGATGAAGTCGCCCTGCAAAGCGAGCTGGGCTACACGTCGAAAGCGCCGCGCTGGGCGATCGCCTATAAGTATCCTGCGCGACAGGAAACGACTTTGGTCCGCGAGATCCTGGTGAGCGTTGGCAGGACAGGCGTCCTCACGCCATTTGCGGTGTTCGAGCCGGTCACGATCGGGGGTGTCACCGTATCGAAATCGACTCTTCATAATCTCGAAGAGGTGCGGCGCCTTAATGTGCACGTGGGGGATACGGTTCTGGTCGAACGAGCCGGCGAAGTAATCCCGCACGTTTTGAGCGTGGTGAAACACGGCAGCGAAGAGGTTGAATTCCAGATGCCGGGGAAGTGTCCCGTCTGCGGCACGCGCATTCACAAAGATGAAGGCGAAGTTGCCTATCGATGCGTGAATGTCTCCTGCCCGGCGCGGCGGCGTGAATCGATCCTGCACTTTGCCGGCCGCCACGCCATGAACATCGACGGGCTCGGCGAAAAGATCGTGGACCAGTTGCTCGAGAAGAAGCTCGTCGACGATTTCGCGGATATTTACAAACTGGATGTCGAAACTCTCTCGAATTTGGAGCGAATGGGAGAAAAGTCCGCCCGCAATTTGCTGGATGAAATCGAGGCGAGTAAGAAAGGATCGCTCGCGCGCCTGATTTATGCGCTGGGCATTCGTTTTGTCGGCGAGCGCACCGGCCAGCTGCTTGCCGAGCATTTCGGCTCGATGGAAAAGCTGGCAAACGCAACGCTCGAAGAGTTGATGGAAGTGAATGAAGTTGGTCCAAAAGTGGCGGAAGGCGTCGCGGAATTCTTCTCCGAGGCGGTGAACAAGAAGCTGATTGAACGGCTTCGCGCGGCGGGCGTCAATATGAAAGAGGAGCGACAGGCGCCGAAGGGGACCAAGTTTGCGCGCATGACGTTCGTATTTACGGGCACCTTGGTCAACCGGACCAGAGAGCAGGCGGAGGCGCTGGTGGGGCAGCAGGGAGGCAAGGTCGGCTCCTCCGTGAGCAAAAAGACAAATTACGTGGTGGTCGGCAGCGACCCGGGTTCGAAGTTCGACAAAGCCAGAGCGCTCGGCGTTCAAATCCTGGACGAGGCTGGATTTGAGAAGCTGCTTAATTCGCGCTAAGTTATAGATTATAAAGGAGATGGCCAAGCTTGTGCTTTTTTGTGCGGAGGTAGGCGCGGGAGTGATGGGTAGTAGGCGGGCGGCAGGGGACTCGTTCGACAACGCGGATGCCGGATTTTTCGAGCTGGGCGACTTTGTCGGGATTATTGGAGAGAAGGCGGACCTCGTGAACGCCGAGCGCCTTCAGCGCTGCGGCGGCGAATTCGTAATCCCGGGTGTCGGCCGCGAAGCCCAGTTTGCGGTTGGCCTCAACCGTGTCCAGACCGCTATCCTGTAACTCGTATGCTTTCAGTTTGTTAAGGAGTCCGATGCCGCGGCCCTCCTGCGGCAGATAAAGCAGGATCCCGGAGGGTTCTTTGGCGATTTTGTCGAGCGAGAACTCGAGTTGCGCGCGGCAATCGCAGCGCTGGGATTCGAAGACGTCGCCTGTGAGGCATTGGGAGTGGACCCTTACGAGGGGCGCCTTTGACCCCTTAAAAGCGCGATTTGTACCGTTATTTGCAGCGATTTTGCCGTGAAAAACCGCTACGGCTTCCTCTTTGGGAGTGCGGCCCTCGATTCCGGCGATCTGGAACTTGCCGAAGCCGGTGGGGAGCTTGGCGCGCGCGACGACTCGCGCTTTCGTGTTGGTCTTTTTCGTGGTCATTTGCTGTCTGGTGTTCGATGCTTCGGATTGGCTGGCGGCTTCGCCGCCTAATCGCTGCTTTTATCTTATCCCTTTCTGAATCGCGGGCGACTTCGCCTTTTCTGCGCTTCCGGCGTATTGAAAAGCGCGCTATTTTACTATCGATTAGAAATTCGCATCTATTGCAAATACTTGGCTTGCGGGGATTTCTAATCGCAGCGATATCGATTAGAAATTGGCGATTTCTCGCGCCCTGAGATAAGTCCAGGGCGGCCGCGAATTTTATGCATTTCTAATCGCAACGCTCGTTTTACCCCCGTTCTGACCGCGATTAGAATTTATTTCGTCCTTTATTTTCAGCGACTTAGGTCGAATTCTAATTATATTCATTTGCGATTAGAATTTCGGCCTTTTTATTCATTTTGCCCCCCGCTTGATCGACCGGCTTGCCCCCGATGGCACCGCTGCGAGACGGTTTTTCCCTTATGCGATCTCCGGCGAGTAGTTTATCACAGCGTGTACCGATTTGTCAACAACAATAAGGGTACTATAACCACTTTTCCCGATTTGGGAATTTCGGGCAGGAGAAAATCGAGACTGCCCTTCCTCTCCGCAACAATTTAAATCGTCGGGTCAAGGACGGGGAGAAGTTCGGATCGCGCCGCGTCGAGCAGTTGATGGTCAGAACAAACGAAAGTTGGCGTCTCTACGCCGCCAGTAGACAATCTCAAAGCGAGGCAACCGGAAAGCTGAACGGCGTCGTACGCTCGAAGCGCGTATCGATCAATCATTTCTTGGGCTCCGTCCAGCACAACCTCGCTTATCGGTTGACGGACGAATTTCCCTTCCATGTGATGTTGAAATTGGCCCAAAATCTGGCCAGCCGTGGCGTGGTCTATATCGCCTGCGCGCTCGCGACGCCTGACGGCGGAACGCAGTTCCACCGCCGACAAAGCGAGCACACCTAGTCTGTTTTCGGGAACCTCAGACGCCAGACGCAAGAGCCTTTCGCTTCCCAACTCCTGCACGTACAACTTGACCAGAGCGCTTGTTTCCAGATAGTAGAGGGCCAATTCAGCGCCTGTCGTGCAAAATCGTTGTCGAGAGACCTTCGCCGCGAATTGCGACCGGCTGGAAGCACGAGGCCCGACGGTCCTCGTTCCCGAGGATTGCCATCACTTCCGGGATAAGCCGGTTCAGCCTGATGGTGGTAACGGGAAATTGAGGAGATTTGGGATTGGCGATCTTGCTGGTCAGGATCAGGCGCTTGTCAATCGCGTCGCGCAAGATGCTCTGCCGCGTATGTTCCTCTGATGCCCAAGAAAAATGCTCGACTGGAAGCGCCGTATCTCTAAACCATTTCAGCACGACAAAATCGTAACCCGGCCTGGACTCGGCTCGATCGAGCGCTCGGATCATATCAGCAAGAGGATTCGCGCCGGGTACGCTGGCAGAGTCAACAGCGGGAGTAGCCGGTGTGGCTACGGCCGCGGGGGCAGTTCGCCTGGATGCAGCTATATCCGCAGCGGAAAGGGCTTCAAATGTGACGTGAATGGAGTCGCTGTCGGGGGACCAATTCTTCTCAAAAGCTGCGGTACGCCGTTTGTCTCTCTCGACGCCATGGAGACGAACTCGGCACGCATAGCCCTCGGGAACAAGGGAGAGGTCTCTCAAGATGCGAGAAATCTTTTCGGAAAGCTGGACTTCTACGTCTCCGATGGTCTTCATTTTGTTTTTTCCGTCTCCGGCTAGCGCAGTCGTGGCGACTGCGTCGGGCTTTCACTTAGATATACTATAGGTGAAGAATTAGGCCTTGTCAAGGGATTTCTCTCGGGTCGGCAAGGGGCTCGCGCGATGCCTGGGGGAGACATGGCTTGCTGGGAAGGACTGCAGGTGGAAGAATGCTCTGCCGCGGAGGAAGAATGGAATCGACCGGACCGGCAAAGGAGCGCAGGATTTACCAATTCAGGGTCGAATTGCCCCCTATTTCGCCGGCGATCTGGCGGCGCATACGGGTGTGGGAGGACTATACGCTCGGCCAGCTCCATCGGGTTTTGCAGGTGACGATGGGCTGGGAAAACTACCACCTTTACGAATTTCGAATCGACGGCGACATGTACCGCGACCCGCATCCGGAGAACGAGCGCGAAATCCTGAACGCGAAAGCGGCCAAGCTTCGCGGCGTTTTGGGAGGTGCGGGGACTGAATTCGAATATCTCTACGATTTTGGGGACGGCTGGCGGCACAACATCGTCCTCGAATCGATCGTTTCTCCCGAGCCCGGCGAGCTTTGTCCGCGCTGCGTGGGCGGGGAAAGAAGCTGCCCCCCCGAGGACGTGGGCGGACCTTACGGGTATGAGGAGTATCTTCATGCGATGGCCAATCCCAAGCACGGGCGACACAAAGAGATGATGGAGTGGCGAGGTCCCTTCGACCCGGAAGCCTTTTCAATCGAGAAGGTGAACGAAACGCTTGAAAAGAAATTTCGTCCGCGGCGGAAGCCCACGGCGCGTGAGGAGAGCAGGAAGAGGCTTACGCTATCGCCAGAGGAGCGCGAAGTGTTGCAGCGAGTGCTCTCTGGGGCGGAGTTTAGGGAGAATAAGCCAATCCGCATCAAACCCGGCGAGAAAGTTCCGCTAGGATTGACCGAGCGAGAGCGAGAACTGATCCTGAAATATACTTCTGCGGACGAGGATCTGACGAACCGGCTCCGTCTCGAGCCAATGAAGCACGGACTGACCATTTTCGGGTTCAGCCTGGATGAGCTGGAGGAACTCGCGGGCTTCGTCGCTGCCGAAGCAAACCACGCCAGGAGCAAAAAGCTGGAGAAGGGGCTCGACGAGCTCTGCGACCGAATCCAAGCGACCCTCGACCGCTACACCGACGACGCAACTATCAATTGAGAAGAATTGGGCGGTGATTGCTTCGGATTTTCACTGGCGGCTTCAGACTCGCGAGCACTGGCTGTACGGGGCAGGGCTATAATCCTCACGTTACTCGCACCGGCGCACTGGGCTCAACAGCGCAGATGAGATTCCCGATCTACTTACACATCGGTGGGCTTCGGTTGCATCCGCATTGGGTGATGGGGACTCTCGCCTATGCCGTGGCGTTTCGGGTTTATCTGGCTCTCCGGCGGCGGTTTGGCGACCCGCTTGAGGACGTAAACCGCTGGTGGATGATTGCGGCTGCGGCAGTGGGAGCGCTTCTCGGCTGCAAGATGCTCTATTGGTGCGAAAACCCCGCGCTCACGCTGCGGGAATTCTGGAATCCGGCGTATTTGCTGGGCGGAAAGACAATCGTAGGCGCTCTGATCGGAGGCCTCTTTGCGGTTGAAGGGCTGAAAGAATTCCTCGGAATCAGAGTGCGGACGGGCG
>Ga0335073_10000446_pt1 | contig 52740 bp, 44 predicted proteins | sample Lox_Sample_22_FD_207093 | JGI IMG/M metagenome (GOLD analysis project Ga0335073, IMG submission 207093) | Soil microbial communities from Loxahatchee National Wildlife Refuge, Florida, United States - Lox_Sample_2.2 | ecosystem: Environmental > Terrestrial > Soil > Wetlands | place: USA... | reverse complement strand
AATCAGCGAATCGGTGAGCATAAGCTTGGCTTCCGCGATGTCGTTGATCGGCAATAGCACGTCGACGCGGTCCTTCTCCGTATCGGCGAACGACAGCCGTACGCAGTCGCCGTCGGCACCGCGCAGCTCGCCGCGGAAGCGGCGGCGGCCGTCGATCGGAACCTGCATTTCCACCTGCGCAACATGGCCGGCATAGCGGTCGAAATCCGAGCGCCGCACCAGCGGCCGGTCGATGCCGGGCGACGAGATTTCGAGCCGATAGGCGGTCTCGATCGGATCGGCGACGTCAAGAACCGGCGACAGCGCGCGCGAGGCGATCTCGCAATCGTCGATGGTCATGTTGCCGTCGGGCCGTTCCGCCATGATCTGCACCGTGCAACCGGCAAAGGCAGTGACCCGGACGCGGACCAGCCGATAGCCGAGCGACGCCAGCACCGGTTCGACGACGGCGGCGACACGGGCCGACCGCCCCGGCTCGGAAATGAGCCGCGGCTCGTCAGCAAAATTCGCCAGCTCGGCGTTCGTCGTTCTGTCGTCCATATCGCTTCGCGAACCGTGTCGTGCAGAGCGCCGCCGGACCCCAAGTCATAGCCACAACCGGATTTCGGGTAACAAAAAAGAGCGGGCCCCCGGGGGAACCCACTCTCAAAACCGTTCGGTTATGAGGTATCCTTGACGGACGTGCCAAATATAGCGGTTTGTCAGGGCTTTGCAATAGCGCGCCGCCACGCGCGGGCTGATTATTTGGCCGCAGCCGCGAACTTGCGGCCGCAATATTTCTTTCAGGATTGGTGAACTAATCTTCCGCCGGGCGCGCCGGATTGCGAACTCCGGTATCCTGTTTGTTGCCAAGCCTTTAGTCGGGCGGTCTGCCTTTTTTGACCAGCACCGCTATTTTGCAATGATGCTGTCCGAGCATAGTGGTGAATTGATAATGAGTGCCACCGCCTCGCTCATCCCCCAGCTTGAAGACGTCATTGCGCACGGCACGCGGGCGAAGCGCGCCGAAATGCTGGAGCGCATCACCACGCTCTTTGTCCATGGCGCAAACCGCTATAGCGACGAGCAGATTGCGCTGTTCGACGAAGTCTTCGTTCTGCTGATCGCGGTCATCGAGACTAAGGCGCGCGAGGTTCTGTCCGGCCGCCTCGCGCCGCTTGAAAATGCGCCGCCGAAGGTGCTGCGGACGCTGGCGCGCGACGACGACATCGCAATAGCCGGTCCGGTGCTCAAACTCTCGAAGCAGCTCGCGGAGAGCGATCTCGTCGCTCTTGCGGCGACCAAGAGCCAGGCGCACCTGCAGGCTATTTCAGAACGGCCTTCGCTCGGTGAGGCTGTCACCGACATCCTGGTGCGGCGCGGCGACCGCGACGTCGCGCGACAGGTTGCCGAAAATCACGGCGCCCGCATCTCCGAGACCGGCTTTGTTCGCCTGGTGGCACGGGCCGCAAGCGACGGCGTCTTGGCGGAGAAGGTCGGGCTGCGGCCGGATATCCCGCCCGACATGTTCCGTGAGCTTTTGATCAAAGCGACGGCGGTCGTGCATGAACGCCTGCTGGCGGCAGCGAGCCCCGAATTGCGCGAGGAAATCCGGCGCGTCCTCGATCAAATCTCCGGCGAGATCGGCGCGCGCGTCGGTCCTCGCGATTATCACACCGCGCAGCGCATCGTGCTTTCTTTGATGCAGGCGGGGCGCATGAACGAGGCGGTGCTGGCATGCTTTGCCCGCGAGCACAAATTCGAAGAGATGGTGGTCGCGGTCGCGGCCTTGTCCAAGGTGCCAATCAAGATCGTCGATCGTTTGATGGCCGGCGAGCGACCTGACCCCATCCTGATCCTCTGCAAAGCGGGCGACATGAGCTGGCCGACGGTCAAATCGATCATCGCGGCGTGCACGCAAGCCAACAGAGCTGCATCGCGAATTTCAGCTCAAGCTTTGGACGCTGAGCTTGCCAATTACGAGCGGTTGTCGGTGTCGACGGCGCGCCGCGTCGTCCGTTTCTGGCAGGTCAAGCAGAACGCTCAATCCGCATAACTCAGACTCTGCGAAAGATCAGGAAACACGAGGCCCGGTCTTCGCGTGCGGCCTTGGCGTGGTACCGCGTCTGCAGGAAACCGGGCCAGGCTTTGCGCCAATCATCGGCGCACGCAGCGGTCCATTCGAAATCGTCGCAGCGGATCAGACGCTGCAGCGTCCAGGCGGCATAGTCGGCAATGTCGGTGACGAAACGAAATTCGCCGCCCGGGCGCAGAATGCGCGCGAGCCGCGCCACCATATCGTCCTGAACGAAGCGGCGCTTCCAGTGCCGGCGCTTCGGCCACGGATCGGGGTGGATCAGATCGATCCGCGCCAGCGATTTCTCCGGCAACCACGCGATCAGATCGGCGGCGTCGTCGAAATGCAGGCGGATATTGCGCAGCGCTTTGTCCTCGATCGCAGCAAGCGCCTTGGCCATGCCGTTGACGAAAGGCTCGACGCCGATGAAGCCCCTGTCCGGTTCGCCTTGCGCCTGCGCGATCAGGTATTCGCCGCCGCCGAATCCGATCTCGATCTGAATCTCGCCGACCGGCACCGGAAACAGCGTTTTCAGGTCGTCCGGAGCAGGCTTGCTCAGATCGACGGCAAGATGCGGCAGCAGTGTTTCGATCAGGCGCGCCTGATTCGGCCGCAGTTTGTGGCCTTTACGCCGTCCGAAAAACGCGCGGGATTGCCCGCGTTCTGGGTTGCCGGGTAGGCGGTTCATCTGCGGTCTGCCGTCGTCATGCCGCAGCTATAGCAAAGACGAAAATGGCCGGCACGAGCCCGAGCTCGTCCCGGCCATGACGGCAACTGTCTCGCCGATATTAGCGCAGCGCGCTCTTGATCTGCGCCGCCAAGTCGGTCCGCTCCCAGGAGAAGCCGCCGTCCTTTTCCGGCGCGCGGCCGAAATGGCCGTAAGCCGCAGTGCGCCGATAGATCGGGCGATTAAGCTTGAGCGTGCGCCGGATATTGGTCGGCGTCAGGCGGAACAATTCGGGCAGGAGCTTTTCCAGCTTCTTTTCCTCGACCTTGCCGGTGCCGTGGGTGTCGACCAGGACCGACATCGGATCGGCGACGCCGATCGCATAGGCGACCTGGATGGTGCAGCGGTCGGCGACGCCGGCGGCTACAACGTTCTTGGCGAGGTAGCGCGCGGCATAAGCGGCGGAGCGATCCACCTTGGTCGGGTCCTTGCCGGAAAACGCGCCGCCGCCATGGGGAGCATAGCCGCCGTAGGTGTCGACGATGATCTTGCGTCCGGTCAGGCCGCAATCGCCGTCGGGGCCGCCGACGACGAAATTACCGGTCGGGTTGACCAGGAAGTCGGACGGGCGCTTGGGCATCCAGCCCTTCGGCAGCGCCGATTCCACCGCGTCCTCGATCATGTCGCGGACCATGCCCGGCGTATATTTTTTGGCATTGCGGGTCTTTTCGTTGTGCTGCGTCGAGACGACGACCTTGGTGCAGCCGACCGGCTTGCCGTTGACGTATTGAACGGTCACCTGGCTCTTGGCGTCGGGCTGCAGGTCGAACAACTGGCCGGAGCGGCGCTTCTCGGACAGAACCTTCAGGATCTTGTGCGCGAAATAGATCGGCGCCGGCATGAACGAGTTCTTCTCGTAGACCTCGCTCTCGGTGCAGGCGAAGCCGAACATCATGCCTTGGTCGCCGGCGCCTTCCTCTTCGCCGTGCTTCTTCTTCTTGGCGTCGACGCCCATGGCGATATCCGGCGATTGGCCGTGCAGCAGCACTTCGACGTCGGCGCCGTGATAGGAAAAGCCGTCCTGGTCGTAGCCGATATCCTTGACCACATCGCGCGCGATCTGAGAGATCAGCTCGCGGTCGACGACCGCTTTGGTGCCGATCTTGCGGAACAGCTGGCCGCGGCCCTCGCCGGCGATGACGATCTTGTTGGTCGTGCACAAGGTCTCGCAGCCGAGCCGCGTGTTCACGAGGCTGTCGTCGGCAATGCCGAGTTCGACATCCTTCTCGATGAAGGCATCGAGGATGGCGTCGGAGATTTGATCGCAAACTTTGTCGGGGTGACCCTCCGACACGGACTCGCTCGTGAACAGATAATTGGCGTGCGCCACAGCAAAACTCCCCTAACCGGCCTTCAGCGACGGCTCGAAAGGCGAACCCCGTACGGTCTTTAGCCGCGCTGCCTTGCGCCGTTGTTGCAGCGTAATTTTGCGCGGTCAAGATGGGGGCAAAAAGTGGGCGAAGGCCCGCGCCGCGCCGCGCCGAACGGCACGATTTTTTCAGCGTTTCTCGCGGCTCGCGATTTGCTCGACGAGATCGACAATGCGGCGGCGCAATTTTGAATCATCGATGCGCATGAACGCCTTGGTCAAAGCGAGACCATCCGATGTTGCGAGAAAGTCGGAGACGTAGGCCGGCGAAGGCGCTTCCCCCATGCCGTCCGTCTTCGACGACGTGTTCGCGTTCGGTGCGCCTTCAAAGAAAAAAGACACCGGAACCTGAAGGATATTAGAAATCTGTTGCAGCCGGCTGGCGCCGATCCGGTTGGTGCCCTTTTCGTATTTTTGCACTTGTTGAAACGTCAGGCCCAAAGCGTCCCCGAGTTTCTCCTGACTCATTGCGAGCATCATCCGGCGCATACGCACGCGGCTGCCGACATGCTTGTCGGTAGGATTCGGCGCCTTTTTGGCCAACATTTTTATTAGCTCCTGTCTCTCGTCTTGGTCCGGCTATGGACAGCAAATCTGTAACAGATGAAACCACCTTGCCGTGTAAAGCAATGTCAGGGACTCCACCTAGGTGAACTGTGGGGGACATTGTTAATCATTCGAGCCAGGCGGTCACCCCCGCGCGCGGCGGTTGCGCACCGCTTTCGGCTGCGCAACCAAGCCTAATTTATGGGCCATAAAATTTCATAAAACGACAATTTTGTTTATAAATCAATAGTTTGTCGTCTCGATCTGGAGGCGATCACGACCGGTTGCGCTGTTTTCAGCCCGGCCAAATCAGGCCTTCACCTTGTCGGGCCGCATGCGGCGGCGGCCCGCCGCGATCAGCGCCAATACGACCATGACGGCGGCCGGGGCATCGCCCAGTCGCGTGTAAAGCGGCGGGGGAATCGGCCGCGGCAGGGGCGCATCGACGACCCCCTCCGCGCCCAGCGGCAGGGAATTGAGCACCCGGCCGAGCGGATCAATGACCGCGGAAATCCCGGTATTGGCGGCGCGCGCGATCGGCAGGCCTTCTTCGATCGCGGTCAGCCGCGCTTGCTGGAAATGCTGGTAAGGTCCGGTGGAAATGCCGAACCAGCCGTCATTGGTGACGTTGACGATCCAGCCCGGCCGCGCATCCGTTCTGATCTCGCCCGGAAAGATCACCTCATAGCAAATCAGCGGCAGCATGTTCGGAGCGCCGGGCACGGCGAAGACCCGATGCCGATCGCCGGACAGAAAGCCGCCGCGCTCTTCGGTGATCGTCTGCAAGCCGATGCTTTCGAGAATTCTGGCAAACGGCAGATATTCGCCGAACGGCACCAGATGCACTTTGTCGTAGATCGCGGGAATCGTGCCGTCATGCTCGATCGCATAGATCGAATTATAGACCCCTGAATCTCTCGGATGGTCCGCATCGGCAAGCCGCACGGCGCCGGTGATCAGCACGGTTTTCGGCGGCAGCAGATTGGTGATCTGCGCGAAAGCGTCGGCCTCGTGGGTGAGAAAAAACGGAAACGAGGATTCCGGCCAGATCAGATGGGTAATGCCGCCAAGACCCGGCGATGGCGATCCGGCACGGCTCGATAGATCGACGTAGCGCTTCATCACCTCGGCCTTGGCCGAATAGTTGAAGCGGACATCCTGCTGCAGGTCGGGCTGCATGATGCGCAGATGCACGCCGTCAACCAGCCGCGTCGGTGAGCGGTGAAGGCGCACCGCGCCATAAACGCCAAGGCTGAGGAGCAGGGCGAGGCCCAGTGCGAGCGGCCTCCAATTGCGACGGGTTTCGCCGCGATCGTCGGTCAGCGCCGCCGGGGTTGCGCAGACCAGGATCGTGATGAAGGTCATGCCCCAGATGCCGATCACGGAGGCGATCTGCGCTAGCGGCAGCGGCGCGGTCAGCGCGTAACCGAAGGCGTTCCACGGGAAGCCGGTGAACAAATGGCCACGCAGCCATTCCACGATCGTCAATGATGCGGCCAAGGCGAAAAGCCGCGTCGCGCCACGCGTCCACAGCATGCGCGCGAGCGCGGTGCCGATCGCGGTATAGATGCCGAGCACTGCAGGCAGGCCGATCACCGCAAACGGTATCAGCCAGCCGAAGGTCGGCGCATCGACCAGAAACGCATAGCCCATCCAGTAGAGCCCGGCGACGAAATAGCCGAAGCCGAACCACCAGCCGGTCGCGGCTGCAGCGACGATCCCGCCGAAGCGGCCGACCCCGGCGCCATCGATCAGCCAGACCAGAGTCGGAAAGGTCAGGAACAGGATCGGCCAGGCATTGAATGGCGCCATGGCCAGGGCCGACAGCGCGCCGGCGGTAAAGGCGATCGCCCAGCGCCGCCAACCCCATGCCAGCACGATGGAATTGATCAACGGCTTGAATTTCACGGCGTGCGCGGCGGGTTCGAGGTCGGCCGATTGGGCTCGTCGCGCGGCGAGAGCGGGCGGGCCGGTTGCGGGCGCGGCAATGCCGACGCATCGCGTCCGGCGCCGGGGCGGCGATCCTTGCGCAGATAGATCCGCACCCGCTTGACGCGACGCGGATCGGCATCGAGCACCTCGGTTTCAAACGGTTCCGGTCCCGGCACCAATTCGCCGCGCACCGGCACATGGCCGGCCTTGGTGACGAGATAGCCGCCGAGCGTGTCGACTTCCTCGGCGACCTCGCCGACGTCGAACTGCTCGCCGATCGCCGCGCGGACGTCTTCGAGACTGGCGCGGCCGTTGGCGATGAACGAGCCGTCGGCCTGCGGGATGACGCTCTGACCTTCTTCCTCGTCGTGCTCGTCGGCGATGTCGCCGACGATGAGTTCGACCAGATCTTCGATCGAAACCAGGCCATCGGTGCCGCCATATTCATCGATGACCAGCGCCAGATGAATGCGGGTCGCCTGCATCTTGGCGAGCAGATCGAGCGCCGGCATCGACGGCGGGGCGTACAGCGTCTCGCGGATGATCTTTGCCGCCACCAGCGGCATCGCCAGATCGATGGTGCCGAAATTGAGCGCAGCGAATTCCGGATGCGTTTCCGGCTGATCTTCCGTCCGCTCTTGCGGCTCCGTTGCCGCCGGCGCGCGATCTTCAGCCGGTCCGACCGTCGCATGCGCGGCCATGAAGGCGAGCAGATCGCGGATGTGGACCATGCCGCTCGGATCGTCGAGCGTGTCGTTATAGACGACCAGGCGCGAATGCGTGGCGCTCTCGAAAACCTTGACCAGCTCGCCCAGCGAAATGTCCTGCTGCACGGCGACGATGTCGGCGCGCGGCACCATCACGCGCTCGATCCGTGTTTCGCGCAGGCCCAAGATGTTCTTGAGCATGGTCGCTTCTTCGGGCGAGAAGCCCGACTGCGGCTCGTCCGCGGTCAAGACGAGTTCGAGATCGGCCCGCGTCGACGCCGCTTTCCAGCCGAACAGGATGCGCATGACGCGTGTCAGCCAGCCTTCCGAAGGTTGGGAGGCGTCCGGCATCACCATCGGCAAGGCGCGATTGTCGTTCTCGCTTGATTCGGTACGGACGGGTGACTGCGCCATCATGGGGAATTCAGAAGTCGCGAAGAGCGTTAGGATTTTCTGGAGCGTTGCGGCGGCGTCTTCTTGGCGGCGGGCTCGCCCCGATACGGATCCGGGATTTTGAGCTGCCGCAGGATATCACGTTCGGCCTGTTCCATTTCGCGCGCGTCTTTGTCGCGCTCGTGGTCGTAACCGACAAGGTGCAGGAAACCGTGGACGGCAAGATGGGCAACATGATGGGCGAACGGCTTGTGCCCGGTTTTCGCCTCGCGCGCGATGGTCTCGTAGGCCAGCACGATATCGCCGAGATGCGGCTGCGGGCCGCCGTTTTTTGCCGGAAAAGACAAGACATTGGTGGCCTTGTCGATACCCCGCCAGTCACGATTGAGGGTCCGGATCGCCGAATCATCGGTCAGCACGATAGCAAGCTCCGCCCCGTCTGTTGACCGGGTGGCGGCGGCCGCCTGAGCGATGGCGCGGCGCACCACCGATTTCAGCTTGGCGGCGTCTTTCCAGCGTTTGGAGTCGACCATCAGGTCGATCTTGAGCGCCGAACTTTGAGCCCGCGTCATTCCCGGCGCTCGCGCTTGCGCGCCGAATCTTTGTCATAGGCGTCGACGATGCGCGCCACGAGCTCGTGGCGGACGACGTCGGCGGCGGAGAAGTTTGCAAAGCCGATGCCCTCGACGCCGCTCAGGAGCCGCACTGCATCGGCTAGGCCCGACGTCTGGCCCGGCAGCAAGTCGACCTGGCTCGGGTCGCCGGTGACGATCATGCGGCTGTTCTCGCCCAAGCGAGTCAGCAGCATTTTCATCTGCATGGTCGTCGTGTTCTGCGCCTCGTCGAGAATGACCGCGGCGTTCGACAGCGTGCGGCCGCGCATGAAAGCAAGCGGCGCGATCTCGATCTCGGTGGTCTGCAAGGCGCGCTCGACAATGCGCGCGTCCATCATGTCGTAGAGCGCGTCGTAGATCGGCCGCAGGTAGGGATCGACCTTCTCGCGCATGTCGCCGGGGAGAAAGCCGAGCCGCTCGCCGGCTTCGACCGCCGGCCGCGACAAGATGATGCGATCGACTTCCTTGCGCTCGAACAATTGCACGGCGTGCGCGACCGCAAGCCAGGTCTTGCCGGTGCCGGCGGGACCGGTCGAGAACACCAGCGCATGACGCTTGAGCGCGCGGATATAGGCGCCCTGCGCCGGCGTGCGGGCGCGGATGCGGCGCTTGCGCAGATTGATCTCTTCGAAATTGTCGCGCGCCGCGGCGGGATCGAAATCGAACAGCGAGCCCTGCGACAAGGCCAGACGAATCGTTCCGTCGACATCGCCTTGCGACAGCTCGTCGCCGGCCTTGAGCCGCTCGTAGAGGCTTTCCAGCACCCGGCGCGTCTGATCGCAGGCTTCGCGCGAACCTTCGACGGTGACTTGATTGCCGCGCGAATTGGCAACGATGCCGAGCCGGCGTTCGATCAGTGCGAGATTCTGGCCGTATTGTCCGAACAACGAAGAGGCAAGCCGGTTGTCGTCGAAAGTCAGAACGATTTGGGCCGTATGGCCCGGTGCGACGAAAATCGATTCTTCCGTTTCCGGTGTTCGCAATTCAGGCTCCTGCGCGAAGAAGAGCCGGCGGCGGCTCTTGCGGGATTTTTGCCGCGGGGTGGGACGGCGATTCTGGCCCGGCAAGCTTGCCCAAAAGGCTGTTGCCGGCGGTTTCGGTGATCGTGACGGCGGCGATCTCGCCGATCAGCGACGGCGGGGCGATGACCGGCACCGGCTGCAGATAGGGCGAGCGGCCGACGATCTGACCGCCGTGGCGGCCGGGCTTCTCGAACAGCACGTCGAAGGTTTTGCCGACGCACCCCTGGTTGAAGGCCGCCTGCTGGCGATCGATCACTTGCTGCAGGCGCGCCAAACGCTCAGACTTCACTTCTTCCCGGATCTGATCGTCCATCTCGGCCCCCGGCGTGCCGGGACGCTGCGAATATTTGAACGAGAACGAGCCGCAAAATCCGACCTCTTCGATCAGGCGCAGCGTGTCTGCAAAGTCGCGCTCGGTTTCGCCTGGGAAGCCGACGATGAAGTCGGACGTCATCGCGATATCGGGCCGCGCGTCGCGCAGCCGCCGCACGATATCGAGATAATCGGCGCGGCCATGGCGGCGATTCATCGCCGCGAGAATGCGATCGGAGCCGGATTGCACCGGAAGATGCAGTTGCGGCATGAGTTCGGCCAAATCACGATGGATCGCTATTAGATCGTCATCCATGTCACGCGGATGACTGGTCGTGTAGCGCAGCCGGGCAACACCCTGTATCTGCGCGGCGCGTTCAAGCAGACGCGGCAGCGACCAGGTCCCACCGTCCGTGCCTTCGCCGTGATAGGCGTTGACGTTCTGGCCGATCAGGGTGATTTCGCGCACGCCGGCTGCAGCCAGATGCTCGATTTCGCCAAGAATTTTTTGCGCCGGCCGCGACACTTCGGCGCCGCGCGTATAAGGCACGACGCAGAACGTGCAGAACTTGTCGCAGCCTTCCTGCACGGTGACGAAGGCGGACACGCCGCGAGCACGGATGGCTGCGGCGCTCGGCGCCGCAAGATGATTGAACTTGTCGTCGACCGGGAATTCGGTGTCGACGGCCTTGCCGTTTCGCTTGGCGCGATCCAACAGCTCGGGCAGGCGGTGATAGCTCTGCGGTCCAAAGACGAGATCGACCGCCGGCGCGCGGCGGATGATCTCCCCGCCTTCGGCCTGCGCGACACAGCCGGCGACCGCGACGACGACGTCGCGGCCATGCGCGGCCGCGGCGTCCTTCATCACCCGCACCCGGCCGAGCTCGGAATAGACCTTCTCGGCGGCCTTCTCGCGGATATGGCAGGTATTGAGGATGACGAGATCGGCGTCCTCGGCGGCTGCCGTCTCGACATAGCCTTCCGGCGCCAAAGTGTCCGCCATACGACGGGAGTCGTAGACGTTCATCTGACAGCCGAAGGATTTGACGTAAACTTTGCGCGGTTCGCTCATGCCGGTGGTTCGAGCCTAAGTCTCTGCTTTAGCTCGCAAATTCCGCTCCAGCGTCAGGGCTCCGCAGCTGGCGGAGGCAGGCGGGCAGGCCGCCTGACGGTCTTACCGGGATTCCCGGAAAAAAGGAATGCTGGCGGCTGCCTCGCATCTTGGTGTCAGTCCAGCGCCTGAACATTGGCGTCCTTGATCACACCCGACCATTTGGCGACTTCGGCCTTGATATGGGCATCGAATTCGGCCGGGCTACTGGTTCGCGTCACCATGCCGAGGTCGAGATAGCGCTGTTTGATGTCGTCGCTCGCGAGCGACTTGCGCGCCGCGGCATTGAGCTTGTCGCGGATCGCCTGCGGCGTGCCGGCCGGCGCCACGATGCCGAACCAGGTCTCGGCGTCGAATCCCGGCAGCGCGGTTTCGGCCACGGTCGGGATGTCAGGTGCCGACGGCGAACGCTGCGCGCTCGTCACTGCAAGCGCGCGCAGAGTGCCGGCTTTGACATTGCCCATCACCGCGGAGAGGTTGGCGAACATCAGCGGAATTTGTCCGGCGAGGAGATCGTTGATCGCCGGCGCTTCGCCGCGATAGGCGACATGCACCATCCGGATGCCGGCGACGTATTGAAACAGTTCGGCGGTCATGTGCGGGGTGGTGCCGACGCCACCGGTGCCGAAATTGATCTTGCCGGGACTAGCCTTGGCCATGGCGACGACGTCGGCGACGGTATGCGCGGGGAAATTCGGATTGACCACGAGCACCAGCGGCGAGGCGCCTGTGAGCGCGACGCCGGAAAAATCCTTGACCGGATCGATGCTGACCTTGTGATAGAGCGCCGGCGCCACGGCGCATGTGGTCTGGCTGCCCATCATCAGCGTGTAGCCGTCAGGATCGGACTTGGTCAGGTCTTGTGCCGCGATCAAGCCCGAAGCGCCGGTGCGGTTTTCGATCACGATGCCTTGACCGAGAATTTCCGACATTTTCTGCGCGATCACGCGTGCGGCGACATCGGTGCCGCCGCCGGCGGCAAAGCCGACCAGCATTTTGATCGGGCGATTGGGATAGTCGGTATTCTGCGCGTAAGCGCTGCCGGCAAAAGCGACGAGCGCAAGCGCCAAAGCGGCACGCAACGGTGCCGCGACTATGGCCGCCATGACGTTTCCTCCCGCACGGCCCGATATTTCGGGTCCGGCGGCATTGTAGAGGCTTTGTCGGGCCGTGTCAGATCAGATCGCGTCGCATCACGAGCGCTGTGGCGTCGCCTTCGGAAGGGCTCCGATAATAGCCTTGGCGTCTACCGACCTCGCGAAAGCCGGCACGGCGATAGAGTTGCGTCGCCGGCGCGTTATGTTCGCCGACCTCGAGAAACACGGTGTGCGCGCCAAGCCCCGCGAGCCGGCGCAGATGCAAGTCAAGGAGCGGCCGCGCCAGCTTGCGCCCGCGCCAGGCCGGCGCGATTGCGACCGAGAGGATTTCGGCTTCACCAGCCGCGAGCCGCGACAGGATGAAGCCGATCACTTTGCGTCCGCTCACGGCGCAGTGCGCGACAACGTTCTTCTCGATCAGGAGGCTGTAGATCTCGTCCTCGTCCCAGCCGCGCTGGAATGAGACGCCGTGGATGGCGGCGATGGCTTGAGCGTCGTTCGGCCGCGCTTCGGCGAAGGCGGGCTCGCCATGCGCGAACAGTTTCGCCAGAAGGCCGATCATCGCCGCGGCAGGGAGGCGGCGTATTGCGGCTGCGCGTCGGGCGCCCGCAAATATTGCGGCTTCGGCGGCGCTTGCGCTTGCGACACCGCAGCACCGATCTGCGCGACCCAGCCGATATCGGGCGCTTCGCGCGGATCGATAGCGACCGGGCGCGCTGCAGTCCTGGCCATGCCATTGGCGATGGCCTTGGCGGCCGAGCCGACGATGCGGGCCGGAGCGTCCGATGCGGCGCGGATCGCGTCACGGAGCGGGGCCAGGCGCGGCGCAAGCAAGGTGCGGCCGCCGGCCCCGAACACCTGCAAGTAGACATGCTCGTGCCGGGCATCGATGGCGATCACGACCGGAATCCGGTCGTCGGCGGCAAGATAGGGTGCGGCATAGGCCGACAGCGTCGTCACGCCGACAACGGGAATGTTGGTGGCGACGCCCAGCCCGCGCGCCGCGGCGATGCCGACGCGCAAGCCGGTGAAGCTGCCAGGCCCGGTCGTCACCACGATACGTTCGAAATCCGCGAATGCGAGGCCTGACGACTGCACGACCCGCGCCACGAGCGGCATCAGCGCTTCGGCGTGGCCGCGCCCCATCGGCACGCTTTCGCTTGCAACCAGTCCGCCATTCGCGGTGTCGAGCACGGCAGCGGAGCAGGCCGCCAGCGCCGTATCCAAGGCGAGCACACGCATCAGGAGTCGAGCCTTAAGGATGCCGACGCGAACGCCGATTCACGCGCGGCCGGTTACACCGGCCGGACTTCGGTGACGTCGGGAACGAAATGACGCAGCAAATTCTGGATGCCATGCTGTAAGGTCGCCGTCGAAGACGGGCAGCCCGCGCACGAGCCTTTCATGTTCAGATAAACGACGCCGTCCTTGAAGCCGCGAAAAGTGATGTCGCCGCCGTCATTGGCGACCGCCGGGCGCACCCGCGTCTCGATCAGCTCCTTGATCGTCGCGACGGTTTCGGCGTCGCTCTCGTCAAAGAACTCCTCGCGGTCGCCGCTCTCGACGGTGACCTGGGCGAGAAGCGGCGCGCCGGACAGGAAATGCTCCATGATGGCGCCCAGGATCATCGGCTTGAGTTGCTGCCATTCGCCGGCGCTCTTGGTCACGGTGATGAAATCGGAGCCGAAGAACACGCCGCTGACACCGGCAATGCCGAACAGCCGTTCGGCGAGCGGCGATTGCACCGCCTGCCCGGCATCGCGGATCTCGAGCGTGCCGCTGTCAAGCACCGGCCGCCCGGGCAGGAATTTCAAGGTCGCCGGGTTCGGCGTCGCTTCGGTCTGGATGAACATGGCTGCCTCCGGGCAGGCTCAACAGATTAGGCCGTAACGGCTCAGAGTCACTGTAATACGTGGCGAATTGCGGCGGAAGTTCAAGGGCGGAATCGCGGTTAAGCCCGCACAAAACCGACGATATCTTTCACCGCATTCATGGTCGGCCCGGCGATTTTTCGCGCCCGCTCGGAGCCGTCGGCGAGGATGGCGTCGATCGCCTTTGGATCCTGCGTCAGCCGTTTCATTTCGGCGCCGATCGGGCCGAGCTTGGCGACCGACAGGTCGACCAGCGCCGACTTGAAGGTCGAGAACTGGGCATTGCCGAATTGCTTGAGCACGTCGGCACGCGTGATCCCGGCGAGCGCCGCATAGATGCCGACCAGATTGTCGGCCTCGGGGCGGGTCTCGAGACCCTTCTCTTCGCTCGGCAGCGGCTCCGGATCGGTCTTGGCCTTGCGGATTTTTTGCGCGACCGCGTCGGCATCGTCGGTGAGATTGATACGCGAATAGTCCGACGGATCGGACTTCGACATCTTCTTCGAGCCGTCGCGCAGCGACATCACCCGCGTCGCTTCGCCGGTGATCAGCGGTTCCGGCAGCGGAAAGAACGCATCGCCGAAGCCGTGACTGCGGATCGAATCGCCGAAATCGTTGTTGAATTTCTGCGCGACGTCGCGCGACAGTTCGAGATGCTGTTTCTGGTCCTCGCCCACCGGCACATGCGTCGCGCGATAGACCAGAATGTCGGCCGCCATCAGCGTCGGATAGGCGTAAAGGCCGACCGACGCATTCTCACGATCCTTGCCGGCTTTCTCCTTGAACTGGGTCATGCGATTGAGCCAGCCGAGCCGCGCCACGCAATTGAGCACCCAGGCGAGTTCGGCATGTTCGGCGACCTGGCTCTGATTGAACACGACGTGTTTCTTCGGATCGATGCCGCAGGCGATGAAGGCCGCCGTCACTTCGCGGATCGTTTTGGGCAGCTCAGTGGGATCCTGCCACACCGTGATGGCATGCAGATCGACCACGCAAAAGACGCAGTTGTAGCGATTCTGCAGCTCGACAAAGCGCTTGATGGCGCCGAGATAATTGCCGAGGTGCAGATTGCCGGTCGGCTGCACACCTGAAAAAACCAGTTCTTTGAATGCCATATTGGGCCTCCACAGCGCCGCCGTGAAATGCCATGCCCACGGCTTGCCCTGCAAGTCCCCGCCGTTATAGTGCGCGCCGACCCGCCACAATTTCCGCGCTCGCGAAATCAGATCATGAAATCAGCCCGTTACGACGTCATCGGCATCGGCAATGCGATTGTCGACGTCATCGCCCGCACCGAAGAAGATTTTTTGCTCAAGCAAGGCATGACCAAAGGCGCGATGGCGTTGATCGACGAACCGCGCGCGCAAGCGATCTATGACGCGATGGGGCCGGCGGTCGAGACGTCCGGCGGTTCGGCGGCGAACACGATCGTCGGGCTTGCCTCGCTCGGCGCCCGCGCAGCCTTTGTCGGCAAGGTCAAGGACGATATTCTCGGCCGCGCTTTCACCCACGACATCCGCGCTGCCGGCGTGGCTTTCGCGACCGCGCCGGCCTCCGACGGTCCGTCGACCGGACGCTGCTATGTCCTGGTCACGCCCGATGGCGAGCGCACCATGAATACCTTCCTGGGCGCGGCGCAGGACCTGCATCCAGCCGATATCGACGCGGAGATGATCGCCGCCAGCGCCGTGATCTATCTCGAAGGCTATTTGTGGGACCCCAAGAACGCCAAGGATGCCTTCCTGAAGGCCGCAAAGATCGCGCACGAAGCCGGCCGCAAGGTTGCGCTGTCGCTGTCGGATGCATTTTGCGTCGATCGCTGGCGCGACGAATTTCTGCAGCTGATGCGCGCGAAGACGGTCGATCTGATTTTCGCCAACGAGGCCGAGCTGCACAGCCTTTACCAGACCGCGGATTTCAATACCGCGATGGCCGCGTTGCGGAAGGATATCGATGTCGCCGTGATCACCCGCAGCGAGAAGGGCTGTCTCGTAATCAGTCCCGACGGCGAAGTGGCGGTGCCGGCATTCCCGGTCGAGCGCGTTGTCGACACGACGGGGGCGGGCGATCTGTTCGCGGCGGGCTTCTTGTCCGGTCTGGCCCGCGGCGCCGACGACCGCACTTGCGGTCGGCTCGGCGCGCTGGCAGCCGGCGAAGTGATCCAGCATCTCGGCGCCCGCCCGGAAGCCTCGCTCAGGAGCCTGGCGCAGGAAAACGGCCTGTTGGACTAGGGATTTACGCGAAAACCGTCGGCGGAGGCGTCCGGTAACCAATTGCTAACCGAGCCTGTGGTTAACAAGTGGTCACCTGTAATCCCGGAGATCCGCAATGGCCGAGAGCCCGGACCACGCCGACGGCGACAAGACCGACCCAATCAACAACGGCGCGAACGATCCCGCAGCGACGCCCGGGATGGAGGGGAGCGCCGGCTCCGCTGCCTCAGCGAGCGGCGACCTGCACAAGAATCTGGCCAGCAATCTGCCTATGGTTCTGTCGCCGAAACTTGGCGCGGGCGAAGACGAAACCGTCGAAGACGCCGAAACGCCGGATAAGGAAGCTGCCGAGGCGACTGCGGCCGCCGCTGCCTCGCCAACGCAGTCTTCACGTTTTCTGCAGCTGGCCGCCACTATCGCCTTCATCGCCGCGTTCAGCTCGTTCGTCGGCTCAGTGTCGGGCGCAGGCTTTGCGCATTTCTATTATCCCAACACCGCCGCCGCTCCGAAGGTTCAGGTCTCCACCGACACCATGTCGCTGCAGCAGGTGAAGGCCGAGCTTGCCGCGCTCAAGGCCGAAGTCGATACCACGATGCGCGGCACCAATGGCCAGTACAGCAAGATCGCCGACCGCCTCGATCGTCTCGATCAGCACTTCGCTTCGGCCGATGTCACCGGCTCGATCGCTTCCAGTGCGGCGCCCGCGGCGACACAGCCGAAGATCACCGACCGCATTTTGCAGGATTGGGCGGTGCGTGATGTGCAGAACGGCCGCGCCCTGATCGAAAGCCGATATGGCGGCGTTTTCGACGTCGGCACCGGCAGCTTCCTTCCCGGTATCGGCCGCGTCGATTCGATCAAACGGCAGGACGGACAGTGGCTCGTGGTTACCTCGCGCGGCACCATCACCTCCGGCCGTTAAACTCAGGCGATCAAGCGGGTCGCCATTATCCGACGGGCAGGAACGGTACCAGCATCGGCACGCGCCGCCGATAGGCCTCGTAGGTGGCGGCGCCCAACTCGGCAGACAAGAATCGTTCCTCGATCCCTGCCTTGAACCAAAGACCAAACGCGATCAGCGCGGCGCCGAGGCAGCCGGTGACGGTGGCCTGCGCCGCTGCAGTGGCGAGGATCGCCACGATCAATCCGGTATAGATCGGATGGCGCACCAGCGCATAAGGCCCGGTATCGATGACGCGGTGATCTTCCTTGCGGGTGACGCCGCTCGACCACAGGCGGCCGAGATGGATACGCGCCCACCACGCAAATAGAATTCCCGCGAGCGTCACGCCGGCCAGCGCATAGGCGCCGTCATTACCGACGTGCCAGAGCCGCGCTTCGCTCAAGAGCCGCCGCGTCGAATGAAACAGCAGGATCGCGCCCGCGAGCAGCGCGGCGCGATAGGTCCAGGTCCGCCAATTGTTGATGCGGCTTTCGGTGCGGCCCGACCAGAGCGCCGCCACGAGCCAGCTCGCCACCCAGCCGAGCCAGATGATGCCGAACACGAGACTTGGACGCATGATTTCCATTCCTGATCGTTTCACACGACAGACGGCTGTACCGTGGCTTTGCCGCCATATTCCGGGCAAAACTAGGCGATTCTATCGCCAGGCCGGGCGAGCGACAGGATTTCGTCATGAACGGCGTCTCGCGGCTGCGATCGAGCGGCATTTTTGCGGCGGCTTTCGCAGTCGCGGCTCTGACTTTTCCGCAATTTTCATATGCGCAGACCGCCGGCGCACCGGCGCCGAAACAAGATGCGCCGGCAGCGCCATCGCCGGAAATGTCGCAAAGCTGTCCGGGCCTTGTCGCCGGCAATGCTCGCGGGGATCGGCCGAGACTTGTTCCGGCCTCGTATCATGTCGCCGCACGCGATGCCGACCAGGTGCGCATCACCTTCGTCGGCCATGCTACGTTCCTGATCGAGAGCCCGCAGCTCGTGCGGATCGCGACCGACTATAACGACTATGTGCGGCCGCCGATCCTGCCCGACATCATCACCATGAACCACGCCCATGACACGCATTACACCGACCATCCCGATCCGGCGATCAAATACGTGCTGCGCGGCTGGAGCGACGTGCCGGGCCAGCCGGTCAATTGGGATCTCACCTATCGCGATGTGCGGGTGCGTAATGTGCCGACGAACATTCGCGATGGGGAAGGCGGCACCGAGCGCTACGGCAATTCGATCTTCGTGTTCGAGATCGCCAATCTGTGCATCGCGCATCTGAGCCATCTGCATCATACGCTGACCCAGCAGCAGATCGACGAGATCGGCCGCGTCGACGTGGTCATGGCGCCGGTCGACGGGTTCTACACGCTTGATCTCGACGGCATGATGGATGTGCTGCAAGCGATGAAGGCGCCGCTGATCATCCCGATGCACTATTTCAGCCAGAGCGTTCTGGACCGCTTCCTCGACCGCGCGCGCCAATTGTGGGACGTGCAAACGGCGGAAGTGCCCTCGACGATCGTCTCAAAATCCACGCTGCCGAAGACGCCCGAGGTCCTGGTGCTGCCGGGGCACTGACTGATGCCGCGACTAGACGTCGACGCTCGCCGCCAGCGCGTGTTCCTCGATGAAGAGGCGGCGCGGCTCGACTTTGTCGCCCATCAATTCGTCGAAGATCGTATCGGCTTCATCGATCTCTTTGACGCCGACCTTGAGGAGCGAGCGCGCATTGGTGTCGAGCGTGGTTTCCCAGAGCTGGCCGGGGTTCATTTCGCCCAGCCCCTTATAGCGCTGCAGCGAGATGCCTTTGTGGCCGGCGGCGGTGACGGCCTCGAACAGGCCGACCGGACCATGGATCGGGGTTTCCTCGTCTTTGCGCTTGAGCACCGCAGGCGGCGTCGGCCGCGGGAATACTTTCTGCAGCGACGGTGCGAACTCGTCGAGCTTGCGGGCATCGGCCGAGCCTAACAGCGCCTGGTCGAGCACGGCGACTTCCTTGACGCCGCGCACGGTGCGGTCGAACTGGAAGCCGCGGCCTTCGGTGAACTCGCCTTGCCAACCGCGCTCGGTCTCCTCCGACAGCGCGTCGAGCCGCTTGGCGATATAGGGCACGGCCGCCATGGCCTTCTGCGGATCGCCGAAAATGTCGCGATTGAGCACGCTCAGGATCGCCGCTTGTTCCACGACCTGCCGATTGTAGCGGCTGTGCAGGCCGCGCAGCAGATTGCGGATGGTGCGGGAATCCTCGACCAGCCTGCGCAGATCGTTGCCGGCAAGCGTCTCGCCCGACGACAGGCGCAGCACGGCGTCTTCGATGCCGGCGTCGATGAGATAGTCTTCGAGCGCGCGCTCGTCCTTGAGATATTGCTCGGATTTGCCGTGCGCGACTTTGTAGAGCGGCGGCTGGGCGATGTAGAGATACCCGCCGTCGATGATCTCCCGCATCTGCCGGTAGAAGAAGGTCAACAGCAGCGTGCGGATATGGGCGCCGTCGACGTCGGCGTCGGTCATGATGATGATCTTGTGGTAGCGCAGCTTGTCGATGGCGAACTCATCGGTGCCGATGCCGGTACCAAGCGCGGTGATCAAGGTGCCGATCTGCTCGGACGACAGCATCTTGTCCATGCGCGCGCGTTCGACATTGAGGATTTTGCCGCGCAGCGGCAGCACGGCCTGGAATTCGCGATTGCGGCCCTGCTTGGCGCTGCCACCGGCGCTGTCGCCCTCGACGATGAAGAGCTCGGATTTCGCTGGGTCGCGCTCCTGGCAATCGGCGAGCTTGCCGGGGAGCGAGGTGACGCCGAGCACGCTCTTGCGCGTCATTTCGCGCGCCTTGCGCGCCGCTTCGCGGGCGGCGGCCGCCTGGATCACCTTGCCGACGACGATCTTGGCCTCGCCCGGATGCTCCTCGAGCCAGGCCTTGAGCATGTCATTGACGATGCCTTCGACCGCGGGCCGCACTTCGGAGGAGACAAGCTTGTCCTTGGTCTGCGACGAGAATTTCGGATCGGCCACCTTGACCGAAAGCACTGCGGTCAGGCCTTCACGGCAGTCGTCGCCGGTGAGCGCGACTTTTTCCTTGCGCGCGACGCCGCCGGAATCGGCATAGCCGGTGATCTGGCGTGTCAGCGCGCCGCGGAAGCCGGCGAGGTGAGTGCCGCCGTCGCGTTGCGGAATGTTATTGGTGAAGCAGAGAACGCTCTCGTGATAGCCGTCGTTCCACCACAGCGCGCATTCGACCATGACATTGTCGCGTTCGGCCTTTATGACGACCGGCTGCGGAATGAGCGGCGTCTTGTTGCGATCGAGATATTTGACGAAAGCCTCGACGCCGCCTTCGTAGAGCATCTCTTCGCGGTGCTCGACGGCGTGCCGCATGTCGGAGAGCACGATCTTGACGCCGGAGTTGAGGAAGGCGAGCTCGCGCAGCCGGTGTTCCAGCGTCGCGAAATCGAACTCGGTCATCGTGAATGTCTGCTTCGACGGCAGAAACGAGACTTCGGTGCCGCGCTTGTCGCGCGCCGCGCCGACCACGGCGAGCGGCGCCACGGCGTCGCCGTCGCGGAACTCCATGAAATGTTCCTGGCCGTCGCGCCAGATCGTGAGCTTGAGCCAGGTCGATAGCGCGTTCACCACCGAGACGCCGACGCCGTGCAGGCCGCCCGAAACCTTATAGGAGTTCTGGTCGAATTTCCCGCCGGCATGCAGCTGGGTCATGATGACCTCGGCGGCCGACACGCCTTCGCCCTTGTGAATATCGGTCGGGATGCCGCGGCCATCGTCGCGTACGGTGCAGGAACCGTCGGGATTGAGCGTCACCGTGACTTGTTTGGCAAAGCCGGCGAGCGCTTCGTCGATGGCATTGTCGACAACCTCATAGACCATGTGATGCAGGCCCGAGCCGTCATCGGTGTCGCCGATATACATGCCCGGCCGCTTGCGCACGGCGTCGAGCCCCTTGAGCACCTTGATCGATTCAGCATCGTAATCGGAGGATGCTTCAGGGGTCGGTTTGCGGACAGGTTCAGCCATATAGGGTCAGCCTTGCGGAGAGCGCGCGAATCGCTTGCTAAAAACGCTTGTGGAACGGCGATCTTTGTACACGAAAACGGCGCCGCGTACAGGTCAAAGTCGGCCGGCATAAGATATTGTCAGATAGTGGTTTTTCAAGGTTTCTGCGGCCGCAGAAAGAGGCCCCGATTCGGCCGGCAAAGGGCCCCAACAAATAACGAATCGTAGTCCGGGTTGGCGACGGCTTGCAGCGTCGCCGGACTGCTCAAGAACGAGCGCTGCGCTGACGCCGCTCGGGGAGCGATTTTAGGAGATGCCCGTCGTTCGGTTGGTATTCGGGCGCCGGATGCTGAAAGCAGCCCAAGGCTTCGGCCCAGAGTTCCATCCGGTCGATATCGCCGCGCAGGCGCTCGAGCGACTCGATCAGGTTGCGAATGATCATGTCTTCCGCGGGTTCCGGCATGACGATCTCTCTCGCCTCGCGGCGAGGCGTTGCCTGATCCCCCGTTAGTTGCTGCTGTCTCCCTCCGGATTAAGAGCTTTCACACGATCTTGTTCCCTGAAACAGAGCGCACTCGCTTTGATTGTTGAACGGGGTTTTGTCGGCTTCAGCGAAGCTTTGCTACAACCTCAAGTCGACCAGAATTGACTTCGACCGAGGCCGCATTCGGCCCAATCTCGGCAAACAGCGCCGGGTCGGCGCCGGTCATCCACACTTGAGTGCCGAGTTGCGCAAGCTCGCCTTGCAGGGCGCCGCGCCGGGCCGGATCGAGATGCGCGACCACCTCATCGAGCAACAAGATCGGCGCGTGGCCGGTCATGTCCGAGATCAATCTGGCATGCGCCAGCACCAGCCCGATCAACAGCGCCTTTTGCTCGCCGGTCGAGGCATCGGCGGCGGCGACGCCCTTGGGCGCGTAGATGATTTTCAGGTCGGTCAGGTGCGGGCCGTCAAGAGTGCGGCCGGCGGCGGCATCGCGGGGACGGTTATCCCGCAGTACCGCGCGATACCGCTCCTCGATTTCGCGCGCGGGATGTGCCGGGAACAGCCGTTCCATCCAGCCGTTGAGCGCGATTTCGGCCGCCGGGAAGGCGGAGCCTTCGCGGCTCGCCAGCACCGTTTGCAGACGCTGAACCGTTTCGGCGCGCAGGCTTGCCACCGCCACCGCGAGTTCCGCAGTTTCGTGTTCGACGGCGTCGAGCCAATGCGGATCCGAGCGCGGTTCTTCGAGGAGCCGGTTGCGTGAGCGCAGTGAGCGGTCGAGCGCGTTGACGCGGCTGCCGTGTTCGGCGTCGACCGCAAGCACCAGCCGGTCGAGAAAGCGCCGACGCTCGGATGGCGCGCCGGTGAACAATCCGTCCATCGCCGGCACCAGCCAGAGGATGCGCAAATGATCGGCGAAGGCGGCCGCCGAGGCCACCGCCTCGCGATCAATGCGGAACTTCCGCTGGATGGTGCCCTCTTCCGGAGGCCGATCGATCCCGGTGCCCAGCGTCGCGAGCCCAAGCGCACCTTCGATCTCGGCCGAAACCGCCCAGGACCCGTCGCCCTCGGAGAACGCCACCTCATCGAGCGTGGCGCGGCGCAGCCCGCGGCCCGGCGCCAGGAACGAAATCGCCTCGATCAGATTGGTCTTGCCGGCTCCGTTCGGTCCGACGAGGACGATCGTCGTCGCGTCGGCTTCAAGCGACGCCGTGTGATAGTTGCGGAAATTCGTCAGCCGGATCCGGCGCAGGCGGGCGGGAGTGGCGGGAGTCATGGCAAATTGCTTTTAGCCGTCCTGGCCGGGCATGACCAAGCGCGGCCGCCGGCGGAGCGGCCAGGATGGGCGGGGCGGCCGCGGCAAGACGAGTTATGGCGCTTCGCCGGTTCGCCCTAGACCCGCATCGGCATCAGCACGTAAAGCGCGCCGTGCGGATCCTTGTCCTGGATCAAGGTCGGCGAGCCGGGATCAGCGAGCTTGAGTACCGCCGCCTCGCTCTCGATCTGGGCCGCGATGTCGAGAAGGTAACGCGAATTAAAGCCGATATCGATCGGATCGGCCTCATAGGTGACTTCGAGCTCTTCGGTGGCGCTGCCGGAATCCGGATTGGTGACCGACAGCAGCAGCCGTCCGCCGGTGACCGACAATTTGACGGCGCGGCCGCGCTCGCTCGACACCGTCGAGACGCGGTCGACGGCCTCCTCGAATTCCTTCTTGTCGACGACCAATTCCTTGTCGTTGTTGGCCGGAATGACTCGGCCATAGTCCGGGAAGGTGCCGTCGATCAGCTTCGAGGTCAGGACAGCCTGGCCGATGGTGAAACGAATCTTGCCGGCCGACAGTTCGATCAGAACCTCCGCTTCGCCGTCTTCCATCAGCCGCTGCACTTCGCCGACCGTCTTGCGCGGGACGATGATGCCCGGCATGCCGTCTGCACCCTTCGGCAAAGGCAATTCCATCTGCGCCAGCCGGTGACCATCGGTCGCCACGGCGCGCAAGGTCTGCGCTTTGCTGGAGCCCGCGGCATGAAGGTAGATGCCGTTGAGGTAGTAGCGCGTCTCTTCGGTGGAGATGGCGAACTGCGTCTTGTCGATCAGGCGCTTGAGCTCGGCGGCTTTGAGCGTGAATTTGTGTGTCATCTCGCCGGGCGCGAGATCGGGGAAATCGCTCTCCGGCAGCGTCTGCAAGGTGAAGCGCGAGCGGCCGGCGCGGATCGCAAGTGCGGCGCGATCGCCCGACGTTTCAAGAATGATCTGTGCGCCCTCCGGCAATTTGCGCACGATGTCGAAGAACATATGCGCCGGTACGGTCGTCGATCCGCCGGGCCCGACTTCGGCAGCGACCGTGTCGGTCACTTCGACATCGAGATCGGTTGCCTTCAGCGACAGCTGTGATTTGTCGGCCTGCAGCAGCACATTGGCCAGGATCGGAATGGTGTTGCGGCGCTCGACCACGCGGTGGACATGGCCCAGTGACTTCAACAATTCGGAACGCTCTACCGTGACCTTCATCGCTCAATCCGTGGAGAAAAGCGGACCAGAAGTCTTGATCCTGTTTCGGTTCAATGAAGCCGATTGGGATCCCGATTTTCCGCCTGGGCCCGACTCTTTTTCCGAAAATCGGCTGCCGCTTCTCGGGGTCGCGCCCTGACGGACGACAAAAGTGGCTTGGCGCGACGGTTTCGGCAAGGCCGGTCAGCCATTGGCCCAGCCTTTTTGCCGATTTTTCCCTGTCTTTTCACAGGCTTTTGCGGAATTGCCGCCGCCGGATGGAGCGTCGCCTCTTAGCCTTGGAGGCGAAATCAGGGCCTCTGGGCAAATGCCGGGACTGCGCCTTTAATCTTGCAGCTGCCGTTTGAGCCCCTCGATTTCCTCGGCGAAGGCGCTGTCGTTGCCGGCGAGATTCTCGATCTTGCGGACAGCGTGCAAGACCGTGGTGTGGTCGCGGCCACCGAAGCGGCGGCCGATCTCCGGCAGCGAACGCAGCGTCAGGACCTTCGCCAGATACATCGCCACTTGCCGCGGGCGCACGACATTCGCGGTGCGCCGTGACGACAACAGGTCGGCGCGGCTCACATTGTATTGCCGGGCGACCACGCGCTGGATGTCCTCGATGCGGACACGTTTGGGTTCGGCGGGCCGGATCAGGTCACGCATTTCGCGCTCGGCCATTTCCAGCGTCACCGGCTGGCCGGTGAGCTTGCTATGGGCCAGGAGCCGGTTGACGGCGCCTTCGAGGTCGCGGCCGTTATGGGTCACGGATTTGGCGATGTAGGCCAGGACCTGGGGCGGCACTTCGAAGCCCGGATGGTGCGCGCGGGCGGCACAGATCCGGCTCTTGAGGATCTCGAGCCGCAGCTCTTCGCCGAGCGCGCCGATTTCCACGACGAGCCCGCCGGCAAGCCGCGAGCGGACCCGGTCGTCCAGGCTCTCGAGATCGGCCGGCGGACGGTCGCTGGCGATCACCACCTGGCGGCCGGCGTCGATCAGGGCATTGAGGGTGTGGCAGAACTCCGCCTGGGTCGAACGGCCTTGCAGGAACTGCAGGTCATCAATCACCAGGACATCGATGGCGCGCACGGCTTCCTTGAACGCCAAGGTGGTTTGCGTGCGCAGCGCCGACACGAACCCGTACATGAAGCGCTCGGCCGTGAGATAGAGCATTTTGCGGTCGCCGGCGCTGTTGCCCGCCCAGGTGATGGCCTGGAGCAGATGCGTCTTGCCCAGCCCGACGGCGGCATGCACGTAAAGCGGATTGAACATCAAGGGTTCGCCGTGCTTGCTGGTCGCCACCTGCTTGGCGGCGGCATGCGCCAGCGTGTTCGAGCGCCCGACGATGAAGCTGTCGAACGTGAGCCGTGGATCGAGCGGCGAGCCGCCCAGCGCTTCATGTACTGTCATGAATGGAACGCTCGACCGGACTTCGCTGCCGTTGACGTAGCTGTCGCGCCCGTTCTGCAAAGCCGGCGCCGCTTCCGGCAGCTTCGGCTTTGTTATTGCGGGACGAATGGTGGCCGAGCGTACGCTCAGCTCGAGACGGGTGACATCAGCCTCCTCCGCCTGCCAGCGGGTCAGCACCTTCTCGCTATAATGCGATTGAATCCAATTGCGCAGAAAGCGCGTCGGGACCGAGAGGCGCACGACGCCCTTGTCCACGCTGTCGAGCTCCATCCGCCCGAACCAGCTCGAGAACACGTCGTCTCCGAGCTCGGAACGCAACTGGTCTCTGACCCGCCGCCAGCGCTCCTGATCCATGCTTGCCATTTTTTCCGTCTTTCCCCGAGGTCTATTGTGTCCGAGCCACTGACGCGGGCGCAAAACCGCCCATCCCCGGCGCCATACCCGACGCTGCCGAGTCGCAACTCGTTTGCAAAAGAGTGGTTCAACTCGGCCAGGAATTCGCTTCGAGGCGAACCCGGCCCACTGCATCACAAAGGAAACGCCGTCAGCCGCTTGCAGCGGCTCTCGGCCGAAACGGCCGGTTTGGAAAGCTCTTGCGCAGGAAGGTTTGGCGCAGAGCACGGCTTGTCGCCGACATTGCAGCTGTAAACGGATTGCAGATTGCCGTCATCATGCCCCACCTCCATCGCTCCCAGATTCGATGGTCGTCTGTCACTTGGTCGTACGCGGCTACGGAATTTCACCTGTGTGTTCGAGTGAGCTGACGAGCCGCCATCTGCCGCCTGTAAATGCTTGAAAGCAACGCAACGTCGGCAAGATCAGTACGGCTTCCCGAAGACACACTTATCCCGCACCCATTTTCGATGAGTTTCCACTTGGACGCTTGCTGAAAACCTTCGGTGTGAAGGGAAGGAAACCCTACCACGCGATGCGCAGCCTGCAACCGTAAAAAAACATCTAAAAAAGCTGCGACAATACCCGACTTTCACAATCGCGTCGGCGGCGACGATGCTCGGGCGCGCTCAACGCATTGAGTCAATTTGCCGATTCACAAAATTGTTACGTCACTGTAATCAACGAAACATCGCCGCTCCAAACAAGGAGCAAACACGAACCGGGTCGGCTGATTCCGGGCAAGTCAAAGTCCAATTCGAAAGGTGTCCAATAACCCATTCATCGCAAATGAGTTCTTTTGATCATTTTTACGGGGTAGCCACCCGCGAGCAAAAAACGAGCAAATGAAACCCGATCGGGTCGGCGCACAGGACATTACGCGCACAAAAACGCGCAACCCGCCGCCGTCATTGCAGCTTGCAATGACAATACCACAACAGTTTGTTGGCAAGCTACGGCTCTACCGCGAGCGGCAGCGCGCCACCCTCATGCGATGAGGGCGGGCCGAAGTCTATTTCGCGCTGATTTATTTCGCCAGTTTGGCGATACGATGCGCAAGCCGCGAGACTTTTCGGCGCGCGGCGTTGCGGTGCATGATGTTTTTTTGCGCTGCACGAATGATCGCGGGTTCGGCTTCGGCCATTGCCGCGACAGCACGCGTACGATCGCCGGCTGCGATCGCCTCTTCAACTTTGCGCACGGCGGTACGGACGCGAGAACGACGCGCCTTGTTGACGGCGGTGCGGCGCACGGCTTGCCGGGCAGCCTTCTTGGCGGACTTCGTATTAGCCATAGTTCGGTACAGTCAGTCGTGAATGAGAGCGGGGCTTATAGGGGTGTCGGGCCCCATCGTCAACTTACACCTGATCTGGCGCGAAAAGCGGTCGTGTTCGCGGGGCGCCCCCATGGCGACCCATGGCGACCCGGGCCAATACACATGTGCCTGATACATATAAGTGCTTTCTAACGCCGGTCGCTCAGGCAACGCGTTTGGCCCGGACCGCTTCGTATCCCGACACCACTGCAGCCCGATCGGCCGCCGGGAACGCCGACAGCGGTGGCTCCATGATCGCCCATTGCGGGTCATTATGAATATGAGCAAGCAGCATCTTGATGCCGGGGACGAGCGGCTTGCCGTTGAACAGATTGCGGATCGTGACAGCCTCCGCCAGCGCTGCCGCGTCTCCGCTGCGATAGGCGCGGGCGCATAGATCGGCATTGAGATTGGCGGTCGCCGAAATGCAGCCGGCAAAGGTGCCGGACCGCGCCTCGGCCAAGACCGCCTCCGTCGACGGAAATACCTTGAAGCGCGGCATGATGCTCGCGGCTTCGCGCGCATAGGCCATATCGCCGGACGAATCCTTCAAGCCGACGATGCGCTCGCCGAACGTGTCGAGCAGCCGACGGATCAGTCCGACATGCCAAGGCAGGCCGGACTGTGCCGGGAAGTGATAGAGGTAAAGCGGGATGGGTTTTGCAGCGGTCGCGGTGAGGATGGTGTCGATATAGGCGACCAGGCCGTCGTCATGGACGCCCTTATAGTAGAACGGCGGCAGCACCAGCGCGCCGGCAAAGCCGAGGTCGGCAGCGTGTTTGGTGAGCGCAACGGCGTCGGCCGGCGCTGCGGCGCCGGTGCCGACCATCATGCGGCCGAGCGGCAGGCCGCTTTCCGCATAGGCGCTCATCAGACGCTTGCGCTGATCGAGCGAGAATGACGTCGCTTCGCCAGTTGTACCGAGGACGTTGAGCCCATCGCAGCCGGTTTCGAGCAGGAAGCGGGCAAAGCTGGTGCAGCGCGCGCAGTCCGGCTCGCCTTTGGCATCGACCGCGGTTGCGATGGCGGCGATCACGCCCTGGAGGGTTTTGGTCTCACTCATGGGAATACTTACCTCTGCCGGCCGCGGATCAGGGATGGCTTGCGCCAGTCCGTGATCCAGTAAAGCATGCAGGGCAGATGTTCAATAAAGGCGCCGCACCGCTTCGGCATCGCGCGCTTTGGGGGAAGTCCGGGACCTGAAATGCCGCAAAATTTCGATGTCATTATTGTCGGCGCCGGCGCTGCCGGCTGCGTATTGGCCAATCGGCTGTCGGCGCGCTCGAGCGCGAGTGTTCTTTTGCTCGAAGCCGGTCGCGATGTGGTGCCGGGCGCCGAGCCCGCCGACGTGCTCGATTCCTACCCGCGCTCTTATTACAACGACGCTTATTTCTGGCCGGGCCTCAAGGTCCATTGGCGGCGGCAGGACAATTCGCCGCTGACCGGATTTTCCCAAGGCCGGCTGGTCGGTGGCGGCTCGAATGTCATGGGAATGGTCGCCTATCGCGGCACGCCTGACGATTACGCCGAGTGGCAGGCCCACGGCGCCGCCGGCTGGGGCTGGGACGACGTTCTGCCCTATTACAAGAAACTCGAAAGCGATTGGGATTTTTTAGACGGCGCCTCGCACGGCAAGGAGGGTCCGGTGCCGATCCGCCGGACCAAGGTCGAGGACTGGCCGCAATTGTCGAAAGCCGTCGGCGCCTTTGCCGCGGAGCGGCAAATTCCTTTCGTCGCCGACATGAATGCGGATTTCCGCGACGGCTATGGCCCGGTGCCGATGAGCAACTGGCCCGAAATGCGTGCCTCGGCACAAACCTGTTATCTCGATGCAAGCGTGCGTGCCCGCAAAAATCTGTCCGTGCTCGCGGAAGCAACCGCCACCGACATCATCTTCGAAGGCCGCCGCGCCAAGGGCGTGACTGTCGTCATCGGCGGTGAAAGAAGAGAATTCTTTGGCCGCGAGATCATCGTCGCACTCGGCGGCATTCATTCGCCGGCTTTTCTGATGCGCGCCGGTATCGGTCCGGCGCAGGCGCTCCGCGCGCTCGGCGTTGATGTGCGGGCCGACCGGCCGGGGGTGGGCCAAAATCTCTCCAACCATGCCATCATTTTTCTTGGACTGCTGCAAAAGCCCGGAACGCGGCAATCGGACCAGATCCGGCCGCACCCGATGTCGGCATTCCGCTACTCCTCGGGCCTGCCCGGAGCCCCGCCCCAGGACATCTACATAAATGTGCAGTGCAAGACGTCCTGGAGCCCGCTGGGGCACCAGGTCGCCAATATTGCCCCCTCGCTGCTCAAGCCCATGGCGCGGGGCCGGGTGTCGCTGGTTTCGGCGGATCCGAAGGACTATCCGCTGGTCGAATTCAATTTCACCGGGCACGACCTCGATCTGCGGCGCTTCATGATGGGCTTCCGGCGTTGTGTCGAAATTCTCGCGCATCCGCAGGTGCGGGCGATGACGCGTCTGACTTTTCCGGTGAAATTCAACGATCGCCTGCGGCGGCTCAACCGCGTCACCACCGCCAACAAGATCAAGAGCACGACGATTGCCGCCCTGATCGAAGCCGTGCCGGCGCTCGCCGAGCCGATCTTTGCGACGCTCGCCGATCGCCGCGTCGATCTCAGCGCTTTGGTCCGGGATGACGACGCGCTCGCCGCGCATATTCAGAACAACGTCGCCGGCACATTTCATCCGGTGGGGACTTGCCGCATGGGCGCGGCAGATGACCGCGACGCCGTCACCGATCCGAGCGGGCGCGTCCACGGCTTTGAGGCGCTGCGCGTCATCGACGCTTCGATCATGCCGACGATTCCGCGCGGCAATACCAATATTCCGACCATCATGGTCGCGGAGAAACTCGCCGATGCGATGTTACGGCAAGCATGATCCGGAAAAGCCCGCCCTTGGACCTGATCCGAGGGTGGGAGCCGGTTTCCGAAAGATCATGCTCAGAGGTCAGTCTTCACGCTGACATAAATCTTGCCGTCGCGCACCGCGACCGGCACTGGCGTCAACCGCACCGAGGCGTCGCCCGGATGACAGCCGGTCGCCAGGTCGAATTCATAGCCGTGCCACGGACAGACGATGTGACGTTGCTTGCCGAAACGCAGGCCTGCGCTTTTCTTGTCGGGCGTGATGATCTCCTCGACCTGATGGAAAATCTTGCCTTGGCACACCGGACCGCCGGCATGCGGGCAGACATTCTCGTAAGCCAGCACCTTGCTGCCGGTGCGGAAAATGCCGACTTCCAGACTTTCCAGCGCGAAAACCCGATAATCGCCGTCGGCGATATCCGTCAGCTTGCCGACCGAGACTTCTTCCATCGCCGTCGCTCCCGCTCCCTCAATGTCTCTCATTCGATTCCCGGCAGGCGGTGAAACCAGATCGCCACGTCGAACATGTTGAGATCGGCGGCGCGAATGAGGCCGCACGCCGTCACCACCGTCTCCGTCGCCGTCACCGTGCCGCGCGGAAACGGCTCGACGTCATGGCCGCGCCGCTCGACCTTGGCAGCATAGATTTTCACGGCAGCCGTCAGCACCTCTTGCAAGACCTTGTCGGAGATCGCGTCCGGCTCGCCGCGCTTAAGCGCCGCACGCGCGGCGGCGCAAAAATCGGCGGGCTTGGTTGCCTTCCCGCTCGTCGACTTCGCGCCGTTGCCCGGCGCTTTCCGGGGTCGCGGAGCCGACCGCTGAGCCGCTTTGCTGGACTTCACCATGACCTAGGCCGTAACCGGCATCCGCTGCGCCTTATGGATCTCGGCGGCGGGCCTGGCCAGCTTGTGCTTGGGCACTTCGAGATTGAACAGGCGCGCCGCGTTCAATCCCAGAATGTTGCGCTTGGCGGTCTCGTCGAGAAACGGCAGCGAGGTGATCGAAGCGGGCAGGTCGAAGTCCCAATGCGGCCAGTCGGACGCGAACAGAAGCTGCGTCTCGGCCTTGATCGCATCGAATGTCGCCTCGGTGAGCTTCAGGTTCGAGCGTTCCAGCGGCTGGCTGGTGAAATACATGTCGGCGATATATTCGCTCGGCCGGCGCTTTAAGAGCGGCGCTTCGGAAGACCGCATCATGTACTCGGAATCCAGCCGCTGCATCAGGAACGGCAGCCAGGCAAGCCCGCTTTCGATCCACAGCACTTTGAGTTTCGGGAAACGCTCCGGCAGGCCGTTGATGATCCAGTTCGTCATGTGAATGATGTTGTAATAGACGAACGAGATGGCGTGCATGGAGATGAAGCGATTGCACTGCTGCATCGACTGGTCGCCCCAGTGGAAGCCGGAATGAAAGGCGAGCGGCTTGCCGGTCGCCTGGATGGCCGAATAAAGCGGCATGTAGCTGTCGTGATTGACGGCGCGGAAGCGCGTTGAAGTCACCGAATAGCCGATGACGCCCGGCGTATTGGCATACATCTCGACGGCCTTCACACAGGCCTCGGGATGATTGAACGGCAGATAGAGCATCGCCTTGATGCGCGGATCCTGCGGCAGGATTTCCTCGGTCAGCCATTTGTTGAAGGCATTGCCGATAACGACTTCCATCTCGATCTGCGGATGCATGCCGAGCACCAGCATCGGGGTCGGGAACACCACCATGTAATCGATGCCCATGGAATCCATGGCGCGCTGCACCAGCGTCACTTGCGCATGCGTGCGGCCGCCGGGCACCGCTTCGCCCAGCCGCTGCTGGTGCGGGATGCGGCCGAACACATCCTGGTACAGCATGCCCGGCGTGGCGTTCAGCAGGCCCGTCGGCGAGCCGCCGCGCTCTTTGAAGGCGCGCGCCATCTGCTTGTAGACGTCGCTCTCCATGCGATCGACGACCTCGGACCAGAACGCCGTCTCGGTGACATGGGCGTCGACGTCGACGATGAAGTAGTCCTGCCCTTTGGCGTCCTTGGCCGCGTGCGCGAGGATGTCGCGGGTGTCGGTGAGATTGTTGATCTTCGGCAGTTCGGTGACGGAGGATGTCTTTTGCCGTGCCTTCTTGCCGTTCTTCCCGCCGTTATGTGAGGCGGACCTTTTGCCGTTTCCGTTGCGCGGCGTTCTTTTCAGCATCGGCTTCCTCCGCTTGGGCAGCGGGCGCATTTTGCGCCTTGTCGTTGGCGGCAAGCCTAGCAGGAAATACCGCCGGAAACATGCGGCCTGCGCCGGTTTGACCCCGCGCGGACGCGGATGTTAGCGTTCTGTCATTCCTTTCCGCGGTTCGCTGTGTGCCGCGGGCTCGGGACAATTCACACGCATGAAGCTTCCTCCCTTCGAATACGCCTGCCCGGAGAGCCTCCCGGAAGCTGTCGCTCTCCTGGCCGCCCACGACGGCGAGGCCAAGGCGCTGGCCGGCGGCCAGAGCCTGGTGCCGATGCTGGCGTTCCGCGTCGCGGCGCCGTCGCTGCTGGTCGATCTGCGCAAGCTTGCGGAACTGCGGCGGATCAAGATCGCCGATAGCGGCATCACGCTCGGCGCCATGGTGCGCTTTTGCGACATTCTCAAAGACGCGCAGCTGCAAAAGGCGCATCCTTTGCTGGTCGCGGCCATCGAACATGTCGCGCATTACCAGATCCGCAATCGCGGTACTGTCGGTGGCAGCCTGGCGCATGCCGATCCCGCGGCCGAATTACCCGGCATTGTCGTCACCTGCGGTGCGGAAATCGCCGTCGTCGGCAAATCGGGCGCGCGCGTCATCGCGGCCAGAGATTTCTTCCATGGCCCGCTGATGACGGCGCTCGAGGCCGACGAGATCATCACCGAGATCAGGTTTCCCGGTTGGCCGCCGTCCCGGCGCTTTGGCTTCTTCGAATTTTCGCGCCGCCGCGGCGACTTTGCGCTCGCGGCGGCAGCGCTGTTCTACGACCAGGATGGCGCGGGGCGGGCGCACAATATGCACGTCGGCGCCATCGGCGTCGCGGATGTGCCGTTGCGCCTCACCGCGGTCGAGACGGTACTCGATGGCCGCAAGATCGATGATGCGGCGATTGCGGAAGCCGAAGCAGCCGCTTCCGCCGCCGTCGATCCGGCTGACGACATCCACGCCAGCGGCGCCTACCGCAAAGCCCTGATCGGCGTCATGGTCGAACGGGCGCTCCGCAGCGCCGCCGGTTGACATGAACCACGGCAGGGCGCCGCGCCTATCGGCCATGACGATAGGCTTCATGAATCGGCGCGCCGCGTGCGGCCCAAACCGCAGTAAATGGCTCAGCGCGGTAAGTGGCTCAGTAGGGTCCGCGCGAAGCGATATCGCCGATGACGGAGTTTAACTGCCGGATGCGGTCGCCATAGGCCTTGCTCAGACAGGCGACGTCGCGGCCGCAGGCCTCTCGCGTCTTCAGCCATTGCCGCTGCGCGTCGCCGATGTCGCCGCGCTGGCCCATGGCGACGAGCGACATGTCGATGGCGTAGAGCGTCGCCATCCGCGCCTCGGCCTGGCCGAGGCTGTAGCTCCTGCAGATCGTGATCTCGGCGGCGGACTGCGCCTCGGCGCAGTCGAGCGGCGCGTAGTCCGCGCTCCGGGCTGCGCCGGGATAGCCGGCAGCGGCTGCGATAACGGCCGTCAGCATCAGTTTTCTCATCGGCATTCTCCCGTCACGGCGGCCGGCAGCGCCGCCTTGACCCGGCGCCTTACCCATTGATCGGCACGAACAGCTTCTCGACCGGGATGTGCTCCGGAATCAGGCCCTGCTCGACCATGTAGGTCATCAGTGCCTCCAGGGTCGGACGGTTCGGCTCCACGCCATACGGCCAGCAGTCGCCGCCGAACAGTTCGTCGATCTCGGCAATATCGTCCGGCAGCCAGGGCAGCATGTAACGCAGCGTTCCCGAGAAGCGCATTCTCTCCCAGGCCCGGTCCTTGGCCGCGGTGAGGGCGTCGTAAAGACTCTTTGCCAGGAACGGATGACGCTCGTGCACGTCGTTGCGGATGACGATCAGGTGCATGATCGGGAAGATCTTGGTGCGGCGGAAATAGTCCTGCTCACGGGCCCGGTAATCGGGGAACAGCCGCACCACGTCGGGATGACGGCCCAGCGCCTTGGGCAGGTTGGAGCCGATGATGGCCTGGATCTCGCCGGTCTCGAGCAGCTCGCTGAGCGATTTGCTGCTCTGGTTCGGCGTGATCGTGACCGGCTTGCGCATCGGCATGACGGCGGGATTGCCATAGGCGCCGGGCTCGTTCACCGCGCCCTGGACCCATTCGATGCCGGAGAGGTCGATGCCGAGATCGTGCTGCATCAGGCCGCGAACGAACAGTGCGGCGGTCTGGGTATAGAGCGGCACGCCGATCCGCTTGCCCGCGAGATCCGCGGCCGAGGTCACATGCTTGCGATTCACCACGATGAAACCGTGGCGGAAGACGCGCGAGACGAAGACCGGGATCGCCACATAGGGCAGCTTGTCGGCGGCGTAACGGCTGATGAATTCCGAGCTCGACATCTCGCAGGCGTCGAACGCGAGCTCGTTGTTCATGCGGTCGAAAATCTGCCGCGGATTGTCCATGACGCGAAAGTCAAGATCGACGCCGGAGGCTTTGATCTCGCCGGTTTGCAGCGCCAGCACGCGGTCATAGAGGCCGCAGGCGAAAGTGATCGGCACGGAAGGCATTCGGGCACCTATGAGAGAGTTCGACAGGGAGGCGGCGGAGCATCACATGTCGGAGCGCGCGCGTCACCTGCCTCCGCGCGTCACGCGCCGCGATGCGCATGCGAGTTCGCGGCGCGGTGTCGCGCGCGAAAACTTCAAAAATTTTTAAGCGCACGCGTCGTTTTTTCTTGCAATGCATTTCCAATGCGCCTATGTGCCGCTCGCCCAAATTCGCACGTGCCTGTGGCCGTGTGTCGATCGGTAGGCATCCGGACAAGAGGCCGGACAGTCGCCTGAGGTTGAAGCCGGACGTTCTAGGCTCTCACCTCACTACGTGATCGGCAGCCGGAGGCGAAACCGGCGCACCCCGCGCTCAACGGGGGACGCGGCTTAAAGCAACGACGGAGCGGGCTTTTTTGGTCTCGTTGGCCGTCCAAAGGTCAACACCGAAGAGGCTTGTCCATCTTTGTCTTGCCGGCCGTGCGGAACGGGTTCTCCCGCTCCAATCCAAGGCAGCATCTACGGCTCGAGAGCCGCGCGCCTGCACTGTGTCCCCAACGCACGGTCCGGCGTCCAGCTTGAGTGCCGTTGACGCCGGTTCTGCGCGCGAGCAGCGCGCGGGCCGATTTTCAACGCCGGACCGCGCGGCTCTGCCGAGTCGCCGGTCCCTTGAACCTGGATGAAGGAGCGACTCCGATGACCGAGCGCATCCAAGAGTTTCTGCGCCGCCGCCGCGAAGCCGGTCAGGACGATGGCCCCTGCCTCGTCGTCGATCTCGACGTCGTGCGCGACAACTACCAGAGCTTTGCCAAGGCGCTGCCGGACAGCCGGGTGTTCTATGCCGTCAAGGCGAATCCGGCGCCGGAGCTGCTGTCGCTGCTCGCCTCGCTTGGCTCTTGCTTCGACACCGCCTCGGTCGCCGAGACCGAGATGGTGCTCGCCGCCGGCGCCGCGGCCGACCGCATCTCCTTCGGCAACACGATCAAGAAGGAGCGTGACATCGCGCGCGCTTTTGCGCTCGGCGTCCGCCTGTTCGCGGTCGACAGCAAGGCCGAGGTGGAGAAGATCAGCCGCGCCGCGCCCGGCGCCAAGGTGTTCTGCCGCTTCCTGTTCGGCTGCGCCGGCGCCGAATGGCCGCTGTCGCGCAAGTTCGGCTGCGATCCACAGATGGCGGTCGAGGTGCTCGACCATGCCCAGAAGCTCGGGCTCGAGCCCTGCGGCGTGTCGTTCCATGTCGGTTCGCAGCAGCGCCGCACCGCGGCCTGGGACGAGGCGCTCAAGACCGCGGCCGCGATCTTCCGCGCCTGCGCCGAGCGCGGCATGACGCTGACCATGGTCAATCTCGGCGGCGGCTTCCCGACCAAATATCTGCGGGAAGTGCCGGCGGTGCAGGCCTATGGCCGCTCGATCTTCAAGGCGCTGCGCAAGCATTTCGGCAACCGCATCCCGGAGACCATCATCGAGCCGGGCCGCGGCATGGTCGGCAATGCCGGCGTGATCGAGGCCGAGGTCGTGCTCGTCTCCAGGAAGAGCGAGCAGGATCAGGCGCGCTGGGTCTATCTCGACATCGGCAAGTTCGGCGGTCTCGCCGAGACCATGGACGAGTCGATCCGTTACCCGATCAAGACGCCGCGCGACGGCGGCGAGGTCGGTCCTTGCGTGCTCGCAGGCCCGACCTGCGACTCAGCCGACGTGCTCTACGAGAAGCGGCCTTACGATCTGCCGATCAGCCTCGAGATCGGCGACAAGGTCCTGATCGAAGGCACCGGCGCCTATACCGCGACCTACGCGGCGGTGGCCTTCAACGGCTTCGCACCGCTGCGCACCTTCCACATCTGACCCCTCTGGCCCCGGCGCGCGCTTCGGCTTCGCGCCGGGGCGCAACGGCCGAAAGGAGCGGATCAATGGTGACCATTCGGGAAGAAAAGATCGCGGACGTCGCAGCGCGCGAGGGCCTGTTGGATCTGGCCTATGGCGCGTCCCGTTTCACCAAGACCTCGGAGCGGCTGCGCGAAGGCCGCCGCCCTGCCGACGGGCTGGCGCTGGTCGCGGTCGAGCGTGGCCGTATCGTCGGCACGGTGCGGCTCTGGCACGTCACTGCTGGTCCGGGACGGGCTGCGCTCCTGCTCGGTCCGCTCGCGGTCCATCCGGACTACCGCAATCGCGGGATCGGCACGGCGCTGGTGCGGCGTGCCATCGCCCGCGCGCGGCTGGCCGGTCACAAGGCCATTCTTTTGGTCGGCGACGCGCCCTATTACGGCCGTTTCGGCTTCAGTGCCGCGGAGACGGCGGGCCTGTGGATGCCGGGCAGCTTCGAGCGCGACCGGCTGCTGGGGCTGGAACTGAAGCCCGCGGCGCTTGCCGACGTGCGCGGCATGATCGCGCCGACCGGCGAGATGGCGCCGAAGCCCGACCTCAACGCGCTGATCGCCGCCAATGGCGGCGCAAATGGCAACGTGCGTCACGCTGTTGTACAACGCGCTGCCTAACGCTCGATCTTGAAATCGTCAGGCCCCGATCACGTCGATCGGGGTCTGAACCTGTCCCTTATCCATTCCATTCATTTGCTTTGGAGCGACGATAATGACCGCATGGCCCGTTCATGGACGCATCACCGGCCCCATTGTGATGATCGGCTTTGGCTCGATCGGCAAAGGCACGCTGCCGCTGATCGAACGGCATTTCGAATACGACAAATCACGCTTCGTCGTGATCGATCCCGAGGACAAGGACCGCAAGCTGCTGGACGAGCGCGGCATCCGTTTCATCCATGAATCGGTCACCCGCGCCAATTACCGCAAGCTTCTGGGCCCGCTGCTGACGGAAGGCGGCGGCCAGGGCTTTTGCGTGAACCTGTCGGTCGATACCTCCTCGGTCGACATCATGCAGTTCTGCCGCGAGATCGGCGCGCTCTATATCGACACCGTCGCCGAGCCGTGGCCCGGCTTCTACTACGATGCCAAGCTTGGTCCGGAGAAACGCTCGAATTACGCGCTGCGCGAGACCGTGCTCGAAGCGCGGCGCAAGACGCCGGGCGGCACTACGGCCATTTCCTGCTGTGGCGCCAATCCCGGCATGGTGTCGTGGTTCGTCAAGCAGGCGCTGCTCAACATTGCGAACGACCTCAACCTGAAGATCAAGGAGCCGAAGACGCGCGAGGACTGGGGCAGGCTCGCCAAGCGGCTGGGCATCAAAGGCATTCATATTGCCGAACGCGATACCCAGCGCGCCAAGAAGCCGAAGCCCATCGAGGTCTTCGTCAATACCTGGTCGGTTGAGGGCTTTCTGTCGGAAGGCATGCAGCCGGCCGAGCTCGGCTGGGGCACGCACGAGAAGAAGCTGCCGAAAAACGGCTTCAAGCACAAAACCGGCTGCCAGGCGGCGATTTATCTGACGCAGCCGGGCGCCAATACGCGCGTGCGCTCATGGACGCCGACCGCCAAGGCCCAATACGGCTTCCTGGTCACGCATAACGAGTCGATCTCGATTGCCGACTTCTTCACGCTGCGCCAGGGACGCAAGGTCGTGTACCGGCCGACCTGCCACTATGCCTATCACCCATGCAACGACGCGGTGCTGTCGCTGCACGAATTGTTCGGCCAGGCCGGCAAGCGGCAGCCGGTCTTCCACATTCTCGACGAATACGAGATCGAGGACGGCATCGACGAACTCGGCGTGCTGCTCTACGGCCACAAGAAGAACGCCTATTGGTACGGCTCGCAATTGTCGGTCGAGGAGACCCGTGAACTCGCGCCGTATCAGAACGCGACCGGCCTGCAAGTCACTTCGGCCGTGCTGGCCGGCATGGTCTGGGCGCTCGAAAATCCGAACGCCGGCATTGTCGAAGCCGACGAAATGGACTTCCGCCGCTGCCTCGAAGTGCAGATGCCCTATCTCGGGCCGGTGATCGGCACCTATACCGATTGGACGCCGCTCGCCAATCGCCCGGGCCTGTTCAAGGAAGACATCGACAAGCGCGATCCGTGGCAGTTCAGCAATGTGCTGGTGAGCGGCTGATTACAAAGGACCGTCCGGCGACGGGCGTCACCGCAAGGCGGCGCCCGTTGCGTTTGGTCTTCACTTCAGCCGCTTCGCCGCTTCCTCGATCAGGCTGAGATCGGAATGCGCCTTGACGTTGAAGCTCGTGTTGACGAAGCCGAGCTCTTTGGTCAGGTCGACGTTCTTCTGCAGTGCCGCGAGGTCGGGCAGCATGTTCGGATCGCGATAGTAATCGTTCTTGGTGTAGAGCCAGCCGAAATGATCGGCGGGCTGCTTGGTCAGCTGCGAAGCGATTTCAGCGGCCGCGCCGTGGTTCTTGGGATCGAGATACCATCGCGTGATCCGCAGCGAATCTTCGAGGAAATCGACCAAAGCCGCGCGGTGCGCGTCGATGAAGGGCTTGCGCGCCGACCACATGACGAATTGCGAAGGGCCGATCGCGTCGCGCATATCGAACAGCTTGACGGCGATCTTCTTCAGTTCGGGATCGAGCACGAACGGCAACACCGCCGGGATCATGTCGACCTTCTTCTCTGCAAGCATGGCACGCATCGCCGGGAACGGCGCCTCGACGATGGTGTAGTCGCGGTTGGCCTCGAGTCCGTGCTTGCGCAGCATGGCGCGCATGGCGACGTCGACGCCGCTGCCCGCGACATTGGTGGCCACGACCTTGCCCTTGAGGTCCTCGATCTTCTTGATCGGTCCGTCTTTGAGCACGTCGAATTCGTTGCTGTAATGGCCGTCGACGCCGTCCTGGAAATCGTCCGAGATCACACGGATGTCGTCCAAGCCGGCATTGCCGATAGCGATCGGCAGGGTCGAGAAGGCGAGATTGCCGATCTCAAGCTCGTTGTTGGCGATCGCCGTGATCATCGGCGGCGTGCCGGCATAGTGCACGGGTTCGAAGACGTAAGACTTGCCGAAATGAACGGCGAGATCCTTCTTCTGCAGCCAGACCGAGGACCAATTCGCCAGCGGCGCCACCCAGGCACCACGGATTTGCAGCGGGTCCGCCTGCGCAAGACCTGTGTGAGCAAGACTGATGCCGAGTGCCAAAGCCGCAAGGCTCGGCAGCGCGATTCTCGCCAACGTGATTTTTGAACGCATCTGTTTCCCCCAATTGACCGCCGTTTTTGGTGTGGAGCGGCCGTTGGCGGGATAGTGGGCGGAAATTGCGATTGGGCGCAAGGCACCCCTTGCCGCAGGAACCGGGCACAGCAGCCCGGAACTTGCGATCCCATCAGACACCAGCGTGTCATTTCAAGTTTACTGGCAGAGTGGCTAACACACGGCGGCGTGCTTGCTGAACAGGGTTCTGGGCGACATGACGGACAATTTGGCAGAGACCACGACACGGCCTACCGCGGATTCAGCCAAGCGGAACAAGGCTTTGCCGGGCCAAACCGTCCTGGTCTTTCAAGGCGGCGGGGCGCTCGGCGCCTACCAGGGCGGTGTCTATCAGGCGCTGCATGAGGCCGGCATCGAGCCCGATTGGGTGATCGGCACGTCGATCGGTGCGATCAACGGCGCCGTTATCGCCGGCAACGAGCCCGGCCGGCGGCTGGAGCGCCTGCGTGAATTCTGGGACCGGATGGCGCGCAAGTCGCCGTGGGGCGGTGCGCCGGCTCCGTTCGCCCAGTTTCCTTTCGTGTCGATGCCGCCGCCGTTTGTGCAGTCGCTCGCGTCATGGGGCGGCAATATCGTCGCGCAGATGATGACAATTTGCAGCGGTGTCACCGGTTATTTTTCGCCGAACCGCGCGCTCGCCTACGGCCTTAACGCTCCGGTCGGTGTCGAACAGGCCGGCTTCTATACAATCGAGGCCCTGCATGAGACGCTCACCGGCATCATCGACTTCGCGCGCGTCAATACCAAGCAGCCGCGCTTGACCGTCGGTGCCGTCAATGTGCGCTCCGGCAAGATGCATTATTTCGACAGCCGCGACATGCCGCTCACGCTCCAGCACGTCCTGGCGTCCGGCGCGTTGCCGCCTGCGTTCCCGGCGATCCGTATCGACGGCGATCCCTATTGGGACGGCGGCATCTACTCCAACACCCCGATCGAGACGGTGTTCGACGATTATCCGCGGCGTGATTCCGTCGTGTTCACCGTGCAGATGTGGCACGCCGCGGGACCCGAACCTGAATCGGTCTGGCAAGTGCTCAACCGGCAGAAAGACATTCAATATGCCAGCCGGGCCGACAGCCACATCGTGCGGCAGGAGCATATTCATCAGCTTCGCCACATCGTGCGCGAACTCGTGCGCCGCATGCCGGAAGCGCAGCGCGACACGCCGGAAGTGAGGGAGATGGCCGGTTATGGCTGCGGCACGATCATGCACATCGTGCGGCTGAACGCGCCGCGCCTCGATCACGAAGATCACCTGCGCGACATCGATTTCACCAGCGCCGGCATTCACGCGCGCTGGCAGGCCGGCTATGCCGATACCATGCGCACGGTCGAGCGGCGGCCTTGGGAGAAGCCGATCGATCCGATGATGGGTGTTGCGGTCCACGATCCCGAGGCAGAGACTGCGCCCTGACAGCGCTTGCCGGACCTTATATTCAGTGCTGAACTAAAATCTCCGGGGCAATGGCACATCCGTCGTTTCATGCGCTTGCCGAGACGCCATCGACGGACGATCCGTCGCTGCATCGTGTTCTGATCGTCGGTGGCGGCGCCGGCGGCTTGCGGCTCGCGTCGCTTCTCGGCGTCAAGCTCGGGCGGCGCCGCAAGGCCTCGATCACACTGCTCGAAAAGACGCGCATCCATGTGTGGAAGCCGCTGCTGCACGAAGTTGCGTCCGGCTCGCTCGACAGCGAAACCGATTCGCTCGAACTGCTCGCCCATGCGCGCTACCGGCACTATCGCTACCGCATCGGCGCCATGGTCGGTCTCGATCGGGCGAAACGGCTGGTTCATGTCGCCGGCAGCGTCGACGATGAGGGGCAGACGGTCATCCCGCCGCGCGTGCTTGGTTACGACACGCTGGTCATCGCGGTCGGCAGCATGTCGAATGATTTCGGCACGCCCGGCGTCGACGAATATGCCATCACGCTCGACACGCTCGATCAGGCGGTGCGCTTCAACCGCCGCATGATCAACGCCTGCTTGCGCGCCAATGCCCAATACGAGCCGCTCAAGGCCGGCCAGTTGCATTGCGCGATTATCGGCGCCGGGGCGACCGGCGTCGAATTGGCGGCGGAACTGCACAAATCGATGCGCGATCTCGTTTCCTACAATCTCGACCGCATCGATTTCGACATGCACATCAAGATCGATCTGATCGAGGCCGCGCCGCGCATCCTTCCGGCATTGCCGGAAAGTCTCGCGGCCGCAACCGCGGATGTGCTGCGCGGGCTCGGCGTCAATGTCCGCACCGGGCGGCGGGTGATGGAGTTGCGCCCCGGCGAAGTCGTCCTTGATGGCGGCGACGTCGTGCCGGCCGAACTGATCGTCTGGGCCGCCGGCATCAAGGCGCCGGACTATTTGCGCAATCTCGACGGTCTCGAGACCGATCGCATCAATCGCCTGGTGGTGCGGCCGACCCTGCAGACGACCAAGGATGACGACATTTTCGCCATCGGCGATTGCGCCCATTGCGTCTTGCCGGGCATGAACGAGCCGCTGCCGCCGACCGCGCAGGTCGCGCATCAGCAGTCGACCTTCATGGTTTCAGCGGTCAAAAAAAGACTGCGGGGCGAGCCTTTGCCCGGTTTCAAATACCGCGATCGCGGCTCGCTGGTGTCGCTGGCCGATTACGACACGTTCGGCATCGTATTTAACAATGTGAAGATGCAGGGCCTGATCGCGCGCTTGACCTATCAGGCGCTGCACAAGCGGCATCTGCGGGCGTTGCACGGCAGCTTCAAGGTGGCGCTGGATTCGTTGATCCGCGCCGTCACCAAGCGCACCGAACCCCGGATAAAACTGCACTAATGCGGGCTAGCGGCCTGCCGCTTCCGCGTGCCAGACCAAGAGGCGGCGGCGGATCAGCGCCATGGCCTTGATCAGGATATAGCCGACGACGGCAATCTCGACGATGCCGGCGAATACGCCGGGCGAATTGGCGTAGCGCGACGCCGTCATCATCGCGCCGCCGAGGCCGTAGCCGCCCATCGCCATCTCGGCAATGATCGCGACAATGAGCGCGATCGGCAGCGCGACCTGCAGCCCGGTCATGATCTGCGGCAGCGCTGCGGGCAGAATGATCTGCCACATCATCTCGCGTTCGCTGGCGCCCATATTGCGTCCCGACCAGATCAGCTCCTTCTCGACATTGGCAATACCGGTGAGTGTCGCGGTGACCACCGGGAAAATGGCGTCGAACACCACCATCGAGATTTTCGACACGTCGTAGAGACCGAGCCAGAGAATGATGATCGGCAGGAAGGCGATCTTCGGCATCGGAAAGCCGACCGAGATCAGCGGATCGAAGAACCAGCGCAAGATCTTGCTGCGCGACATCGCAGCGCCCAGGGTGACGCCGCAGATCGCGGCGATGAAGAAGCCGGTCAGCGCCCGGTACATCGTCAGTCCGAGATTGAGCCACAGATCGCCATGGACGGCATCGGCATAGATGCGCTGCGCCACGACCGAGAAGGCCGGCAGCATGAAGGGAGTCACTTTGCCGCTGCGCGCAAAATATTCCCAGGCGACCAGCACGACGAGAATTGAAAACACCCCGGCGCCGCGGCGGAAGATGTCGTCGAAACGGCGCAACGCGTCCTGGGAAATCCGGGTTTCCGCCTCGGCGAGCGTGGCCTGACGTTCTACTCCCGCCATCGCAGCAGCCTTTGCATCAGAAGTTGATAGATCCGGTCGGCGGCAAAGCCGAGGAAAGCAACGGTGAGCACGACCGCATACATGCCTTCATAGGAGCCGGTCGAACCGAGGTAGCCGATCAGATAACCAAAGCCCTTTTGCGCGACGATTAGCTCCGATGACACCAAAAGGATGAAGGCAAGCGCCAAGGCGGTGCGGATGCCGTTGAGAATCTCCGGCATCGCGCTCGGCAGCACGACGTCGAAGATCATGCGCATGTTGCCTGCGCCCATGCCGCGCGCCGACCAGATCAGTGCGTGATCGCTGCCGCGCGCGCCGTTATACGCGCCGATGGTCACCGGGATCATGCAGCCGAGAAAAATCAGCAGGATTTTCGAGGCGTCGCCGAAGCCGAGCCACAGCACGGTCACCGGAATGAGCGCCGATTTCGGCAGTGGATAAAACAACTCGACCAGCGGATTGATGAACATGTCGAGAACGCGAGACCGCGCCATGGCGATGCCGAGCCCGCCGCCGACGACAATGGCGAGCAGGAGACCAACGCCGCCGCGATAGAGCGACGAAGCGCCGTTGTCGACGAGTTCGCCGTCGCGCATCAGGTCGGCCCAGGCCACCGCTACTTTGCTGAGAGGCGGCAGGGCGAGTGAATCGACGAGGTTCATTCGCGCGACGACTTCCCAGGCGATTGCCATGATCAAGATGGGCAGATAGCGGACGAAGGTTTTTGTCACCGCAGCGAGCGTCATGAGCCTACGGTCTCCTGCGCCTTGACCGCTTCGTCATGCACCAGGTTCCAGAGTTCGTCGACCTTGTCGACAAATTCTTTGGTGCGCAAAATGCTCGGGTCGCGCTTGGCAAATTTGGTCTCGACAATGGCCTTGATGCGTCCCGGCCGCGCCGACATCACCGCAACCCGTTCGGAGAGATATACCGCCTCCTGCACATCATGAGTGACGAAGATCACGGTCTTCGGCGAGCGCTGCCAGATTTTGAGCAACTCGGTCTGCATGATCGACCGTGTCTGCGCGTCGAGCGCGCCGAACGGTTCGTCCATCAGCAGAATGTCGGGATCGATCGCCAGCGTGCGGGCAATGGCGGTGCGCTGCTTCATGCCGCCTGACAGTTGCGATGGGTAACTGTCCTCGAAGCCGCGTAGCCCGACCATGTCGATGAAAGCCTGCGCCCGCTTCTCGCGCTCCGGCCGCGGCAAGCCCTGCCGCTCCAGGCCGTAAAGAATATTGGAGCGCACCGTCTTCCACGGAAACAGCGCGAAATGCTGAAACACGATGCCGCGGTCGGGCCCCGGCGCCGCCACAGGCTTGCCCTCGACCAGGATGCGCCCACCCTCGATGGGCAGGAAACCGCCGACCAGATAGAGCAGTGTCGACTTGCCGCAGCCTGACGGCCCGAGCAAAGACAGGAATTCGCGCGGCCGGATTTCGAGCGAAATGTCGGACAGAGCCAGCACCGCACGCCCGCGCGGCGGGCGATAGGTGTGGTTGACCCGCTCGATGACGATCTGACCCTTGCTATCCATGCGTCCTGCCCACGCGCGTTTCCCTCGGACGCTCCACTCTCTTGTTGGCGTCGAGCGCGCCGTCACGGCGGCACCCTAGCCGCATAGGCCTGGAGCACCAAGCGCGATCTACTCAGCATATTTGCTGAGCATTTGGTAGGATTCGGCAAAAGCGGATATAGGTGCCGTAAGGTCGCGGCATAGAAAACCCAGAAATACCGATGGAACGCTCATTCAAGAAGGAAGTCGCCGCGCTTCGGCTCGGCGCAGGTGAAATTTTCCGCGGCGAAGGCATTCTCGCCGTCACCAAGGCGCTGCTGCAGTCCGGCGTCAGCTATGTCGGCGGCTATCAAGGTGCGCCGGTGTCGCACCTCCTCGACGTCATGGTCGATGCCGACGAGCTTCTGGCCGATCTCGGCGTGCATGTTGAAACCTGCACCAACGAAGCCGCGGCTGCCGCCATGCTCGGCGCTTCGATCAATTATCCGCTGCGCGGCGCGGTGACCTGGAAATCGATCGTCGGCACCAATGTCGCAGCCGACGCGCTGTCCAATCTCGCCTCGCCCGGCGTCATCGGCGGCGCACTGATCGTGCTGGGCGAGGATTATGGCGAGGGCGCGAGCGTCATTCAGGAACGCTCTTATGCCTATGCCATGAAGTCTTCGATCTGGCTGCTCGATCCGCGGCCGGATTTGCCGACGATCGTGCACATGGTCGAGAAGGGCTTTGAGCTTTCCGAGGCGAGCCACGCGCCGGTGATGCTCGATCTGCGCGTGCGCGCCTGTCATGTCACCGGCGAGTTCGTCGCCAAGGACAATAGGCGCGGCGCCTATAGCGGCCAGCACCGACTGGCCGGCCCGCCGCGCTTCGAATACGGCCGGCTCGCGCATCCGCCGGTGATCTTCACCCAGGAGCGGCTCAAGGTCGAGCAGCGCCTGCCGGCAGCGCAAAAATTCATCCGCGAGCAGAAGCTCAATGAGACCATTCCCGGCGAACTCGACGACATCGGCATCATCACGCTCGGCGGCCTGACCAATGGCCTGCTGCGCGCGCTGGCGCGGCTCGATCTCGCCGATCTGTATGGCCGATCGCGCCTCCCGGTCTATGTGCTCAATGTCGCCTATCCGCTGGTGCCGGATGAAGTGAAAGAATTTTGCGCCGGTAAGCGCGCCGTGCTCGTCGTCGAGGAAGGCTCGCCCGATTATGTCGAGCAGCAGATCAATGCGGTGTTGCGCGCGGACGGCAGCGCAACGCGCGTCCACGGCAAGGACTGTTTGCCGCGCGCCGGCGATTACACGTCCGAAGTTTTCCTGCGCGGCCTGTCGGCATTCTTGTCGCAGACGCAGCCCGCCGGCATTGACACCGCCGCGATTGCCGCGCGCGTGCAGGAATTTGTCGCGCATAAGCCCGCCGTCACGGTCGCTATTGGCGACATTCCGCCGCGGCCGCCGAATTTCTGTACCGGCTGCCCGGAGCGCCCGGTCTTTGCCGCGATCAAGCTGGCGCAGCGCGAGATCGGGCCGACCCATATCAGCGCCGATATCGGCTGCCATTCGTTTGCGACTTTCGCGCCGTTCTCACTCGGCAATTCCATTCTCGGCTACGGCATGTCGCTTGCGAGCGCCGCCGCCGTCGGCCCGAACATGGAGAAGCGGCCGATCGCGGTGATGGGTGATGGCGGTTTCTGGCACAACGGACTGATCACCGGCGTCGCCTCCAACATGTTCAACAAGGGCGACGGCGTGCTGATCGTCATGCAGAACGGTTACGCCTCCGCCACCGGCCAGCAATATCTGCCCTCGAGCAAAGGCAATCGCAGCGGCGCGCCGACCGGCATCAGTATCGAGAATGCCGTGCGCGCGCTCGGCGTTACCTGGCTGCGTACCGTGCGTACCTACAGCGTTGCGAAAATGGTCGCGACCTTGAAGGAGGCGATGCGTACGGCCGAGCGCGGCCTCAAAGTCATCATTGCCGACGGCGAATGCATGCTGGCGCGCCAGCGCCGCATTCGTGCCGAAGATGCGCAGAAGCTCGAACGCGGCGAGCGCGTGGTGAAGACGCGCTTCGGCGTCGACGAAGAGATTTGCACCGGCGACCATTCCTGCATCCGGCTGTCCGGCTGCCCGTCGCTGACAGTGAAGCCGAGCCCCGACCCGCTGCGCACCGATCCCGTGGCTGCAGTCGTCGAAAGCTGCGTCGGCTGTGGGCTCTGCGGCGAGGTCGCGCATGCGGCCGTGCTCTGCCCGTCGTTCTACCGCGCCGACGTGGTCAGCAATCCGAATTGGTGGGACCGCACGCTGCAGAAAGTCCGGCGTTCGGTGATCGACCGGCTAAGCGGCGCCGGAGCTACGCCTACAACGGCGTCTTCCGTCACTGGCGGTTCGCCGCAATCAGCACATGAGCAAGCAAAGCACGCGCACGCAGCCACGGCGCCGCAACCGGCACAACAAGCGGATGTCCGCCCGTTGACTGTCTTGATCGCTGCTCTTGGCGGCGAGGGCGGCGGCGTGCTCACCGACTGGATCGTCGCTGCCGCGGAAAGCCAGGACTTTCCGGTGCAATCGACGTCGATCCCAGGCGTGGCGCAGCGCACCGGCGCGACCACTTATCACATCGAGATGGTGCCTGCGGCGGCCGGCAGCGACGAACGCCGGCCCGTGCTCGGTCTCGCGCCGGGCATCGGCGATGTCGATCTGGTTGTCGCCAGCGAGTTGATGGAAGCCGGCCGCGCGATTGCCGGCGGCTACGTGACGCCCGACCGCACCATGACCATCGCCTCGTTGAGCCGCTCCTATCTCGTGACCGAGCGGATGGCAATGGGCGACGGCCGCTACGATCGCAACAGGCTCGTTACCGCGGTCGAGAACAATTCGAAGCGATCGCTATTGCTCGATCTCGAGGCCATTGCCCGCGAATCCGGCGCCATGATCAACGCGGTGATGCTCGGCGCCATTGCCGCTGCAGGCGCGCTGCCGATTCCGGCGGAGGCGTTCGAAGCGGCGATCCGCGCTGACGGCAAAGCAGTGAACGCCAATTTGCGCGGCTTCCGCGCCGGTCGGGCCGCGGCACAGGGTGGTTCGCGCGGGTATGACGAGCCGCCGAAGCGCGTCCATGCCGCGTCATCCGCGCTCTCGAATCTCGAAGCCGAGGTTGCGAGCCTGCCGGAAGCGGCGCGCGCTTTCGCCGTTGAGGGCGTCCGCCGCCTCGCCAATTATCAGAATGCAGCCTATGCGCGGCTTTATCTCGATCGCCTTGCGCCGATCCGCGAAGTCGATGCGAAAGCCGGCGCCAACGGCAAGCTCCTCGCCGAGACGGCGCGGCACCTCGCCGTGCGCATGTCGTATGAGGACGTGATCCGCGTCGCCCAGGTCAAGATCGATCCAGCGCGCTTTGCCCGTATTGAAAGCGGCATGGCGCTGAAACCGGAGCAAACGTTCGGCCTCACCGAATTCCTCAAGCCCGGCATCGAGGAATTCTGTTCGGTCCTGCCGCCGTGGCTGGCCAAGCCCGTTCTGCATCTCGCCGAGCGCTATCCGGCCTTTGGCCGCGCCCATTGGGGCATGGAGATCAACACTGCTTCGGTTTTCGGCTATCTGCGCTTCTTCCTGCTCGCGAAGCTGCGCGGCTATCGGCCAAGGACGTTCCGCTACCAGGAGGAACAGCGCGCGATCGAAGCGTGGCTGCGCATGATTGTCCAAGCCGCATCGCTGTCCGCCGATCTGGCGCTTGAAATCGCCGAATGCGCGCGCTTGATCAAAGGCTACGGCGATACGCATAAGCGCGGCACCGCCAATTATCGCCTGATCGAGCGCGAACTGATGGTGCCGGCGCTTGCCGGCAGCTTGCCGCCGCTCCAGGCCGCGGAAGCGCTCGCCAATGCGCGTAACGCCGCGCTGCTCGATCCGGATGGCGAAGCGCTGGCGAAGTGTCTCGCTGACATCGAAGCGCAGTTTAATCGCAGGATCGCCGCCGAGTAGCGCGCGGGAGGGAGCGGCGGATGCCGGGCGATTGCGATCACGGATGAAGGAACCAGAGGCGGCGTTTCGATTTGAGATTGTGGGCGATAGGGATGAACGGTCTTTGTCATGAGCCGCGTTTCGGGATCAAAATCGAAGAAGCGCAAACCGGCCGGTGCGGCACCGCGTGGATCGGCGCCGCGCCGCCCGACGGTCAAGCGCTGGTCGGCCCGCGTCACCCGTGAAAGCAATGCGCTCGATCTCGAGCCGGGTGTATTCACTTGGCGCGATCCCAAAGCGATCGCGGCATCGCTGAAACGCTCCGCCGAGCGCAGCCGCAGACGCAAGTCCGATCCCTATCGCTCCGCGCTGTCGATGCTGATCTTTTACGTCAATCGCGCGGGCAAAAATCTCTCCGCATCGAGACGCCGGACTTTGCAGCAAGCAAAATTCGAATTGCGCGGCCAATTCGGCCGTCGCTAGCAGCCTCGGCGCTCCCGCAGCGCCTTGCACGCGGCGCGTGCAAGATCTCTTCCGTACGTACATCCACTGACAAAAACACTGCTGTAACAAAGACATAAGGCGTATTTCCGCCGCAAAACTTTACGTCGAATTAACCGCCACATTTAATCATGGCGGGGTCAGTAACGGATCCCGCATGCCGAGCTTCGATTTTCCCATTCGCACGAAGCTGGCGATCTGGGCGGCGCTCGGCGTCCTGTTGGTCGTCGGCATGCTTGCCGAACAGCAGATCGGCGACCGCTGGGCCGCACATCAGCGCGCGATCGCCCAGAACAAGCAGCTCGCCGCCATCGAAGCGCTCCGCGCGGCGGAAGATCTCGGCACCATGCGGACCGATATGCGCGAGATACGTCTCGCGATCGCGCCTGCCGACATCGACCGTGCCCTGCAGAGCCTGCGCACTGACGCCGCCACGGCCGTGCAGCATATCGCGACCGCGATCAATCTCATCGACGAGCCGGCGGATCGGGATCAATTGCAGAAGATCAAGGCGCTGGCCGCCAATTATGTCGCGGTCAGCGCCGAGCTTGCCGCGGCGGCGAAGAATTACGGCGACACCGTTTCCAAGGTCGGTCGCGCGCTGATGCTCGGCCGTCAGATGAATGTGCTGATCGAAGATGCGACCGAGGACCTGATCGGCGCCGCCGAAGATCGCAACGCCAAGGCCAGCACCGAGAGTGCGCGTGTGAGCCGTATCGATCTCGGCATCGGGCTGTTCGTCGTCGCTGTGCTGGCGGGACTCGCGGTGTTCGGTGCCGTCGCCATCGCCAAGCCGATCCGTCGCATCGGCGAAGTGCTGCGCGAGCTCGCGCAGGGCAACAAGGACGTCGAAGTGCCCTATCGCGGGCGGTCGGACGAAGTCGGCGACAATGCCCGCGCGGCGCAGGCCTTCAAGGAAAAGCTCATCCGCATCGAGCAACTGGAAGTCGCCGAAAAACAAATGACGCAGCGCATGCAAGAGCAGCGGCGTATCGACATGAACGACGTTGCCGGCCGGTTCGAACGGACGGTCGCGAGCGTGGCGCATACGGTGTCGTCGTCCTCGACCGAGCTCGAGGCGGCCGCGGAAGCGCTGAGGGCGATGGCTGAATCGACACGGGACATGTCGGTCAAAGTCCTCACGTCGTCGACGCAGGCAGCAGAGAATGTGCTGTCGGTTTCCATCGCCACCGAGCAACTCATCGCTTCGGTCGGCGAGATCAGCCGCCAAGTTCAGGAGTCGAAGCGGATCGCCCGCGAAGCGGTGACGCAGGCGGAGCAGACCGACGGCCGCATCGCCGAATTGACCAGCGCCGCCGGCCGCATCGGCGACGTGGTCAAGCTGATCACCGAAATCGCCGACCAGACAAATTTGCTGGCGCTCAATGCGACCATCGAAGCGGCGCGCGCCGGCACGGCCGGCAAGGGCTTTGCCGTTGTCGCGCAAGAGGTCAAGGCGCTGGCGGCGCAAACCTCGAAGGCGACGAACGAGATCAGCCTGCAGATCGCCGGCGTCCAGGCGGCGACCGACGTCTCGGTCGGCAGCATCAAGGAGATCGGCGGCACCATCACCCGCATTGCCGAAATCGCCGGCGCCATCACCGCCGCGGTCGAATTGCAGGCGCAGACCACGCGCGAAATCGCCGACAACGTTCAGGCCGCCACCGGGAGCGCGGCGCATGTCGCCAACGATCTCGGCGAGGTCAACCAGAGCGCAAGCGGCATCACCTCGGCGTCGGCGCAGATCTTGTCCTCGGCCAGATCGCTGTCGCGCGAGGGCAACCGCCTGACCACGGAAATGGAAAGTCTCCTCGCCGCGGTGCGCGCGGTCTGACTCCAATCAACGGCCGATTCCTCTTCCGTGCCTGTGCCGGCTTGGCTATGCTGCGCTGCATGCGGGCGTAGTTCAGTGGTAGAACGACAGCTTCCCAAGCTGTATGTCGTGGGTTCGATTCCCATCGCCCGCTCCATCGCCGCCTTCCTGCGCGTCCCCGACGCTTCAATTCGCGAGCCCTAATTCGCCACGCCGGGGTAGGCAGCGTCCTGCGTTGCATTGCAACATCCATTTTGGTTTGCTTCGCCACGCGCAGCGATTATGGTGCGGCCTAGTAAGCGGCGGGCGCGTTCGTTGTGCTCGTCCGGGATGCATGCCGGGGGTGGCCGCATGGACGACTGTCATTTTAGGTGACAGCCTCAGGCCAGAAGACACATGAGCCAGCAAAATGTGACGCAGCGGACCAGCAATGACCGACCCGAACGGACGCCGGGCTGGAGCTGGTGGTATCTGCTCTTCATCATTCAGTTCGTCGCCGTGCTGTGGCCGCCGTTTTACAACAAGGCCGAGCCGTCTTGGGCGGGGATACCGTTCTTTTATTGGTATCAGCTGCTGTGGGTCATTATCGGCGCCATCCTGACGGCGATCGTCTACTTTGCGACGGATGCCGAGCACCGCAGGTGAGTGGGTTCGGCCCGATCGGCCGGTCGATCTTTTGGCGCCGAGCGGCAATCAGCCGCTCAATGGAAATAAGTTCAACCTGACATTTTCTGCGTTTCATGTCTGACGACAAGAAAAGCAAGAAAACGACAGGATGGGGGAGGGAACCGTGGCGGAGGTAAATTGGACAGCGCTTACCATCTTCGTGCTGCTGTTCGCATTCATCACCTATCTGGGTTTCGCCGCCGCGCGTTGGCGCAAGGGTGATCTCGATCTCATTCACGAATGGGGGCTCGGCGGCCGCCGCTTCGGGACAATTGTCACTTGGTTCCTGATCGGCGGCGATCTCTATACGGCCTATACTTTCATTGCCGTTCCGGCGCTGGCCTTCGGCGCGGGCGCGATCGCGTTTTTCGCGGTGCCTTACACGATCATGATCTATCCGATCCTGTTTCTGGTGTTTCCGCGTTTTTGGTATGTCTGCCACAAGCACAATTACATCACACCGGCTGATTTTGTGCGCGGCCGGTTCGGCAATCGCTGGCTGGCGCTTGCCGTGACCGTCACCGGCATCGTCGCGACGATGCCCTATATCGCGCTGCAACTTGTCGGTCTGCAGGTCGTCATCGGCGCCATGGGCGTGGGCACGTCGGGCTCGGGGCTCGCCGCCGATCTGCCGCTGATCATCGCCTTCGTCATTCTCGCGGCCTTCACCTATTCGAGCGGGCTGCGCGCGCCGGCATCGATCGCCATCGTCAAGGACCTCTTGATCTATCTCACCGCCTTCGCCGCGGTGATCGTGGTTCCGATCGAACTCGGCGGCTTCGGCAAAATCTTTGCCGCGATGCCGCCGGCAAAGCTGCTGCTCGCCGTTCCCGGCGCCAATACGACCGGTGTTTACGGGGTCTATGCCACGCTGGCTTTGGGCTCGGCGCTGGCGCTGTTCC
>Ga0335073_10000445_pt1 | contig 52749 bp, 57 predicted proteins | sample Lox_Sample_22_FD_207093 | JGI IMG/M metagenome (GOLD analysis project Ga0335073, IMG submission 207093) | Soil microbial communities from Loxahatchee National Wildlife Refuge, Florida, United States - Lox_Sample_2.2 | ecosystem: Environmental > Terrestrial > Soil > Wetlands | place: USA... | reverse complement strand
CGCCTGGCTCGGACAATTTCGGAGATTGCTGGTTCGTCATGAACATCTACTCTCCATCTACTACGCGTTCTTCTATCTTGCTTGCTTCTGGATTACGCTCCGGAGGTATTTTTGAAACACGCTCTAGTCAAGGTGTGTGGAATGTCATTGAAGATCAATGGCACGAAATAAATAATCTTTTCCGAGTCCCGCGCTTCCATGCGGCGCACCTGAATTGTAAACAACACGAGTACGAAGGCTGGGATGATAACGAGAAGATTCGCTATAGCAAGAAACTGCTGAGAGTCGTGAATGAGCAGGGGAAGCAAATACGCCCAATTTCGTGCGGCATGTTGGCGAATGAGTATCGCGCAATTATCAGCGAGAAGGGACAGCGGAATTTAGGCCCTCCGTATCTCGCGTGTTTCAAGGCGTGCATTGCCCACATCGCGAGAGATATGAGAGAACACTTTCCGTCAGAAGATAAACTCGAAGTGCTTCTAGATACTGACACTGGATACTTGGAAGCGATAGACACCTTCCATCGCATGAAGATCGACACGACATTTCCCTATAGAGACAAATTAGCGACGATTGTTGCGGGATCGTCGGAGGATACTGTTCCTCTGCAAGTAGCGGACATGGTTGCCTACGAAGTATTCAAACGGCTCCATATACTCAAGACTACAGAAGACAAAATGCGCACTGTGCTGGAATCGCTCTACTCTCATAACAGAGTCATCGAGCGCTACTTTAGTGCTCAAACTTTCCGCAATATGAAAGAGAGCATCGAAAATGCTAAATGCCGACCAGGAGGATTAGTCATTTGTCCGACGAATTGAATGAGTTCCAAAAATTCGACATTATTGTCCGCAAGGTGTTCTCTGTACCTCACAGCGAGATCGTGAAGCGCGAGAAAGAATACAAGCGCAAACGGAAGCGGATACGCGAAGCACGAGCGAAAGTCAGGACTTTGGCTTCCGCCCGCGTTTCACGCGGCCACTAGAAAGCGGGCGTTTCGCAGAGTTTGCCAGTGAGTTGCGCGAAGGTCAGGCGCTTGCCGAACAGTTTAGTTACGACGTAACTGAAACGGTCGGAATCGTTGAGTGGGTTGTCGCTGGTCGCACGATTGTTGTAGCGAAACACTTGCTCATCGAGGTAACGGAACAGGTGAAACGGCTCTACAGAAACGTAGGTTCCCGCGATGCCGCGCTTCAAGAGCGCCCAGAAGTTCTCAAGGCCGTTAGTGTGTATGCGGCCATCCACGTACTTCATCGCATGATCTACGACTTGATGCTGGTAGTCGGTTTCGAGTCCCTTGTAGGCGATCCATTCGTCGCTATAAAGAGCGCTTCCAGTGTGAACGTGCTCTCTGATTTCCGGTTGAAGGCTCTCGCGCTTGCGATCTGGCAGAACCTTTGCGCGAATGCGGCCATCGCGTTGAAGCATCCCGAACACTACGGTTTTATCCTTGCCGCCAGTTCCAGTGATGCGGCGCTGACGCTCGCTCAGGTGCATGTTGCGAGCCTTGCCGCCGATGAAGGTTTCGTCTACTTCTACTTCGCCGCTCATCTTGCCGCCGAAGCTGTCATCCTGCAAGGCAAGCCGAATGCGGTGAAGCATGAACCATGCGGTTTTCTGAGTCACTTCCAGATCGCGGGCGAGTTCGCAACTGCTGATGCCGTTCTTGCAATTGGTGAGCATCCAGAGAGCGGTGAGCCACTTGTCGAGGCCGATGGCCGAATCCTCGCACAGACTGCCAACCTTCACAGAGAACTCGCGCTTCGAGTGATGCTTCGCGCACTTCCAAGTGCGGCGCTCAGGATTGAATGCGCTGACCTTCTCGGAGCCACAGACGGGGCAAATAACGCCATTCGGCCAGCGTTTCGCGGCAAGGTACGCGATGCAGTTGTCACGATTCGAGAAGTAAACGATTGCGTCTTGAAGGCTTTTTGGCTCGCGGCTCATAACGTTCTCCACAGTTCAAAATGTAGCAGAAAACCATGGGCGAGTCAAGTAAATAATTACCCTTATTTGGACTGATCCATCGTGATTCCGCCCTGAGCACTCTGGGCCGCTTTCTCGGCCTTCACCTTCTTGACCCGGAGCGTCTCATCGACCCAGTGGTCCGCGGTCTTGAGGTCCTCATCGCGGGCGGCCAGATCGTCGCATTCCACGTCGGCTCGTTCGCGATACATGAGGTTCATATATGCCATGGCGTCGTCGTAGTCCGGACGCAACTGAATCGCTTTGTTCAGGCTATCGATGCCCTCTGTGATCGCCGGCATGTTCTTCGTCTTCAGCTCATCGCAAGCCTTTTTCTGATCTTTGTTCTTCGGGTTGAGATGTTCTTCCGGCTTCATGCCAAGCTGGGCGCGTGCTTCCATGCGCGGCTGGTAGCAGGCCGTCCAGTCGATCACCCCAATGGAATAGTAGGGCTCGGGATCGTTCGGATCGGTTTCTGAAGCCATGCGATAGTACTTCTTGGCGTCCTCCCACTTTTTCTCGTTCAAGTACAGATAGGCGATGCCTTTTGCGGCATTCACCTTCTGCTCGCGGGACGGGTTGGCATCGATCACCTTCTCGTACTGATCGATGGCTTGTTGCGCGGTGCGCAGATTATCCGGCGAGTCCACCCCAGGAATGTATTGCGAGACAAATGCAGTAGCCAAGTACATCCGTGCATTAAGAAGAGTGGGGTCTAACTGGACCGCCTGTTGGAAATGATCGATGGCTTGCTCGTAATGGGAGTTCTTGTAAGCTTCCACTCCCTTATTGAGCTGGTCCCGCGCTCGCAGCTTATTGCAGCCTACCGAGGAGAAAAGCGCCAGCGTGACTGCAGCCAGCGCAAGTCGTTTCCAGTTCTTATTCATTGCGATATGAGTCTCCCTTGCCAGAGCATACTAGGCCTCTAGACCGCGCTTGACAAGCACACCCGCAGAGGGAGAGCGTCTCACGCGTCTGCCTCTCAAACCGTGAGATGACCCCCCGTCCGCTCGATTCGACGCTAATTACCCGCCTCGATTTTCGCGGTGATGAGACCGACCTTGTCCACGCCGGCGGCGTGGGCGATATCAATCACATTGGCGACATCGGCGAAGGGGATGCCGTCATCACCCTTCACGAACATCACTTTCTCCGCGCGCTGCTTGTAGATATCGGTCAAGCGGCCTTCGAGGTTATCCCAGGTGGCGTCTTCTTCGTTAATCTTCAGGCCGGGCTGCTGTCCCGCGCCGCGATCGATCACCTGCACTACAATCGTCCGATCCGGCTGCGTGTTCTTAGGAGCGTTCGGCGGCGGCGGTTGCGGTACCAGAGCATCCAAGCCCTTTGGGGTAACCGGCGAGATCACCATGAAGATGATCAGCAACACCAGAAGCACGTCGATGAGCGGTGTAACGTTGATATTTGCACTCTGGCCCCCGCTCGGGCCAACTGCCATTCCCATGGTTTTTCTCCTCTATTGCCCTGCCGTAGCTGGAGCCGGCGGAGCGCTTGGAGTTGTTGTCTTTCTCTGATCGGTCAGCAAGCCGAGATCGTCCACACCGGCTGCCCGGACAGCATCCACGACCTGAACTACCGCACCGAAGTGAGCACGCATGTCCGCCTTCACATACACTTCTTTGTTCTGCGCGTTCGCCAACCGGTCTTTCACCTTCGTCGTCAACGCGTCCACCGTGATCTGGTCGCTGCCGAAGTACACCTGACCATCCCTCGTGACGGAAACCAACAGAGCGTCTTCTTTGTCGGCGTCCTCCATGGGGATCGGGTTGTTCACTTTAGCCATGTCCACGCTGACGCCTTTTTGCAACATGGGCGTGACCACCATGAAGATGATCAGCAGCACCAGCATCACGTCCACCATCGGTGTGACATTGATGTCGGAACTGACCTTGGAACCTTCGTCTCGTTTGGCTAGTGCCATAGCTTGATATCTCCCTGCTCTTGCGGCTTCCGGGCGGAGTGGCGATCCACGTCATGTGGGGAAAGCCCGGTGCCGGAGACCTTCCGGCACCGGACAAGCAACTCACTGTAGAAGCCGTACCTGAACCTCTAACGACGAACGTCGCCGCGCTTCTTGAGGAAGTAGTCGATCAATTCGCTCGACGAGTTATCCATTTCGACGTCGAACGCTTCCACGCGACCAGTCAGGTAGTTGAACATCATGACGGCCGGAATGGCCACGAGCAGCCCAATCGCGGTCGTAACCAGCGCTTCCGCGATACCGCCGGCGACAGCCGCGAGTCCGGTGGCCTTGGTGTTGGCGATGCCAGTAAACGCGTTGAGAATGCCCATCACCGTTCCGAACAGTCCCACGAAGGGAGCGGTCGAACCAATCGTTGCCAGACCACCCAATCCGCGCTTCAGTTCGGCATGAACGATGGCTTCGGTGCGCTCCAAAGCGCGCTTCGAGGCTTCGATGGTTTCTCCCGGAATTGCGCCCGGGCTGTCCTGATGAGCCTTGAACTCCATGAGGCCAGCCGTAACCACCTTGGCCAGATGGCTCTTCTTGTTGCGCTCGGCAACCTTGATAGCCTCGTCGATGCGGCCATCGCGAAGCGCTCCCGCCACTGCCGGGGCAAACGCCCGGGATTGTTTACGGGCGGCGCTATACGCCATCCAGCGATCGATCATCACGCCAATCGACCAGCCTGACATGATGAAGAGAATGACGACTACGGTTCGGGCCACCCAGCCCATCTGCTTCCAAAGGCCGAGCGGGTCCGTAGGCATGCCGCCGCCTTCCTGGATGATCCAGTTGGCTGCGACGTGAACGTGACTGAGAATGACTCCTGCGTGAGCTGCTAACATGAGTTGCTTTTCCCTCCTCGGAACTCTCCTGGTTACTTAGACACTCTGATGCGTCCTGCTGTGCCAACCGCTGGCTGGAACCTGCAACGCTGGCGGCGGGCTGCGTCTGCCACCCCGGACCCGCCGCTGGAGAAGACTTTCAGCGTTGTTGTCGCGGCTTGGCCCGAGTCTCTCGAAAAGCCCCTCCCGGCCACCGCTTTCTGGTGGGAAGGGGAGGGCAAGCGAACACACATCAAGATCTACGCCGTTCCTAATCCACACTCCGAGGGACTCTAGCCCCCGGATAGCGTGAAGTTCACCTGTACCTGCGTCTCAACCTCGACCGGCTCTCCGTTCAGCAGGTAGGGTTTGTACTTCCACTGCTTCACCGCTTCGATCGCGGCTGGAGCCAGCATGGGATGCCCGCTGATCAACTGGAGGTTTGTAATGTTGCCCTCCTTGCTGATCTCCGCCTGGAGAAGCACGACGCCCTGAATGCGGGCCTGACGCGCCAGCGGCGGGTATACCGGGTTCACCTTGCGGAGTAGAAGTCCTGATACTACACCTGACGACACGCGAATGCGCGTGGGAGTCGCGATCTTGGGCACGGCGACCGGCGTCGAACTGAGGACGCTGCCGATCACGCCACCCATCGATCCACCCGGAACTCCACCCGGGACTCCACCTACGACGCCGGTTGATGCCATCACCGGCGGCGGCGGTTCATCCTCTTTGATCATCTGAACTTTCTTTGGAATCTTTGACGGCGTGCGAAGTTCGCCGTTCACGATATCGGTTTCGATGTGCCGCACGACGTGCACCGGTGCAGCAGCCGGCGGCGGCGGCGGTGGCGGCGGCGGGGGAGCCACCAGGAATGTCATTAGCTGCGTCCGAGGCAATGCCTCGGTGAAAATCAGCGGGATCAGGATCATCACAACGATGATGCCGATCTGAAGCAGGAAGGCGATCGCCGATGTCCGCCCACGCTTGGTCTTCAGCTTGCCCCCGGACTCAATCAGGCTGTCTTCAAACATAAGTTTCTCCCCTACTCAGACCCTACGGAAGTTTAGACACCGACCGCTTCCGTTTTGCTCCCTAGCTCTGCGGGCACACCCGAAGCACCCGCAAACCCCTCTAACCTCTTACGTAAGAAGGCGTATCGCGACACCTACCACCGGACCATCGGGCAAATCACTTAGCCTTTGCCGGCGTCGCGACCGGGCGCTTGCCCCGTTCAATTCTCCAATCCTGGTAGGCAACCAGGATCGGTGCTGCAATCGCGATCGAGGAATACGTCCCGATTAAGATGCCAATGACCAGCGCGAGGCTGAAACCATGAAGCACCTCGCCGCCAAATAAAAAGAGTGCGAGTACGGTAAGGAAGGTAAGGCCTGCTGTCAAGATCGTTCTGCTCAAAGTCTGATTAATGCTGCGGTTGACGATATCTGACAGTTTTTCTCGCCGCATGAGTTTAATGTTTTCCCGGATGCGGTCAAATACCACGATCGTGTCGTTATTGGAGTAACCAATCAGGGTGAGAATCGCTGCGATGACCGTCAGGGAAATCTCGGTATTTGTCAGCGAAAACGCCCCTACCGTGATCAGGGTGTCATGAAATACTGTAACCACGGCAGCCACACCATAGATCCACTCGAAGCGCAGTCCCAGGTAAACGAGCATGCCGGCCAGCGAGTAAACCGTTGCCCAGAAAGCCTGTTTTCGCAGCTGCGCCCCGACCTGCGGACCGACAATCGCCACATTGCGGACACCGAAATCCGACAGGAAAAACCCATCCGGAAGCGAGGCAGCCACCGCGGAATCGACGCCCGGAGCCGCTTTTAGTTGATCGAAAGAAGCGAAGACGCCGTTTAGCGCGTTGTCGCGGTAATCCGTGATCGCCTTCGCTTCCGCGCCGTACTTTTGTTCGGCATCGGAGCCCACATGCAAAGGGTCTTTGTCCAGAAGGTAATTCTTGATTGTCAAAAAGCTGGCGTTGTTCAAGTCCTGCTTCCCGGCGGGAGCGTTGGTCTCGAGCGCCTGGATAATCCTCGTTTTGCCCACATCCAGGGCCCTCTCGCTGGTCTCGCGCACATCGAGGTCGATGAGTCGCTCGTTGTCGGCGACCTGACCGATCCGCTGATTTCTGGCGTCGCGCAAGCCAGCGCGATCCAGAGCCGCACGAATCGCGTTGTCATTGGGCGTGTGTGAGAAGCGCACCGTAACCAGCGTGCCGCCTCGGAAATCGACGCCCCAAGGGATGTGGTGCCAGAACAGCATAGAGCACACCCCCGCAACGCTGAAGATCAGCGAAAACGCGAGAAAGTACCACTTTTTCCCTAGAAAATCTATGTTGACGTTATGGAAGAACTCCACCGGTTTCCCTAGTCCCTTCTCTTTCTATAAGTTACCCGACATGTGGGGCGGCATCGGGCCGCCCCGCACGAACTCAAATGCTCAACGCTTCTCCACGTTGCTTGCGGCTCAATATCCAATCGAAGATAAAGCGCGACACAAAAACCGCTGTGAACAGGTTCGCCAGGAGGCCGAACGTCAGTGTAACGGCAAACCCTTTTACCGGGCCGGTTCCGAATATGAACAGGATCGCCGCCGATACGATCGTGGTGACGTGCGTATCAACGATCGTAATCCAGGCATGACTGAAGCCCTGATCCACGGCCGAAGGGGGAGTCTTGCCATTCCGCAGCTCCTCACGGATGCGCTCGAAAATCAGGACGTTGGAGTCCACACCCATGCCGACCGTCAGAATCACTCCAGCGATTCCGGGCAGGGTCAGCACTGCGTCAAAATAGCCCATGAACCCCAGCAGAATGATGAGGTTCAGAATCAACGCGACGTCGGCGTTGATGCCGGCCCCTCGGTAGTAAATCAGCATGAAAATCAATACGGCCAGCATTCCCGCCACTGCGGCGCGCACCCCGGCGCGGATCGAATCCGTACCCAGGGACGGCCCGACGGTTCGCTCTTCGAGGTACTTGATCCCCGCCGGCAGAGCGCCAGAGCGCAAGATCATCGACAGGTCCTTTGCCTGCTGCTCGCTCATGCGGCCGCCGCTGATCGACCCCTGGTCGCGAATCGGCTCTTTAATGTTCGCAACTTCCTGCACTTTGCCATCGAGCACCACGGCGAGGCTGTCGCCGACGTGAGCGCTGGTGAAGTTGTAGAATCGCTGGCCGCCTTCGCCGCTCAGCTGGAACGTCACTTCGGGCTGGCCGTTCTGGTCGCGGCTCGGCTCCGCATTGCGCAAGTCCTTGCCGCTGACCGCCGAAACGCGAGACACGACATACCATGACTGGCCTTCGCCCTCGCCTTCCGCTCCGGGAACGCTATGCCCCGGCAGAAGCATGGCATCCACTGGCAGGACGCCGACCGGTTGCTGGGCTTGCAGTGCCGCCTGCTCGCTCGGATACGGTCCGCCAAGCTCTTGCTTGATCTCGAGCATCGCAGTCGACTGCATGATCTCTTTCACGCGCCCCGGATCGTCCACGCCCGGCAATTGCACAAGAATCTGGTATTGACCAAGGCCGTGCTCCTGAATGGTCGGCTCGCTGACACCCAACTGGTCGATGCGGTTGCGTATAGTCTCGATCGCCTGCGTCACCGCCCGGTTCTTCAAGTCGGTCAGCATCGACGGTTTCATCGCCATCGTCCAGTTATTGTCGGCGCCGCCGTTGATGTCGTATTCCGGCAAATGATCTTGAACGATATTCAGGAGATCGGTCCGGTTGCTGGCCTGAATCCCCTTCAGCACGAGGTGATCGGGATTATTCTGCGGATCCGGCTGGATGATGTCCGCGTATTCGATTTTATGGCCGCGCAGCTGCTCTTTCATGACCTCGATCGCGTTCTGCGCATCCACGTTTACGGCATCATTCACCTGCACCTGGAGGATCAGGTGCGTCCCGCCCTTCAGATCCAGGCCGAGATGGATGTGATTGGTCAGGGCCGTGAGCAAGCCGCTGCCCGAAAAACTCTGCGGGATACCGAAGATCCCGAACAGAAAAATAACCAGCGTGCCGAGAATCAGTCCGAGCTTCCAGAGAAAATTCTTGTTCATAGAGAATCAGCTTTGAGTCCCTGAACCGCAAACCCTCGTTCGCGGCGAAAATTCCGGGCTCCGCGACGCCGGACTTGAACCTCAGGGACGTTATTTCGTCTTCGGCTCTTCCTCGGCAGTCGTCACCTGCATTACCGATGCCTTGGTCACTTCCACTCGCAGATTGTCCGGGGGGACGCGCAAGTGAATCGCGTCATCCTTGAGGGCAATGATCGTGCCACGCAACCCGCCACTGGTCGTGACCTTGTCCCCAGTTTTGAGCTGGTCCAGCATGCCCTGCCACTTTTTCTGCCGCCGCTGCTGCGGGAGGATCAGGAGAAAATAAAAAATGGCAAAGATAAAGACGATAGGGGCGATACCGAGCCACCCAAAGCCTCCGCCACCGGTCTGCACCGCTAATAAGTATTGCATGTTATTAAGAGGTCTGCGCGGAACGACCCGCAAAAAACCGCCCGCGCCGACGAGCGCCGCGGGAGCCATCTTTTCACCACGGGATTGGATCCACTTCGGCCGGGTTCTTTCGACGTCAGGCTTGCATCCGGGGAGCTCTACGGTTTTGGTCGAGACCAGACACTAGAAAGAAAACCGGGCTCTTCCCCAAGTGAGATAGCATGCCGTACCCGCTTCATAGTGTCAAGGTAGAAACTCAAGTTGTGGATGGTGTTCAGGACCTGCGCCAACACTTCGTTAGATGCGTAAAGATGCCGCAAGTAGGCCCGCGAGTAGCGCCGGCAGACGCGGCAAGTGCAGTTGGGATCGGGTGGCCCGGGGTCCTGCGCATATCTGGCCTGCTTGATTGAAACCTTGCCTTCGGACGTGAAGAGCAGCCCGTGCCGCGCCGCTCGCGTGGGCAGAACGCAGTCCATCATGTCGACTCCGAGGCTCGCGTACTCGACAATCTCCTCCGGCGTGCCGACTCCCATGACATAGCGCGGCTTGTCGGCAGGAAGATGCTCGACCGTCCACTCCACCATCTCGCGGGTGAGAGCCCGTGGCTCGCCCACGCTGAGTCCGCCAATCGCGTAGCCAGGGAAATCGATTTCGATGGTTCTTTCGGCGGATTCCCTGCGCAGCTCGCGATCCATCCCGCCTTGCACGATGCCGAACAAAGCCTGCGTTTGCGCGGACGATGCAGGAGCAGATTCGTGGCCACTGCGGAACCGAGGCACTTCGTGTTTATGCTCCTCAAAATGCCTCTTGCTGCGCGCCGCCCAGCGTGCAGTGAGTTGCATCGACTCCCGCATGCGCCGGCGATCTGCGGGAAACTCCGTGCACTCGTCAAAAGCCATGATGATATCGGCTCCCAACCCGATCTGGGCCTCGATTGAGCTTTCCGGGCTGAAGAAGTGGGATGAGCCATCGAGGTGCGACCGAAACGTCACACCTTCTTCCGTCAATTTCCGCAGTTCGTTCAGACTGAAAACCTGGAATCCGCCCGAATCGGTCAAGATCGCTCGCTTCCACGACATGAATCCATGCAACCCACCCATGCGGCGCACGGTTTCGACTCCCGGCCGCAAGTAAAGGTGATACGTATTGCCGAGGACGATCTGGGCTCCCAGGTCCTCAAGTGTGTCCTGTGGGACGCCCTTGACCGACGCGACCGTGCCGACCGGCATGAACACGGGGGTTTCGATCTCAGCGTGGGGCGTACTCAGCCGTCCCCGCCGTGCCTTGCCACTGGTCTGGTCGATGTGAAAGGAGAGAGACACCGACTGGGATTGTAACAATCGAAGCGGCGGGCGGATGCCCTCGCCCGCCTGAAGGGAACTCGGAGAATCTGCAATCTGAAGTCCTCATCCGGCGATCGCGATAATCTCTGGGCGCGCTCGTTCATCCTCGACGGTGAGCCGCCCCACCGTGACTGGCAATTTGAATCTGCTCGGCCCTGCGCTGCCGGGATTGAAGTACAGCACGTTGCCGCGAATCTGCTGTTTGGGAACATGGCTGTGACCCGAGATGACGACTTTGAACCCCGCGGCCTCGGGCTTGAGGTCCAGCTTCGCCAAATCATGCAGGATGTAGATCAATACGCCGGCGAGTTCGACGGCTTCCGTCTCGGGAAGGTTCTGTGCCCAGAGTGCCTTGTCGATATTGCCGCGGATGGCAGTAATTGGAGCGATGCGGCGCAATTCATCGAGGATTACGGCCGCACCCACGTCGCCCGCGTGAATGATGTGGTCGGAGCCGCGAAGAGCTTCGACTGCCTCCGGCCGAAGCATGCCATGGGTATCTGATATGACGCCGATGCGGAAGGAGTTCCTCAGTCTTCAGACTCGGGATCAGCGATTGGGGTCATGAGCTGATTCATCTCAGCATACGACGGCGCATCGTCCAATGCAGAGTAGGTCCCTTGCGTTTTGAGTTCCTCCGCGAGGCGGCGAAACAAGCTGAGCGTTGCGCGCATCGGGCCGGATCCGAGGCTCACTCGCGCGACTCTCAGTTTGGCTAACTCCGCCACTGGAGGGGTGCCGGGCACGGCAAGAACGTTGACGGGACATTGCAGATCTGCGACCAGGCGGCCAATCGTCGTCGCGTCTCGCAGACCGGGAATGAACACGCAGTCCGCGCCGGTCTGGCGGAAAGCCCGAAGGCGCTGCAGCGCCGCGTCGTAGCGCGTGGATGGATCCCCGACTTGCAGAAGGTAGACATCGGACCGGGCATTGAGAACCAGAGGCACATTTAAAGCGGCCGCTGTTTCCCGCACTGCCCGGATCTTCTCCAGTTGCAGAGGCAATTCCACGAGAGGCTGCTTCGGATCGCCGGTCGCGTCCTCAAGGTTCATGCCAACCGCGCCGGCTGCAACCAGGGCGCGAGCCGTTTCGGCTGCATCTTCGGGCCGATCGCCGTATCCTGCCTCCAGGTCGGCAGTCACCGGCACTCGGACGGCCCTCACAATCCCGGCCACCACGGCCAGCATTTCCTCGCGACGAATCTTCTGACCATCGGGATAACCCAGTGAGAAGGCAATTCCGGCGCTGGTTGTCGCAATCGCTGGAAAGCCAGATTCTTCAACGATGCGCGCGCTGGCCGCATCCCAGACGTTGGGAAGGAGCAGAATGCTGTTGCCGGAATGCATCGCGCGAAGCGATTCTGCTTTATCCCGCTTTGTCGGCGCCATAGTCGACGGATTGGATGCCGTCAGGCTTTCGCGTTCTTCATTCTTTCTACGAATTTTCGGACATTGATGACCGCGCGGCCGACGGTTCCGCGGCCGATTTCCTGAGCGCCATCGGAGGCCGTCACACGCAAGGTGTAGAAGCGGCCATCGAAGGACTCGAGAACCGCCTCCGCTCTGACGTGCGCGCCGATTCCGCTGGCAGCGCGGTGCTCCACGTGAATCGACGTGCCGACCGTAATTTCATCGTTCTCGCAGTGGGGCTGGAGCGCGTGAAAAGCCGCCGTCTCCATCAGGCGGATCATGTCGGGCGTGGAATACACCGGAGGCAGTTCTGGGTGATGCGAGGTCAGTGTGTGCTTGAACTCGACGGTCTCTTCGGCCTCGCCCCGCGCACCGATGGGAATTTGTCTGGCCACAACCCGCTTCCCCAAAAGAAACAAGCCAATGATTCTATCGAATCACTGGCCTGATCTTGCGCAGGGGACGCCCCTATGCAAGCGCGGCTGCAGTGCGGCGGGCGTCGATGCCATCCATCGCGCGCCAGAGAGCCTGAGCTGCTGCCTCGGCGGACTTGAGGGCGCGGTCGGCCGCCTCAGGCTGCGTCCCGACCTTCTTCGCCAGTTGCTCGCGCCAGATACGCGCGTGATGCTCGTTGGCGGCGGCGTGCAGGGCAAAATAGCCGCATGTTTTATAGTCGGCACCATACGTCTGGCGCAGGCCGATGTCTCGTTCCCGGGCTACACGCGGAACCTGGGATTCGTAAGCGTAGAACGCCGCCAGAACTTCTTCGGGAGCTCCCTCATTGGCCACTCGCTGAAAGTGCCGTATCAGTTCCCGGATCTCCTTGACTGGGTTGTGCCACTCCAGATTTCGCGTCGATCCCATGCCCTCGGCAAAATCCAGCCACAAATCGGAGTGAGGAACCGACTCCCGGCCGCCTCGTCCCTCTACTCCCCTCTCGTCGCACATATTGCCCAGCACGATGCGCCGAAGTTCGCCGTCCTCCAGACGCAGCGCGAATGCCGCTAGATAAGACGGAAAGGCCTCGACATGATGAAAATAATCCTGGGCATACTCGCGCAGGTCGTCGCGCGTCAGTTCTCCTGCCGCCCAAGCCTTGTAAAACGGGTGAGCCAGCAAGTCGTACCTGAGGACACATGCGTCGAGCTGTAGCAGAAAGGCGGCGGTGTTCATGATCCCCCCCGGGATTGGTGCAACGAGCCACTATACGGAATGCCTCGGCCGTCGCCAGTGATCCGGCTCACCCGATCCGAGTAAGTTGCTAGAATGAAAGAACTAAAAAGCGCGATGGGGCTGAGATTCAACATGGGTGGGGATGCCGTTTCGCATTCCCGAGCCCAGGACAGAATGGCAAGCGCAGCGCGGCAGAAGGCGAAGGACCCAGCCGAGCGAAGAGGAAATGCAGTTCACAGAACAATTCGATGTCGTAGTCGTCGGCGCCGGCCATGCCGGATGCGAGGCCGCGACGGCTTCCGCGCGCATGGGTCTGAAGACCGCTCTCTACACGCTTAACGTCGATCTGATCGCACAAATGTCGTGCAACCCGGCTGTTGGCGGCATTGCCAAAGGACATCTCGTCCGCGAGGTCGACGCTCTGGGTGGCATTATGGGAGAAGTCACCGACGCAGTCGGCATCCAGTTCCGTTTGCTGAACACTTCGCGCGGGCCCGCGGTTTGGTCGCCCCGCGCGCAGTGCGACAAGCAGGCCTATCGTCTGAAAATGCGCGAGGTGCTGGAGTCCCAGCCCAATCTAAAGATCAAGCAGGCCGAAGTGGCGAGCCTAATCGTCGAGGACGATGTCGCAAGCCAGCCTGAGTGCATTGAAGGATCTTCTGCTCCCCGCCGCGTTCTCGGTATCCGGCTGCGCGATGGGCGCACGGTGGGCGCGCGCGCTGTCATCATCACAACCGGCACTTTCCTCAACGGCCTCATCCATTGCGGCGAGCAGCAATATCCGGCTGGGCGCTCCGGCGAACCCAATGCGGTGCTGCTCGGCGAAGCTCTCAAAAAACTCGGCCTGCGCGGATGCCGGCTCAAGACGGGTACCCCACCACGTCTTGACGGACGCACTATTGACTGGTCGAAGTTCCCCGTGCAACCGGGAGACGACGACCCCACCCCGTTTTCCTTCCGCACCAGGCGGGTCGCGCATCACGACTCGCAGGTGCCGTGCTACATCGCGTGGACGACCACCGAGACGCACCGCATCATCCGCGAAAACGTGCACCGCTCGCCCATGTATAGCGGACAGATTCAGTCGATTGGCCCGCGGTACTGTCCCTCGATCGAGGATAAGATCGTCAAGTTTCCTGACAAGGAAACCCATCAGCTTTTCCTTGAGCCCGAAGGCCTGAAGACCCACGAAATCTATGTCAACGGAATGTCCACGTCGCTTCCGGTTGATGTGCAGCTGGCGATTCTGAAGTCGATCCCGGGCCTCGAATCCGCCGAGATGCTGCGCCCCGGCTACGCGATTGAATACGATTCGATCGATCCCACTGAACTCGAGCGCACGCTCGAAACGAAAAAGATCAACGGCCTGTTTCTCGCGGGCCAGATCAACGGCACATCCGGCTACGAGGAAGCCGCTTGCCAGGGGTTGATGGCCGGCATCAACGCCGCGCTGCAGGTGAAAGGTGGGCCGCCGCTCATTCTCGACCGCACCGAGGCCTACACCGCGATTCTGATCGACGACCTGATTTCGAAAGGGACCAACGAGCCCTACCGCATGTTCACCTCGCGCGCCGAGTTCCGCCTGCATCTTCGCATCGACAACGCCGATCGCCGGCTTACGCCGCACGGCAGGCGGGTGGGTTTGATCTCGGATGAGGCGTGGGAAGACTTTCAGCAGAAGCAAGAACGTTTGGCGCTGTTGAAGAAAAAGCTGGAATTCACGCGCGTGACCCGAGAAATTTCTGAACAATTACGGTCTGGTCATTCCGAACCGATGCGAAGCGGCGGTGAGGAACCTGCTTTTCAAGACTGCGCAGGCCAAACGCTGGCTCAACTCCTCAAGCGCCCTGAGACCACGATCGAGCAACTTGCGCCGACTCTCCGCGCCCTTGATCCGAAGTTTTTTGAAAGAGCAGAAGTCCGCGATGATGGACGAGAATCCGCGGCCCGAATCTCTTCTGCGGTAAGAAGCGAACTCAAATCGGTCGAAACGGAGATTAAATATGAAGGCTATCTGGCGCAGCAGCAGCGGGCCATCGATCGACTAAAGAAGTCTGAGCAGCATTCCATTCCTGAGTGGTTCGACTATCGCTCGGTCAGCGGTCTCTCGCGCGAAATGCAGGAGAAGCTGATTAAGCTGCGCCCTCGCACCATCGGCCAGGCCTCGCGCATTCCTGGAGTGACGCCGGCCGCGGTGTCGCTGGTGAACGTTTATATCGAGATTCAGGCGCGCCGCCGCGAGCAACACCTCAGCCCCTGAAGGCCGCAGTCAGGGTGCAGCTTCTTCGCGGTTTCGAACGGCTGCGCCGACCGACGTCCTAGTGCGCGTCCTGCTTGACCTGCAGCTCTTCCGCCAGCTTCAGCTCGCTGTCCGCTTCATCTTTCTTGCCCATGTCGCGGTAAGCCTGGCCGAGAAGGTGATGCGTCACCGGATTGTTCGGATCCATGGTCGCGGCGCGCTGCAACGCCCGCACAGCGAGGTCATACTCGCCTTTTTTTTCGAGCACCTTGCCCATCAGGATGTACGGCCCGGTAGAGGTCGCGTCGAGCCAGATGGAGCGCTGCAAGAGCCGCTCTGCGTCTTCGAAGTTCTGGATGCGTGAATACGCATCCGCCAGCTTGTAATACGTGGGGGCGTGCGCCGGATTGATGGCCAGCTCCTGCTGAAACTGCGTGATGGCTTCCGGGATCCGCGACTTATACAGATACAACTCACCCAGCAGAAAGTGCACCAGGGGCAACTTCGGATCAAGTTCTGCAGCCTTCAGGGCATATTGCTCGGCGACTGGATCGTATTCCTGGCGCAGCAGCATTCGCGCCGTGAACAGATACGCTGCAGCGGAATCGCCGGGCACGTCGAACATCTTCCCAAATGCGCGCCGCGCATGATCATAATCTCGCGTCTGGATGTAGCAAATCCCCAGGATGTACGCCGCATCAACGTTGGCACGCGGATACCATCCCTGCACCTTTTCGAGCAGCGGGATCGCATCAGCGGGATGCCCGCCCAGATAATACGAGAGGCCGAGCAGCTGCGTGCCCTCGCCATTGGCAGGATCTTCCGCAACCGCCTTCTTTAAGTATTCGATGGCTTTCAGGAAGTCGCTCTTCTTGTAGTACGCCGTGCCGAGTTCAAGCGCCAGGCCCTTGGTCAAGGGATCGCGCGATTCGAGACCCTGCAGCTCGGTGATTGCGTCGTCGAGTCTGCCTTGCTGGACGAGTTTTCGCGCGTCGGCAAACTCAGCCGGGACCTTTGCCGATGTCTCCGAAGCAGAGGCGGAAGGCGCCGCGAGAGGCGTGCTTTCCTGGGCTTCAAGGACCACCGCGATGGCCAACAGGAGCCCGAGAACAACAACGGATAGCGACTTTTGGAGAAGCGGCTTCATAGGCGGAATTAGAGCACCGAGCGAGATTCCAACTCTTCTCGCGCCATCCATCACTGCTGGTTCATCTCCTTGAGGAGCAGGTCAAGGTTTTCCTTGGCGATGGGCTGATTCGGATTGATCTGCAAAGCGCGTTCAAAATGTGATTTCGCTTCCGCAAGCCGGCCTAATTCGGCCAGCGCAGCCCCCAGGTTTGCCTCAGCGTTAGCGTCCGTCGGCTGCGCCCGCAGAGCAAGGCGGAATTGCTCTGCTGCGCCTTCGAAATCGCTCTGGCTTGCCAGCGCAATGCCTAGATTGTAGTGCGCGTCAAAATCCTCCGGCCGCGTCTTCAAAGCTGCTTGCAGATAGGGGACAGCTTGATCCGGGTGCCCGGCCGCAGTCAACGCCGCTCCCAGCGCGTTGTTGGCAGCTGCGTCGTCCGGGCGCAACTGTACGGCCGCATCATACTCGCGGATTGCGTCCTCTAACTTGCCTTTGGCTTGCAGCATCGCAGCGAGGTTGTAGTGCGCCACAAAATCAGCAGGGTTCTTCTCGATGCCATGCCTCGCCAGCGCCTCCTGCAGTATCATCCGCGGATCGCCCTTCGCAGGATCGAAATTCACCGGCAGCACCTGCAGCCACAAGTGACACATCTCGTCCACCGAACGATTCCCGGCGGTCACTCGAATGGGCGGAGAATTCGGGTTCAGTGGATTGTCGGCGGAATTGTCATAGATATACCGCATATTGATGGTCGTTCCCTTTGGCAGGAATACCGGCTTGGAATAGCGATACACCGCTTGCCAGTCGAGGTTCCAGTGAGGAATGTGAATGAGGGTTTCTTTCGTGCCATCGGGAAGGGTTGCAAACGCTTGAATGTCTTTCCCCAGATAATGGGCATGCGGATAGAGGGCCAGCAGATCCACGTCAACCGGCAGAGTGAAATCATCGCTGACGAGAAAGTCGTTGTCGCCTGCTGGAATATCGAGTTTCTCGTCGCGCTCGAGCTGCAACAGCATAGGGAGTTTGGTCGCAGGATGCGAAGTGAAATAGAGCCCGATGCTCGGCTGAATGATTTCCGGCTTGCCCGAGGGCTGCAAGTGCGTATTGAGAACCAGGTCAGTTCCCTTATCGAGTCTCAGCGCCATCCCATCAGGTTCTACGTAAGGGACAGTGCCGGGCTTCCAGAAAAGAAGGTGGCTGTCAGGATCGAAAACGGGCGACTCGATCCGAATCTCCATGCCACCGAAACCCGCTCCTGGCGTGGCTTCCCGGTGGCGCGATTCGCCGTAGCGATCGACAAGAATGTTGGCATGATGCACATAGCGCTTGTCGCCCGGACGAATCTCGATGGCCTTGACCCAGCGCGTCTGCTCAATCGGGACACGAAAGATGAAGTTCCAATAAGTGTCGGTGCCCTGCGGGGGAAGGACAAGCGGCTTCGTCGCGGTGAGGATCATATCGGGCTGGCCCAGACGCCAGCCTTCGACGAACTTCGGCTGCGGCGGAAGATCGGCCGGGTTACCCTCCGGTGCGCCCTGCTCGACCCAACGCTGGATCAGATTGATTTCTGCCTCGGTCAGGCGAAGCTCATCGGCAAACTTCAGTTTCTGCGGCTCGGGCAACCACGGCGGCATCAAGCGCGACCGAGTCATGTCGCCGATCTGGCGCGCATGCCGCTTGGCATCCGAATAGTTCAGCAGGGAAAAAGGCGCGGACTCGCCGGGCCGGTGGCACGTCGCGCACGAACGAAACATGATCGGGGCGATGTCGCGATTGAAGGTGACCTGAGCAGTAGTGGCAACTGGGGAAGGCGAGCGCGACTCCGCGTTGGAGGAGAGCACTGCCAGCGCGCCAGCGGTCACGAGGACCAATATGACTCCAGGCGGGGCTAATCGAGATCGGAGATGTAGCATCCCACTCCCCTGACTTCGCTGCGCGACACGGGCTTGCCGGCTACCGCCGCGCGAATCGCGTCTTCCAGTTCGTGGGTGGTTGGCGCTACACGAGAGCGAGTCAGATCGACATACCAGTCGTCGATCCTTCCGTCGTAGACGAGTTGACGATTGTGTCCAAACACCGCGACCTCAGGGGTGATTTGAACATGGCTCATCTTCACCAACACGTGCGAAGGGTCACGGAGTGCGGGCAGATGGTAATTGTAGTCGGAAAGATAGCTGCGAATCGCGGGCGGCGTATCGGTCTTGTCGGGATCGACAAGCCAGAAATCCGCAGCGGCGGCGAATTCCTTACTGATCTGCTGAATCACCGGGGCATAGCGGCTCGACACCGGACAGTCCCGGCGCAGAAAAACCAGCACCACAACTTTGCCGTCGGCGGAGGCCATTGGATTCGCCGCATGACCATCCAGATCGAGCGCTGTTTCCTGCGCGAGGACAGCCACCGGGATCATCGACAGCACGGCCGCAGCCAGGATGATTCGGGATCGGAGATTCCCCCACTGCATAGGATCGAGACGCTCGAAAAGGCTAACCAGGATTCTAAGAGGGTTGAGGATGAGTGTCCATCTCCGTCTTGCGACAATGCTGGAACAGTCAACCCGTGCTTTGCCGGGACGATTCGTGAGCACCTGCGAAGTCTGCATCCGCCCGCTCATCGGCAACAGGTTCCCGCAACCGCTACAATGTCGAACGGAGTGACGGCCCGGACATGATTGCTCATCTGCGTGGAAAGCTGCTGGCCAAGCATCCCAATCAGGCCATTATTGAGACGGGAGGAGTCGGCTACGACGTCGTCATCAGCGTGCCCACGTTCTCAGATCTGCCCGCAGCCGGCACCGAAGTCGGCCTGCACATTCACACACACGTGCGCGACGACGCCATCGCACTCTACGGATTTCTGCATTTGTCGGAAAAGTCGCTGTTCGAGAAGTTGATCACGGTCAGCGGCATCGGCCCGACGCTCGCCATCAAGATTCTCAGTGGCATGGCTGCCGGCGAAATGATCGGAGCGATTCGCGCCAATGATGTGGCGCGCCTCACCCGCATCCCGGGCATCGGACGGAAGACCGCCGAGCGCATGGTGCTCGAACTGCGCGACAAATTGCCGGAAAGCTCGCCGGCTGCGGTACCGGTTGCGGCGATCTCGGCGGTTGAAGAAGACGTGCTCTCGGCGCTGATAAATCTGGGATATCAACGTGTCGCAGCCGAAAAAGCGCTGGCCCTCGCAGGCAAGGGCCAGAGAGAATCGTTCGATGTGCTGTTTCGCGAAGCGCTGGCGGCGCTGTCGAAATAATCGGTTTTTCCGCTAGACACGGCGCCCGGACTGCGCTCTAATCCTCCGTCATGCAAACGCTGGGTCTCTCTGATTCGACGCCGCGCACCGAGAGCCGGCTCAAGAGCCTTTTCTGGCCGTCGATCCAAAGCGGGGCTGACGTCGACTACCTTGCGGTGCAGGGATTCTGGGTATGCACGTTCGTTGGCGCGATGTCGCTGGCGTTCCTAGTGATGGCCGGCAGTCCAATCACTGGAATCGTCGTCTTCCTCCTCTTTCATCTTGGCGGGGTTGGAGTTCGCGAGCATAACGCTTTCGCGGCCGCCATCATGCTCATCTATTATTTGGTCGACTTTCTCGCATCCCTGATTTTCGTAGCGGCGAATTCGCCGGGCATTGCTGTGCTGAAGATCATCATCATCGCTTTACTGTTTTCGAATCTGCGAGCTACCTGGATTGCCGGGAACTGGAAGCCGGATTCCGAGGAAGCCGCGTTGCCGCCGCGGTTCGCCGAGACCTTTGCCGATAAACTCGCCGACAAATGGCCCGCCTGGATCTGGCCCAGGGTGAAGCTGATCTATTACATCTTTTCCTTCGGACTACTGGTTCTCTCGGTGGCGGGCATTGTCGTCACGATGATCCGCAGCCGCCTTTAAGCGCCGTCGCGAAGAAACCCTAAGCTACTTCCCGATGCAGAACGTGCTGAAGATCAGATTCAGGATGTCATCGCTTGTGGTTGCGCCTGTGATTCCGTCCAGCGGACGCAGCGCGTTGTAGAGATCCAGCAGCAGCATTTCGTGCGGAATCTTGCCCGCCACCGCATCTTCAGCCGCGCTGAGCGCTCCGAGCGATTCGCGAATCAATCCGGCATGGCGGACGTTGGTCAGAAATCCCGACTCGGCCTGCGCGCCGCTCTCTCCGCCCACATGGCGCAAAATGGCCGCCCGCAGTTCCGCAATGCCCTCACCGGTCAGCGCCGACGTCGAAACACTGCGGGCGTCCCACTTCTGGACGGTGTTGCCGAGAGCGGGAATCCTTCTCAAATCATTTTTGTTCACTACGACAATCGCCGCGCGTCCTTCGATCTGCCGCAGCAGCTCTTCGTCCTCGGTAGTCAAGGGCTGCGACGCGTCGACGACGACAAGCACCAGATCCGCATCCGCCAGCGTTTCCATCGATTTCCGAATCCCGATCGACTCGGCTTCATCGAGCGCCTGTCGAATGCCCGCCGTATCCACGAGCTTCACTGGAATGCCGCCGATGGCAACTGTCTCGCTGACCAGATCGCGGGTCGTCCCCGGCGTCGCGGTGACAATGGCGCGCTCGCGCTCGACCAGCCGGTTGAACAAGCTCGACTTGCCCACGTTCGGCCGGCCGACGATCGCCAGAGTCAACCCTTCCTGCACGATCTTGCCGTAGGCGAAGCTGGCGCGCAGCTCGTCGAGTGGAGCGCGGATCGCCGCAATGCGCTCCAGAATTCTCGCGTCCGGCATTATCGACACATCGTCTTCGGCGAAATCGATGCCCGCTTCGAGCACTGCGATCATCTCGACCAGGTTTTGCTTGACCGGCGCGAGCCGCCGCGAGAGCGCGCCCTCCAACTGCTGCGCCGCAACTTTCGCCTGGTATAGCGTCTGCGACTCGATCAAATCGCGCACCGCCTCAGCCTGCGTCAGATCGATTCGCCCGTTAAGGAAAGCGCGCATGGTGAACTCGCCGGGCTCGGCCAGCCGGGCGCCCGCCGCAAGGCACAGTTCGATAACGTGCCGCAGCACGACCGGAGATCCATGTGCAGAAATCTCGACGATGTCGTCGGTGGTGTAGGAATGCGGCTTGGCGAAGTAGGTGACGACCACCTCGTCGATGCGGCCCGCTGGAGCAGGAGCGGGCGCCTCGCCCGTCGGTGCAGGCTCAACCAGCTCCGCAAGCACGGCGCGCCCGGGCTCCAGTTCATTCTTCAGCCGCAGCAAGGGAGCGGTAATCGTTCGCGCATCCGGGCCGGCGAGCCGCACAACGCCGATTCCGCCGCGTCCCGGAGGCGTGGCGATGGCGACGATCGTGTCGTCGAGATTGGGACCGGAATTCACGCGCCGATTGTAAACTGATTATTCGTTCGTCCCGACTCGCTCGCGATTCGTTTTCGTCTTGAGGAACGAAGGCTGGGAGGAACCTGTGGATGCGCAGGTCCCGCAAAGTTTGAGCTACGCGGCTGAGGATGGACGAAAACGAACAGAATCCCCCGAGGAGCACACTGTGTCTGTCGCCGACGAATTGTTAAAGGCTAATGAAGAATTTGCGCGCAATTTCCAATTGGGCGAACTTCAGGTTCGTCCAAAGCGCCGCGTGGCCGTGCTTGCCTGCATGGACTCGCGCATCCTGTTCGAGCACTGTCTCGGACTGAAACCTGGCGATGCGCATATGATCCGCAATGCGGGAGGCATCGCCACCGACGACGCGCTGCGTTCTCTGATCGTCTCGCATCACCTGCTCGACACGCAGGAGTTCATCCTCATCGGCCACACCGACTGCGGCCTGCTGAAGGTGAAGGAGTATGAATTGAGACAGCGCCTGGCCGAGAAGACGGGCGCCATTGCCAGCGAGCCGGCAAATTTCTATGCCTTCGACGATCTCGAGGAAAATGTCCGCCGGCAGGTCGCGCGTGTGAAGGCGCATCCATGGATTCCGAAGCAACTGCCGGTGCGGGGATTTATTTACGACGTAAAGACGGGGAGACTGAAGGAAGTGAGGGGCTAGGATTCGGACCGTCGAATCGGTGTTGCGACATAATTCAGTCTTGCGATGGGAAGCTACCTTCCCACTACTTTCTCAATCTCTCCCCGTAACTCCCCATAACTCACCGCGCCCGGATGGTACCAGGCCACCTTTCCCGCGCGATCGAGGAGCACCAGCGTCGGCGTCGTCGAGGCGCCGTACACATCGAAGTTGTGCGTGCTCACGGGAGCCGGCATATCGAGCAATCCGGAATAGAAACGGTGGCGAACCGCTTCAATGTACATCAATTCATCACCGGGCGAAGCGTGCTCGATCTGGGCGGTATAGCCGTAGAAACGGGTCGGTCCGATCACCTTCAATCCTTTGCCGGCATACTCGGAGCGCAACTGCGCGATGATCGGCGCTTCGCCTTTGCAGTCAGCACACCAGTGCGCCCAGAAAAACAACAAGACCGGCGATCCGCGGAGTTCCGCCGGGGTAGGCAACTTTGCGCCGAGCGACTGGTCCGCGCGCAATGGCGGAGCCAGTCTCCCTCGCAGGGAGAGCAGGTTCAGGTTCTTCTGCAGCCTGTCGTGGATGGAGGTATCGCCGTAGGTCCGGAGCGCCGATTGCAGGAGAGCGATCGCCTGAGTCCGTTCGCCGCGAGCCGCGAGCACTTGCGACTCCACCTCATAAGCGGCACCCAGCGCGGTCGGTAAATGCGGTTCGGCATCGAGCGAGCGGCGTCTCAGCTGCTCCGTCGCCAGCATTCTCGTCTCATGGGCATACTGCGCCGCCTGGGTGTAATCGTGTTGATCGAGAGCGGCTCGCGCCAGCCAGGAATACGCCTCCAGATACTCAGGATCGACGCCCCGCTGTCCGCGATAAGCCTGAAGCTGAGCCTCGGCGGCGGAAACATTGCCCTGAACCAAGGCGTAGCGCACGTTATCGACGATTCCCGCCCACGCTGAAACCACGAACAGGATGGGAATTAGAAGAATCCGGAACCCCATCCTCCTATGATGATTGGTTTACAGAAAGGTAGCAAGGCCCAACGACAGAGGCTGGTGAGCGAAGCTAGCCGTGGACTTCCAGCGAAAAGATGATCGGCTGTCCGTCGAACAGCAGGACTGTCGAAATCTCCGCGTTCACCATGGGATGAAGACTGTAGTCGCCGCCCGTGATCACCGTCGGCACCGAGAGCATGCAGTTATCGCCGAGTCCGCTGATCTTGTTCTTGAAGTTTCCTGCCACCATGTTGCAGACCTCTCCCACCGCGTCCCACATCTGCGCGCCCGCCTGGTCGGCATCGATACCGAGCATGCGCGAAGCCATGGATGCGGCGGAAGCGGCGCTGCAGCGGGTTGTCAGGATTCCGCAGAGCTGGCCCGCCAGTCCGACCATGGCGGTCACGTCGAGTCCGCCTTCCGGCACAGGCTCCTGCGGCAGAGCAAGATCGCAGCCCAACATCAGGCTGAAGACTTCCTGTACGGCCAGTTGCAGGGTGGGAAGCCAACACTCGCGCCCTGCGCCGGAACTCAGAGCTGCACCATAAGCGTTCATGGTTTTCCTGCCAGTACCGGAAGCACGTGTTCCTTCACCTGATCCGGTGTAAATGGTTTGCGGATATAACCGCGCGCGCCGGCCGAGAGCGCCTGCACGACGTGGCCTTCGCTGCCTTCCGTCGTGATCATGACCACCGGAGTTCCCTTGGCGCTCTCCATAGCTGAGAGTTGTTTCACGAACTCCAGTCCGTCCATGACCGGCATGTTGATGTCGCAGAGGATGAGATCGACCGGGTTGTCCGCTAGTGAGGCCAATGCCTCGGCCCCGTTGCCCGCTTCATAGATTTGAGCAATGCCCAGTCCAGCTTGGCGCAGTGACCGTTCCACAATCTTCCGCATCACCGAAGAATCGTCCACTATGAGTGCCCGTATGTTATTCATATTCCAGAGGATCCTGTTGGCGGCCCAAAATGGCCGGAGAGTCATGCTCCCCTGTCCGGCATAGCTGTTATCGGCAACCCGGTCCGGGACTTTAGCCCCAGCGGATGCCGTTCGGGTAACCACGATGATGAGGCTGAAGTGTCGGTTTCGGCTAGGCGCAGCAGCAGATCCAAGGGGCCGGAGGACCGCCGAAACAGCCGGATCCAGACACGCTCGTGGCACTGCGCAATCCGGATCTCGGAGGCGTGCAGGCGAAGGCAGTAACTGCGGACGATGCGGGCGAATTCACCCATCCCGCCAACACCCTCAATGCGCGCTTCGCTTTCCTGTCGTGGTCCGGCAAGCATTTCGAGGCGATGCCGCAGCACTCTGGGCGGGGCAAGACAAGGTTCCGTCCGGCAGTCAAGCATTCGTTCCAGGGCAAACAAGACGCTGTAGTCGATGCCTTCGCCAAAGGCAATGTGCAGCGTCCTGGTGGCCTCAACGTAAGCCACGGGAGCCATCTCGAACGATTCGAGCAGCGTCACTGGAATCTGCGGCATAAGCCCCTGCGAGGATGGCCACGATTCGCCCCGCAGCACAGGACACGACCACTGCCGGGCAAGCGCAGCTGTAACTTGTTGTTCGCTGACAAACCCCAGCTCTTGCAGCCACTCGCCGATTCTCCCGCTTCCGGCTTCCCGTTGCGCTCCCAGGCCTGCGCGCAGCTGATCGGCAGTAAGTTCCTGCCGGGCCAGCAGCAGCAGCCCGAGCGGCACCCGGCGAGGTTGGCTTGGACGAGCCGACGCAAAAGGCAAATCCTGAAGAAGGCGGGCGAGTACAGTCTCCAGACATCGCTCCAGGCAATACCAGGAGCCCTGGATCATAATCCCCGGCGGGACACCACGGATGCGGCGCCAGAGCCCCTCCGCATGCACGCAGCGGCGAGGCCCGGGGTAAGACGCAAATCGCCGCCAAATCGCGGGCCAGGAGGCGATGAAAGGCGTTCGATCAATGGTCGCGGTTTCCATAAGATTCTTCTAAAAGATTCTTCTAAGCGATTCGCCTACACGTCGGGGGGCGCGACCTCAGTCACACGAAGCCCATAATTCCCCTCGATCACCACGACCTGTCCGCGTCCGACCAGCCGACCATCCAGCAATAAGTCGACCGGCTGCTGGACCTCGCGGTCGAGTTCCACCACGGACCCGGGATTGAGGTCGAGAACCTCACGCAAGGGCAAGCGTCGGCTGCCAAAACGAAGCGTCACCGCCAGATCGACATCCATCAACAGATCAAGGTTGACCCGCTCATCCGGCTTGGCGGCAGCGGCGGGCGGAATTTGCTGCGCAACCGCTTTTTCCGGCTCGGCCTTTTCACTGCGCAAAGCAGCCGCCAAAGCGGCGCTCAGCCATAGCTCCAAGATGACGCCGCCCAAAGCTTCCTCTCCGACTCGGAGCCATTGCGTGGCAGACGCGGTCCAGGAAGGCGGACCGGCGGCGGCTTCAGGCCGCAACTGCGACTCGCCCCAGCGTGGCTTAAGCGCGCTCGTCACCAGTCCGGCGATCTGCCGGATCAGTTCCAGTGCGGCCTCACGATGATCGGCGGTCAACTCGGCTTCCGGCGCTGTCGGCTCGCTCATGAAGATCTGCGCTAGACGCAGCGTGCTCGTCCCCGGAAGCCGCAGGCACATTTCGCCGCGAACTCCCCCGGAAAGCGCGCAGCCAATCCAGAGATCGCTTTCTGAGGCCGCGGCCAGGCTCGCGGGCAGTTCATTCAACGCCACGCAGGCCACCGGCGCTCCGGTGATTTGTCCGAGGACCTGGGAGAAGGCTTCGGCCCATATCGAGATAAACTCGATTGGCTCAGCTCCAGGTGCGGCCGCAGTTTCGCTCATTTTGAAGTCTCCTTTTCCTGCTGCCCGGAACTTGCGGGAACACGCTGCAGCAGTCGGGCTGCGCGGGCGGATCCGCAGCGGGCGGGGACGGCAGGAAAGAGTTCGGAACCGGCGATCAACAGCGAAGCCGGTTGGGCGGCGTTGCGGGCAAAACGCAGCTGTTGTCCCGGGGCTAAAGCGGCCAAAGTGCGGAGCGGCACCGTGAGATTGGTGGCTCCCAGCTCGGCCAGAAACGGACATCCCAGGAGGCTCTGCATAATCCTCCGGCGGGAATCGGGCAGGCCGCGAGCCCGCGGATGGCTCCAGTCCGCCGAGATCTTGCGCAGAAGCGCGTTCGAAACCACCGCCGGCACCGCCAGGTTGAGGCCTCCGCGAACGTCGGGCATGGTGATTTCAAAACTCAGGGAGAGCGTCTTCTCCGCGGGCGCCATCAGGCGGCGCGCCACGCCGGCCTCCAGGCGCTGCTCAAACTCGACCACCAGCGAGAGGTCCTGCCAGGCGGACCCGAGTTCGCGACAGACAATCCGGGCTACGCTGTCCAGAATCTGCTCTTCGATCTCGGTGATTTCACGGGTTGCCGCCATGCCTTTGCCTTCGCCTCCCAGCAACAGGTCGACGATGGGAAAGGCAATTTTGAGATCGAGCTGCAAGGCGCCGCGGACGCCTATGGGATCCAGGCGGAACGAAGCCAAGTAGGTGGTCTCGGGGATGCGCTGCAGGAATTCGCGATAAGTGAGATGTTCGGCCGAGACCAGGGTCGCGGCAAAAACCACCCGCAGATAGGCTCCCAGGGAGTGCGTGAGGTTGCGGGCGAATCCCTCGTGCAGCAGGTTTATGGCCTGGAGCTGCTCGCGGCCAATCTGCCCGGCGCGGCGAACGTCCCACAGTTCGGCTCGCGGGGGCGGGGGCTGCTGCGCTTCGGCAGCCGCCCCACTGCGGGCCGCCCGGACCATGGCATCGATTTCTTCCTGATTCAGGACTTTTTCCATCGCAACCATCCCTCAGTCGCCGGCTCCGGACGCCGCCGCCCGCGCGGGTCCGCCTCCGGCACTCATCATCTGCTCCAGACGTGACCGCAGCCGTACCACCGCCAGGGAATGAATCTGAGAGACGCGCGATTCTCCGATTCCCAGCACGGCTCCAACTTCCTTCATGGTGAGTTCTTCGAAGTAGTAGAGCGCCAGCACCTGCTGCTCTTTCTGCGGCAGCTCGGCGATGACCCGGGCCAGAAGGTCTTTCATCTCGGAGCGCAGGCAGCGGAAAAAGGGCGTGTCTTCGGGCGCGTTCGGCAGATACTCGCACAAGTCCTCTTCCTTGCCGTCCCACGGAGACTCGACTCGCAGGCTGCCCACCTCCAGGCTGTCGAGTTCCCCCAGCAGCTGCTGGAACTCCCGCAGTGGCATGCCCAGCTCCTCGGCCATTTCATTTTCAGTAGGGGCGCGGCTCAGCGACAGGCTGAGTTTGCGGTGCGCCTCTTCCACACTGCGGGCCTTGCGGCGCAACTCGCGCGGACCCCAGTCCATTTCCCGCAGGCTGTCGAGAATCGCCCCGCGGATGCGGAACTTCGCGTAGGAACCGAACTGAACGTGCTTCGAGCGGTCGAATTTGTTCAGCGCGTCGATCAATCCGATCACGCCAGCGTGCACGAGATCCTCCAGTGGAACGTGCCGAGGCAGGCGCTCGTGAATCCGCCGGGCCAGATACCGGACCTGCGGGAGTTGTTCCAGCAGGATGCGGTCGCGCTCTTGCTTGTCATCCTGCCAGGAGGTATAGGCTTGCGCAGTAGGCTTGCTCATAGGATTCTCTCTTCCCATCGAATTTCGCGATCCGCACTCCGGCCGATGGCGTTCATCGCACTACTCCCACGGACTGCACCTCGATCACCGGCGGCACCTCCAGTGGCGACAGCACCACGACTTTCGGCAGGAACGGCTCCAGTAATCGCTTCAGGTGATAACGCGCGGGCGTCGAACACAGCAGAACCGGACTGGCCACTGCAATCTGATCCCCAGCCAGGCGCCGCAGCCCGTCGAGAACGCGCCGGGCAAAGGGAAGCTGGAGCGGGGAGGCGGCAGCCGCGCCTCCGGGCGGGGCACTGTAGGCGCGGCTGAGTTCCTCTTCCAGTGCCTGGTCGAGGGTAACAACCCGCAATCCGCCGCTCTCGGACAAGAGCGGCCGCACCAGAGCCCGGCCCAGCGACTGGCGGACCGATTCCACCAGCGCTACAGTGCTTTTCGTGGCTGGGGCGACGTCGAGGAGGGTCTCGAGAATGGCCGGCAAATCGCGAATCGATACCTGCTCCCGCAGAACCTGCTGCAGGACTTTCTGCACTTCGCCCAGGCTCAGCACCTTCGGGACCAGCTCCTCGACCAGCTTGGGATGGCTCTCGGCCAGCCGGTCGAGCAGGCGCTTGACTTCCTGGCGGCTGAGCAACTCGTGCGCGTGCTGCTTGACGACCTCCGCCAGGTGGGTGGCCAGCACCGAGGTCTGATCGACCACCGCGTATCCGGAGGCCAGCGCCTGATTCTGCAGCGCAGCAGGAATCCACACCGCGGCTACTCCGAAGGCTGGTTCCCGCGTGGGAGTTCCGGGCAGCGGTCGCGGCGCGCCTTCGGAACTGATGGCCATCATGTGGTCCTGCAACATCTCCCAGCGCGCGACCTCGACTCCACGCAGCGCGATCACATACTCGCGCGGCTTGAGGCGCACGTTGTCGGTGATGTGCACCGGAGGAACGATGAAGCCCAGTTGCTGCGCCAGGTTTTGACGCAGAGCTTTGACTCGCGCCAGCAACTGACCTCCCTGGTTCTGGTCGACCAGCGGCACCAGCCCATAGCCGACCTCGAGGCTCAGTTCGTCGAGTTTGAGCAAATCTTCGACGGACTCCTTGGCAGGCTTCTTTTCCGGAGCAGGAGTTGCCGCCGCCTCGGCCGTAAGCCGGGGAGCACGCCATGCCAGGAACGCCGTCGCCGCCGCCAGCAGGATGAAAGAAAACTTGGGCAGCCCCGGAATCGCAGCCAGTGACAGCATCACGCCCGAGGCAATCAGCAGCGGACGGCGGCGGGAGAGCACCTGCCTTCCGACGTCGACCGAGAGCGTGGCGTCGGACGAGGCGCGGGTTACGACGATGCCGCCGGCCATCGAGACCAACAGCGAAGGGATCATAGTGACCAGACCGTCCCCGACCGTGAGGACGGTATAGGTCTTGAGCGCTTCGTGGAAGGGAATGTCGAGCTGGAAGACGCCGATCAGGAAACCGGCGATGATGTTGATGGCAGTAATCAGAATGGTGGCGATGGCGTCGCGCTGATTGAAGCGGGCGGCGCCATCCATGGCGCCGTAAAACTCGGCATCGCGCGCGATCTGCTCGCGGCGGGCGCGTGCCTGGGCTTCATTGATCAGTCCGGCATTGAGGTCGGCGTCGATCGCCATCTGCTTGCCGGGCATGGCGTCGAGGGTGAAGCGGGCGGTGACTTCGGCCGTGCGTACGGCGCCGTGCGCCACCACGATGTACTGGATAGCGATCAGGGCGATGAAAATCACGAAGCCCACGACGTAGTTGCCGCCGACAACGAACGATCCGAAGGCCTCAATGACGCGTCCGGCGGCCGAGACGCCCTCGTTGCCGTGCAGAAGAATGCGCCGGCTCGACGCCAGGTTGAGCGAAAGCCGGAAAAGAGTGAGCAGCAGAAGCAGGCTGGGGAAAACCGAAAACTGCGAGGGGCGCAGAATCTGGATGGCGGAGAGCAGCACCAGCACGGCGGCGGTAATGCTCATGGCCAGAAGCAGGTCGAGCAGCAGGCTGGGGACCGGCACCAGCATGACGAAAATCAGGCCCACGGCGGCGACCGGCATGATCCATTCCGTCGCCCCTCGCGAGGGGTTCGGCGCTGCCACCGATGCCGCATTGGGTACAGTCGCGGGCATGGGCTAGGGCCTCCCTGCCGCGGCACTCTGCGCCGCTCGCGCCTGCGCCCGCCAGATGGCCGCCAGGATCTCGGCAACGACGGCATAGAGCTTGGGAGGAATGGCCTGCCCGATCTCAACCGCGCGATAGAGCGCGTGCGCCAGGGGCGGGTTTTCGACCAGCGGGATGCCGTGCCACAGGGCGACCTCGCGTATCTGCTGGGCCAGCAGGTTGCGCCCCTTGGCCACAACCACGGGAGCAACCATCTCCATATTGAATTCGAGCGCCACGGCGAATTCGGTGGGATTGGTGATCACTACCGCGGCCCGTTCGATGTCCTTGAGCATGCGCTGGCGCCGGGCCTGGCGCTGCAGGCGCCGGATACGCATCTTGACCGCAGGATTGCCCTCGGTTTCCTTGAACTCGTCGCGCAGATCCTGGCGGCTCATCTTCAGTTCGTTCTCGTGCCGCCAGCGCTCGAGCAAGTAGTCAGCGGCCGCCCAGACCAGCAAAACCAGGGACGCCTTCCACGCCAGTTCGAAAATGCGGCTCGTGGTGAATCCCATGACAGCGCCTCCTCCGCCATGCGGCAGGGCCAGCAGCCGCGTCCAGTCGCGGGCCAGCATGGCGACGGCGAGATAGACAATGGCCGCGGTCGGAAGCCAGGACTTCAGCATCCGGCTGAGCGCAGAGAGAGAGAACAGCTGAGCGGCGCGGGAGGCGGGACTGAGCCGGTTCAGGCTGGGAGCAAGAGCCGAGGGAGCAAACACCAGCCCGCCCTGGGCAATGCCGCCAACCGCCGCCGCCATCCAGCTGAGGCTTGCGGCCAGGGCCACGCCGCGAAACACGAACAGATCATTCCGCCATGCCGGCAGCGGTTGTTCACCTCGGATTGCGGCCGAATCCAGTTCATGACGCAAAAGGCCGCGCCATTCTTCTGCGAAGGCCGGCAGTTGCCAGGCCAGCACGATGACCGCGGCCATAGTTCCCACCCCGGCGACCAGGTCGCGGCTGCGTGCGACTTGGCCTTGTTCCCGGGCTTTCTGCCGCCGCCGCGGCGTCGCTTTTTCGGTTTTGTTCTGATCTGCCATCGACGATCCGGTTCAACGCGCCAAATGCAACAACTTCTCGCCGGCAGAGACGGCTTCGGCGAAACGGTCGGAAAAACTGTGCGGCCAGCGGGCCACCACTCCGGCGAGAATGGCCAGACCGAGAAGGTTTTTGACTGCCAGGCCGATGAACAGCACCGGCAACTGCGCCGAAGCCTTGCCCAAAAATCCGAGGGCGACGTCGGCGATCACAGTAGCGACCAGAGCCGGAGCCGCAATCTGGACGCCTGCCAAAAAAATGCCTCCCGCCGCCCGCAAAAACCCGCTGGCACACGCCATGGTGACCAGAGCAGTTCCGGGCGGCAGATAGGCGAAGCTGCGGACCAGGGCGCGCAGCAGCCAGTGGTGGACGTCCAGCTGAAGGAAAATCAGGAGAGCCGCGAGTCGGTGCAGTTCGCCGAGCACCGGCGTATCCGCCTGGGTTTGCGGATCGAACAACGTGGCCAGCGAATATCCCATCTGGACGCCGAGAACCTGGCCGGCCATCAGCGGCGCTTCCATCATGAAATTCACTGCCAGCCCGAGCAGCAGCCCGATGATGACTTCTCCCAGCATCACCGCCAGCCACTGCCAGGAACCAAGATCGAGCTGTAACGGTCCCCGCAGGGGATAAAGCAAACCGGTGATCAACACGGTAAATGCGGCCTTCAGCGGGGCAGGAATGGCATCGCTGCCGAAAAACGGGCAGAACACCATCAGCCCGGAGACGCGAGCGCCGACGAAGACAACGGCAGCCACGAGTTGATCGAGATGCAGCGTTTCCATAGTCAGAGCGTTCCATGCGCCCGTGCGCTGTCCTGCGCCTTCCCCTACCGCAAAAACGGCCGGAAATCGGAGAACAGCTGGAGTGTGAAACTGGCCAGACGGCGCACCATCCAGGGCATCAGCAGAACCGTCGCTGCGGCCACGGCAAACAGCCGGGGCACGGTCGAGATGGTCGTCTCCTGCAGCGAGGTCAGCACCTGCACCACATTGATCAGCAGGCCAACCACGGTCGCGATCACCAGCAAGGGCGCTCCCATCCACAGCGCCGTCTCGATGGTCCGGCGCAGGATTTCCACCACGTGATCCGATCCCATCCGCTCCTCCTCAAGTGAAGCTTTTCAGCAGCGAGCCGACCAGCAGGTTCCATCCGTCCACCATGACGAACAGCAGAATCTTGAGCGGCGTCGAGATGACCACCGGCGGCAGTTGCAGCATGCCGATGGACGTGGTGACCGCCGCCACCACCAGATCAATCACCAGAAACGGCAGGAACAGCGCGGCTCCGATCTGAAACCCGGTCTTCAGTTCCGAAAGGATGTAGGCGGGAATCACCACCCGCATGGGCACATCCTCGGGACCAGCGGGCCGGGGCGCCTGCGCCAATTCCAGAAACAACGCCAGGTCTTTTTCCCGCGCAAACTTGAGCATGAAGTGGCGAAGCGGAGGCGCTCCCTGTTCGAGCGCTCCCCAGGCATCGACCTGGCCGTGTTCGAAGGGCACAACTGCCGACTGGTAGATCGCCGCCCCCACCGGCTGCATCAGGAAATAGGTCAGCACCAGCGACAGCCCGATCAGTGTCTGATTGCTGGGTGCAGTCTGCGTGCCCAGCGCCTGTCGTAGAAAATGAAAAACCACCAACAGACGGGTAAAAGGCGTCAATGCCACGACCAGAGCCGGCAGAATCGTGAGCAGGGTGAGCAGGACGACGATATTCCACGGCACAGACCCCTGGGCGCCGCCCGGCGCGGCCCAGTTCAGCCCTGCGGCATGATGCGAACGCACCACGGCCCAGCCACGTGTGGCTAGCAGAAGAATAAGCGGGGTTGCTGCCCGCACCTTGACCTGGGTTCGCCTCAATCGAACTCCTCCGCCGATTCGGCGCCGGAAGCCGCAACACACGGCGCCTTGGAATGCTCGAAACGTGCCAGGAGCACCAGCGATGACGGCGTGCCGCCAACCAGAAATCGCGATTGCTCAAACTCGATCACCGCCACAAAGCGGCGCTCGCCGAGAGCGAGGTTTTCGCACAGACGCAGCCGTCGTTCCCGCTTGCCACCGAGACGCAACATTCGACGCCACCATTCGCCGGCAGTCCTGCGCCAGTCCCAGGCGGCCGGCCAGGCAACGATCCGCCCCTTTGCCGCGACGGCTGAGGTCCCAGATGCCGCCCCTTCGCCCATGCTCTCCACCTGCACCTCCCGGGTCATGCCAGTTCGGTCAACCGCACAGCCAGCCGGCTTCCCGCTCCTTCAAACTCGCCCCACGCGATCACGGTTCCGTTGATGCGCAGTGGGACGTCCCGAGTGAGCCGCCAGCGCGTCGCCAGAATCGACCCGGTTCGCAGCCGGACAAAATCCGCGACCTTGAAGCCGTCTAACGGAAGCTCCACGGTCAGATCACAAGGCAGGCTGAGTACCGGTCGCCACCGAGGGTCTTCGACCGCCGTCTTCTCGCCCTGCTCCGGCTGGCGAGGCGTTACCGGCGACAATCCTTGCGCCGCGGCTGACACGATTCATGCCTCCATGGTTTCGTTCCCGAACCGCGTTGTGCTGCTAACGCTGGATCAGAAACTCGGTGAAGTAGATCTCTTCCACGCCCAGCTCGGGTGCGCGGTCCTGCAAAGCGTGCAGCAGGTTTTCTTTGAGCCGGGCCTTGCCGTCGGCGGTTAACAACTCGTCGACTTTTCCCTGCGCCAGCACGCCCAGGATGATGTCGCGAACTTCGGCCACAGGCACTGCGTCCTCACCCTGCTTGGCGTCCCGATTGAGCCCCAGGTCGATGCCGACGCGCAGGTAAGACCGCTGGTCCGGGTCGGCCAGGTTCAAGACAAACGTGTCCAGGTGCAAGGTGCACTTGATTCGCTTCTCAGGATCGGGTGCGGGCGCCGGCCCCGCCCCCCGTGCGACCCAGAACCAGAGGCCAACCGCCATCAGAATGGCGACGGGCACGAGCAGAATGACCGCGTGGCCTCGCTTGGCAGGCGAATCTTTCTTATCGCTTACACTTCTCTTTTCTTCACCCGGTTCTTCCGCCATGCGCTTGGAAGATGCAATCGGGAGTCCGGGTGAGGAGCACTAAAGGGCGGTGCAGCCGGCTGGAGAAGCGGCCTCCTGCCCTTTGAAATCACCACCGAGCGTGGCGCCAATCCCGCGAGACGGATGGTTCACCCATCGACCGCACGCGGCGCTTAGCGAATTCTCATGAGAAATGTCTTAACCAACGTCGCAGCCTATTCGACCTGATAGCTTTTCCCTCGACTTGGCAGGTTGACTTTCTCAGCTATTGCTTCAACGCGATCGTGTCCTGTGTAATCTGATCGAAAGTGGTGACCGCCTTGGCATCGGCTTCAAACCCGCGCTGCGCCACGATCAGATTGGCGAACTCGCTGGCGATGTCGACATTGGACAGTTCCAGCGCGCCGCCGGAGATCGTCCCCAACCCTCCGGTGCCGGGCACTCCGTCGACCGCCGGTCCGGACGCCAGCGTGGGACTGTAGTCGGTATTGCCATCGTGCTGAAGCCCGTCGGGATTGGCGAAATTCGCCAGCGCGAGTTCTCCGAGGGCCTGCGTCTTGCCATTGCTGAACGAACCAGTAATCGTTCCGTCCGAGCCGATGGTGAAGCTCACCAGAGATCCGCTGCTGGCGCCGTTCTGGTTGATGGCGGACGTGCTGCTGGGTGCGGCCACCTGGGTCAGCAGACCGGCAGTGTTGTTATAAAGCTGCCACGTCAAATCCAGATTGGTGGCCCCGTCCGCCAATCCGGAGACACCGATTCCGGTGACGTCAGCCGCCGGAGTGGTGAGCTTGCCGTTACTATCAAATGCCAGGTTTCCGGTCGCTACCTGTACTGGATTCCCGGTAGTGCCTACGTCCGCCGCAGGAATCGTGATGGCGTAGTTCCAAGCGCCCGCTCCGGTGTTGGTGAAGGTGAACGTAAGTGTGTGGGTCGCTCCCAGGGAGTCATACACCGTGACTGGCGTCGAAAACGTGTCCCCCACATTGGCCGCGGCATTCAGATTGGTGGTCAGGGCAATGTTGCCGGTGGCCGAGGGCGGACTGATCGTGCCGGCGCCCAATTGCAGCGGCGCGATTCCGGCGCCGGTGTTGACTATCCCATTTACCGCCGGGTAGCCGAGCACCTGCTGGCCATTCGAGGTCACCAGATAGTTGTTGTCATCTACCGAAAAATCCCCGGCACGGGTGTAGCTGACGATCCCGTCCTTGCTCTGCACCACAAAGAACCCTGCCCCTTGAATAGCGACGTCTGTGGGCACGCCGGTTGCGCTGATGCTGCCCTGGGTGAACAACGCCGGCATGGAACCGACTTCGGCTCCGGCTCCGACCTGGATGGGATCTCCGGACCCGGTCGTTCCCAGTTCCTGATAGAAGAGGTCGCTGAACAACACAGTCGTATCTTTGTAGCCGACCGTGTTCTGGTTGGAAAGATTATTGGCGATGGCCGACAGCGCGGTCGATTCGGCGGTCAGCCCGGACAGCGGAATGGAAAAATTCGGCATATTAGAAGACTCCTTGGATCTGGTGTTGGAAGAGCGGCGATGCAGCGGATTGCGGATGCGACATGAAATTCGAGAGCGCATTCTCGACCGAGGAAATGCCCGGCGAGAAAAGGGGCGAAGCCGGCTTCTCGGAACCTTGGCCTTCCGGGCCGGCGGTATTGGGAACAGCTGCGGGCGCCTGGCTCTTGCCCGTCGTGCTGGAGGACCCGGAGACAACTTGCTCGAGCAGCTGGTTGATCTGCGTGACCTGGCTGAGTTCGCTGAACTGCGCCAACTGGCTGACAAACTGCGTAGGATCCATGGGGCTGGTTGGATCCTGGTTTTGTAATTGGGCCACCAGCAATTGCAGGAACATTGTGTCAAGGCTCTGTGAACTGGGCAGTCCCGAGGTGTCGTTCGAGTTCGTTCCACCATTCGAAGTTGCCTGGGGAAGAACGGTAGTCACATTCATAAACAATCTCCTTTAGGCCAGTATGCTGAGCCGCCCGTTGCCGGAAACGGGCAACGATTCGGTTCGTTCGGTTGTCTCGCCGTCTCGCTCGTCCGCCGCCAGCGTCGGTAGCATCGGCGGTCGGGGAGCGAAAGACTGCGACGAGTCGGCTCCCGAAGAAAGATCCATCGAAGAACCAAAGCCCTGGTGGAAGCTCACGGGGTTCAACTTGAGATTCTGCTGCTGCAAGGCGTTGGCAATGCCCGGTAGCTCGTTGGCGAGCAGCGATCGCAGGTCGCCCTTCTCGTTGCCGATCGCCACTCCGACTTCGTTGGCGCGCACCACGGTGCGCACTTCCACGCTGCCGAAGGCTGAGGTGTTCAACCCGATGCGCATCTCCGATTGCGCGGCCTTACTGAGGATTTGAGCGGCCTGCACGGGACCCGGGCTGGCGGAACTCAGAGCATCGCTCGCCGATGGCCGGGGCGGGACCGTGTTTGCCGGTAATGCGGAGCTTTCAGTATCTGGTTTATGAACCGACACCGGAGCTGCGGTCTGCGCCGCAACCGAGGCCGAGACGGGGCTGGCCTGAATTGCCGCCGGGTCCGGCGCCGAGGGAGATGGCGAGGATGGCGCCGGAATCGGACTCGCATCTGGCGGCGCCGAATGTCGACTCGGTCCGGGATTGACTGGGCCGGTATCAGAAGAAGTCGACTGCGTTCCTTTCGCCGCAGCGTTCGTCACAGTGTTGGCAGCCGGGCTCGGGGTTCCTGCGCTCGGGACCGGCGGATTAGCGAAGTCGTTTTTCGTTGGATCATTTCTCGCTGGAGTAACGCCCGTCCCTGGCGCGGAATTGGAGAAACAGGCAGCAGGAGCTCCTCTACCATTCGGAGCAGTCGCAGTCTGATCTGAGGGGTTCGATGCAATCGGCGCGTTGGGGGACATTCCACGCGATGACAGATTCAGGTTGTTGCTGATCGTTTTCTGGAGCGAGGCGCTCAGATTCCCCGGCGGCGTGGAGATGACGGGGCGAGTGCTCGAGACATTCGGAGAGGTCGGCGAAGAGCTGGGTGACGGTGCCTGCGGTGCAACGGAAACAACCCAACTCCGGACATTTTCGTTGTCAGGATCGCCGTCTGCCCGAGTTCCAGCCGGAGGGGTAGCGTCGCCGGCATCGTCGGTACAATTCCCGCTCGACAACGGAGGCGCGCTGCCGTCTTCGACTAAGGTGCTGGAATCCACTCCGTCAGCGGGGCAAGCGTTGCTATCAGGTGAAGAGCCGGTCAGAACATCAGAGGCCGGAATGACGGATGCGACTGTCGGGACTTCGCTCCCAGCGCTCACGCTCGGTTGCGCTCCTTGTGGCTGTGAGGCCGACACAGGATCCGGACCAGGAGCGTGGGGAGCGAGATCCTCTGCCGGGTTGTGGATCTGCGACGCAGGCGCAACGGACGCGGAACCTGCGGACTGTGGACCGGACGCGACAAAGGTTGGGTCTTCGGAGCCTCGAGCAGGAATCTGCGCCTGGACATTCCAACTTTGGCTTGCCGTTGCGTCCAGATCAGGCAGCGAATTCGTTGATTGGGACACAGGAGGGCGCGCTTCCCTGTTTTCAGCCGCAGCAGCTGTGGGCGCAGTCGGTACTGACCCTTCGATTACAGGAGGCAGCTTGCCAGAGACAGCAGCCGAGATCGATCCGGGCATCGGATTGAGAGCCGCTGCCGGAAGAGCGGCGGGGCCGGCAGGAGTTCCGCTTCCGCCCGATGCAGTCGGCGCCGCGCCGAGTTCGGAAGAAGTGCCGTTGGCATCCGTAACGAGAGCAGGTTCGACGACTTGTGGGAGCGGTGGCAGCAGAATCGAGTAGGCAGTCGCAGGCCATGGGATGGGGTTGAGCGTCGGTTTGGGAATCGCGTCCTGCGTTATCCCGCCTTTTACCGGCTTCTGCGGCGAACTGGTCGGCCCCTGGGAGTTGGCCGTTGACGAGACTGGGCCTGCATTCAGCTTCGATGACTGGCAGGCGTTGAGCAGCGTGCAAAAGGAGTTGGGATCGCCTGCGCCGGGACTACCCTCGGCTGTCCGATTGCCAGCCATGAATGGGGGAGCTGCGGTTCCTGCATCCTGGATGATTGGAGCGAGGGCCATAGGCAGTCGCGTTCAGCGATTCGCTCTTTCGGAGATGCAGCTTGGTCACCAATGGGGTGCAGCGCGAATGGACCGAGCGAACCGGCTTGGAATCAAGCAAATTCGAAATCTGCCGATGAGTGCGAGAGAAGTCAATCAGTGCGCCCTGGGCAAGACCTGCCGCGAGGGTCGGCAAGTTCTATCCATGCCGAAGGTAAACCCGGCGCAGAAGGAAGAGATCATCGAGTTGTCGTTGGGCCCGCCGGGCGGCTTCGCGCTCGTATTCGCGCCGTAGCCGTTCGCGAAGACTTTCAAAGGTCTCGCGTTCGCGCCGCGCCCGCTCAAAAATCTTCCTCTGTTGTTCGCACAGCTGGTGCAACTGTTTGAGGTTGCGTTCAGCCTCTGCCCGCTGCCGCTGCATGCTTTCGACGCAAGACTGGGCGAAGCGCAGTTCGGCGGCGGTGGTCCCACAATGAAGCTGCTCCCGCCGCGCATCTTCCATCCGGCGCATGCTCTTGTCGATGCGATCGATGGCATGACGCACCGCCGCGACCTGCTGATAGATCGCCCGCAAGCGCAGCTCCTGCTGGTGCTCGAGACTGCGTCGGTAATGGAGAACCGCCTCCAGCGCAAAACGGAAGCCCATGGGTTAACTCGGTAAGGCCAGCAGGCCGCGGATGCTATCCGCCAGCGGGGCCGCCTCGTTGGGCCTCTGCATCAGGAAACGATGCAGTTCGGGAATCAGCGCCAGAGCTTTGTCAAGAGTGGCATCGCTGCCTTTCTGATAGGCACCGATACGAATGAGATCTTCTGAAGCGGTATAGGCGGCCAACAGACGCCGCAACTCATGCGCTTTTTGCATGTGGGGACCCGAGCTGACTGCGGGCATGAGACGGCTCACGCTGTCGAGCACCGAGATTGGCGGATAATGGCTGCGCACCGCCAGTTTGCGGTCGAGCATGATGTGGCCGTCAAGCAAGGCCCTCGCCCCATCGACCAGCGGATCCTGCTCGTCATCTCCTTCCATCAGCACCGTGTAGAACGCCGTGATGCTTCCCGCCGGAAAGCTTCCCGCACGTTCGATCAGCCGCGCCAGCATGGCGAAACACGAAGGGGTGTAGCCCTTGGCGGTGGGTGGCTCCCCGGCCGCCAAACCGATCTCGCGCTGCGCCATGGCCAGCCGCGTGATGGAATCGATCACCAACAGCACATTTTTCCCTTGCCGGCAGAAGTATTCGGCTACGGCCGTGGCCGACAGGGCCGCGCGGATGCGCCGCAGCGGCGACTGGTCGGAGGTCGAAACCACGACCACCGCGCGCCGTCGTCCTTCTCCCCCCAGCGCATTCTCCAGGAACTCGCGCACCTCGCGTCCACGCTCTCCTACCAGCCCAAGCACGGTGAGATCGGCTCCCGTATTCCGCGCCATCATGCCGATCAGCGTGCTTTTGCCGACACCACTTCCCCCAAAGATGCCGACGCGCTGTCCCCGGCCGCAGGTCAGGAACGCATCCACCGCGCGAATGCCGCACCCGATGGGCTCGCGAATCGGAGCTCGATCGAGGGGAAGAGGAGCAGCGCTGTCCAGCGCGCGAGGTTCGCTGCCACCGTAGGCGCCGAGCCCGTCAAGCGGCTGGCCGGCCCCGTCGATCACCCGGCCAAGCATCGCCTCGCCAACCCGCAAAGAGGCGCGTTCGCCCCAGGTGACAATGCGGTCGCCGTGCCGGACGCCCCGAGGCAGATCCAGCGGCATCGCCAGCACAGTCGATCCGCGGAATCCGATAATCTCCCCCGGCAGCACATCCCCGGCGGCACCGTGGATGTGACAGACTTCCCCCACGGAACAGAAGGGTCCCTCCGACTCGACTACCGGGCCGACCACCTGCGTGACCCGTCCCTGCCAGCGCAAGGCGGAAGAGCGGTCGAGCTCGGCGAGATAAGGAGCCAGCAGCGGGCCAGCCGTCATCGAAGGGCTCCGGGACGGGCTGCCAGCAGGTCCATCAGTCCCTGTTCGATTTCCTTCAGTTGGACATCAAGTCCGACCAGCGCCGTTCCCATGGAAGTCTCGATCGTGCAGCGGTCCAGTGCCTGCGCGGCGTCTTCGACGAACTCCGGCAGATCCGACGGTTCCATCTGGGTGGTCAGGTAACGCCGCCAGTCAGCGACGTTTTGCGGATGCAGGCGAAGCACCACGCCGGTGGCGCCATCGATTTTTTCCAGTGCCACCCGCACCGTCCCAGCCAGCAACAGCGGATCGAGCTGCGATTCACGATGCAGGATCTTCCGGGCGATGCTGAGGGCCAGCTGCACGACTTCGCCTTCGACTTTCTGAAAGTAAGCGGCACGATCGCGGGTGAATTGCCCGAGGGCCGCCGCAACGCCGTCCCGCTCCCGGGCCAGCTGTTCCTCGAAGGTCTTGCGCGCTTCGGCCAGCGCTTCCTGCCGGGCCGCCCTGCGAGCCTGTTCTTCTGCAATGACTTCGCCGCGACCCTGGTCTCCCTCCAGACCGTCGCAGGCTGGGACGAGGGGTCTCTGAGGAACCAGGTCATAAGGAAACGGCTGGACGCACCAGACGGGCTCGCGAGTGCTTGACGGGAGGTCGGCGCGTGACGGGCTAGGAGACGAACTCATCTTCGGTCTCCGGACTCAGCGATATCTTGCCTTCCGCCTCGAGTTTTCTGGCCACCGACACGGCTTCCAGTTGGGCCTTGTGCACCTCGCGCGACTTCACGGGTCCCAGAACTTCCATGTCTTCTTTCAGCATTTCGACGGCACGCGATGACATCGACTTGAAGATGTAGCTTTTCAGTTCCTCGCTGGCCCCGCGCAGGGCAGTGGCCAGAGTCTTTTTGTCCATCTGCCCGAGCAGCTCGCGAATCCCGGCTTCGGGCACGGTCAGAAGATCTTCGAAGGTGAACATCAGATTGCGGATCGACAGCGCCAGCTTGGGATCTTCCTTCTCGATGCCTTCCAGGATGGTCTTGGCGACCGTCAGATCGAGACGGTTCATGACGTCGGCTACACCGCGCAACCCGGCATAGGCGCGCCGGCTCTGCTCGCCCAGGGCTTCAAGCCGCTTGTGCAGTACCAGGGAGACGCGCTGCGCCATCTCCGGCGAGAACTGACGCAGCTGCGCCAGGCGCTTGATGGCTTCGGCGCGGAGTTCTTCCGGCAAGCGCATGAGCAGGGTCGAAGCCTGCTTGGCTTCCAGATGGGCGAGGATCAGGGCAACGGTCTGCGGGTGCTCTCCTTCAATGAACTTGGCCAGTTGCTGCGGATCCGCTTTGCGCAGGGAGTCCAGTTTGGAGACGGTCATTTCTTCGCTGAGCGACACCTGGCGGAGCAGTTCTTGCGCGCCCTCTTCCCCAAAGGCCTTGACCAGAAGCTTGTTGGCATAGTCGCGGCCGCCCTGCGCGAGATAGTCGCCAGTCATGACCAGCCGTTCGAACTCCTCCAGCACCGCCAGCGCCGTTTCCGCATCAACCCCGCTCAGGGCGGCGATTTCCTGGGTAATGCGCTCCACCTCGATGGGTGGCAGATGGCGGTACATCTGGCTGGCCGCATCCTCGCCGAGAATAACCATGAGAATCGCGGCCTTGCGCAGACCGGGCGAGGTCGCGGGAGACGCGGTCACCGCTGTCCCTCCTGCCGGACCCAGCTTTGCACCATGCGGCTGGCATTTTCCGGCTCAGCTTTGACCTTTTCCGTAAGCAGCCGCTTCAGTTGATTGGCGCGCTTGCCGCCTTCCTCAATCCTGCCTTCCGTCCCGCCCAGCCCTCCGGAATCGCCCGCCAACGCCGGCGCCAGAGTTCCCGCCACCCGTCCCGGAAGCTCGCGGAACGCGGCCAGAGCCTGTCTCTTGACTGGCCGCAGAACCAGCCCGTAGATCACCAGAAAGAGGGCGGCGATACCGATATAGCGCAGCGCCCAGGACCAGGGCTGGACGAGGAGTCGCAGGCGATCGGTTCGTCCCGGCGGCGGCGGCACTTCCAGCGGAGTCTGCTGGAAGGAGAGATTCTCGACTGCCAGCACATCGCCGCGTTGCGGGTCCACCCCGATTGCGGCCTTTGCCAGCTGTTCGATCTGCTGCATCTCGTCGGCCGTCCGCTTACGCCGGGTGGTGGTGCGTTTGCCCGCCTGTTCCACGGTCTCGACGGCATCGTCCACCAGAACAGCCGCCGCGATGCGGCGCACCCGTCCAGCGGGTTCGATGCTGTGATGAAGAACTTTGCTTACGGCATAGGTGGTTGCGTCGGAGCGCGAACTGGATTGCTCCGCCCCGGCAGCCGAGGCCGCTGGCGGCGTAGTGGACGGCACATTGCTCGCCGTGCCGGGCACCCCCGCCGGAGCGCCGGCCGTCGAGTTCTCTTCCGAATGCTCCTGGGTCAGAGCCGCCGTGGTCTTTGGATCGTAGGTTTCCTGTGTATCCTCGCTGCTGCCGAGGTCATACTCCACGTGCACGCTGGCCCGCACATGATCGGCGCCGACGACCGGCTCAAGGGTATGGACCAGCGTCTTGGCCAGTTCTTCGTCCGCGCCGTAGGCCTGCCCGCTGGCCCCGTCGCGATGATGCAGCAGGGGCGTATTGCTGTCGGCATCGACGACGGTCACGTTTTCCGGGCGCAGGCGGTCGACCGCGCTCGCCACCAGCTGCGGAATCGCCTGCTGCGCCTGCTCGGGCAAGCGGCCGCCCCGGGTCTTGATGATTACCGCCGCCTTGGCGTCATGCTGCTGCTCGGTAAACAACGACTCCTCGGGCATCACCAGATGCACCCGCACCGATTCGACTTCGCCCAGCGTGGCCAGCGTGCGTTCCAGTTCGCCTTCGAGCGCACGCTGGTAATTCACCTTCTCGGTAAAATCCGATCCTGCCCAATTGGGAGTGTCGAACAGCTCAAATCCCATGCGGGCGCTCCGGGGCAGACCGGCGGCCGCGGTTTCAAGGCGGCTGGCGTCGAGCTTGTCGTCAGGCACCAGCAGGCTGCCGCCATCGGGCGAGATCTGATAGGGAATCCCCTTCGCCGCCAGCCGGCCGGCCAGATTCTGGGCTTCCTCCGGACGCAGGCCGGAATACAGGGTCACGTACTTTGGCTGTCCGAGCAGAGCGACAAATGCCCACACCGTCGCCGCCACCAGCACAGTGCCGCCCGCCAGCAACAGGCGCTGGTTCAGCGTCAGCCCCTGGAAGAACTGTGCCCAGCGGCGGAGCGTTTCAGCGGCAGAGGATGGTTTGTCGGGCATAAGAAGTTCGCGCCGCCCGCCGCATCTTCAGCGGGCGCTTACCTTGAAACCGCCTTAGCTAGAACTGCATGCGCGCAATCTCCTCATAAGCGGACACGATCTTGTTGCGCACCTGCATCATCAGCTGAAAGCTGAGATCCGCCTTCTCCACCGCAATCAGCGCGCTGTGCACATCGCTGCCGTTGCCGGCGAGCACGCCAGCGACCTTGCCTTCCGCGTCGCCGGACAGCTGTTGCACTTCGTCCATGGCGCCATGCAGCAGGTCGTGAAACTCCGGCGCGGCCAGTGGCGAGGAGGCAAAGCTCCCCGGGCCGGCGTCGGCCGGAAGGATGCGCAGAGAGGAAATGGCGTTGTTCATGAGTCGTTCTCCGAACCGGGCTCAGCTCAGAATCTGCAGCGACTGCTGGATCATGTTCTTGGCCGCCTGTACGGCGGCGGCATTCAGCTGGTAGGCCCGCACCGCGCTCAGCAGATCGGTCATCTCCATCACCGGACTCACATTCGGATAGGTCACATATCCGGAACTGTCTGCGTCGGGATGCCCGGGCTCATAACGGCGGGGCAGCGGAGACGCATCTTCCACCACCCGGTCGACGCGCACCCCCTCCCCGGGAGCCTGTTTGAGGCTGGCCAGCAGCAGGGGAAAGCGCGGCAGGGGGCGGGCGCGAAAGACGACGAGCCGCCGCCGGTACGGCCCGCCTTCGGCAGTTCGGGTAGTTTCGGCATTGGCCATGTTGGCGGAGACCACTTCGGCGCGCCAGCGTTCTGCCGCCAGCGCCGAGCCGCTGACTTCAAGCATGCCAAACAGGTTCATGAGGAGCTTCCTCCGGAGTTGATGGCGAGCGAGATGGTGTGGAACTGGTCCTTCAACAGCTGAATGCCAAGATTGAATTTCATCTGGGTCTCGGCCAGCAGAAGGCTTTCGCGCTCGAGGCTGACGTTGTTGCCGTCGGGCCTCTCGATCAGGCCGGCGACCGGGTGCGAGATGGCGGCAAACGTGGCAGGAGCCGGCTCCGCGGCCTCCGCCCAGGAATCTGCAAACGCGGCCCGCCGCAACTCGCCGCGAAAATCCAGATCGCGGGTGTGGAAGCCGGGAGTATCGACGTTCGCCAGGTTCACCGAGATCAGCTTGTAGCGGCAGACATCGACGTCGAGGAATCGGCCGAGTGCCTCGGTTGTCGCGGTGTCGATCATGTGATTTGCCATCTCCTGCACCTCCCTTTCGACGGTTTCGCCGGCAATCGGCTACGCCAGACTTCGGCCGTTGGCATAGCTCGCCGAGCTGGGCAGGCCATAGTCCCGGACCTTGTTTCGGACCGTACGCAGGCTGACGCCCAGCATTTCGGCGGCGCGCGACCGGTTGCCGCCGGTAGCTTCGAGGGTCATTTCAAACAATCTGCGCTCCATCTCTCCCAGTGAAACGCCCGGCCGCAGACAAGCCCCGTCGCCGGAGGGCTGCGGCCATTCCCCAGGCCCCTCCGGGCTCTCGAACCCGGCCATGCCGATCTCCGGACCGGTCGCCAGCGCCACCGCCCGCCGCAGGCAATTGGCCAGTTCGCGGACGTTGCCCGGCCAGGAATGCGCCTGGAGCCGTTCGAGGAACGGCATACTCAGCCGGAAAGATCGTCCTGCGGGCGCGTACCGCCGCAGAAAATACTCGGCCAGCGCGGGAATGTCCTCGCGCCGTTCGCGCAGGGGAGGCAGGCTCAGCGGGATCACATTGAGGCGGTAGAACAGATCAGCGCGGAAAACTCCTTCGCGCACCCTCTCGGCCAGAGCACGGTTCGTGGTCGCGATCACCCGCAGGTCAACCCGGATGGTGCGCGTGTCCCCCAGCCGGTCGAACTCTCGCTCCTGCAGCGCGCGGAGGAGTTTGGGCTGCAGCCCGAGCGGCATCTCTCCGACTTCATCGAGCAGCAGCGTGCCGCCATGGGCCATCTCAAACTTGCCGGGCTTGCTGGCGCTGGCCCCGGTGAATGCTCCCTTGGCGTGCCCGAACAACTCGCTTTCGAGCAGGTTCTCCGGAAAGGCCGCGCAGTTCACGGCCACGAATGAATGTTCGCGGCGCACACTCAGGCGGTGGATCAGCCGGGCCACGAGTTCCTTGCCGGTTCCGCTTTCGGCCTCGATCAAAACATCGGCGTCGCTGGCCGCCGCCTGCCGCGCCCGCTCGAGGGCCCGCTGCCATCCCGGGGCGCACCCGATCAGATCCTGCGCCGCTTCCGACTGGCGTCGGGCGCTGGCTAGAGTCCGCTCCGCCGCCAGTTCCAGCTGTTCGAAGGCGACCGGCTTGACCAGGTAGTCGCAGGCGCCGTCGCGCATCGCCGCAACGGCCTCGGGCACGCTGGCGTATGCCGTCAGCAGGATGACCGCGGTGTGCCGGGCCAGCTCTCTGGCCTGGCGCATCAGCCAGAGCCCGTCCTCGCCCGGCATGCGAATATCGGTAACGATCAGCGGATGCATCCCGCTGCGGAACTTTGCCAGCGCTTCGCCCGCGCCGGCGGCGGTCTCAACCCTCCAACCGCGGCGGCGGAAACGCGTGTCCAGGGCGGAGCGCATGCCAGCATCATCGTCGACGATCAGAACCCGGTTCATGCCGAACCTCCCATCCTGCCGGCGAGCGGAAGGGCCAGGATAAAGATCGCCCCCGATCCGGGCGGGCTCGAGGCCCTCAGCGTTCCTCCATGCTGCTCGACAATCCGCCGGCACACGGCCAGGCCGAGCCCGGGACTTCCGGCGCGGGTCGTGAAGCCCGGCTCAAAAATGTGAGCCAGGTTCGCGGCAGAAATTCCAGGGCCGTTGTCGGCTACAGTGATAATGACGGATTCCCGATCGCGCGCCCTGTGTCCGTTGATCCGGATCGAGCCGCCACCGGCCTGGGCGCGCACGGCGTTGATCACCAGGTTCTGCAGCACCTGCCCCAGGCGATGGCGGTCCGCGGCCAGCGAGACGCCGCCGAGCTGATGCTTAACCCTCAGCCCGACTCCAGACTGCTCTGCCAGCGGAGTGAGAAATTCACCGGCCCAATCAAGCAAGGATCCAATATCGAGCGCGCTGCGCTCCGGCTCGGGGAGACTGTGGAAGTGCAGAACGTTATTGACGGTAGCCGCCAGGATTCGCAGCCCGGCCTGCAGCTGTGCCACCCAATGGCGAGGCTCCTCGTCCAGGCCGGCCTCTGCCAATAACCCGGCAAAAAGTTCCAGACTGCCCAGCGGGTTCCGCACTTCATGTGCCAGCAGGGTAGCCATCTCGGCCAGCGCCTGCTGGCGCCGCATTTTTTCCCGCTCCTGCTCCAGGCGCTTCCGCTCGGTCACATCGCGCAGAATGAAAATCGACGAATTCACCGCACCATGGGAAAGCACTGCGTAGCGAGCCGAGAGCCAGCGGCCTGGGCTCGCCTCGTCCGAAAGGCAGAGTTCCTGCTCGCCGATGCTGCGCTCAGCCGATCCGAGCAGCCGCTGAATCCCCGGGTGCAACGACGAGATGTTTGCCGGAGACGGCGCGCCGGCTCTGTCTTGCACTCCCATCAGGCGCAGGGCTTCGGGATTAGCCCGGGCAATCGTGCCTTCCCGGGACACGACCAGCACCCCGCAAGGCAGGCCTTCGAGGATCCGGTCCAGATGCGCGCGCATGCTGAGATTTTGCTCGAGGCTGCGGCCGAGTTCGGAATTGCGCTGTTCCAGTTCATGACGCAGCCGGGCAACTTCGGTGTGGAGGGCTTCGTAGGAACATTCGAGAGAGCGGGCGGCCTGCGAGAAGGAACGAAAAGCCTGCAGCAGAAACTGCCCGTCCTTTTCGCCTCCCCGATCTGGTTCTTCTCCTGCCTGACCCCGTTCAGGATCTCGTCCGGAGCTGATCCGTTCATCGGAACCGAACAGGGCGGGATCACAGATGCAAATCTCCTGCGGCGCCCCCGGCGACATGGGCAAAGATGTCATAGACACAGGCAAGATTTGCACGGGGGTTGCCATAGGCGGAATCGGCTGGCTGAGATTTCTCTCAGGATTCGCGCGCCGGTCCCAGCTCGATCAGGTTTCGCGGATAGGAGAAATAGAGGTGTTCGGCCGTGACCGTATCGCCGTTCTCAACCAGGATGGATGCGCGTTCCATCACGTGCTGCAGCTCGCGGACGTTGCCCTTCCAGGCATGGGATTCGAGCACGCGCAAGGCCTCAGGATCGAGATGGGGAGCCGGCATCTGCATCGCCGCTGCCATGCAGGCAAGAAAGTGCTCCGCCAGGGGAACGATGTCGGCGCGGCGCTCGGCCAGCGACGGCAGTTCGATGGGAAAGGCCGCCAGACGATAGAAAAGATCCTGACGAAACTCTCCCCGCGCCGCCCGTAGCGCCAGATCGACGTTGCTGGCGGCTACCACCCGCACGTCAACCCGAGTAACCTCCGACGTACCGAGACGCTGTACCTCTTTCTGCTCCAGAAAACGCAACAGCTTGGCCTGCATGCCGAGCGGCAGTTCGCTGACCTCATCGAGAAAAAGCGTCCCCCCGTGCGCGGCCGGGATACGGCCCACTTGCGACTGCACAGCTCCCGTAAAAGCTCCGCGGGTGTAGCCGAACAACTCGGATTCCAGCAGAGTCTCAGGAATCGCCGCGCAATTCACCACCACCAGCGGTTTCGCAGCCCGCGGACTCAGGCTGTGCAGGGCGCGGGCGATAAGTTCCTTGCCAGTACCAGTTGCGCCGGCGATCAGCACGGCGGTCGCTCGCGGAGCTACCAGGCGGACCATGCGGTACACCCGCTGCATGACCGCAGTCGATCCAATCATTCCGGGCAACGGCTCGCTCGCCGCCGTCGAGCGAGGCGTCGCGGGTGGCTCGATGTCAACCGCCGAGCCTGGCGGATCCTCATTACGGGTTAAGGCTTCATCCGAGTCCAGCATGATTACTTGAAGTCGCGAAAACCGCCGCTGGATGACGGCGACGACATCCTCCGCATCAAGATCCGGGAGGCGGCGGTCGAGAAACAGCATCTGCCAGTCTCCCTTCTCCAGCTTGGCCAGAGCATCGGCGCCGCCCAGAGCCTGTTGCACCGGACGGCAGCGTCCATTCAGCCGGTGCAGGACCCGCTCCCGCAGCGCGCGGTTGGCGCTCGCAATCAAAGCGCCGCCAGGTTGAAGGACGACAGGAATCGGCGTGGCACCGGTCATTTCATTCTCTCCAGATCATCGAATTTCCGAATCAGCCCCTGCCCCGGAATTGGAACCGGCCAGAAGCAGCCGGACCGTACAGCCGCTTTCTCCCGTGGATCGCTTGCACTCCCACGCTGCCCCCACCGTTTCCCATCCCGCCTGGGCCACCAGCAATCCAAGTTCAGCTTGAGAAAGTGCGGACTGAGCCGGCCCAGCTTCCTCTCTCCACGCGACCGCAAGGACAGCAGAGTCGACTTCGCGCCGGCACGCCACGCGTACCGTGCTTTGGGCATGGGCGAGGCTGACGGCGGACTCCAGCAGCCGGAATACCAGGGCTGACAAGCGGGCGTGGTCGCTGCATACCGGCAGGCGGGGTTGACAGGCAACCACCAGTTTCGCTGACCGATCTTCAGCCACTGGCCGCAATTCGGCCGCGACCTCTTCGATCAGCCTGTCAAACTCGAAGATTGTTCCCGCCCTTACGGCGTTGCCTTCATCATCGACGACTTCGCGAATCGCTTCTACCAGCGAGCGGAGCCGCTGGGTGAGATCGAGCGCCTCGTTCACGGTTCGGGCGTATTGCTGCGGCGAGCGGGGTGTGGCGGCAGCCAATTCCAACGAGCATTGCAATCCGGTCAGAGGCTGATTCAGGGCATGCAGGAGCTGGGCCAGCGGACGGCGCCCGTTTGCGCTGGGTTCACTTGCCGGACTCTCGGCCCTTTGTGTGGCCGCGACTTTCACGCCCTCACTCCCGGACCGGCCGCACTGACTTCGTAACCCACACCCCGGATGGTGTGAATGAGTTTGGCCGGATACCCATCGTCTATCTTGCGGCGAAGATAGTTGATATACACGTCCACCACGTTCGTGGTGGTATCGAACGTCAGGTTCCAGACGTGCTCGATAATCATCGAACGCGTTACCTGGCGTCCGGCATTGCGCATGAGATACTCCAGCAGCAGGAACTCTTTGGTGGTCAGCTCGATTCGGCGTCCCGCGCGCTCCACTCGGTGCTCGACCCGGTCCAGCTTGAGATCGCCGACCGACAACACGGACTCGGAGGGAAGGTGGCTCCGCCGCACCAACGCGCGGATCCTCGCCGACAGCTCGTTAAAGGAGAATGGTTTCCCCAGGTAATCGTCGGCGCCCATATCGAGGCATTGCACGCGGTCTTCAACGCGCGTGCGTTGCGTCAGCACCAGCACCGGTAGGCTGGGTTTCTTCATCCGCAGGTGCCGCAGAACGCTGACGCCATCCAGTTTCGGCAGGTTCAGATCCAGCACGATCAAGTCATAGTCCTGCTCGGCGGCTGTATTTCTAGCCTGCTCGCCGTCGGCCACCACGTCGACCGAATGGTTCTCGCTCTCCAGCCCCTGTCGCACGAATCTCCCTAAAGCTTCATCATCTTCCGCAATAAGAATGCGCATACTTTGAACCGTCCTTAATCCAACTACCCAGTCTAGTTAGAAAGGGCTCAACTCAAGCCGCTTCTCGGGACACACGAAGGTCTGCATCTCCCGGAATGGTGCTCGATCTCGAAACGGGATCACCGGGTTCGAATGACCTTGAACCTTGCCGGCCATTCCTTCCGTGTTACCGAACCAGCGATAATTTCTGGGCGACCTGCGCTCGTGGCGACGCGAGACAGAGCGTTTTGGTGAGAATCTGAACTTGCGGATCGGCGCGCATAACCGACTGAAGTCTCTTTTTGTCCCGGGAGGCATCCTCTTGGGACTGGCTGTCCTTTTTCTCTACTTCGGATGGATGACGCTCGCGCTCCCCGCCCTTTCTCTTCTGTACGACTGCGTGGCGCTCGCTGGAGTCCTGCTTGCCTGGCGCTTTCATTCCAGCCGCACCTTCCTGGCGCTGCTGGTCTTGTTTCTCGCCCGAGAGGCGGAAACTCTGTTTCTCAGCCCTGCGGCCATGCACGGCGACGCAGCACTTACAGCCGTCGAGGTGCTTGCTCTACTCGCGCCCTTAAACCTGATCGCGATTGCCCTGATGCACGAAGGAAGCATTACCGTCTCCTCCGTCGGTCCGATCGGACTCTTCTTATTTGTCCAGTCCGTCATGTATGCCGTTGTTTTCCGCGGCGGAGCAATGCCCGCGCCAGTTCATGCCCGATCTCATCATCCGCTGCAGACGATCGCCTGGCCGGCGTACATCTGGTTTGTCCTGGCAGCCGCGGGGCTCTTCTTGTTGCTGCGTTTTCTGTTTACTCGAAAGCCCATCGACAGCGCATTCCTTTGGTGCTTGGGCGCAGCCACCTTGTCGCTGTACTTCGTCGCGAACGCTCCAGTCTCGGCCGCCTACGCACTGACTGCAGCTGCGATTCTTGCTCTTTCCATCATCGAGAATTCTTATCTGCTGGCCTATCACGACGAACTGACCACCTTGCCTTCCCGTCGCGCCTTCAATGACGCACTTTTGCGCCTGCGGGAACCCTACGCGATAGCGGTCGTCGACATCGATCACTTCAAGCGATTCAACGACACTTATGGTCACGAAACCGGAGACCAGGTTCTACGTCTGGTCGCAGCCAATTTGAGCCGAGTCACCGGGGGCGGCGAGTCTTATCGCTGTGGCGGCGAGGAGTTCACAATTCTTTTCCCCGGCAAAACCATGGCCGAGGTCTTCGATCATCTCGAGCAACTTCGCGGAAAAATCCAGACCGCGGAATTTCGACTGAGAGGCACCGATCGCAGACACATCCCACCCGGTGCAGAGCGGAGAAGAGCCGCAGCGGGAAGTGTGGAGCGTCGAACGACGGAACGAAGAGATCGGCAGGTGCGGCAGCGTGCGCGATCAAGACAGCCGATTCGCCTATCTCCGGAGACACTGGCGGCCGGTATCTCGGTAACGGTGAGCATCGGAGCAGCGGGTTCGGACGGGAGACCTGCGGACTATGTCCTACAGGCCGCTGATAAAGCACTGTACCGAGCCAAGGCAAAAGGACGAAATCGCGTGGAGATGGCAACATCGATGCGGCGGACCCGAACGAAAGCTGCGGAAATCGCCTGAGAAGCTCACTCCAGAAGACCGAGGAAGTAGCCACTCGGAAAGGGAAGGAACGTCAGGCCCGGACCGCCTTCCGTCAGACGGGAAGAGGACGGCCCGGAGCCGAACGTTTTCGCAAGCACCGCAGGCCGTGCGGTCAGCCCGCAGCAGTGGGCGGGATTGAGCGCTTCCGTCCGGTGCCTCCGCAAGCCTGGCATTTGAGTCGGATAAACGCCACACCCTCCGACTTGCCATTCAAGTCGACGGGTTTCGCAACGTATCCACTACCGCCGCAGTTCGGGCAGTCGTTCGGATCCACTCCTCTCCCCCCTCATTGTTAAGAACATTCTCATCGACACGCCGACGGAATCTTCAAAGAACTGCTGTGCGTTACGAATCACGAACAAAAACGCTTAATGCTCGGAGTCCCCGGACGCGGGATCGCCCCAGGTCACTGTGATCCAGTCATTTGCGGCCATCCTAGAAACAATCTGAAATTCTGATCTTCGTCAGATTTTCGACCGTCTAGTGCACAAGTTGATTCTTTTGGACAGGTGTGCCCTTCCGCAAGTCTCAATCCCTCAGGTACTTGGATCGGTACGCATGTCGTAGGGCTTGGGTGGAAGGAATTTACAGAGGTGACCCGATGGCGAGGTGGTCGGCGATTTCCTACTCTGAGACGGATGTTGGGGAAATTCAGCGAGAGCCGGGCAGTTCGGGACGTGAAAGGAGACCACAGTGGCGACATGCGTGATTTCGGCGAGCCCAAGCGATGGAGTGGCAGCGACTCAGCGGAAGAAGGTGGAGAGCGGCGAGTTGAGCCTGGTGGAGCGGGCGCAGCGCGGCGATGAGGAAGCCTTTGCGGCCTTATTTCAGCAGCATAAAGGGCGAGTGTATTCGGTGTGTCTGCTGATGACCAAGGATGTGGCGGAAGCCGAAGATCTGACGCAGGAGGCGTTTCTGCAGGTATTTCGCACGGTGGGATCGTTTCGCGGGGAAGCGGCGTTTT
>Ga0335073_10000444_pt1 | contig 52774 bp, 52 predicted proteins | sample Lox_Sample_22_FD_207093 | JGI IMG/M metagenome (GOLD analysis project Ga0335073, IMG submission 207093) | Soil microbial communities from Loxahatchee National Wildlife Refuge, Florida, United States - Lox_Sample_2.2 | ecosystem: Environmental > Terrestrial > Soil > Wetlands | place: USA... | reverse complement strand
AGCCGATGATTGATGGGATTGTTGAGGGCGATGACGGGCGACGTCTCGGTCAGGCCATAGCCTTCATGGATGCGAATACCGACATCGGCGTACCACGCCGCAATCTCTTTGCCCAGCGGCGCGCCGCCGGAAATAAAAATCCGCGCACGACCTCCAAGTCCATCACGAATCTTCGAGTACACCAGCGCATTCGCCAGCTTCCAGGAAAATGCCGCTGGAGTCTGCCCCCGCAGGATGATCTGGCGATGGGCCGCGCCGACCTTCAGCGCCCAGCGGATCAGCAGGCGCTTAATGCCGTGCGCTTTGTTCTGCACCTGGTTGTAGACCTTTTCATACACTCGCGGGACGGCCACGATGAGCGTGGGGTGCACCTCCTTCATCACCTGCGGCAGTTCTTCGATGACCGGGCAGTAGGCAATGGGCACGCCGGCGTTGAGCATCGCATAGTCCAAATGCCTGGCGGTCACATGCGACAAGGGTAAAAACGAAACGCACAGGTCTTGCTTGTCCACGTCGTACATATCCAGCGAAACGTTGATGTTTGCCGCTAGATTGCCGTGCGTCAGCATTACTCCCTTGGGTGTTCCGGTTGTACCCGAGGTGTAAATCAGGGTCGCGAGATCGTCCGGCTCAACTCTCTGACCGATCGTATCCAGGCGAGGGTCGCTCTGCGGCGGAGCATCCCGCAGGAACGATTGCATCGGAACCGCATCCGCAATCTCCGGAGCTTCGTCCATGAGAACGACCCGCGTAATCCCGCCCTGCTCGCGGATGGACGCTATCTTTTCGTATTGCTGGCGCGTAGAAACGAACGCGATCTTCGCCTCGCAGTTCTGTAACACGAACAGACATTGCTCGCTGGTCTGGGTCGCATAAATGGGAACGTCGACCGCCCCCAGCATGAGGCAGGCAAAATCGGCCACCGCCCACTCGGGGCGGTTTTCACTCAGGAGAACAACGCGATCTCCCTTGCGAATTCCCCAGCTCTGCAACTGGCGCGCCGTGGCATAGACCCAGGCTCGTAACTGGCGCGCCGAGATCGGTTTCCACACGCCGCCCTCACGCGTGAGCATCACGCGGTCGCTGTCGCGCTGCGCGATGGTGAACAGCACGTCGTTGAGAGTGCGGAGATTCATGATTTGAAGGGGCGCAGCTTTAGCTGCGCCGCTAAACTTTACTTAGCCCTCGCGAGCACACTCCACTCGGCGAGGAATTCAGACTTTCGTCGCGTTTAGGACCACAATCATAAAAGGCTCCAGCAAATACGATTTGTAGCTTGAACAAGTCCAGAAGGAGCCTGCATTTTTGTTCGAAGATTACCTCTCGAAGAAAATCTTCATAGGTAGTTAGGAACGTGTCCCGAATGGAACCTAAGTTGATAGCGTTCCAGTCGATGGTGGTATTTGTCGCGCCAACCAGGATGCAGTAGGAATGCAGGACCTTGAAGAATGAATCGATATTCCATAGGATCGAGTCGCCTTGGTACGTCAGGTCGTGGAACGGGTCGCCTGGGAATTTTGGCCAGGGCGGAGCCGATCTGAGGTAATCATAGAATTCCACTGTAAGCCTGATCAGGACGCAAAGTTGCTCAATGTCGTCATCATCGAAACCTGGCCGTGCGGATTCCGTCATGGATTCTTGAATCGCCCGCACGCGCTCTATTTCATCGTCGTAATTCGTCATCCGTAGAACCCCGTGTGCTAGTGCCCTGCATCGGCCCGCATGCCATTCAGAAAAATATCGACCACCACATCCGCCGCGTGGGAAAGCTGATAGTCATGCCCGCTCAACACCCATGAGGTCACCATCTCATCGAGGGCGCCGAAGAAGCAATTCGCTGCGTATTTATCCGACATCTCGCATCGGAAAATGCCCTGCGTCTGTCCGTCCGTGATTGCGTCACGCACGAGTGCGAGATACTCCACCATTTGATGATGCGAGAATTCGGAGAGAAAGCGCGTGCTCTGCCGCAGCTCCATCTGAAAGACTACCGCCAGATCGCGGTTCGCTCCCAGTGCGCTCAGGTGCAGGACGGCCAATCGCCGGAGCCGCTCCGCCGGATCGCTTAGCTCCTTCAGCTGCGTCCGCGCCAGACTCATGAAGGCGTTGAACGCGGTGGTGATCGCCGTCATCAGGATCTCGTCTTTACTTTTGAAGTAGAGATAGACGGTGCCGTCGGCCACATTGGCGCGATCGGCAATATCGGCAACCCTGGAATTGAAAAAGCCCTTCTCGGCAAAAACTGAGACCGCAGCATCCAGAATGCGCTGATATTTGTCAGCGCTCCGGCTTACGGGCGCCGCTGTGGCAGTTGAAGCCGCGGGAAGAGGGTCCTGTTTGGCCATAAAAACAGCAACTAGCAATCAGCGATTAGCAATCAGCGTTACCTTCTTGCAGAATCCTTAATTGGGATTGCGGTCCACTAGTTGCTGATTGCTAGTTACTAGCTGCTTCTTGAATGAATCTTCATTCACTGTAGCGCCGCCCCATGATTTCCGCAATTGCGGCACGCGCCATTGCACGTCGGGATTCCAAAATGGAAATCTGTGCTCTCGTCACTTTGCGAACGACATTCTCGCACGAATTCTGGCGGGCTCCGGGCTTTTCGTAGACAATGGAAACCACAGGCAATTGGCATTTCCTTTCCAAAATCTTTTCGAGGAGCAGATCCATGAGGAAGCTGTTACTGGCGTTGCTGGTTGCCGGTTCGCTGACGCCGGCATTCGCCGCCGACAAGTCCGAGCCGATGCCGACGCCGAAGATCAAGGTCGGCGATATTGCGCCCGACTTCACGCTGGAAGACCAGAACGGCAACAAAGTGTCGCTGCACGAGTTTCGCGGGAAGAAGAACGTCGCGCTGGCGTTTTACATTTTCGCTTTCACTGGTGGTTGAGCCAAGCAGATGCAGGCTTTCCAGCATGACCTCGGTAAGCTGGAAGCCGCCGACACTCAGGTTCTGGGTGTAAGCATGGATTCTCCTTTTTCGAACAAGGCGTGGGCCGAACAGATAGGCGTGACTTTTCCTCTATTGAGTGATTGGGGTGGGGATGTCACCAGGGAGTACGGCCTTTACAACCCGAAATACAAGGCTGCGCGGCGGGTGAACTATCTGATTGACAAAAACGGCAAGGTCGTCGAGATGCAACTCGATTCCGAGGCGATTGACCCCACCAAGGTCGTCGATGCCTGCCAGGCAAGAAAACTTAATCGCTAGCGATTTCCACCCCTCTGCTCAGTACGATGAGGGGTGGAATCGTTTCCGGCAACCTGCTCCAGTACAGCCCCCAAAGATAATCTCACCTTAGTGCTATATCAGAAATTAACTTGCTTTCCCCTTTTGTGGAGAGGATAATCCGGCACAAGTTGGGTAACCGAGCGTTTCTGTCCGCATTTCCAGCAATTGCCTGGATCTTTCTACCGCGGTACAGGAACGATGCAGTCTGGCCGCAGTAATCGCAGCACAATGCTGCTTACTGATGCATTCGAAGCTGTAGTCCCACATTGTGGGATAGATAAGGTTCTAAAGGTAGGCGCCATGGAATCGATCCGCCGAACGCTGCGGAGTTGTGCGCGGTTTCGTAACTCAGTCGCATACTTCTGTTTTCTCTTGCTACTTCTGCTGATCGCGGAAGTCGCGCGGCATCACTGATCCGTGCCCCAACCGAATATTGCCTCCGGGCAATGGAGGGAATCCAGGCACGGCCGGAAGTTGTTACTACACAACCGGACTTCCCATGGGCTCGTTCTGCACCAGCGCGGCTAAGAAGTGACGACGATGCGAGCAAGGAAGGGCGTCCGAACCACCGAGCGCGGGCAATTGTCTATTGCTCGAAGTTCACCACCTCGTCTTCCATGGGAATCTCGCCGTGGTGCGCCTCCGGTGCGGACAGGCGATCGAACCTGGGATTATCGAGGTCCTCACCCCCCACTTTCCCGAGCAGCTTGTACGCGGGCAAAGCGTAAGGTATGCCATCGCTAGCCAGCGGTGAATTTCGGTTCATCAGCTGAAAATGAAGATGCGGCTCGGACGAGTTGCCGGTATTGCCGACCAATCCAATCACCTGCCCCGCGGTGACTTTATCGCCGAGCTTCACCCGAATTGAGCCCGGCTGCAAATGGGCGTACATGACGTAGACTCCACCGCCAAGGTCGAGATTGACGTGATTGCCGGCGACGGTTTCCAGAGTGATCGGCACCGCACGGCTATTAGCGCCTGGCATGTTTTCCGGAATGCCGTCCTTCACTTCAACGACAACGCCGTCCGCGATGGCGTGCGCTTCGGCGCCGAAGCAGTGGTAGCTGTGATTGTCCTTAGGATCGCCGGTGTAGGTCCGGTTGTCGCTTCCCAGTTGCACCCAATCGATGGCGTAGCGCTGCGCAATGTGAGGCGTGCCGTCGATCACGATCATGGCGCGGCGGTGCGCTGAAGTATTCGACGGCCCGTTTCCTGCAAACCAGTCATCGCCGCGAAGCGGAGACTCGATCTGGGGTAACAGCGTAGCGACCGATGCGGAGGGCGCGTCCACGGTATAGAGCGCTGAGTCGTTCCCCTTTTTCACCGTGAATTGATGCTGCAGATGCGAAAGGATGGGAGCGTTCTGAGCAAGGTTAATCCACATATACGCCACGACCGCTTCGCCGGGAGCAATATCTGCAGCCGGCATCCCTTTTTGGCCGGGCTGGCGTCCCGGATGAAAAAGAGCCGCGTCCAGATCCTTCCCGGAAAGAGTTATAAGCGGCGCACCGTCGCCGCTCGTTGCCTCGATACTTTGCACACTCCAGGCATAGGGGCTCAGGTTGTTGACGTAAATCTCATAGCACAGATGCCACCGACCATCGGCGCGAAAGGCGGAAGGCGGGGTGAGAATGGAAACTTGTAATGGGGCGGGTTTGGCGTTGCTCGACTGGGCAAACAGCTGAAAGGAACTCAAGCTAATGCTTAAGCACAACCCGACGGTAACTGCGCAGAATCGTGAACGCATGATGTCCTTGGTAGTCTCCCGGCGTTAATGCTCCGCCGGAGACGGCGGTCAAGCATTCTAGCATTAACGACAATTCGATTCGGTTGAGCGTTCACAAAATAGGTAGTGCCCCAGAAGAGACCTTCCTTCGGGACACTACCTGTGCGAGTGAGGCGAGGCGAAAAGTCTGTTTAATAGTTAAATCGGTAGCGAAATTCTCCGTAGATTTGCCGCGGCTCATTCCAGTGGAAGCCGCCAAACGTCAAACTATTGTCCAATTGCACTCGTCGATTCGCCACATTCAAAGCCGTAACGGAAACGGAGTACTTGTTCTCCACAAAGCTCTTTCCCAGCGAAAGGTCTACAGTCGTGTGGCTGGGAAGATACGGCCCGGGATACTGCGAAAGCGGTGTACCGTACAACCCGTTCGTAAACCCCGAACCGTAGTACAGATTCCCCGACACAAAGCTCTGCCACGGGAGACTACTGTTTACGCCCCAGTTCAGCGTGTTGCGTTGATCGTGGTCGACCGGCGCCAATCCCGGAGGAATGTTGAGCGGGCAGTCGTCCGTCACCGGAACCGGGCAAACTAAGCCTCCGGTGATGGGCGAAGATGCCTGCGCGATCTGATTGGCGTAAACGAGGTGCGTTTGTAGACGATGCCACAGGATCGGCGAATGCAAAGTCAGGTCCCAACCCTGAATCACGGCTGCATACCAGGTGATCGGCCAAAAAATGTTCGATTCTCCGACATTGTTGTGGTCGAGCCAGTTGGTGGCGTCTGTTTGATAGTTGTCGATCTCGAAGTTCCAGCCGCGATAGGGAATGATGAGGCTCGCCTGGTACTGTTTATCCCGCTCGCCATAAAGTGGAGAGAACGTAAAGTCCTGGCTGTCAGCATATCCGAGAAGTGCGCCGGTTGCTGTGACCAGCGGCGGCGGCTGATAGTAGTGACCGTAAAAGGCGCGGATCACCCAATTCAACTTTGGAATTCTCAGGGCGGCTCCAACGCGTGGGTCGGCCTGGTTCTCCGCAATCGATGAACGGAACTCCGAACCGCGAAGGCCGGCAATAATGGTCAACCATTTGGTCACGTTGAAGCGGTCGCTGATGAATTCCTCGGCGATGCCGCCATTTACTCCGATGGACGAAGGCGGAAAGTTAGGCGAGCCGTCGGTAAAGGTATTGTCGAAATAGTTGTGTTGATGCTGATAGAAGCCATAAACGCCGGCTTCCAGACTATTTCGCCAAAAGGTTTTATTAACGATTCCCTGCATACCGACATAATTCGCAACCTGGTTTACGTTGGAGATGACAGGATAGTCGTCCGGACCGCCCTCGTAGTTTGCCGCGTTGTAGTGATAGAAGGGCGAGATCGTAAGTAGGGTCGTCGGATTGAAGGTGTGTATCCACGAAAAGATGCCATAGGCATCGGGTTCGCGTTCGGCATCATGAAGCCCGTAACTGGGAACTTCTCCCGAGGCGATCAAAATCTGGTTGCCCACCGAATTAGGGTCGGGATCGACCGGTATCTGGTAATAGTCCTGGCGCAACGAAGCAACTACCCGAAACTGGTTCTTGGGATCATGGTTGTAGATGAAGGAAGCGAACCCTCCATACCCATTCTCGGCATCGTTAACAGTTTGCGGGATGGGCGTCTGCAGTCCGTAATTACTGCGGTTTCCATTCAGGCTGGCGTAATAAGCGAAGCGTTCGGTATGACCGCCGCAGCCGATCTGATCGTCCGTTGAATAGAAATTCCCCGCGGTGATGGTCAGATCGCACTCCCGGTTGAACTCAAAGCCCGTACGCGGTGCGATATTAAACATGCCATAGGTACGATCGCCGTATGTCGAGTCGTAGCTGCCTTGCAAGACTTCGAGGTAGTCGATATCTTTCGGGTCGATCTGCGGACCCAGGTTGCTGGCGATATTGGTGTTGGGGATAGGAACGCCGTCAATCAGCCACTCAACCTGATGGCCGCCCATCATGTGCAGTTGATCGTGCGTTACGTACGTCGCCGGCACATAGTCGGTAATCATGGCCAGGCTGTTGGTCAGGCTAGCACCGGGAGTTTGCTGGATGTCTTCGCGGTTCAGCATCGTGGTCGGGGTGACTGTGTCCATCACCGCAGTGACCGGGTTCCCGGACACGACGACGCTCTCCTTCGCCCCGGCTACCGCCAGCTGGAAGTGCAGCACCGGACTGGTGTCGGACTGAACAATCACGTCCTGCTTGGTTTCTGTAAAGTCTTTCGCTGAAACCGTGACAGTGTAGGTTCCGATCGGGACGGATTGGAATTCGAACTCGCCCGACGTGTTGGAAGTCTGCGTCTGCGTCCAATCGGAGGTTTGCGCCTTCAGGGTAACCTGTGCCCCCTGAATCGGCCGGTGCTGCGGGTCGTGAACGATTCCGCGCACGGCACCGAAGATGGTGGCCCACAAATAAGGGCCTAAGAGCAGCATGGCCGCACTTGTCAAAGCTGCTGCCCAGTGGATTTTTGAACTCAACCGCCTCATCGAGCTTCCTCCTCAAACGCACTGCGGCACTGGAACGCCCCATCGATCGCACTACTGCCGGGGGACACAGGATCGGGTCGACGAATTTGCTTCTACGCTGACGGCATCGCCTTAGGAGCAATTTGATTGCGCCAGCAATGAAGTCAGCTTGCAAAAACGAATCCGCGGGAAAGCGGAAGGTCAGGCTTGAGGAGGTCCGCGCTTATAGGTGTTTCCTGCGACGCTTCGAGTGAGGTCAGGTGAACTGAAGAACGAAGATGCCTGCCAGTGGAAAGCAGGAACAACCCAGAAAGAAAGCGCCGGCGTCGCTACCGGGGATGATGTCAGCGCGTGGGAGTGTTGGAAGCAGCAGCAAGGCGAGTTCGCGTGAAATCCAGCCTGCTGCGACGACCGCATCGCGCAGTGGTGCTTCCCTGCACGACGACAACACACCGGCAGCGTAACCTGCGCCGGAAGCAGAGGCTGGCAAAACCCTGCCATCCACAACACAAGCAGCCAGCTTGCGAGTACCCGACGCATGGGGAGGAATTGTATCACGCTGCGCAAGAGCGAAATCGATGGTGGATCCATGCTCTCCTACGGACGCGCTAGTTGTCACCGGCGCAAGTACAATAGAAAATCATTAGGCAACAGCCTCGGCGCGGATCAGCGCCCAGTGGAGAAATTGTGCGTTTTGTAATCGTATTGCTTGCTCTTTGCGGCATGATAGTTTCCGGTCTCGCTCTCAAGGTCCATTACGACGACCCCGGCAAGGAGCCTTGCAGCATCAACGACAAGTGGGACTGCGGCGTCGTCAATCACAGCCCTTACGCCGTCGTGCACGGAGTGCCGGTTGCGGCAATCGGCATCGCGGGATATTTGCTGATTGCTGCGCTCGCTTTCACGCGCCGGCGCGGTCTGCTGTTGCTTTCGGTGTTGATCGCCCTCGCCTTTACGCTCTACCTCACCAACATCGAGGCGCACGTTTTGTACGTCTGGTGCCTGTATTGCGTCATCTCGCAGGGCATCATTGCGCTGATCGTGTTGCTATCGCTGGGCTGGGTTGTCTGGGGCCGAATGCGTCCGGCGATGGCATAGCGGCGGTTCGGTATCCCGCTGGCTATTCCCCGCTTCGCTTTTCACCGGCATACTCGTCTTGTGCAGAGTGCCGATCCCAATCTGCGGCTGCTGATTTCATTCCTCGATTATCTGAAGGTCGAAAAGGGGCTGGCGGCGCTCAGTGTCGGCGCCTACCGCACGGATCTCGAGCAATACTCCGATTTTCTGCTTAAGCGGAAGCGCGGTCTGCGCCAGGCGCGACGACAGGACGTCCGTGAGTTCCTTGATTCCCTGCTTTCGAATGGAATCGATGGCCGCAGCGTCGCGCGCAAGCTATCGGCATTGCGGCACTTCTACAAATACCTGCTGCTCGACCGCTACATCTCGGCCGATCCCACGCTGAACATCGACACGCCGCGGCAGTGGAAGGTGCTGCCAAAGTCTCTGGCTGCGGATGAAGTTGAAAGCGTGCTGCACGGACCGGCACGGGCAAGGGATGACCGGCTTTCGCGGGCGCTTGCTGTTCGCGACCGAGCCATGCTGGAGGTGTTCTACGCAGCAGCCCTGCGGGTCTCGGAGGCGGTGAGCTTGAAACTCGAGGATCTTAAACTCGAACTCGGATACGTGCTGGTGCACGGTAAAGGCGACAAGGAGCGCATCGTACCGCTCGGGCAGGCGGCCCAGCAGGTGGTGGAGCAGTATTTGCACGAGGCGCGTCCTGTACTGGCCGCGGGAAGGCAGTCGCCATTTTTATTCATCGCGCGCAATGCGAAAAGCATAACCCGGCAACGGGTCTGGCAGATGGTGCAGGGTGCCTCGGCGCAGTCGCGCCACGCCAGCCCGCACATGCTGCGGCATACCTGCGCCACCCACATGGTGGAGAACGGCGCCGACCTCCGCACCGTCCAGACAATCCTCGGACACGCCGATATCTCGACCACGCAGGTTTACACGCATCTTGCGCTCGACCGGCTCAACAAGGTGTACAAGCAGCATCATCCCCGCAGCAAGAAGCGCACGGGCAAAAACGCATGAGCAGGCGTGGCGCCACTCTCGTCGAGAAAGCTGTGGCTCGCTTCGTTCAGGCGCTACAGCAGCGAAACGCATCCGCACACACGATAAAGGCCTATCGAACCGACCTCGCGCAATTCAGCGAATATGTGGGCCCGCTGGGATGGGCTGACATCGATCACGTGCTGATTCGAAGTTATCTGGCAAACCTGTACGAGCGCGGACTCAGCAAGACTTCGGTCGCTCGGGCGCTGGCGGCGCTGCGCTCGCTCTACAAGTGGCTGGCGCAGGAGGGCGAGGTCGAGCAGAATCCCGCAGCGCTGGTCGCCACCCCAAAGCTGCCTAAGAAGCTGCCTCGTGTTCCCACGATCGAAGAAGTCAACGCTGTGCTCGACTCGGACATGTCCGAGTGCTCGGCGTTCGCCGAGCGCGATCAGGTGATTCTGGAACTGCTCTACGGCTGCGGCATTCGCAATTCCGAGCTGACCGGTATCAACCTCGACGACATCCGCTGGTCAAACGAGATGATTCTGGTGCGCGGCAAAGGCCGCAAAGAGCGCTATGTGCCGTTCGGTGAATCCGGGAAACTCGCATTACAAGCCTACCTGCCGCAGCGGCAGCGAGCGCTGGGCGAAGCTGGGCGCACGCATGAGAAGGCGCTGCTCATCAATTTACGTGGAACGCGGCTGACCACCAGAAGCGTCGGCCGCATCGTCAAGCGGATTGCCGTTGCGCGGGGACTTTCGCCCGACGTTCATCCTCACACCCTGCGCCATGCTTTTGGCACGCACATGCTGGAAGAAGGCGCGGACCTGCGCGCGATTCAGGAGATGCTCGGCCACGAGCGCCTATCGACCACGCAGCGCTATACCCAGCTCACCGTAAAGCATGTAATGGAGGTGTACGACAAAACTCATCCGCACGCGAGGAAAGCCGGCCCTTAACATTCGGAATTCAGCGGTTAGCCTCCAACCGTCTATTATCGAGCCGCATCCCATGGCGACAGGAGGAGAACGAAGCATGCAAACCGCTCACGAACTATTCATTCACGAACTACAGGACATGCTGGATGCTGAGCAACAGCTGGTCGAGGCGCTCGGGGAACAGGCTGATGAGAGCTCCCGGCCCGATCTACAGAAGGCTTTTGAGTCGCATCAGGCCCAGACCCAGAAGCAGGTGGAACGGCTGGAACAGGTCTTTGAATCGATTGGCGAGGAGCCCGACGAGGTCGAGTGCAAGGGTATTCGCGGCCTGATTGAAGAGCACAACCACTTCAAGGAGGAAGAGGATCCGGCCGAAGACATCATGGATATCTTCAACGTCGGTGCTGCCGAGAAGGTCGAAAGCTACGAGATCTGCGCCTATGAGTCGCTAATCCGACTGGCCCAGGAGATGGGTCACACCAAAGCCGAGAAGCTGCTGAACCAGAATCTGAAGGAAGAGCAGCAAACGCTGAAGAAGATGCAGGCGTTCTCCAAGAAGCTCAAGCCAGAAAACATGGGCATGGAAGAAGAGGGTGAGGAGATGGAACAGGAAGACACCGAGTCATCTTCATCGCGCAAGAAGCCTGCAGCGCGTCGCGGAGGCAATCGCCGTGTGGCCTGAGCTGCCGGCTGTCGATGTGCTGTTCTCGCGTGCCGAACACATCAGGTTTCGCAACCCGAGCCGGGCCTGATACACTTTCTCCCGCCGCATGAGCGAGACTGGTTCCGCAAAAAGTTCCCCAACAATCCGGCTGGTGCTGCTCTGGCACATGCACCAGCCTTTTTACAAAGACATGGTGACCGGCGAATATCGCCTCCCTTGGGTGCGGCTGCACGCGCTCAAGGACTATTACGGGATGGTGAAGCTGCTCGATGAGTTCCCCCAGGTGCACCAGAATTTCAATCTTGTTCCCTCACTGGTGGCCCAGATTCAGGACTACGTTTCCGGCCAGGCGCACGATCCCTTTTTCGACCTGGTCGCAAAAGCGCCGGACGCGCTGACGCCCCAGGATCGCCGCTTTGCTTTGAAGTACCTGTTTCAGGCTAATCCGGTCAACATGATCGGCCGGCATCCGCGATATCGCGAGCTGTGGGAGCGTTACCGCAGTACCTCCGATCGGCCGGAGGGTCCGGAGTCGTATTTCGTCGCCCGCGATTATGCCGACCTGCAGGTCCTTTCCCAGCTTGCCTGGTTCGACGAATTTTTTCTGGCGGATCCGGAAATCGCCTCTCTGGTCGAAAAGGGCGAGGATTTCAGCCGCGAGGATCAGCAGCTTGTGATGACAAGGGAGCGCGAGTTGATCGCCCAGGTCCTTCCGGCTTACGCCGCGGCCGCGCAGCGCGGCAGTATCGAGCTTTCGGCCACGCCGTACTATCACCCCATTCTGCCGCTGCTGTGCGATACGAACGTTGGCGCAGAATCTTCGCCCGGGCTGCCGCTGCCGACTCGACGCTTCCGTCATCCCGACGATGCCACCCTACAGATCCGTCGCGCGCTCGACTCGCATCAGGCTCTCTTTGGGGTTCGTCCTCAAGGAATGTGGCCATCCGAGGGCAGCGTTTCCGAAGAAGTGCTGAAGCTGGCTCACGGGGAGGGCATCGCGTGGGTGGCGACGGACGAAGGCGTGCTCGGCCGTTCGCTGGATTTCAATTTCGCCCGTTATGACAGCGATCATCTCCCGACGGATGCAGCGCAGCGCCTCTACAACATTTATCGTTACGAAAAAGACGACACCGAGATGCACATGGTCTTCCGCGACCATCGTCTGTCGGACCTGATCGGATTCGTTTACTCGGGAATGCCCGCCGCGGACGCGGCGCGACATCTGATCGAAAACATCAAGCGATCAGCCCAGCCGGTAATTGACGCGGGCCGCGATGCGGTCGTCTCAATTATTCTCGACGGCGAAAATGCCTGGGAATATTACCCGCAATCCGGACGCGAATTTCTCCGCCGATTCTACGATGCGCTGCAAGGCGATGAACGGATCGAGTCGGTCACCATCAGCCACGCCATTCAGCGTCACCGGGAGTCAGAGTTCGGCGCGCTCAAGCGCCTGGTACCGGGATCGTGGATCGACGCCAATTTCAATATCTGGATCGGCGCTCCCGAAGACAACCGCTCCTGGGACTTACTCTCGGAAGCACGCGCATATTACGACCGGCACGCAGTTCGCGTCTCCGAGACGCAGCGCCAGATCGCGTGGGAGGAGTTGCTGATTGCCGAAGGCAGCGACTGGAACTGGTGGTATGGCCCGGAACATCACTCGGCTAACGACCGCGATTTCGACGAGCTCTATCGCAAGCATCTCTCGAACGTGTATCACGCGCTGGAAGGAATTCCGCCCGAAGAATTAAGCACGCCCATTGCAAGCGGCATTGTTCGTCCCAGCTATATTCCGCAAACCGCCTACGTGCGCGCACGGGTGGACGGCGCAGTCAGCGGTTACTTCGAGTGGATGGGCGCCGCCAGCTACACCTCCGACCAACGCACCAGCGCGATGCATGGGAAACAGTTTCTGCTGGATGCCGTCTATGCCGGAGTCGATTCCGAGGCGGTGTCCGGACGGCTCGACTTTCATCACGCAATACCGGAAGGCGCCTATCGGGCGGTGGTAAATTTCGAGATCTGGCGCAGCACCAACAACCGCAAAGCTTCGCCCGAATCCTATCGCCTTACCGTGGATGCGATGGGGCGGGAGATTCAGCGCTGGACGCTGACCAACGGCAGAGAGGTATTCGTGCTGGCGAACTTCTCCATCGGAGATGGAAGCTCCAATCCGAACGGAGTCGAGGTGGCGCTCGAAGAGATTTTCGAAATGCGGGTGCCTTTCGCACTTTTTGGGGTGGAATCAGGGACCCGCATCCGCCTGCGCTTCTCTATCTGGCGTGAGCACCTGCCCGTGGATTCACTGCCGCTGGAGGGATGGATCGATCTCTACGCAGTAGCTGAAGATGCATTAGAGACGAACCTGTACAGTGTCTCGCCGACGGAATAGTACGAATGCTATTCAGTCCCCGGGCTCGAACCGGTAGCCCACCCACGGCTCTGTGAGTATGTATTTGGGCGATCCGGCGGAGGGTTCCAGTTTCTTGCGCAGCTGGCCGACGAAGACGCGCAGATATTCGTTCTGCTCCATGCTGTTCGCGCCCCAGACCGCATTGAGAATGGCGCGATGGGTCAGCACCTTGTGCGGACGCTGGGCCATATACAGCAAGACGTCGAATTCTTTCGGCGTCAGGCGGACCTCGCGATCGGCAACCCACACCGAATGCGCATCCACATCGATGCGGAAATCGCCGGTTTCGATCCTGGTTTTCGGCGCCACACCGCTGGGAGGCGCGGGCCGCAAGGCGGCGCGAACCCTGGCCAACAGCTCGCCCGTGCTGAAGGGCTTGGTAATATAATCGTCCGCTCCCGAATCCAGCGCCTGGATTTTGCTGCGCTCTTCGCCCCGAACCGAGAGCACGAGAATCGGCACTTGTGAGGTCTTGCGCAGGCGGCGGCACAGCTCGATGCCATTGATGTTCGGCATCATGAGATCGGTGATGACAAGGTCGGGTGTGAAATCCTTCACGATCTCCAACGCGGTCTCGCCGTCGTTCGCGACCCGAATCTCATAGCCCTGCGCGTTGAGTGTGGTTCGCAGCACGCGTGTAATCTGCGGCTCGTCGTCAACTACGAGAATGTGAGGGCGACTCGGCATAGAGTTCGAAATCGGAAAGTGGAAGCGGCTTTATTTCACCTGCTGCTTCACGATGTGCACATCCACCGCCGGAGCATCGCGCAAGAAACGATGCACCGCCGACAAGAATAAGTAGCGACGCAAGCCGCTGGTGGCCGAATGTCCGAAAATCACCTGCGTGATGTGTTTTTCGCGAACAAACTCTGCCATCGCCGCCGAAACTTTCTTCCCCTTGAGCCGGACGACGTGCGCTCCCAGATTCTCGGCAAACTGAAAGTTCGCCTGCAACGAGCGCTGGCGCTCCGGATCTTCATCCGCTCCGATATCGACGTAAACAACAAACAGCTCGCCGTTCGCCGCCTGCGCCATGCGCGAGGCGCGAGCGATCAAGTATTGCGCTGCCGGATTGGAGCTGATGCCGACCGCGATACGCTCGCGCACCTGCAGCTCGCGGTTGGGGTCGAGTTCGCTCTGGATATACGGCTCCAGACTCCGGTCAACCACCTGTGCCACATGCCGCAATGCGATCTCGCGCAACGCGATCAGGTTGCTGGGACGAAAGAAATTGCCCAGCGCGCGGTCAATGCGCTCCTTGGGATAAATATCTCCGCGGCGCATGCGGGTTTGTAGCGCTTCCGGCGTCAGGTCGGCCAGGACGATCTCGTCCACCCGCTGCAACACCCAATCGGGCACCGTTTCGCGAACCGCGATGCCGGTAATTTTGTGCACCAGTGGCGTCACGCTCTCGAGGTGCTGCACGTTCATCGTCGAGAGCACATCGATGTGGTTGTCGAGCAGCTCGAAGACGTCTTCGAAGCGCTTGCGGTGCTTGCTGCCATCGATGTTGGTGTGCGCCAGTTCGTCGATCAACACCACCTGCGGATGACGCGCCAGGATGGCGTCGACGTCCATTTCCTCGAAGATCGTACCCTTATAGTCGAGTTTCTTGCGGGGTACGGTTTCCAGGCGGCCGGCGAGCTCCCGGGTGGCCGCGCGGCCATGCGTTTCAATCACGCCGATGACGACATCTTCGCCGCGGCTCTGGCGGCGAATGGCCTCACTCAGCATGGAGTAGGTTTTGCCTACGCCGGGGGCGTACCCGAGAAACAGCTTGAAAACACCCTGCTTCTTCTCGGGGCCGGCTTCCTCCAGCCACTGTTCCGGGCTTTTGGTCATGCGACATCATTCTGCGGCACTGGCGGAAAAAAGTCGATTCTGTACAATCGAGCCGTGAAAGAGCGCGCTCGCCGGATCTCGACCCAGAACCTGTCCCGGTCAGTCCTGCACTATGCCGTGGCGATGGGCACGCTCGCCGTGGCCGTCGTCATTTATCGCCGGCTGCCGTTCAATCCCACCACTGTCGCGTTGACTTTTCTGCTCATCGTCCTGGCGGTCGCAAGCCGGTGGGGCCTAACCATTGCCATCACCACCTCCATCGCCGCGACTTTGGTATTCAACTACTACTTTCTGCCGCCGGTTCGGACGTTCACCATTGCCGATCCCCAGAACTGGATCGCGCTGCTGGCGTTTCTTCTAAGCGCTATCATTGCCAGCCGCCTTTCCGAGCGCGCACGCAGAGAGACGCTGAATGCCACGCGTCGTCGCAAAGAGGTCGAGCGACTTTACTTCCTGAGCCAGCGGCTGCTGGCCACCGACAATGTGATGGAGCTACTCAACTCCATCCCGCATTACGTTTGCGAGGCCTTTGATCTAACCGCCGCCGCGATGTATCTGCCAAGCCGCAAGGAGGTCTACCGTACGGGCATGCTGCATCCGGATCTGACCGCCGAGGAACTGGAAGCCGTAAGCGGCCGCGGCGAGCTCGTGGTGGATGAAGAGCACTTGCTCTGCTTTGTGCCGCTGCGCATCGGCGTCCGAGCGGTGGGCAGCCTGGGCCTGTCGGGCGCGGTGTTATCGCGCGAGACGCTGGAGGCGGTAGGAAGCCTGATCGCAATTTCGATCGAACGTGCGGGCGCCGTCGAGACCCTGACGCGTAATGAGGCTGCTCGGGAGGGCGAAAAACTCCGCTCCGCGCTGCTGGACAGCATAACCCACGAATTTCGCACGCCGCTGACTGCGATCAAGGTGTCGGTTACGACCTTGCTCTCTTCCGATCCGGTCACTCCGGAGGCGCGCCAGGAGTTGCTGACCGTCATTGACGAAGAAACCGACCGCCTCAATCGCTTAGTGGGCGAAGCCGCTGAGATGGCACAGCTCGATGCTCACCAGGTGGAGTTGCGGCGCGAGCCTCACCGGGTCCAGGAGGTCATTGCCGCTGCGGTCGAGGCATCGAAGCAAACCCTGGCCGCACGCGAGATCAAACTGCAAGTTCCCGACCAGCTTCCCGCGGTCCGGGTCGACAAGGAACGCATTGTCGAAGTGCTGGTGCAGTTGCTGGAGAATGCGGCGAAGTACACGCCTGCCGGTACTCCCATTACGATTTCAGCCGAGGCTATCGGCTCGGCAGTGCGCATTAGCGTAGCCGACCAGGGACCCGGAATCGACGACCTCGAACAGCATTTGATTTTCGAGAAGTTTTATCGCGGGCGCGATCAGCGTTATCGCGTTCAGGGCACCGGGATGGGGTTAGCCATCGCCAAGGCAATCGTTGAGGCCCATCACGGCACCATGGACGTGACCTCGCAGCTGGGCAGCGGATCGGTATTTCACTTCACCATCCCCGCTGAAGGAACGTCGGTCACGGCTTTCGGCTAGCGCTGATACGGCTGCATCCTGTCTGCGCCATAGGAACACGCTGTCCAGGCGATTCCGCTGGAACTCGCGCGTAAGATCGCGACAATTCGCTTGCCGTCGGAGTTCGGAAGCGGCAGCAGGTTGAAGGCAAACGCCACCACATTCACCAATGCAAATGTAGCCAGCACGTCGCGCAATGCAATCGCCAGCAGCAGATTCACGAGCGGTCCGGCGGCAGAGATGCAGAGGTTGGCCCAGTTTGGGCCGGCCTCGCGAATCGTGTACAGTCCGATTCGTGACAGCCCAACCTTCTTCACCTTCACCCCGCAGAGATGTGCCACCACGATGTGCCCGGATTCATGAAAAAGCATCGCCGGAATGCCCAACAACATTACGTAGCCGATATAGAGCAGACCCGTCATCGAAAGCCACCCTTTGCCGCGTCAAAGCGCGCGATTCCGCACACCTGAAATACCTCGGCCCAGTTTGCCGAAACTTTAGCCGCCGTGCGGTGTGCCTGCGTGATCGGACGTCAACTCGGAATGACGGGTTGGCCGCTGGATTTTTGATTGTTGTTGCGAAGGTGAGCTGCTGGATCGGTTCACTGCGGATTCAGCGACTTACGCGACAGTTGCGGCTGGCATATATCGCTGGGGTTTAAGCTGTAGCTCACGTCATCGGTAGTCAGGCTCCAGAAAGTTCGACCGGAGTAATCGCGACATAGATCGGAATCATGTCCAGCGCCTTTCGATCGCGCCCACAAGATCTTTTCAGCAGCAAAATCGGCTCCGTTGTGGACCACCTCGTCGCCGGGATAGTGCCTGTCCATGTCGTAACTCACAATAACCAGTTGTTTTCCCGGCTGTTGCTTGAGCTGTTCTGCCACCATCTGCCTGACGTTCGGGAAGGCATAGGTCGCATTGATGGCGGCGCTGGCGGTGTTGCGGGTTAATGATGCAACCATGACCGTAAGACATACAGCTACAGCAAACGCGCGTTCGCCGGTGCTTTGCTGTCGCCACAGGTAATCCAGCCCGGCGACGGCAAAGATATAGATGGCGATCGTCGCGGGAGCAAAGTAATGCGCCTGGGAAAAGGTGCAGGACGCCACGGCGGCTGCCGTGGTCAGAGCAGCGGCAAGCACCAGCCAGAGGTCGCGCCGCTTGACGCACAGCAAGAGTCCGACAAATACGGGGAACGAGAGGGCCGGCCCGATGTAGAAGAACCAGTTATTCCCCGCGCGCAAAACCTCCAGCCCAATCAGCCCCGAAAGCGAGTTGTCTGGTTTGTATTGATGCTCCTGCGCTTCGACGACGTAGTATTTCGTGAAAACCGGATCGCGAGATGTCGCGGGCGGCGTAAAGTGCTGCCCGAAGAATAACGGCAGCTCGGCATATGTGCGTTCGTTCAGCGCGTAGGGCATCAGCAGGGGACTGCCGGTGGTGCGCCGGTTGTAATAGCCCATCATGAGCAACCCGGCGATTCCGATCACCAGTGCGGGCGCTAACACCTGATACAGAACGCGTTCTCTTCGCGGCAAAGCCGCTATCAGCTTGTACGCGAAGTACACTAGCAAGGGCAGCGAGAACGCAAAGCCCTCATACGGGCGCGACGTAGCCAGCAGCAATAACGAAATACCGAAGATCGACGCCTGCAGCACGCGGTTAGTGGAAGGCGATGGCTCGTGGAACAGCCGCACGACCGATCCCAGCGCCAGTGCACCGCCGAGCGCGGCCAACGACCCCCCCCAATAAGAATTCATCCAGTACGAGAACAAAGCGAACTTAAGGACGGCGAGCAATCCTCCCACCAGCGCCCATACGGGTGGCACGAACGCTTGTAACGTCCAGCAGATCGCACCGCACAGAATCGCAGTGCTGAGATAAATGCCGATCCACGGCTGATGAAATACAACCTCACCCACCGCCAGAGCCACGCCCTGGGCGACGGGATATTTGGAATGGTAGGTAGGCGTCAGGTTCACGTGAAACGTTTCGAAGTGGCGCCAAGCGGCCGGCGTGGGATTGGTCAACCTGAAATGTGCGAAGGTGTCGCCCATCAGCAGATAGCTGAATTCGTCGTTGATGCGCGGTTGAGGAACGCCCCACCACGGCATCAATAGTGCTCTTCCCGCAAGGGCGGCAACGATCACCAGCAACACCGATCGTGACGGCTTTGCCAGGATAGCGTCGAGCCAGCCAGGCGGTGCGATAGAGTGTCGCGCGAATCGAAAAACAAGGAATACAAGGACCGTGAATGCGAACAACAGGCCGAGTTCGACCGCGAGAATGTGAAAACCGAAGATAGGCGCAAAACTCATGAGGCCGAAGAGGGCGGTCCGATGGGAACGGATTGAGCATAGCAGACGGGGCAGCGCGGGTGGCCGGGATTTCGCGACCGGCAATCGCTGCGGTTTAGGCTCTTCTATCCCGCAGCCAGTAAACCCGGGGAGGGACGCGCCGGCAGCAAGTCAGGGAGAAGCAGTGGTTGCGAAGTACTGGAGCCGATCACTCTTTCACAGGGATATCGCGGAAGGTGTACTCCAAATTGCGCGGAGAATTCAGGTCCACATACAGGGTCACCGAACGCGCCTGCTTGTCTTTGTCCGGCAGCTTGAGAGCAAATTTGGCGTGGGCGCCGTTGGGAACGTTAAAGCGGTGACCCGACGGGAAGCTTGTCTGGCTGGTGCCGTACAGGCTGTAGCTGTTTCCTTTTCCGTCGACGACATCAACTCGGTCCACCACGATATTAGTTACCAGATTTCCAAGATTGGAGACGTAGCCCCAGCAATCGATGCTTCCCAGTTTGCTGCGTTCGCATTGTTCCAGGCTCAGCTGGATGTTGTCCTGCGGGCCTTCGACTGGCGCTTTGCTCACCACGCTATTTGGATTCCCCGTGGTTGTGTCCGGGGGGGTAGGCGCGGCGACGGCAGCGACGGAGTTGGCCGCCGCCACCGTACGGCTTGGCTCGGCGCGACTGGTACCATAGAAGTAGTAGATGAGAACGACGATGACCAGCAGCACCAGACTGCCCGCCCCCACCCACTCGTAAATTTTCTGTCGTGGTATCGGAATCTTCTGTTCTTCGATCTCGGCTGCCTCAATCTCTTCCGGAGCCGGAGGGGGGAGCTGTTCGATCAGGTTCTTGAGTCGCTCAAACTCCACCTCAGCGGGATCCTTTGAGGTATCCCCACTCTGAGGCAATTCCGCGACGGCTCCGCCATTGCCGCTTGCCGTCGTCGCACCTATTCCCGAGAGGAAGTTTGCCTTCTTCCCTGACCCGTTCCCATCGCTCTTCGTGGGATGAACCGCGACGACGTCGCCGTCGGCGATGGTCCGAAGGAAGGCATTGTCGAACGGACAGAGGTAAAGTTCGCCGGGGAAAAACTTTCCGCACTGGTCGCAACGCTTCAGCGTCTCTGTCTCGGTTTTGCCCTCGCCGAAGGGTCTCTCCGAATCGAGCGCTGCGCCGTGTCTCGCAGGCTCCGGTTGCGCGCCCCAGGCAGGTTGCGGTTCTGCTTTCGCCTCCTCCGGAAGCTCATAGCAAAGGGCGAGCGCATCTTCATAGCTCTCGCTCTCGCGGGCCTTTTCGAACTTTGCCTTGATCGCCTCCGGCAGCTTCTCCACTCCATTTGAAGGCGAGGCTACGACTGCTGGCGCAGCTATCGAGCTGGCGCTCTCGGCCGGCGCCGTGGCAGGAATCTGGGAAGGAACCGTGGAATCCTGTTGGCCGCGGCCCGGAACCCAATAGCTAGGGTCCATCTCACTGGTGAAGCGTTCGAGGGCAGCAAAGTCGCGGCGCAGCAACTCCAGGATCTCTGCGTCCTTATCGTCGTGTAAGCTGCACGCCCAATCGATCCATTCGCCGGCCCTCGGGCCGGGAAGCTCTTTGGCCGGTTCAACCGTGGCCTCATGGCGCAGTTCATTTACCGCGTCCAGGCGCAACTTGTTCAGCGATGCGCTTCGCGCTTCCACGCGATGCTTAGCCCTGCCGGCATCCAGTTCCTCAGCCAAGGCCAAAATCCGGGCGCGCCGCTGCTCAATGCGCCGCTCGGTCGCCGCCATCTCGAGCTGTTCGATGAGTTGGTCAAGAGCCGCACGATCGGCCCAGGTTTCATCCGGGCGCCCGGCTTGCAATAAATCCGAGAGGGCAGCGGAATTCTGGCAGGCATCGCTCAGGCAGCGAGCCAGTTGCTCCTCATCGAACTCCATCGCGGCCGCCAATCGATCAAGTTGCGATTGGACTGCCTGCAGGCTCCCGTCGAGCCGTCCCAGCGCGAAAGAGAAGGGAGAAGACGCGTAAACATCGCTCGCATTTTGATCGACGTTCACTAGCTTTCAACAGGGTTCGGGGCTTCGATCTCCTCAGCACGACGCCGACGATCGTCTCATCCCGACAGAATAACGATTTTAGCAACAACTCCACTATCATTATGCGCCATCACGGCGTGAACTTCACGTTGATCTGAATTTCGGCTTCGGCCGGCTCTCCGTTGAGAGAAAAAGGCTTGTATCGCCACTGCTTTACCGCATCCACCGCCGGCTGCACCAGCATAGGGGGACCGCCCATTGCGTGCACGCTCCGCACTCTTCCGTCCTTGCCGACCGTCGCCTGAAGAACTACCGTCCCCTGAATTCCGTCCAGGCGCGCCTGCCGGGGATAAACCGGCGCTACTTGATGGACGAGGGAGCCCTGCGCAACGCCGGAAGAAACCTTGAGCTTCTGCTGGGAAGCCTGCGGCTGCGATACCGGAATATCGACAACATTGCTGATTGCATTTCCTGACGCCAGATTCACCGAAGGCGGTGCGACGGCGGAGGTGTCATCTGGTTTAGGGGCGGGCGCCTTTGGCATCGCGCTCGGAGCCCTCAGAGCAGCGTCGAGCACATTGCTCGGCTGCGGTTGCTGCTGCTGCCGGTCCGGCTGAGGCGCAGCCGTTGCTTTGTTCGTGGCCTGCTCCCTGCTCTTTGTTTTTTCGGTTGACGGAGCCGGGGCCGGAGCTGCGGCGGCGGGTGCTGTCAACGCCGCAGTGTTTGCCGTGTTGTCGGGTACTTTCGCTTCGACCGAGCTTACCGGACTGCTCCCGGTATGTTTCCGGTGCGAACTCCATTCCAAAGCTCCCACGAGTAACAGCACCGCAAACACCCCGGCGACGATCATGAAGATGCGCAGGTTCCCGGCAACCAGTTCACGCAGCCGCCGCGTCAGATCGGAAGCTGTCTCTGAAACACTCTTTGAAGCTGCGGCCGTCGCCGTCTTCGCGGTTGTGGTGTGCTCCACCGGCAGCGACACGACCACCGGAACTTCCTCCGCTGGCTTTTGCGGCCGCGGCTGTTCTGGAGCGGGCGCAACCGCCACGGCGGCAGTCGTAGCAACCGCAGTCGCAGCTTTCCCAGAGGCCGGCGCGGGAGCAGCCGCCGAAGCAGCAGCTGCCTTAACCGCGGGAATTTTCGCGGCGACAGGGCTGGCCGGCGTAGTCGCTACCACTACCGGCTTGGGCGGCTCCGGAATCGCCGACCCTCCGGCATTCCACATGTCGGCTTCCAGGTTGACCACAAATTCGTCGAGATGAGGAAAGCGAGTGCGAAGAATCTGCAGCGCTTCGGAATCTTCGGGTTCTTTCAGGCTGCACGCCCATTTGATCCACTCCGCCGCATCGGGACCAGGAAGGGATCGCGGGGCTCGATCGCCACCGGACTGCGAACGCAGTTCCTTTACCGCTTCATCGCGCAGCTGATTCAATTGCTGAACGCGCGCCGCGCGATTGTGGGTGATCGTGCCGCGCTCCAGCTCGGCGGCCAGGGCAACCACTCGCGCTCGACGCTGCTCGATCTCGCGGAGCTTGGCCAGCGGATCGACTTGCTCCTTGCCCTGCGGTGCGGGCCTGGGCAAGGCGTCTGCGTTCCACATGCCCGGCTCGAGGTTTGCCACGAACTCATCCAGAATCGAAAATCCCTTCCGGATAGCCTGCAGCGATTCCGAATCGTCCGGCTCCTCCAGTGAGCACGCCCACTCCACCCATTCATAAGCCTCTGGGCCAGGAAGCGACGGAGGCGGGGCGCTGTCGTCCGCCTGCGATCGCAGCTCGGCAACCGCCAGATCGCGAAGCTCCTTCAACTGCGTAACTCGCGCGGCGCGGCGATGGGTGATGGTTCCACCTTCCAGTTCCTCGGCCAGCGCCCTGAGTCGCGCCCGGCGTTGCTCAATATTTCTTGCTTCGACTCTCTTCGCAATCTCTTCCAGCACCGCCTCAAGCTCGTTCCGGTTTTGCCAGGTGGCGTCTGGCAACTCCGAAAAAATCAGGCCCCGGAGAGTTTGCGAGGAATCCGCTACCGCCTTCAGCTGCTCGATCACTTCCGACAGTTCGACTAATCGGGCGGCGTCAATCCTTCCCAGGCTGTCGCTCAACAGCGCTAAATGATCGTCTAACGACGTAACCGCGGATGGCCAGATAGAACTCATAGCAAGCTCCTAAACCGCTGTTTCTTTTTTCAGCGTCCACATCTGAGGTTCCAGGTTGGCAACAAACTCGTCGACATGCGGGAAACCATCCCGCAAGGCCTTGAGGAACTCTGTGTCCTGCGGCTCGTTCAGACCACAGGCCCATTCCAACCATTCGTCGGCTTCTGGACCCGGCAATACAGGTGGCGACTGTAACCGGGCATGGGACCGCAGCTCTTTGACCGCGTCGTCACGTAACTGATTCAGCTGCGTGACGCGCACCGCACGCCGGTGGACAATATTGCCTCGCTCCAGCTCTGCGGCCAAGGTATTTAAACGCGCGCGCCGCTGCTCAATGGCCCTGGCCTCGACCCGCTTTGCGATCTCTTCCAGAAGCGCGTCCAGTTCGTCGCGGCTCTGCCATGACGCTTCCGGCATCTCCGACAAAACCAGGGCACGCAGGTTACGGGAAGATTCCGCCGCCATCTTGAGTTGCTCGATGACTTCGTTGATATCGACGGATTTTGCTGCCTTGAGCTTCCCTACGCTGCCGTAAAGTGCAGCCATAGAGTCGTTCAACGATGAAATAGTGGAAGGCCAGAGTGAAATCATTTCAAGCTCCTGAACTGGGTAACCCTCGCGTCAAGGGGTGGGGTCGGGCCCGTTTGATTCGGAACAACTGACTTCAAACTGCTTGATTTTGGACGGCATCGAATTATATCTCTATCCGGCGAAAGCTATTAGCTAAATTTGCACCTAAATAGGGCAAAATCTGCACTATCAACCCACTGAAATGGCCTAGAAGTGCTATATAACGGCTTACCTGTTTAGCTTACGACGAATGGGTTCGCGGCGGTAGAGAAAACTCATATCCACCTTCGGCTGGCAAACTTCAAAAGTGACCTTCGGGTCACCCGTATAGTTACCGAAGCCCAAGCAGATCGCACTCGGCTACTATCTCGACTTTTTGCGATGGATCGCTTACTTTGAACCAGTCTTGAGGTTCGGTCGGGCCGTTGTAAGAAGCGTTTTCTGGAGGGTTTTCTATGTTTAAAGGCTTTCGTGATTTTGTCTTACGCGGCAACGTGGTTGATTTAGCGGTGGGGGTCGTAATCGGTGCGGCTTTCGGCACCGTAGTAACCGCCTTCGTCAAAGACTTGCTGACACCGGTCATTGCCGCCCTGGTGAAGAAGCCAGACTTCTCGGGATTCTCGGTTGAGGTAAACGGGGCCAAGTTCCTTTATGGCGATTTCATCAATGCACTGATCTCATTTCTGCTGATCGCCGCCGCGGTCTACTACTTCGTGGTACTGCCGGTGAATACAATGATGAAGCGTTTCGAGAAGCAGGCACTGCCCGACAAGCGAAAGTGTCCCGAGTGCCAGAGCGACATCCCGCTAAACGCAAAGCGCTGCGCATTTTGTACTCAGCCTATCGCCGTCGGGGCCGCTTCTTCGGTGTGATCGGCGTTCTGTTTGCTGGCCGGAACGGTTACGCGACCTTGTGCTGTTCAAGATGCGATTCGGTCAGAGCGGTCTGCGGGATTCGGTGCTTCTTCCACAAGGTGTAGCCGAACCAGGTGCCATAGAAGAATCCGAGCAGGGTCGCGGAAATGGCGGTACTCAAGGCATTGCTCAAGCCCGTCAGGCGGCAGGCGAGATAGAAGTCGCCACTGATTCCTAAGCCTAGAAACACCATCGCCGACAACAGCAACTGTGCGGTGATGTGATGGAGCAGCTCGCTGTTCTCGCCTTGTTCCACGATGCGGTGATACGCCGCCGGGGTCATCAGCAATACCGTACAGATACCGATCGCGGTGAGACTGGCGAGATGCAGTACCTTCCACCACTGCGGAATCTTGTAGAATGCCGTCATCCACATGATGATTAACTGAAAGCCGAGTAAGGCCTGGGCGCCGGGAAGCACCACGCGGCATTCAATGAACACCTGTTTTACGCGGGTAGTGAGGTCGGTTTCCTGCTCCTGTTTCATATCTACTTCTCGCAAAGGATCGAAAAGAGCGTAGTACTGGGGGCTGCCGAGCTTTCGAGTTCGCGCCAGGAATTCAAATCCGTACCAGGCGAATATGGTCAGCAGCAGCGCAATCGCACTCATCGCCGCGGCGATTGCTGGGCTCACGACCCAATGCGCCCCGAGAAAGAAAGACAGGGCCATCGCTACGGCAAAGGGCAGCAGCCCGCAGGTTATGGTCGCTGTCCCCAGCCGGTGCAACTCTGCCGTGTCACGGCCGTGCAGCACGATCCGGTGATAGGAGGCCGGCATCAACAGCACACCCAAGCCGAGCAGCATCAATGCCAGGGACGCTAGCTGAACCTGCCGCGCGTACGGCGCCATCCGGCTGAACCCCGGCTCGAAGAACCCTCTGAATGCGAATCCGATAAGGATTTGTATGCCCAGCACCAGAATTCTGGTCTCATTCAGAACGTTTTCGACTTTGTCTTTGAGTTGCGCCACGCCAGCAATGTTAAAAACATATTACTGAGAGGATAGATTCCTGTTCGGCTCGCTTGAGTTGCGCGGCAGTTGTTAAGATCACCCGAAGGATGCCGGAAATGCAATTCGCGGCCCAAGCAGATCGCTGCCCGATGTTGCAGAGTCTAAACAGAACCGGCCAGGAGGATGGTTTCAGGATGAGGGTTCATGAACAAAATGAATTGAGGTCCCACGTAGCGTTGGCGGTGCGCGCCTGCCTCGACAAAAAAGCCGAGAACATTATCGTCCTGCAGCTGGATGAACAGGCCAGTGGCTTTACCGACTATTTCGTCGTTGCCTCGGGCAGCAATCCGCGCCAGGTCCAGGCGATCGCCGATGACGTCGATCAGAAGTTGAGCGCCGCCGGCGTTCAACCCAAGCACCGGGAAGGCCACGATCAGGCTGATTGGATCCTGATGGACTATGTCGATTTTGTCGTGCACATCTTTTCCGAGAGCGCGCGCAAGTTCTATGACCTGGAGAGATTGTGGAAGTCGGCCAGGCGTCTTGAATTGACGGACCTCGAAAAGCCGACGCGCCGCCCGGCTGCGGCCAAAGGCATAAAACGAGCCACTGCGGCAAGAAAGAAGACCGCGGTGAAAAGCGCTGCTCGTAAGCGCGTCCCATCCAAGCGGAAGAGTTCCTGACCCGTGAGACTGCACATTGTTTGGATCGGCCGAACAAAAAGCCCGCCCATCCAATCCTTGACCGCTGAATACTTAAGGCGGCTGGCACGCTTTGCGCCGTGTGAAGCGCAGGAATTGCCGACAGAAGCCGCGCTGTTGAAGCTGCTGGAGAAAAATAGCGGCCGCATGCCGCCGCTCCTGGTGCTGCTTGACTCGCGCGGCCGGCAGCTTACTTCCGAAGAAATCGCTAACTTCCTCGAGTACCACCAGTCTCATGCAACACAGGAGTTGATGTTCGCCATAGGCCCCGCTGACGGCTGGAGCGATTCGACTCGGGCCATCGCGAAAACCCTGTTGTCGTTTGGCAAAATCACGTTGCCGCACGAGCTGGCTCGCGTCCTGTTACTTGAACAGCTCTACCGGGGATTCACCATTCTCCAGGGACATCCCTATCACAGCGGACATTAAAAACGATCAGCAATGGGAGTTGATGTGGGCAAGTATCGCGTAATTTTCGCCGTGTTGGCGTTAGCTATTTCATCCTACTCCGTAGGACAGACCTCGCAGTCCGCAAAGCCGACCGAAAGCTTCGCGCCGCTGGAGCAGTGGAAGAGCGCTGTCGAAAGCGGCAACGCTTCCCTGCTGAAGTCGATGTACAGCAGCAATCCGCCGGCCCGCGTCATGACCATCTCGGGCGATAGCACGCCGGACGCCGATATTGCGTTCTGGACCGGACTCAAGCCCCGCCACATCAAGCTGAATGTCGTGCAGTCCTACTCACCGCAGGGTGGTTTCCAGCAGCTGGTATTCGAGGCCGAGGTTCGCTCCGGCGCAGCTTCTGCCGGGCACATCGTCTACGTCACCGAAGGACAGTTGTGGCAGGACCAGGGCGGCACCTGGAAGCTCGTGGCCAGCAAGCGCAGCGATGCGACCAAGCTCGAACAGCCGACTTCAACCAGTAAGGTGATTTACGCTCCCGGGCTTGATGCCCACGAGGAGATCAAGCAGGCGCTGGCACTCGCGGCGAAAGAGCACAAGAACGTGCTGATCGTCTTTGGCGCCAACTGGTGCTACGACTGCCACGTCCTCGATCTCGCCTTTCAGCGGCCCGATCTGGCCCCCGTACTTAAGAAAAATTACGTTGTAGTGCACGTCGATGTAGGCGAGTTCAACAGGAACATCGACTTGATGAAGCAGTATGAAGTTCCTTTGCAGAAGGTTCCGTCGCTGGCGGTGCTGGATAGCAAAGGCAAGCTGCTCTACAGCCAGCAGGGAGGCGAGTTCTCCAAGGCCCGCGCGCTCGCGCCCGAAGATATCCTGGCATTCCTGAATAAGTGGAAGCCGCGGGCGTAATTTACCCCGTCGCAGCCTGCGCCGGTTTGGTCATGGGCAGTGGTTGAAGCCCTTGCGCCGTTGCTCGCTGTAGCGCGCGAGCGCGTCGTTGATGACGGGAAGAGCATGCTTGGCGGGCAGGATTTCGTCGACTTCCACACTCTTCTTCTCGAGTTGCTTGTAATCGAGGAAGAAGCGCCGCAGCATGGACAGACGATGCTCGGGCATCTCCGCAGCCTCGTGGTACGAGTTGAACTCCGGGTCCCGGGTAGCCACTACGATGATCTTGTGATCGCGCTTGCCGGAGTCCATCATGGTCATGAGCCCGATAGCGCGAGCGTTGATCAACGTCAGCGGCACCACCCCTTCCTGGCAGAAGACCAGCACGTCCAGCGGATCGCCGTCCTCCGCCAGCGTCTGTGGAATAAAGCCGTAATTCGCCGGATAGTAGACCGCCGAATACAGGATACGGTCCAGCTTGATCATGCCGCTGTGTTTGTCGAGTTCGTATTTCACGCTGGAGCCGTAAGGAATCTCGATTACCGAGTAAAACTCCAGCGGCACCTTGTCACCAGGAGCAATGTCGTGCCAGGCATGAGTCATGGCGAAGCTTCCCCACCGCGCAGGGATTGCCTCAATTGTAGCTGAATAAAAGAGTTGACCGAGTCGTTGACGCTTGCGTAGTGCGTGATCCTCACAAGTAAGAAAAGCGCGGAGGAGCTCTCTCTGCGCCTTTGCCAACTCTTTTTCGCTAATAGCGGTGCGGCAGCGCCTGCTCGCTTTCGACGGAACTGGTCAGCGATCCTACGATGTAACTGGCGACGATAACCCCCACTACTACAATTGTTACCACCATGTGGCGCCTCCCCCATCCAGCGGCTGGCGCTGGAGCCATACTCGGCCGCATCCTCGGCTACTTGTACAAACGCTTCACGTAGCTGAGAGTTGTGTCCTCTTTGTAGCACGATTTCTGCCACAGCGTGGCAGAAATTTAACCGTGAAGATTCCACCTTGTAACCTGCGGGATGACCCGCATGAGTCCACTGGCGTGTATTGGCGCAAAGCCGGCAATTCGTTATGCTAGACATGCGTTCGTCCCCGCGGGAGCTGACAAGATCCATGCGACTGCTGCTCAACTGGCTGCTGAGCGCGATCAGCCTGCTCATCGTGTCGCGCATTATGCCGGGCTTTCACGTGCGCGGCTTCACCGCTGCCTTGATTGCCGCGCTGGTCATCGGCCTGGTAAACGCCACCCTCGGCCTGTTCTTGAAAATTATTACCCTGCCGCTCACGTTGCTCACCCTCGGCGTGTTCTGGTGGGTCATCAACGCCGTGATGCTGCTGTTCGCCTCCGCTCTACTGGCCCCCAACTTCGTCGTCACCGGCTTCTGGCCGGCTTTCTGGGGAGCGATCGTGCTCTCGCTCATCAATATGGTCCTAAAGGCACTGGCCCGAGACATGGAGCGGCAATCATAGGAATGGGCAGTCAGTCTGCGCAGCTGGCTGATCTTGAAGGGGACGTCCTTCAGGCCGTCCGCAAGACCCCGAAATCAGTGCGGCTTCAGCCGCTGAGGAGTCTCTGGCATCAGGAGAGTGATTGTACCCGTTCTATCGGAAGTCGCGCCGCCAACTCGCGCAGCCGCCGCACCGTCTCTTTCACATCGCCAGTCTGAAACAGCCTGATACCCGCAACGCCGCTGGCGCCCGCCTCCAGACACGCTCGCGCGTTCGACGGCGTGACGGCTCCCAGAGCCAGCACCGCGAATCTCTCCAAGATCGGCTGCTCTGTATTGGCCGGAGCGACGGGATGAGCGCAGCATTCGCGCAGCGCCGCTAAGCCAATTCCCTTCTGCCCGGTCTGGACTTTCCCGAAGATCGGCGCGAGCACAGCAAAGTCCGCGCCATGCGCGTGCGCGTGACGCACCTCCTCCGCCGAATGTGCCGACACCCCGATCAGCGGCTGGCGCACGCTGCACTTCATCCACAAAGTTCGAACTTCGGAAGCGGTAATCTCGCCGCCGGGCAGGTGGACGCCGTCAGCGCTGCAAGCCAAGGCGATGTCGGTGCGGCCATTGATCAGCAGCCTTGCGCGGTTCGAGTTCTCGCGCACCGCCGACAAGGCCTCGCGCGCCAGTCGCTCCAGCTCGCGCGGCGAGAGGTCCTTCTCGCGCAACTGGATATAGTCCACGCCGGCACGGGCGGCATCGCCAATCCGGCGCAGCACGGCCCTTCGCTGCTCAGCCTCAGTTCCGGCGAAGCTCTTGCGATCGGTGATGTAGTAGAGCAGCACTCGAATGCGATTGTATTCGCGGGAGCGGCAGCGGATAGCAGCAATTAGAATTGGAGTGTGCCCGCATCCTCACGCACAAATCCGCAGCGTTCGCGCACCCGCCGCACTTCAGCAAAGCCGCAGCTGGACATTCTTCGTGCGCCCGGGCTTTCTGCGTTCCCGTGGCTGATCCACGGATTCAGCACGCGACAAGGCGGCATCTCGACCTGCTATGGCGGCCGGACGCTCAATCTAGGGCTCACGCCGCACGACACGAAGGAAAATGTCGAGCGCAATCGCGAACTCTTCCTCGACGCTCTGAACGCGCAAGATGCCGAAGGCAATGCACTGCCGCTAATTCAGGTGAAGCAGATCCATTCCGCCGTAGTGCTCCGGGCGGATGCGCTCGTGCGTGAGCGGCTGGCGGGCGACGGCCTGATCACCAGCCGGCCCGGGCTGCTGCTGGCGATCAAGACCGCCGACTGTGTTCCGGTGCTGGTCGTCGATACAAAACGGCGTGCAGTTGGCGCGTTCCATGCCGGCTGGCGCGGAACAGTTGCACGAATCGTCGAGAAAGGCGTGGGCGAGATGCGGCGACAGTTCGGCAGCTTGCCGCGCGATCTGCGCGCGGCCATCGGCCCGTGCGTTCGGCGCTGCTGCTACTCCGTCGGCTCCGAAGTCCGCAACGAGTTCAACTCGCAATTCACCTATGCCGATGATCTCTTCGAGGAGGTTTTCGATTCGAACGCCATCCACGTGCGCTATCCACTGCTCTTCCTAAACCAGCGCGCCCCCGGGCATGGCGACCTCGTGCCAGAGATCCGCCTCGATCTGGTTGAGGCGAATCGGCGTCAGCTCCTGGACGGCGGCCTGCGGGACGACAGCATCGAAGTGATCGACGACTGCACGGCCTGCGATCTGACCCGCTTCTTCTCGCACCGGACAGAATTAGGCAAGACGGGAAGAATGATTGCGGTCGTTGGCATCCGCCCGGAGTAGTTATGGCTGCGCTCGAAATCGCGATTCTGGCGTTGCTGGTATTCGTCGTGCTGTACGTGATCAGCCGGGCTTCGGGATACTTCTCTGATCTGCTCGCGCGGACGCGCTCAGCGCAAAATGCCGAGTTGCTTGATCCCTTTCGGAGCTGCGTGAAAACAGCAAAGTTCGGCGCGCGATTCCACCGTTGAGCGAAAACGGGCGCAGCGATCAATCAAAACAGATTTTTGTGAGATTCCACCGCACTCAGATACATATTGAGCACTTCGATTGCTTTGTCCGTTCCCATCTGCTGCTGGATGTCATGCAGCGACCGACCGTAAGGATTCGCCTGGATCGAAGCTTGTTGCAGTTGCCGGACAAATGCCTCCGCCCCGCCGTTCAGGTAGCTCTGGTTTAGCTGGTTAAATACCTGGAGGGCAGCTCGCCGCGCGTCCAAAAGCTGTTTGCCGTAATCAGCGTCGCCAAACGTCGTTCCATCATCGAACTGCACCCAGCGATTGGTTACTTCAGCAGTTGGAGTCGGGAATTGTGCACCGGGCGGACTAGTCTGATGTGAGACCGAGTTAGGCTGCGTTGAGTAGTCCAACTTGGCGCCCGGTTCAAGCAACTTGGGTCCAAATAACATGTCGCTGTTGATTTCGTAAGTTGTGTATCCGCCGCGTACGTCCAGCTTCTCGCGAAACGCAACAATGGCCTTCGACGAAGCATTCCTCACCGTCAAGTTGTACCATTCAGAAGTTGTCAGGATTGTTCCGTCGACCTTCCGGTAGATGCTGTAGCTTCCCTTGTTATTGAGTGGATTCCCTGGATCAGACCCGTCGTCAATCGAAACAGTTACGACTTGCGCGATAGAACAGGTGGTAACCGCCAGCAGAAACAGAATCAGCGCTTTCATAGATTCCTCGCACAGGTCGGGCCCAAGGATCCAATGAAGCGAAAATTGTGTCCTGGCGCAAGCATTGTCAATATCGCGCTTAGATCCTTACCCTGCTGCTTCGCTAGAATTGCGGATGCATAGAATTCTCGCGCTGCTGGCACGGCCATCCGTGCGGCCGAATCCGCAGGACATTAACGACACTCCAATAGCCATGCCGACCCGAGCTGAAAAAGGAAATGCCTTCCGCGCGCTGCATCAGCGCAATTACGCCTTCATCATCCCCAATCCTTATGACATCGGAACCGCGCGCGTACTAGCCTATCTCGGCTTTGAAGCGCTGGCCACAACCAGCATGGGATTCGCGTTTTCCAAGGGAAAACGCGACAACTCCGTAGATCGCGCCGCCGTGCTGGAACATGTTGCCGAGATCGCGTCGGCAACCGATCTTCCCGTCAGCGCCGATCTGGAAAACGGCTTCGGCGACGATCCGGAAGTTGTGGCGCAAACCATTCGTTTGGCTGCCGAAGCCGGCGCCGTCGGCGGATCAATCGAGGATGCGACGGGCCGCGACGATGGACCTATCTACTGCCTGGAGCACGCTGTAGCGCGTGTGCAGGGCGCGGCAGAAGCTGCCCATTCGCTGCCGTCTGCGTTTACCCTCACGGCGCGCGCGGAAAACTATTTGCATGGCCGGCCCGACCTCAAAGACACGATCACGCGCCTGCAAGCCTATCAGGAGGCCGGTGCCGACGTCCTCTACGCGCCCTGCCCAAATACGAAAGAAGAGATTGCCACGATCCTCAGCTCGGTTGATCGCCCGGTGAATGTGGTGATGGGATTGCGCGGTGTTCAGCTGAGTCTGGCTGAGCTCTCGCAGATGGGAGTGAAGCGGGTGAGCATCGGCAGCACCTTGGCGCGCGCCGCAATGGGGGCCTTTCTCCGTGGTGCCCGCGAGATGCGCGACCACGGAACCTTCGACTTCGCCAAAAGCGCCGCCAGTGCCTCCGAGATCAGCGCCATCTTCTAACTTGTCGCGTAATCCTGAGCCAGTGCGCCCCACTTTGGCGCACCAGTCGAAGAACCTCTATCGTAGGATCAGACCGCGCTCGCCCCTCGCGACAGTCTTTCCGTCACGATCCGTGCCGCCTTCACCGCGCTCACGACTTTCCCGGAGAAGATGTGCAGTTCGCCCGGCGAGGTCTCCTGAACGTACAGCGTGCGGCGGTCTTCCTTGGGATTGTTCTCAACCACGCGAATCGTGAAGCGCGAGCCGAGATACTCCGCATCGATCGATGCCGGAACCGTCAGTGCCGCGTCCTTGCGCATCGCGTCATGTCGCGTCCACGAGATCGGCTCAAAACGCGGGCCGTTCAGCAGCGCACGATATTGCTCCGGAATCGGTTCATCGGGATTGGTCGTTGTCCAATGGTTGGAGTGCTTCGCCGATCCCCACATCGACAGCTCCGAGCTGCCGTAGGGATCGAATGCCGTGAACGGCCCATCGACCACGACCAGCGAGAGACCGCGCAACTGCTGCGGCAGGCGAATCAAAATCTTCTCCGCCACCTGATACTTCACCGACTTGAACAGGCCGCGCGACGGCCCCAGCCCGTACGTCGCCCACACGAGAAAGTCGTACTCGCCCCGCATGGCAGGACTGAACTCCTGCCGATGAAAATTAACGCTGAGCGCCTCGATCTGCCTGGTCAGCTCCTCGCGCAGAGTATCAGGATCGTAAATCTGCTCCTCCACGCCGTAGCACTTGTCGATGAAGTCGAAGTTCATCCACTCGGGCCGGCACGGGCGCAGCGAAATCTTATGCTCAGCCATCACCTTCTCAAACAGCTCCGGCGGTGTCTGCGAGCCTTCATGCGGGATCGCATAGTAATGCTCGCTGTTGCGCACGATCGCCCGCGCGAACGTCTGCAGGAATTCCTCGCGCGCCTGCATCGTCTCTTGGATCGTCTCGGGGCTGCGCGGATAGTGATAGCCGGAATGAATGCGGAACTGATTGATGCCCGACGCGGCATTCAGCACCCCGAGCGGATCAAAAAGATCGACCTTGTGGCCCTGCTCGGCAAGGCGAATAGCGATGGTGGCGCCGTAAACACCCGCGCCGGCGATAGCAACTTTAGATCGATTCATGCTCTGCCCAAAGTTTTAAGGTTCCGGTTTCGAGGTTCAAGGTCAATCAGCAATTCGCTTACAGCAGGCTCAAAACTCGAAACTTGAAGCTATTTTCCAGCTGATGGCTTGGCCGGATTCACCGGCACCAGAATTCCGTCGCGAATGTGATAGTCGTACCCGCGCCAGCGAATCACGTTGCGCCCGAAGCTCGCCACCCAGATCATGAACGCCACCGCGTCCCATAAGGGAATCAGCAGCATCTTCGTCCATAGCCCCTTCTGCCGCATCCCGTGAATGCCGATCAGCCAAGTCATAGTCACGCGCAGCAGTAGATAGCCGCCGAGATAGCCAACCGCGACCGGCCAGGCGGGGTGCACCGCGACCGCAATCAGCGCCCAGATCAGCCCCCAGGTGAATACCAGTCCGCGATGCCCCTGCCGCCGCACCAGCCGCATGACGGTCATCCAGCGCACGCGCTTGTAAAAAAGATCTTTCAGCGACTGAAAATCCGCGACCGTCTGTACGATGTAGGGCAGCAGCTTGACTTCGCAGCCCTGCGCCGCCACCATGCGACCGACGTTGAGATCGTCCGCCGGCCGATTCTCGAGCACCTCATATCCGCCGAAGCCGGCGATGCGCTGCTTGGTAGTAATGATCGATTGCCCGAACATGAACTTCACGCCGTCAAGTTGCCATGCCACCAGAATCCCCGCGAAGAAATCGGAGATCATGCCGATCGATTGCAGCTCCTGCACAAACGTCGTTTCTTCGGTTGAGACGTACAGCACCGTCGCGCCGCCGACGTTCGGATCGCGAAACGGATGCGCCATGGCGCGCAGGTAGTCCGGCCCGACGCGAATATCGCCGTCGGTGATGACCAGCAGGTCGTACTTGGCCTCACTGACCAGTCGCGTCAGGCGCCCGACCTTGTCGTTAATCGCGTTGCGGCCTGAGCCGAAGATCAGCCGAATCTGGCACTCGGGAAAATCGGCGATCAGTTTCTCCAGCACCGGCAGCGCAGGATCGTCGCGATCCACGCAGAAGATGATTTCGTACTGGGGATAATCCTGGCGGCAAAAGCTGGCGTAATTCTCGTAAGCATCGTCGTCCAACCCGCGAATTGGCTTCAGGCAGCTGATTGGCGGGAAGAAATCGTTGTTCGGCGGATTCTCACGCGGCGCGACGCGGAAGTATCGCGCCGCACTGTAGATCGCCAGCAGATAGTAAATGGCGGGGATGGCGGCGATACCGAGAATAAGGTAGCTTACGATGCCCAATTCTGCTTCTCTCGATCGGTAGGATTCAGCTGAGCCACGCGCATCCGTGCTGGTGGAAAACGGCGGGAAAATCAGCGCCGCGACTGGATTGGTAAGCGAAGTTGTAATCTAACACAGGGCAAAAGCATTTCGCCATTAGCCCTTGGCCCTTGGCGCGCCATTCGCAAACGTGTCATCCCGAAGGAGCGTCCGCGAGCGACTTCAGCCGCGCCTTATGCGCATCACCGTCACCGGCGGCACAGGATTTCTCGGCAGCTTCCTGGTTCGCGACCTGCTCGCCAAGGGCGCGGCGGTTCGCGTGTTGGCGCGGCCGACACCTCGTGCCCACCGGCTCAAAAACGTTGGTGTTGAAGTTGTGCACGGCGACCTCACCGATGCCGACTCCATCGCCCGCGCGGTCGCCGGCGCCGAGATCGTCTATCATCTCGCCGCGAAGGTAGGAAGCGCCCCGCAGGCAGCTTACTTTGAAACCAACGTCGCCGGAACCGAGCGCCTGCTCACAGCCTGCGCGCAGCAGGGCGTAGGACGACTCGTGTACGCCAGTTCGCTCGCGGTTTACGGACCTGTCGAAGAAGGCACGCGCATCGACGAGGACACGCCCTTCGACGACAAGCCCGAGCTGCGCGACCCCTACGCGCAATCGAAGATCGCCGCCGACCGGCTGGTCAGCGCCTTCGCCCGCCGCTCCGGGCTTCCCACGGTCATCGTGCGCGAAGGCATCATCTTCGGGTCAGGACGCCCGCTGCCAGTCGGCATGTTTGCTTTTCGTGCGGGCAATACAAATATCGTTTTCGGGAAGGCGCAGAATCGTTTTCCGCTGAACTACGTCGAGAATATTATCGATGCCATGCAGGTCGCAGCGAACGCCGGCAGCGGGTTGCGTCAATATAACGTGCTCGACAACGACGCGCTGACGCTGGCGCAATATCATCAACTCAAAAGCGCCGTCGACCATTCGTCAACGCGCTATTTCTCCGAATGGCCACTCTACGCCGCATCGCCGTTCGCGGAAGCTTTGCGATCAGTCATTCCCATGGGCGACACGCGCCTTTCGCGGCATCAGCTTCGCCGCTCGCTTCAAAATCGCTGGTACGATACTTCGAAGATACGACGCGAGACGGGTTGGACGCCGCGAGTGCCGCTCGCCGAGGCAATACAACGGACGCTGCACTCCTCCAGACCGTTTGCTGCGTCAAATCAGTGATGACGATCAACGACGCCTTCAATCTGCAGCGGTTCGTCGACGCTCAAAATCCGGTGTACGAACAGGTCCGGGCCGAGCTGGGCGCGGGCAACAAGACCAGCCACTGGATGTGGTTCATCTTTCCGCAAATCGTGGGGCTGGGCGAAAGCTACATGGCGCAGATGTTCGCCATCTCCGGCCGCGACGAGGCCGCGGCCTATTTGCAACATCCGGTGCTCGGCCCTAGGCTCAGAGAATGCACCCGCCTGGTCAATGAGGTTGCGGGCCGCTCGATCGAACACATATTTGGCGGAATTGACGCGATGAAATTTCGCTCGTCGATGACGTTGTTTGCGAAGGTGGCCGAGGACAACCAGCTCTTCCTGCAGGCGCTAAAGAAGTATTGTGACGGTAAGATGGACGAGTTGACGCTGGAGAAGCTGTAAGAGGTTAATAGTGACCGACCGTCTCTACTACACCGATTCTTTTCTACACGAGTTCGAAGCTCGGGTTGTTTCTACCATCGCTTTTGAAAATCGCTGGGCTGTCGTCCTTGATCGCTCTGCTTTTTATCCCACCAGCGGCGGACAAATCTTCGACACCGGCTGGCTGCACAACGGTAATGAAAACGACTCGAAATTACGTGTCGGGGAAGTGGTGGAAGACGAGCAGACCGGCACCGTGTTGCACATGATCGAGGCCGAAGCTGCTCTCGAACCCGGCGCGGTCGTCCGCGGCATCATCGACAGCGAGCGCCGCCGCGACCACATGCAGCAGCACTCCGGCCAACACGTGCTGTCGGCGGCGTTCGAGAAGCTCTACGACTTCAATACCGTCTCCTTCCACATGGGCGATGAAAGCTGCACCATCGATCTCGCCACTGACGCGATCAGCCCGAAGCAAGTCAAAGCGGCAGAACGGCTGGCCAACGAAATCATCGCCGAAGATCGTCCGGTAGAGATTCGTTTCGCCACTCCAGACGAGGCGCGCACGATGGGCGTGCGCAAAATCCCGGCCGCTGAACGCGAAAAGCTTCGCTTAATCGACATTTGCGACTTCGACTTGAACGCCTGCGGTGGCACGCACGTGCGCAGCACCGGACAGATCGGCGCGATCCTGCTGCGCAAAAGCGAAAAGGTCCGCCAGGGCACGCGCGTGGAATTCGTCTGCGGCTTGCGCGCGGTTGCGACTGCTCGTCACGATTTCGAGACTCTGACCGAAGCCGCGGCACTTTTTTCGACGCACATATGGGAGGTCCCGCAGCAGATTCGCAAGTGGCAGGACGAGATTAAGTTCGCGCAGAAGGCGCAGCACCGCATGCTGGAAGAGGTGGCCGAACTGCGAGCTGGGAATATGTTGCAGTCAACTGAGCAACGCGGCGCGCAGAAGCTGGTCGTGCAGTATTTCGCCGACCGCGATCTCGCCTTCATCAAGATGCTGGCGCAAAAGCTGACGAAGAACTCGCAGGTCATAGCGCTGCTCGGCTGCGGAGGATCGCAGCCCTCGCTGGTTTTCGCGCAGACGCCGGGGCTCGGCAACGACATGGGCGCGCTGATGAAGCAGGCGGTGCAATCGCTGGGAACGCGTGGCGGCGGCAATCGCGACATGGCGCAGGGCGGCGCGCCCGACGGCGATAAAGCTGAGAGCGCCATCATGCAAGCGGCGAAAGCGGTTACTTAAGGCTGTTGTCAGTTGTCGGTAGGTGCAGGTCCCTCGACTCCGCGCCCGCGCGCCTCGGAAAACGAGGATGGGAAAACATGCGGGCGTTCCGCTCGGGATGACAACACAAATAAAATGGATATGGAACGGCGCGGCCGAAGCCGCCCCCTGACAACTGGCCACTGACAACTGACTTTGGACCAACGTCTCATTCTCGTGACCGTGCTGATCCGGCTCGGCGTTGCCGCGGCGATCAGCAGCGTGCTGGTGCGCGCACGACGATTCCGCGTGCTGCTCTTCCGCGAAGAGCGCACCATCGGTGAGAAATTCGAGATCGTATTCATCGTCGGCACGCCGATCGCACTGGGCGTGCTGGTGCGCGGCTGGGTGCACAACTTCTGGGCTGCCGACATCGCCTTCGCCGGCGCCATCCTCATGGGCGTCATCGGTGGCCGATTGGTGGGCGCGGCCGGCGGCATCCTCGTCGGCTTGCCGTCGCTCGTGCTGGGCAGCGCGCCGGGCTATTCCACCGAGTGGCTGGCGATTCCGATGTACGTCTTCGCCGGAACTTGCGCCGGTTTTCTGCGGCACATCGCGCACGACCGCGAGGCGATCTGGTCATTCTCGCCGCTCTTCGACCTCAGCATCTATCACTGGATCCGGCGTAGCATTCGCAAATCCTTCATCGACTGGCAGACGTCTTTCTTTTTCCTCATCATTGCCCTGGAATTCATTCTCATCCAGCTGCACGAGGCATTTCCGCGGCGCATCTTCGCGCTGTACTCGCCGAATTTCTGGGTGAAGCTGGCCATCTACGCCGGCTCGGTGATGGCGGTCGCGATCGCTTTGAAGGTTCTGAACAACGTGCGCATCGAAATGAAGCTGGAGCAGCAGGAGCGTCTGCTCTTGCAGGCGCGCATGGAGGCGCTGCAAAGTCAGATCAATCCGCACTTCCTGTTCAACACGCTCAATTCCATCTCGTCGCTGGTGCGCGCTGAGCCCGACTCCGCCCGCGAGATGATCGTCAAACTCGGCAACATTCTGCGCCGCCTGCTGCGCAAAGGCGATTCGTTTGTTCCGCTGCGCGAAGAGTTCGAATTTCTCGACGATTATCTCGACATCGAGGTGGCGCGCTTCGGCCGCGACAAGCTGCGCGTAGTGAAGGAACTCGAACCCGCTTCGCTCGACCTGCTCGTGCCTAGCATGATCCTGCAGCCGCTGGTGGAGAACGCGGTGAAGCACGGCTTCTCGTCGAAGCTCGAAGCCGGCACGATCTATTTGCGCAGCCGCAGTGCCGATCACGCGCTGGTCATTGAAGTGGAAGACGACGGTGTCGGCATGCCACTCGAGGGCAGCAGCGCTTCGTCGGGTACTGGCATCGGCATGGTGAATGTGCGCGAGCGGCTGCAGGTCGTCTACGGCGATGCCGCGGAGATGACCGTCTCGAGCCAGCCAAGTCAGGGAACGCTGGTGCGGCTGGTCATGCCGGTCTTGCAGGCCGAAGAGATGGGCGGATCAGTGCTCGGCGCGATTTATGAAGAGCGCCGCGGCGGCGCAGTGTGAATCCTGAAGGGGCGCAGCTTTAGCTGCGCCGGCAGAGCAGCCCTCCCTCGATACTGTCATCCCGCCTATCCCACCGCTGCCTGCGAGCGCTCCAGCACAGTGCGGTAGAACCGCTCATACATCGGAATGATCTTGCTGGCGCAGAAACGCGCCTGCGCGCGGCTGCGCGCCTGCTCTCCCATCTGCTTCAGCCGCTTGTCATCCGACAGAATCTCGATGGCATAGTGCGCCATCGTGTCTACATCGCCGACCTCGGCCAGGAATCCGGTCTCGCCGTGATCGATCACCTCGGGCACGCCGCCGGCATTGGTCGCGATCGGCACCACCTCACACGCCATCGCCTCGAGCGCGGCCAGACCGAACGACTCCAGCTGGCTGGGCAACAGCATGACGTCCGCAACGCCCAACTTCTCGTGAATGCGGTCCTGCTTGCCGAGGAAGTCGACCTGGTTGTGGATGCCCTTGTTCACCGCCAGCCACTCGGCGCGCGACCGCTCCGGACCATCGCCGATCATCAGCAGCCGCGCGGGAATCACCTTTTGCACGCGATAGAAAATCTCGATCACGTCAAGCACGCGTTTCACTGGCCGAAAATTCGACAGGTGTACCAGGATCTTTTCGTCAGGACGCGCGTAATCGGAGCGGTGCGCCATCACCTCCGGCGTGCGCTCATACAGGTCGCAGTTCACGAAGTTCGGGATGACCTCGATCGGCGTCTGCACCTCGAAAACTTCGAGGGTCTGTTGCTTCAGGTATTTCGAGATCGACGTCACCCCATCGCTCTGGTTGATCGAAAAGCGCGTGATCGGCAGGTACGACGGATCGGCGCCGACCAGCGTGATATCGGTGCCATGCAGCGTCGTCACATAGGGGAGGTGGCGACGATTGCGCGTGGTGTCGCAACATAGCATCTGCCGCGCCAGCATCGCGCTCACCGAGTGCGGGATGGCATAGTGCACGTGCAGCAGGTCAAGCTCGTAGATTTCCGCGACCTCGGCCATGCGCGTGGCCAGCGCCAGGTCGTACGGCGGATATTCGAACAGCGGATAACGCGAGACCTCGACCTCGTGATAGCGGATGTTGGGCTGCGGCTCGGTCAGGCGAATCGGCTGCGAATAAGAAATGAAGTGGACCTGGTGCCCCCGCTGAGCCAGTTCGAGTCCAAGCTCGGTAGCGACCACGCCGCTGCCGCCGTAAGTTGGATAGCAGGTGATGCCGATTCGCATACGTGATCCCGTTACTCTCCGGAGGTTATCGTAAAGGATTGGATGGCTTTCGCGGCCCGCCGATTCAGCCGCCCGGCTGGGAAAATACGCGGTTCGCTTCTTCCCCAAGCGTTTTCGCTCTTCGCTCTTCGCTTTTCGCCAGAAGACTCGATGACGGCTGCTGAAAGAACGATGAACGGCGGTGGTAAGGGAAAAGCTCGGCCCGTACTCGAAATGGCGACAGGCGAAGAGCGAGGGGCGAGAAACGACCTTCCCGTAATTAACGTTCGTTCGATTTTTGCGGAAAAAGGAGATCTGAACGATCTCCTCCTGGTAAATCGAGGAACCGCAGTTCCCCGTCAATCTGGCTTAGCGGCGCGAGCGCGTGGCAGTTGCGCCAGGCGTGGCCTTGAACCGCTCCACCACGGCCTGCTGCATGTCTTCCTTTTTGAGTTCCTTTAACATCTCCGGTTTGATTGCAGGAGCCGGCGTCTCTTCGACGACAACTTTCTTATTCAGCATGATTCCTCCCATGGGTTTATGAATTAAGTATGAAAGCGCTACTTCTACTCTTCTCGTACCGTTAAAACCGGGCACAACGCCTGCCGTACCGCCTCATAGGTGTTTGGCCAGCGAAAATGTTCCATCATGCCGATCAGAGGCCGCACGCCCATGACCAGCAGGTCGGCGCGAATCTCTTCGGCAGCTTTCATGATCATCGGCACCACGCGCCCGAACTCCACGCGCAAATCGCAGACGACGGGAAAATTTCGCTCCAGCACTGCGGCCAGCTTCTTCTTCGCCTCGGCGGCCATACGATCGTGGCCGCCAGCCTCCTTCGTATCGATCACATGCAGCAGCGTCAGCTTCGACTTGTGCTCCCAGGCAAGCGCCGCGGCATAGTGCACCGCCCGCTCCGCCGCCGGGCTGAAATCAACCGGCGCCAAAATATTCGCCGGCTCCAGCGCCTTCTCCGAGCGGCAGCAATACGGCCCAATCGTCAGCACCGGGATCGGCGAATTGCGGAAGATGTTCTCGGCAACCGAGCCCAGAATCGCCCGGCCCAGCCCGCCGCGGCCATGCGTGCCCAGAACGATCAAATCGGCTTTCTTCTGCCGTGCCAAGTCGAGAATGCTATGCGCCACGTCGCCTTCCAGCAGGAAAAAGTGAAAGTTCCGCGCCTCGCCATGCGTGTACTTGCGCTCCAGCTCGAGCTGTAGCGACTCCAAGTCGCGCTTTCCGGCATCCTTGGCAGCGACGTACGCCTCAGGCCCGGCGAGCAGGAACTGGTCATTGGGAACGACGAAAGTGATATACGCTTCTGCCTTGCTTCCCGTGGCCAGCCGCAGGCCGGCCTCGAGCGCGGCTTTCGAACAGCGGGAAAAGTCCGTCGCGATGAGCACATTACGAATACTCACCCCGACCGGAGTGACCTGTGCTGTAGACATATTGCGACCGTTCTCCCCACCGTGTGGGGCGGCTGCGCGGCCGTCACCCACGTCGCGCGGACCTGGGCATCCGGCAGCTTGCTTACTACTTTTCTTCTAGCGCAAGTCAGGCAGGAAAGATGTGACGCAGGTCAACTGCGGGGGTGATTTTTGTGATACCGGAACGTATCCGGAAACGGGAAAGTTCAGAGAATTCTCGCCGCCAGTGCGTGCTCGGCCACATGCGCTACCTGCAGCACCGTCGCCTCGTCGAAATGGCGCCCCAGAACCTGCATGCCGATCGGCAATCCTTCGCGGCTCTTGCCGCACGGAATCGAGATTCCCGGAATGCCCGTGAGATCAGCGGTGACCGTGAAGATGTCAGCGAGATACATCGCCAGGGGATCGTCGGCCTTCTCGCCGAGTTTGAATGCCGGGGTCGGCGTCGTCGGAGTCACGATGACATCGACCTTCGCGAACGCCTCATCGAAATCGCGCGCCAGAAGACTTCGCACCCGCTGCGCCTTCAGATAATACGCATCGTAGTAGCCCGCGCTTAGAACATACGTGCCCAGCATGATGCGCCGCTTCACTTCCGCTCCAAAACCCGCCTCGCGCGTCCGCCGATACATCTCGGCCAGCGTTTTTCCCTCGGAGCGCAATCCGTAACGCACCCCGTCATAACGCGCCAGGTTCGACGACGCCTCGGCGGTCGCGACCACGTAATACGTCGGAATCGCATACGACGTGTGCGGCAGCGATATAGAAACGATCTCCGCTCCTGCCTTCGCCAGCTCCTGAATCCCGTTCTCGACGGCAGCGCGCACCTCCGCGTCGAGTCCTTCGCCGAAATACTCCGCGGGAACGCCGACCTTCAATCCTGTCACCGGCTGCCCGACGTGCTCAACGTAGTTCGGGACCGGCACATCTGCCGTAGTGGAATCCATGGGGTCGCGCCCCGCCATCGCCTGCAACAGCATCGCCGTGTCGTTCACGGTTTTGCCGAACGACCCAGGATGATCGAGCGACGAAGCAAACGCGATCAACCCATAACGCGAGACGCGGCCGTAGGTCGGCATCAATCCCACAATTCCGCAGAATGCGGCCGGCTGCCGGATCGATCCGCCGGTATCCGACCCTGTCGATGCCACCGCCATTCCCGCAGCTACCGCCGCCGCCGAACCGCCGGACGAGCCGCCAGGAACGCGTGAGTGATCTAGCGGATTGCGCACCGGACGATAGCCGGAGTTCTCATTCGACGAGCCCATCGCAAATTCATCGCAATTGGTCTTACCCAGAATGACCGCGCCCGCATCCTCCAGCCGCTGGACGATGGTTGCGTCATACGGCGCTATGAAGTTGTCCAGAATCTTCGACGCTGCGGTGGTGCGCACGTCTTTCGTCGTGAAGACGTCTTTCATCGCGATCGGCACGCCCGCCAGTGGAGGTAGTTCGTCGCCCTTATCGGCGAGCGCGTCGATATACGCCGCCTGCCGGTACGCACGCTCTTTCGACAGCGTCAGGTATGCACCGATCGTTGTATCCTCGGCTTCGATCTTCGCGTAAAACGCGTCCACCAGCGCCCCGGCCGACGTCTGCCGCTCCAGCACCGCCATGCGCGCCGATTCGACTGTGAGCAGGTCGATGTTCACCGCTCAATCACCTTGGGCACTTTGAAGAACACCCCGTCGGAGTTCGGCGCATTGCGCAGCGCTTCCTCACGTGGCATGCACGGACGCGCCTCATCGGCGCGCATCGAGTGCGCAAAAGCACCGGCGCCGGAATCTCCCGCAACCGCCGCTGTTGACGTGCTATATCTTGCCGCCACCTGCGCCATCGGCTCCACGTTCGCGGTGTCCAGCTCATTCAGCCGGTCGATGTAGTCCAGAATCGAGTTCAGGTCCTTCAGCATGCGGGTGCGCTCCCCGGCGGTCAATTCGAGGTGCGCCAATTCGGCGACATAGGCAACATCTTTTTCTGTGACCATGACTGCTCTCGGGGAATCAGCGCTCGCGCTGCCAAGTGCGGAAATCGATCCTGTTTACTGGCTCAGAAACCATAAGGTTCAGGGCCGCGAGATATTGCGGGATAAAGCTCTGCAATTCTTGCCGCCACGCTTCGTCGGGCACGGCAACGGTCAGCACGCCATCGGCAAAACTGACCGCGCTGGTACGGTCCGCTATCCGCGCGCCGCAGGCCAGCGGCCACGCCACCAGCACCCCGTCACTTCCCTCGCGGCGCACCACCTCGCGAAAGATTTTCGTCAATGTTGTGCGAACGGGCAGCATGGGCGCGATCATTATTGTAGCCTAGCTCGTCAGCGGAAACTGGCTCAGCACGAACGAAAGCGCTTCCTCGCGAGTGTGCAGCGTACCGTCCAGTTGAGCGTCTTCAATCGCCGCGAGAATGGCGCGAAACTCCGGGCCGGGTTTGTAGCCCATCTCGATCAGGTCTTTGCCGTTGAGCAGCAGCGCCGGCCTGATCTCCTCTTCCGAAGTGTGCGAAAGGCGCTCGCGAACAAAATCGTAGAGCGCAAGATTGCCGTGACTGCTGAGGCAGTCGATGCGATGCAGCTCGAGATGTTCGTCGAACTTCGGCAATCGCATAAAGCGCTTCAGAGTTGACTCCTTCATGCGGGCAGCGTCGGCGAAACGCATGTGGTTGGCGACCAGCGCGGCGATCTGCCTGGTATCGTCGTTGGAAAAATGCAGGCGATGGCAAATCTCTTCCGCCATACGCGTGCCGACTTCGACGTGGCCATCGAAGCGGATGCGGTCAGGCGCGATGCGAAACGTTGGCGGCTTGCCGACGTCGTGCAGCAGCGTTCCCCACGCCAGTGTGCGCGAGCAGTGCGGCGGAAGTTTTTCCAGCAGCAGCAGCGTGTGAATCCACACATCGCCCTCGGGATGAAACTGCGGCGGCTGCTCGACGCCGTGCATGCGATCGATTTCAGGCAGCACTCGTTTGAGCAGCCCGGTGCGATCGAGCAGCTCGAAGGCGGTGCGCGCGTGGCCTTCGGTCAGCATCTTGGTCAGCTCGTCGCGCACGCGTTCGCGGCTCACCTGGCGAATGAACGGTGCAAGCCGCTGAATTGCCGTGAAGGTCTCCGGCTCGATCTCATACTGGAAGCGTGCGGCGAAGCGCACCGCGCGCAGCATGCGCAGCTTGTCTTCTTGAAAGCGATGCTCGGCATTGCCGATGGCGCGAATGATGTGCGCGCGCAGGTCGTCGCGACCGCCAACAAAGTCGAGCACGCGATCGTCTTCCAGCGGGTCCATCAACAGGCCGTTGATGGTGAAGTCGCGGCGTTTCACGTCTTCCTGCGGCTCTTTCGCGTAGCGCACGCTGTCGGGATGACGCCCATCGCTGTACGCGCCGTCGCTGCGGAAGGTTGCAACCTCGACGTAGTTCGGGTGCTCGGACGGAGTGGGTGCGCGCGGAAGATCGTCGGGCGCGGGGATCAGCACGACGCCGAATTGCGCGCCGACGGCGTAGGTTTCGGGGAAGATGCGCATCACTTCCGGCGGAGTCGCGTCGGTGGCGACGTCATAATCGGTGGGCGCGAGATCGAGCAGCATGTCGCGCACGCAGCCTCCGGCGAAGTAGGCCTGGAAACCGCGCTGCCGCAGCTCGCGAACGATATTGGTAGCGTGCTGGCGCATGCAAAGGAGATGATAGCAAGCAGCGGAAGGATCAAGCTCCTGGCTGTTGGCTAGTAGCTGTTGGCTGCTAGAGATGGGCGCCTAACATCTCGCCGACCGAAGAAAATCTCGCGTGGACGAGCCAAAGGCCAAAAGCTAAGCGCCAACAGCCATAAGCCAAGAGTCAAAGTCTAAATACCAACGGCGACGCTTTAGACTGGAGATAGCTGTGCGCGACGTCTTCATTCTCGGCATTGAGAGCTCCTGCGACGAAACCGCAGCGGCGGTGGTGCGCTCGGGTGAAGAGGTAATCTCCGACGTTGTCTACTCGCAAATCGCGACGCACCAGCCCTTCGGAGGCGTGGTTCCGGAGCTCGCCTCGCGCGAACATCTGCGTGCCATCGTTCCCGTGGTTCGCAAGGCGCTGGAAGATGCTGGACAGAGCTATCAATCGATCGATGCGCTGGCGGTGACGAAAGGTCCCGGACTTGCAGGGTCGCTATTGGTCGGGCTGAGTTACGCGAAGGCGTTGGCCTACGCGCTCCACAAGCCGCTGATCGGCGTCAACCATCTCGAAGGACATATTCACGCGGTGCTGCTCGAACAGCGGCAGAACGGCAATGGTTACCTGCAATTCCCGGTGCTCGCCCTGGTCGTCAGCGGCGGCCACACGCACCTGTTCCTCGCCGAGCGCAAGGCCGATGCCTGGACCTACCACGATGTGGGACACACGCGCGACGACGCCGCCGGCGAAGCCTTTGATAAAGTGGCCAAGCTGCTGGAACTGGGTTATCCCGGAGGTCCGATCATCGACTTCCTTTCGCGCCACGGCAACCTGGAAGCGGTGAGGTTCCCGTTTACGCAGATCAAGCACCGCGATCGCAATCCGCAGAATCGCCATAGCCCGGATGAGCGCCGCGTGGACTTCTCCTACAGCGGCATCAAGACCGCCGTTCTCCGTTACGTGGAGACGAACGACATGCGAGCGGCGATCGAGCAGCGTGGACGAATGCTGGCGCAAATGGAAAACCGGTCAAACGAAGGCGTTCTTGCGGCGTGCGATCGGCAAACACTCGATCTGGTCGCGTCATTCCAGCACGCGGTGGTGAACGATCTGGTCAGCAAAACGCTCGCCGCCGCACAGGAACACGATGCCGCAACGCTTTTGGTGACCGGAGGAGTCGCTGCGAATTCAGAGTTGCGGCAAACGTTCGAGCGAGCAGCAGCAGAGCACGGCATTCCGGTGTACTTCCCTTCGCGGCGGCTTTCAACCGACAATGCCGCCATGATTGCAGCTGCCGCCTATCCGCGTTTTCTGGCACAGGAGTTCGCGGATCCGGAACTGTCTGCTGATGCGGCGCTGCGGCTGCGATAAGCAGACGGGCAGAACCATGCGACGTCTTACCGGGCGCGAGCCGACGGAGCTAAGGACTTACTCTTCTTCGGGAGGGAGCTTGGATTCGATTTCCATATCGCGGAATTCGCTGGACTCGAAGATTTCGCGGCACTCGAGACACTCGACGTACTCGGCATCGTCGTCGCGCGAAACGATCTGGACTCGGGGATGTCGACACGGATTGTTCATTGCGTCGCTCGGAGAAGCTTTGTGGGTCGCTTTTGTGGGCTGGATTACGTTCATATCCGCTGAAACCGGCTCATAGGCTCGATTTCCGGGTATTTTAGCGTTGGACTTTGAGTTGTCAAGAGTTTCCCGCGTTAATTTTTCTTGTTGGCGGTGGCTGCCGGGGCCGAAATGTAAGGATCTCCGGCGAACTTGAGGTACGGCAGAAGTTGGCTGCTACACAGGACTTGTGCCGCAAAAAGTCGTACCGGATTGCGAAATTTTGCATCCTAGCTACGAGAGTGAGTTAGGCGGAGGGAGCAGCTGCGGCGAGTAGACGAGGCAACAGCAGCTACTCTGGCGGCATCGAAGTTAAGGAGTTTCGGAACATCGATTGAATACAGCGAAGAAGATACTGGCGAACGGCATCTCGGAGCATGAGGCGATTGAACGCGCCCAGCGCGGCGACGCCGAATGTTTTGAAGCGCTCTATGGCTTGCACAAGCGGCGCGTATATTCGCTTTGCTTGCGCATGACAGGCAATACGGCAGAGGCGGAAGACCTGACCCAGGAGGCCTTCCTTCAGCTTTACCGTAAGATCGCGACCTTCCGCGGCGAGTCGGCGTTTTCCACCTGGTTGCATCGCCTGGCGGTCAACGTAGTGTTGATGCACCTGCGGAAGAAGGGTCTGCCGGAGGTTTCCCTGGAGGAGTCGATGGAGCCTCAGCAGGAAGATGGTCCCAAGAAGGACGTGGGGACGCGAGACAATGTGCTCGCCGGATCTATCGACCGGGTGAACCTGGAGCGAGCGGTCGAGAGTTTACCTCCGGGATATCGCATCATTTTTGTACTTCACGATGTGGAAGGATACGAGCACAATGAGATTGCGGAGATGATGGGCTGTTCCATCGGCAACAGCAAAAGCCAGCTCCACAAGGCCCGTATGAAGTTGCGCGACCTGCTCAAGCAGAGCAAGGCGGAAAAAGCCGCGAATCGGCGGTAGAGAAGAAGGGAGAGCATTTCGTCGAGTGAAATGTGGGAGTTTATAGCGCGGACAAGGCCTTCAAAGATCCGCCGTCAATTCCCGGGGAGAAGAGAGTCATGACGTGTGCGGAGTTACAAAAGGCCCTGCCTTACATTATCGACGGTGGCGGCAGCCCCGAGGAAGAGGAGCACCTGCGTACTTGTCCGGTGTGCTCCGACTTGGTGGCTGATTTGCGGTACATAGCCGACGTGGCCAAGCTGCTGGTGCCAATGGAAGATCCTCATCCGCGGGTCTGGCAAGGGATCGAGAAGTCGCTGGATCGCGAAAAGCTGGCTAAGCCGGCACGCCGTAACATGTGATTTTTCATCTCCGCAGACGCAGTATCCCCGGCTATAATTCCGGCGTAGGTGGGTGTAGCTCTCGGATCCCTGACCTGCTTTTTCGCGGCAGAGACTTCGGCTTGGGCTCATTGTCAGGAATTCGGGCAAAGAGCATTCTAGGTGCACGATGTCGAACGCTGCTTTATTTGCGAGCGACCGATCCGCTGAGATCAGCTTCGAATTACTCGACACCCTGCTTTCCGACTACCCGCGGCGGGATTTCGCTGTCCGCCTCTGGAACGGCGACACCTGGGGACATACTCAGAACCCCCGATTCACGCTGGTGCTGAAGGATGCGGGCAGTTTGCGACGCATGCTGATCGGCGCCGACCAGCTGACGCTTGGCGAAGCCTACATCTTCGACGATTTCGATGTCGAGGGAGACGTCGAAGCGGCTTTCCAATTTGGCGAGTACCTGATCGCGCACGAACTCGAACTGATGGAGCGGCTCCGTCTCGCGGGACTCCTGCTCCGGCTGCCGCACAACAATCATCACCACGAGGAACCCGAGGTTGCGCCGCACATGCGTGGCCGAGTGCACTCGAAGCATCGCGATCAAAGGGCCGTATCTTACCACTACAACCTCTCCAACGACTTCTATCAGCTCTGGCTGGATGAACGCATGGTGTACTCGTGCGCCTATTTCGAGCACGGCGATGAGAGCATCGATGCCGCGCAGCGTAACAAGCTGGATTACCTCTGCCGCAAGTTGCGGCTCAAAGCTGGCGAGCACCTGCTGGATGTCGGCTGCGGGTGGGGAGGATTAATTCTTCATGCGGCGAAGAACTTCGACGTGCGCGCCCTCGGCGTGACCCTAAGTGAACCGCAGGCTGAACTGGCGCGCACGCGGATTAACGAAGCGGGGTTAGGCGACCGCTGCGAAGTCCGCGTCTGCGACTATCGCGATCTGGACGATGCGCAGGCCTTCGACAGGATCGTTAGCGTAGGTATGTTTGAACATGTCGGCGAACCGCACCTGCCGGAATATTTCGAGCACGTCTGGAAGCTGTTGCGAAGCGGCGGGACGTTCCTGAACCATGGCATCGCGGCATCGGCGCTATTTCGCCGCAAGGGCGCTTCGTTCATCGACAAGTATGTTTTTCCGGATGGCGGACTGGTGCCGTTAGGTACGACGATTCGCATCGCCGAGGCGTGCGGATTCGAAGTGCGCGACGTGGAGAGCCTGCGCGAGCATTATGCCCGCACTTTGCGTCAGTGGGTACGACGTCTGGAGTCGCATTATGAAGACGCCAAGCGAATTGCCGGCGAGACCGCCTATCGCATCTGGCGCATTTATATGGCGGGAAGTGCCCATGCCTTCGCCACCGGACGCGTGAATCTTTACCAGGTTCTGTTCAGCAAACCGCAGAACGGCGACACCCGCCTGCCGCTCACGCGGGCGGACTGGTACGCTCGCTGACAAGTCTCTACGCATTCTGGCGGTTCGGCTGGTTGGTTTTCGTCAGCTCACCGACCGCCTGGTTCCAAGTGACAATCCATGGCACCGCGAGAGAGTAAATCAAGCGAGCGGCCAGCACGCGAAGGCTTGCATGGCGGCGCAAGCTATTCCAATCCAGCCGGAAGGCAAAGTAGGTTTCCAGCAGCAGGACGCAGATCAGCGGAATAACGGTCCGCGGAAGCAATAGGACGGCGGCAATCTCAGCGGCGCAGCGTAGGAAATTCCGGACGAGTCGCGATCTGCGTGTACCCAGCACGCCGTCGGCGACCCCGTAGCGCGCCATCATGCTCAACGCACTCTTCAGCGTGTGGCGCGGACGATAGATCGCCTGTGCACGCTCGGCGAAAGCCGGCGTGACCAGTTTGCGCACCAGCAGATCGAAGCTCGTGTCTTCGCCCAGGAAGCTGGTTTCGGGAAAGCCGCCCACGCGCTGCCAAAGCGTTTTGCGAAACGCCATCGAACGCGCCGTACAGGATTTGGTGGTTCCGTCAGGACGCTGCTTCAAGCCGAAAAACGGCGCAGCGGCCAGGTCCCAGACAGTCTGGTCTTCCGGATCGACGCACGATCCCCCAAGCGAGTATTCGGTGCTGCCGTTGAGGATGGGAGCCGTAAGCCGCGCCAGCCATTCGGGGTCGTAAATGCACCCTGCATCAGCGCAGGCGATGACATCCGCGTGGGCTGCCGTGATGCCGACGTTTCGCCCGCGCGCGATCGGACCCACGGAGGCTCTCAGGTTGCAGCTTTCGTCGCGAATCGCAATCAGGTTCGGGTACTTTGCGGTTGCGGACTGCAGATGCTCCCAGGTGCCGTCGCTGGAGCCGCCGTCGACGATGACCACCTCCGGCCGCAGCGTCTGCCCGGCGAGAGTCGAGACCAGAGCGTCGATGTCTTCGACTTCGTTGAGCACCGTCGCGGTTACGCTGACTAATGGTTTGTCCACAGTTTTCCAGGAACGCAGAGCGAAATTACGTACGCAAACTTCCGCGCGAAGCTACCGATCAGTGTCTAGACAAAAATTATATTGCAGCTACACTCGGGGCAGTACTTCCTTGCACAGCCGCTCCATCTGCGACTCTTCATCGAATACAGGATTCAGCAGCACATGATTCACACCTGCATCCCGGAGCCTCCGGATCGCGTCGACAATGCGATCCGCGGTTCCCCAGACCGCTACCTGATCGGCGAGTTCGGGCTTATGGTAGAAAGCGCCAAACCATTCGCGCAGGCGCGGCAGCTCGTCGCCCATAGCGAGATAGAGCCGCTTGGCCTTGGGAAACTCCGGCGGCAGTTTCTTGATGTCTTCCAGAAAAACATCCATCGGAACTGATCCGGCGCCGATGTAGCCGTCGCCCAACTCCACGGCGCGGCGCAGGGCCGGCTCCGCGTGGCCGCCAAACCAGATCGGCGGATGCGGCTTCTGCACGGGCTTCGGCTGCATCGGAATTCCTTCGAGTTGCAAAAAACGTCCCGGCAGAGTGACTTTGTCCTGCGTCCACAGCCGCTTCATGATCTCAAGGTTCTCGCGAAAGCGCGTGACCCGTCCCTCCGCTTCAATTCCGTAAGCCGGATAGTGGCGGGTGCTCGCGCCCATACCCACGCCTACAATCAACCGGCCGTTCGACAGAACGTCGAGTGACGAGAGCGCTTTCGCAAGATTGATCGGATCGCGCTGAACGATGAGCAGGACGGCTACGCCCAGTCTTAGCCGCTGCGTGACGGCCGCGGCATAGCTCAGTGTCGTTACCGACTCCAAGACTGGGGCCGTCCCGATGACCTGCTCGATCGCCCAGGCAGCAACAAACGACAACTCTTCCGCCCGCCGTAAGAAACGCTGCATACGTACCGGGTCGGCGTATGTTTGCGGAATCGCAATTCCGAAATCCATCGTCCACCTCGCTCGGATCAATTGATGTTACGCCGCTCGCACGCGTCTATTTTTGAGGATGGATAGACTATTTCTTGGTGTGGATACACTATGACAAGAACTGGATACACTATGGCAAGAACTGGATAATTAGCACGCTTTCGATAAGAGTTACCTAAGCCGATCACTGAAGAATTATTCCTATCACTTCTCTACGAAAACCGTTTGACAGGGTTGAAGACTGGTATACGATGGTGCCCGCTTTTCGGTGCTAAAAACTTCCAGCTTGCCGGCTTCGGCCGTGGAGGATTCATGTTCGCGACAAAGCTAAAATTTCGTGTGGGATCCAACCTTAGAACCTTGCTTGTTTTGTCTGGCCTGCTGTTGCTTCCATTTGGTCCACCCATGCTAGTGCATGCAGGTTCTCACGCCACCGACCCAGGGGTGCGCGGCGGGCCGCCCGGAGGAGGTGGTCCGATGCAAGGACTGACAGCCGACCAAATGGCATTCTTTA
>Ga0335073_10000443_pt1 | contig 52809 bp, 50 predicted proteins | sample Lox_Sample_22_FD_207093 | JGI IMG/M metagenome (GOLD analysis project Ga0335073, IMG submission 207093) | Soil microbial communities from Loxahatchee National Wildlife Refuge, Florida, United States - Lox_Sample_2.2 | ecosystem: Environmental > Terrestrial > Soil > Wetlands | place: USA... | reverse complement strand
CGGCGATCTAGATTGCCCGTAGACGTCCGCTTCTGACGCTGGGCGATTACATTAAGGGAAGCAGATTGCGGGCATGAGGCTCGAGAGCAACGTTCGGCGGTGCCGAGCCCGCAAACACCTCAGCCGGCGCGTCCGGCCTATCGGCTGCACGCCGCGTGCTCATGCAAAGTGACGGGATGCGGGCGTTTTAGGAAGCTTGCGCCCGCGTTCGTTGGATACGCAAAGCAATCCGCTCCATCTCGTCTTTGCAGATCAATTTCATCTTCTTTAATTTTATTTCTTCGAGGAGGTCTTCGGAACTGAGGTAGGGTGCTGCGGAGATTCGTAACAGTTCTGCTTCGTACTTGGAGTGCTGCTCGACCAGACGCTTGTAGTCAGCGTCTGTATCGAGGAGTATGTCCCGAGGTGCCCGCTGCGGTGTGGCCATGCGTCCTCCTCATGACTGCGGCTCGACTTGGATTGTGAACACTACATGAATGCAAGATAGCACCAGGATTGCTGGCGTCAAGAGGCAACGATTAGTATTTTGGTTCTAGCCCGAGGGTTTCTTCGATGCCGCTTTCATTTTAAAGACTTACTCATGGTCAAGGCTGGCTCGTCGGGGTCGCGGTAATAGCCTTTGCGCAGTCCGGTGCTAGTGAACCCGTGTTTTCTGTAGAAGGCGATCGCTATGGTATTGGATTGGCGGACCTCGAGATAGACGCTTTCCGCGCCTAGGGACTTGAATGCTTCCATCGCTGCCTGTAACAGCCCGGTGGCGTAGCCGCGACAGCGGTTCGCGGCCGGGATGGCCAAATTGAGCACTTCGGCGTCGGCACCGGCGACGCGCCCGACCAAGAAGCCTGCCAACCGGTGCTGCTGGCCAAGCCCTTCTTCGACTGGTCCAATTCCCGTTCCCGCCAATCCTTCTTCGGCCTTGCCGGCCACCCTGGCGAATTCGGCCACTAGGGCGACGGACCGCGGTTGCTCGAGCAGCTTTTCGTAGCTTTCGCGCGACCACGCGGCAGCTTGGGGCGATTCCGCAGCAATGACCAGCACTGCTTCAATATCGCCCGGCCAAAGCGGCCTTACCGCGACACTCCCAAATTCCGTGGCGTCCATGTACTTGAGCGTTCCTGCAAGCTTGCGCGCTGCTTCGCTCACGGTTTTAGGTGTCCTCCAGGGGTCGTTCGTCTCGAGCCAGTGAGGTCCCGTTTGCTACCGTCGCAGTTGCCTCTTGCTAGCCGCCTCTCGTGCGCCGCAATGCGCGCGTACAAAACGCCGCTACCTGGCAGCATGGCCTTTCCAGAAAATCTCGGCGTCGCAGCGGCGCACGTACTGCGCGTCAAGGGCCAGCGCATCGATGAGACCGCCGTCTTGGGCGCGCCGCAGACCGATGCGGCCGATCGCCGGGGCCAACACCGAGGCGCTCTGCTGGATCCTCTCCCCCGCTTCCGCTCGTACGCGCCACTCGCTCAACGCACTCAGCTTTTCCGGATCCATCGAGATCCAGTCCACCGCCGCGAAGCCTGACCGCTCGTCAACCCACTTCAAAAATTCCGCTGGCGCAATCACCATCTCCTCGCCGACTCCGCGAAGCTGCGCGCCATCGCGCCGAAACAATCCGCCGAAGACTTGCTCCCGATGTGCGTCGACAAAAGCGGCCACCAATTCCGCTGGGCCTTCCGCCAACGATGCGATCGCCTCCAAGCGCGACACCGCCGCGATGCGCCCGCCGTACACTTCGCTCCAGGCTTTTACGCTGGCCAGGCCGACGCGCAAACCAGTGAAGGAACCCGGCCCGGCCGAAGCGGCGTAAACACCTACGTCTCGCATTTTCAACTGATTAGGCGCCAGCAGACGCTCCACGGCGGGCAAAACCCAAGACGAGTAGTCCTCTTCAGTGTCATGGGCGATGCTTTGCAAAATCTGCTCATCCCGCAAGAGGGCTACGCTGCCGCGAGAGTCGCTGGTATCGAGGGCCAAAAGAATCACCAGTTAATTGTACCGTAAGCTGTTTCTGGTTTAGCCGCGTGGTGAGCAGAGAGGCGATGGAAGTGGCGCGCTGCAACAATTGTTTCACCACGCTGTAGCAATTGTACTGCCAAATCGTCAGCCATTTTTCTGTAACCTTTTGATTCTGCTGGATATATCTTGACTCTTGCAACACACGCTTTTACACTGATTCCTGTAGCTCACAGGGGGCGACGCTTCTATGGATTACAAAATCGGTGACAAGGTGGTTTATCCGAATCATGGCGTGGGGCTAGTTGAGCAAATCAGTTACGGTGTATTGAATGGTAAGACCGAGCGCTACTTCATGATTCGCATCGTTTCCAGCGGCTTGCGGGTTATGGTGCCGCAATCCAACGCGGAAACGGTGGGGCTGCGCTCTGTCATTCGTTCCGCGGAATCCACCAAGGTGCTCGGTTTCCTGGAGACGGGCAAGCTGAACTCGCATCACGACTGGAAGCACCGCTTCAAGGAAAACTCCGAGCGCATGCGTACCGGCTCCCTGCTCGAAGTGGCCGTGGTGCTGAAGAGCCTGGTTTCGCTCAGCCGCAGCAAGCCGCTGTCCTTCCGCGAAAAGAAGATGCTGGAGCGCGCCAAGTACCTCCTGGTGAGCGAAATGGCGACGGCGCGCAACACCAGCTCGGAAAACGCCGAAGGCATGGTGGTCAAGTCGCTGGCCAAGGCGAAGTTGCAGTTCCCGGTGATGACCGAAAAATTCGAATAGCTGGATGCGCCGAAGTTAGGCGCGTTTTTTGTTTTAGAGCGGGCGACTCCGGTTGCCCGCTTTTTTTGTTGATCACACTGCTTGACGACGGTTACGAGGCAGCGGATTCCAGAACCAAACGAACATTACTATCGGCAGGGCCGTACTAGGCCGGCTAGACGAAAGGTCACTTTTGGAATTGAACCTTTCTTTGTGGCCCGCTGCTCCTATAATCCAGGCATCAGCTGCGTCCCCGGGCCAACTCCACCTGCGCGAATCGGCTTTGAGCGTCGCGAAGGATTGAGGAGCACCATGAAATACATTGTTGCGATTGCCGCGCTTTTGCTGCTCGTGGCGTGCGCCCCGGCGCAAGCGCAAGTCCATACCTCCAGCAACACCCCGGCCTACTCCGGCGGCGGCTCTGGCTACACCGGGTCCGGTCCGTTCAGCAGCGGGTATGGCAGCTCCGGCTTCAGCGGGTTCGGTGGCTTCAGTTCCAGTGGCGGCAGTCCCGTGGCTTGGGAACCGCCGCGCGAGTTTGTGCTGCTTTATGGACGAAATGACGGCCCGTTTGTGCCCTCGACCTTCATGAAATACGAAGATGCGCTTGCCCTGGGCCAGCAGCAACTGCTGCAGCAGGCAGCCGACGCGGCTACCTCCTTCGCGGAGACCGTGCGCAAAGCGCAGGCGGAGAAGGTGCCTACGTTTCGGCTACGCTCCCGCGTGATGCAGGACAATCGCGGGAAGCTGCAAATCTGCAATCTGAACGGCAACGACTGCCGCCCGATCTAGGGCCGCGGTCCCACACCACCATCTTACGATCTCCAGCCGAAGTGCAACGCTCGGAAGGGGCGGCGGCACTTTGGTTCGGCGTGCTTTAGCGCTTCTAGGGTTCCCGCGCCGCCAACGGCCGCACCCGCACGCCGCCCTTGCGCAATGCTTCCGCTACCGCGGCGGCGATGTTCACCGCGCCGGGCGTGTCGCCGTGGATGCAAATGGTTTGCGCGTCCACATAGACTTCGCTGCCATCGCTGGCGATCACCCGGCTGTCTTCGACCAAGCGCAGCGCTTGCTGCCCCGCTTCGTTCGCATCGCGAATCAAGGCGTCGGCATGCTTGCGCGAACGCAGCGTGCCGTCCGGTTCGTAGCGCCGGTCGGCAAAGGCTTCTGCGGCGACCGCAAATCCCGCCTGCTGAAAAATATCTAGCATGGAAGAACCGGCCAAGCCCACCAGGATCACGTCGCGCTTCCACCGGGCCACGCCATCGGCGATGGCGCGCGCCAGATCCGGATTGTGCACGGCCTGATTGTAAAGCGCACCGTGCGGTTTTACGTGGACCACGGACGCGCCGCAACTTTCGGCGACGCGCGCCAGCGCGGTCACCTGCTCAAACACCGCATTCGCCACTTCCGCTGGCGCCATTTTCAATTCCAGCCGCCCGAAATTCTCCCGGTCCGGGTAACCCGGATGCGCGCCAATCGACACGTCGTGTTTCAGCGCCTGCTCGATCGTCGTGCGCATGGTCTGCTCGTCGCCGGCGTGCCCACCGCAGGCCACGTTGGCGGAGCTGATGGATTTCAAAAGTGCTTCCTGCGTGCCGTCGGCAATCGCCTCGGGCAACTCGCCCAGATCGCAATTGAGATCAATGTTTTTCATCGCGTGCCCCTGGCGACGGCAGTTATCTCCTGAATGCGGCTAGCCTAGCATTTTCGGCGAGAGCTGGTTAGAGGCCGACCGGGCCTTAGTCCCCATGCACAGTGGAAGGCCGCTCCGGTGCGAGCAGCCCCGCTCCAGTGACTTTGCGAATCGCTTGGACCACCAGCGCCGGCTCATCCCATTGGATGTAGTGCCCGCTTTTCTGGGCGATCACGACCTGCAGATGCGGGACCACCATCGCCATTTGATCCTCGGACTTCCGCCAGGCCGCTTCCAAAACAGCTCCGAATTTTGGCGGCGCTCCGGCTGGGAGTTTCACCGGCAGCCCGCGCACCAAAATGATGGTCGGCACTTTTTTGGGAGGCGGATTGTTCGGGTCGGTCAGCTCGCGGGTGAGCTGCTGAAAACTCATGTCAAAATCGATCGTTTCGAGCGCGGCGTAGTTTTCGAATCCTGGCAAAGGCCCAGAGTTCAGCGCCAGGAAAGTCGTCCAGTCCGCAGCGTTGAACAGCGGCTTGATCTGTTCTGCCAGAGCGTCCACCAGCACCAATCCGCTCACTTCTTCGGGATACATCGCGCAGTACAAACGCACAAACAAGCCGCCGAAGGAGTGTCCGACCAGCACGTAAGGGCCAGGCACATTCGCGGCGTGCAACAGCATGTGCAAATCTCGCAGGACATTAACAGCGGTGCGCGGCATCGGGGCGGTGTCACTGCGGCTGACTTCCCCCGGATTCAACGTCGTGCCCGGCCGATCGTACGTGCAGACGCGCGCGAACTTGGCCACCTCCGGCATCACCGGCTCTCCGCCATGCGACAACAAATCGGCGCGGCTCCAATTGTCTCCACGGGTGCGCAACCCGGATTCGAGAAGGACCGTCGCTGGACCCGCTCCGTGGCATTCCAGATAGAGCTTGCGGCCGTTGCCGATATCTACGGCTCGTGCAAAATCACCGCTGGCCGCATCTCCGGGCGGGGTGCTCTGCTCCGCTTCCGCATGAAAAATACCGGTGCCGCAACAACCGGCAAGCACGAGAACGGGCAGTGCGGATTTTAGCCGGCGAAGCAGCATGGCATTTCTGAACAATCCACCCCCATGGGGTAGGATACCGCCAGTTTTTATTCGAGGATTAACTCTTTCGAGTCCAGCAATTTCTCCTGCTCCACCAGCAGCGCGTGTGCTGTATCCATCTCGACGTGCTCAAAGCGAATCTCATCGCGCGGCCGCAGCTGTCCAACGCTGTGCATATCGGCCGAAATTACATTGGCAATTTTGGGATAGCCGCCAGTGGTCTGCTGCTCGACAAACAGGATAATCGGCAAGCCTCCCGCGGTGATCTGAATCGCGCCCAGCGAAACGCCCTCGGAGACCATTTCGCCGGTCTCGGTTCCTGTCAGCGCCGCGCCTTCCAGCCGGATGCCCATGCGATTGGATTCTTCCGTGACGCGAAACGTGCTGCCATAGAACACGCGCTTCGCCTCTTCGCCAAACCAATCGCTCTGCGGCCCAGCGGTCACCCGCAAGACTTTTCGCGGCTTCAGCTTCTCCAGCGCGCGGCCGTTTACGGTTCGCCTCCGAAACGTGCGAAAAGCCTGCTTGGGCGCCGCCACTTGCAGCACGTCTCCTTTACGCAGGGCCCGGCCTTCCACTCCACCCAATCCGCTCAGCAGATGCGTCGATGCGCTACCCAGCACCCGGTGCACTTCGATTCCACCCTCCACACACAAATAGCAGCGCGCGCCGTTCTTTGTTGCTCCCACGCTCAAGATTTGGCCCGGCTTTAGGGCAACCGAGGTCCACGCCGCGATCGGCACTTCGTCCAGCTTGGCGCAGAAATCCGAGCCAGCAAGGGCCAGCACTCCACCATCGGGAAAATGCAAGGTTCCACCGAGCAACGTCATCTCCAACGCCGCCGCCCCTTCGCCATTGCCCACCAAGCGGTTGCCGATGCGCAGCGCCACCGCGTCCGCCGCTCCCGAAGCGGAAACGCCCAGCGGCCCGAAACCTTCGCGTCCCAAATCCTGCACTGTCGTCAGCAAACCCGGCGCGCGCACCTCGATCCACTTCATGCCCGCTCCAGCCTGGCGAACTTTTCGCGTGAGATCGGGACAAAACGCACGCGATCGCCAATCGCCAGCAAACTCATTTCTTTGCGCTCGGGCTGAAACATCTTTAATGGCGTGCGGCCCAGCAACCGCCAACCGCCTGGGGTGGCGACGGGATAGACGCCGGTCTGGTTCTTGGCGATGCCCACACTTCCCGGCGGCACACTCTTCCGCGGCGCCGGCAATCGCGGCGTCACCAAGTCGCTCGCCAGCTCACCCAAATACGCAAAACCGGGCACAAAGCCGAGAAAGTACACGAGGTACTCGCGCTCGGCATGCAACTCGATCACGCGCTCCGGGGCAAGCCCGCGCAGCTCCGCCACGCCCGGCAAATCCGGCCCAAACTCGCCGCCGTAGCAGACGGGAATCTCCACTTGGCGCGGCTCCGGCAGCGCCACTTTTTCCATCCGCTCGACGTACCGCCGAAGAAGCTCTTCCAGCTTTTCGTGCCCTAGCCTCAACCCGTCAAAATTCACAAGCACCGACGCATAACCCGGATGCGTGTTCCGCACGCCTTCTATCGGCTCGGCTTCCAGCAGCCGCACCAAGCGCCGCGCTTGTTCGTGCACGTGTCTCGAGATTTGCGCTTGCGGCGAATCCGCATCGCTCGCATCGAAGTACACCATCAACGACTGATCGCTCGCCGCGCGGAACCGCGTCTTCGTCGCACTCATGCTTATGGCGCCGGCGCAAAATCCCGCAACTGCTTGACCGTCGCTGCATCGAGACGCTGGATCAACGCGAGCAGTAACTCCACCGTCCGGTCAAAATCCGCCCGGTTGATTACTCCGTTGTGCGCATGCGTATACCGCGTCGGCACCACTACCGTGATCGTTGGCACTCCGCCGTTGGTCTTCTGAATTTCGGCCGAGTCGTCTCCGTACCCCACCACGAACTCTTCTTGCAGCGGTATCGCCTTTTCTTTCGCCGTTTGCCGCGCCAACGCCACGAACTTGCGATTCGGTTGCTGGCTGCCGTTGTACAAAAACAGTCCCGGCCCGCCGCCCAGCACTTCCTGCGCCTCGTCCGGCTTGACGCCAACCACGTCGCGTGTGATTCCCGCTTCTAGCGCGATGGCCACGTCCGGTTTGGCCGTTTCCGCTGCCGCCCGCGCTCCGCGCATTCCCGTCTCTTCCTGCACGGTGGCCACGTACAAAAGCTGGTTCGCATGCGCTCCGCGCTGCAGCCGTTTCATCACTTCCAAAATCACGGCCAGGCCTGCACGGTCGTCCCAGCCTTTCGCCATATAGTTCTGCGTTCCATTCAGCACCGTGAACGGCGCGTCCGGCACAATCGGATCGCCGAGCTGCACGCCCATCTGCCGCACTTCTTCTGCGTTCTTCGCGCCCACATCCAAATAGATCAAATCCCGCGTGTTGATCAGTTTGTCGCGCTCGCCCGCCCCGCTCAAGTGCGCATCGCGAATACCCGAGGTAGCTCGCACTGGCCCTTTCGATCCCCAAATCACCCAGCGCTGATCGACCAGCGCCTCGTCGAGCCAGCCGCCGAGCATTTGCATCGTCAAAAATCCATCGGGCGTGATGCGCCGCACCATCGCGCCCAGTTCATCCATGTGCGCGTCAATCATCACGCGTGGACCGCTGCTGCCCTGCGTCGCAATCACCGAGCCCAGCCCGTCATAGCTGATGCGCTCCGCCAGCGGCGTCATCCGCTCCACCATAATTTTGCGTACCGGCTCTTCGTATCCCGGCGGCCCCGGAGCATCCGCTAAAATTTGCAGCAACTGCTGCGTCGCATCCTGCGCGTGTAGCGCACCGCAACTCACCAGTGCTCCGGTTCCCACCAAGACCACTCGCCGAATCCATCCGCCTGCTCGCGTCATGCGACTCCTCCCGCCATCGCGGAACCAATTGCCGGTAACGGTGACAGCTCGCGCGCATTCTGTCCTTCCCTCCCCCGCCCGTCAAGCGGTGACGCTGGTATCACCCTCGTTCCGACACCTCTTTCTTCCAGTTAGCCCCGCGTTACAATGAGAAAGCGGACAAATCCATGAAGCAGCACCTCCTCGGCGCTTGTGTCCCTCTGTATTTACTTGCCGTGATGTGCGGTATTCCCGTGGTTCGCGCTCAGCAACAACCTCCGCGAAGCACGGACGGTGTCCCACTCGAAGAGTTCTTGAGAGAAGTTCACGCCAAAGCGCACGACCTTGAAAGCTCTGCCAGCATGCGCGACGCGTTTCAGGCCTTTCTCGCCGCACACCACCTTTCGCCGGAAAGCGTTCGATACTCCGATTTTGTGGTTATCCGCTTGTTTTTCGAAGCCGCGCGCGATGGCGGCTTTTGGAACCTGCACTGGCAGGTCACCGACCAGCCGCCCAACTCCGACAATATCTGGCGGCAATGGTCCGGCGTTCGCAGCCCGCAACCCGCCCGCCCAACGGCGATCGCCGAATGCGACGAACTCTCGGCTTTGTATGCTTTTCTGGTCGAGCGCAGCGGCGTCAGAAAGGTCGGCTTGTTCTGGCCCTATTCGAATCACACGGTCGCCGTCTGGACGTTGCAACCAGCGTCCGGCTCGCCGCTTCGTATTGTCGTGCCCACATCACAGATCTTTCTGCAGGAAACTGATTCCTTCGACACGCACCAATTCGATCCCTGGAAGCAGAAGACGATCTATGAATATACGCGCCGCGATGTGCCCGACTCTTTTGTTCTTCCTGGGCCGCTGGCGAAGTTTTTTCTGCAACAAATCGATACGTATGCTGCGGCCTCGGATTCCATGCTGCAGCACCTGCGCTACGTTCGCGACGCCGTCTTCGTCGGGAATTGGACGCCCGATCAAGCCGCCCAGGACGCACTTCGTCTCCGCGCGTCGCTCGCATCGTCTGCTTCCGCGGACGCCCGCACTCTCCAATCCTTCGCTGAAGACATGCGCCTCGCTCGCTATCGCCAGTAACCAGCAACAGTCGTAGCGTTTAGGCTTTGGCGGCGCGCATTTGGGCGATGAATTGTTGAAACTGTCGCGTGACATGCGGCACGACGCCGAGCTGCCGCTCGATGAGCATCAATTGTGCGCGATGGTGCATTTCGTGCTCTTTCGGTGCCAGCAGCCGCTCGAAACGAGTCTTCGTCGTCTTGCCGTCAGGATCGATCACCGTCTCGGCGAGAAATTCGGGCGTCAGCGTCTCCAGCCACGAAGCAAACTTTTCGCCTTCGCCCTGCAGCAACGCGATGATTTCCGCCTTTGTCCGCGGCTTTGCTTCTTCGGCCACGATGACGTCCCGCAGGGTCAGAAAGTCGAAGCCGACCAGCGTGGTTACGCGCTGCTCTTTATGTTGAATCTCCCAGACACGTGGCGAAACCGCGATGTGCACCAGTATCTGCGCGACGGACCGCGCTTCCGGCGCCGCGACGTGAGCGTACTTATCTTCCGGAATGTCCTCGGCCACCTGAATCGTGTTTTTCCGAACTGTCCGGAAGGAGCCTGCTAATTCTTTTCCGCCGTAGATTGCCGTCATGGTTTTCCTCGTCACTGCGTTTTTCGCTCGCGTCGGAGCGACCTTCCGGGTTCGATGCGCGGGACCACACCGAGGTCACGGGCGGGTCAGGCGAGGGCGAGGCTGGGGTCGGCGTTTAGGGTGGTGTCGGCAAAGTGGCGGGATTGGAATTGTTCATAGGCGGCGGCAGCGATCATGGCGGCGTTGTCGGTAGAAAGGGCGCGGCTCGGAAAAAAGACTTCGAGGGATTTGCCTTTGGCGCGTTCTTCGAAGGTGGTGCGAAGCTGCGAATTGGCGGCGACGCCGCCAGAAACGAGCACGGTGCTCACGCCGAGTTGTTCGGCGGCGAGCATGGTGCGCTCGACCAAATCGCGCACGACGGCGTTTTGAAACTCGCGGACCAGGCCGAGCGTTTGCGGCGAGCAGAGCGGGAGAAGTTGCTCGAATTTGCGTTCGCCGCGCTGCAGCGCTTCTTCGCGCGTGCGAATTTCCGGCGCGTATTCTGGATGCTCGCGTACATGATAGAGCACAGCAGTTTTGAGGCCGCTGAAACTGAAGTCGAGCGGACTGCTGCGCGTTTTGATGGGGCCGAATTTTACAGGGGCGGGAGCGTTGCCAGAGGGCGCGGCGAGGCGATCGAGAATGGGTCCGCCGGGATAGCCCAGGCCAAGCAGCTTGGCGACTTTGTCGTAGGCTTCGCCCGCAGCGTCGTCGCGGGTCTGGCCGATCTTTCTGTAGCTGAGCAGCGTTTGAGCGCCGACGATGCCATTTTCGGTTGCGCCGGACGTGGGCTTCACTTCGTAGAGGACGGTGTGGCCGCCGGAGACGATGAGGCAAACGGCGGGAACTTTTGGCGTGCGGCCGGATTTGTACGCTTCGAGAAAAACGGCGTGGACGTGGCCGGCAAGATGATTTACCGGAACGAGCGGCTTGCCGAGAGCGGCGGCGAGCGTTTTGCCGTAGGTGATGCCGACCAGCAAGGCGCCGACCAGGCCGGGACCTTGTGTGACGCCGATGGCGTCGAGGTCGTTGAACTGCAAGCCGGCTTGCGCGAGAGCTTCGCGAACGACGGGAACGATTTGGCGGAGATGTTCGCGCGAAGCGAGTTCGGGAACGACGCCGCCATATTTGCGGTGAATGTCCACTTGCGAAGCGACGACGCTGGAGAGAATTTCGCGGCCGTCGGCGACGATGGCGGCGGCGGTTTCGTCGCAGGAGGATTCGATTCCGAGAATGCGGGTCATACTTTCAATGCCAACGTTCCGTTCGTTTCTCTTCTAACTTTCATCGCGACGCCAGCGGCTTTGCTCTCGCGAAACCGCGAAACGGGAGTTTGGCGTTCCCAGGGCCGGGTCATAGTTTCAACGTCTTCAGGTATTCGCGGAAGGGCGCGCCGAGTTCTTCGTTTTGCAGGCCGAGTTCGACGGTGGCTTTGAGGAAGCCAAGTTTGTCTCCCGCGTCGTAGGAAAGGCCTTCGTAGATGTACGCCCACAGGCCGTGTTCCTGCGCGAGGATGCGCAGCCCATCGGTCAATTGAATTTCGTTTCCCGCGCCGGGCTTGGTGCGTTCGAGGCAATCGAAAACTTGCGGCGGGAGCACGTAGCGGCCGGTAATCGCCAGATTGGAAGGCGCTTTTTCGGGCTTGGGTTTTTCGACGAGGTCGCGGATGCGCAGCAAACGCGCGCCAAAGGGTCCTTCCGGCGCGGCCTGGCCATCCACGATGCCATACAGGTTGGTTTTCTCTTTCGGAACTTCTTCGACCGCGATGGCACCGACGCCGGTGGCGTTCCAAACATCAATGAGTTGTTTGGTGGCGGGATTTTTTCCGGGAATCAGAACATCGCCGAGAAGAACCGCGAACGGTTCATCGCCGACTAAATCCTTGGCTACGAGAACGGCGTGGCCGAGACCGAGCGGCTCCTTTTGGCGCGTGTAGCTGACCTGGACCATGTCGCTGATTTCGCGAACCATGTTGGCCTGATCTTTTTTGCCCTTGTCTTCGAGGAAGCGTTCGAGCAAGGGATTGTGGTCGAAATGATCTTCGATGGAATTTTTGCCGCGGCCGGTGATGATGATGATGTGCTCGATGCCAGAGGCGATGCACTCTTCGACGACGTACTGGATTTGCGGTTTGTCCACCACGGTGAGCATTTCTTTGGGTTGGGCTTTGGTAGCGGGAAGAAAGCGCGTGCCGAGGCCGGCAGCGGGCAAAACAGCTTTGCGAACTCTGCGAAAGGCGCCGGGTTGTGGTTTCTCGGGCATCGGTTCTGGTTACTTTTTCTTAGCGGGCTTCTTGTCTTTCGCTCCAGAGTCTTTCGAGGACGAATCCTTTGCGGATGAATCTTTGTCTTTGCTGCCCGCGTCTTTGCTGCCGGAGTCCTTGCTGGTGTCTTTCGCGTCGGAAGCGCTGGAGTCTTTGCTTTCCGACTTGGGAGACTTGCCGGCGTAATCGGTGACGTACCAGCCGGAGCCTTTGAACTGAATGGCGGGCGCGCTGATCAAAGACTCGACTTTGCCGCCGCAGTGCGGGCATTTTTTGAGATGCGGGCCGGCGACGGACTCGATCTTTTCGGTCTTGCGGCCGCATTTCAGACACTGGTATTCGTACAGTGGCACAGCTGCTCCTCGTGAGTAGTCTCCAAACGCAAAAGTATAGCATGCGCCCAAATCGCCCCGGCAGCGCATGCTAGACTCTGAAACGTGAGCGCGGCAGCGGACAATCCGGGCAAGGCTTTAGGGTGCTTATATCTTGTCGGGACGCCCATCGGCAACCTCGAAGACATCACTCTGCGCGCGTTGCGCGTGTTGAAAGAAGTGGACCAGATCGCGTGCGAAGATACGCGGCACACGCAAAAGCTGCTGAACCACTACGAGATTCGCAAGCCGCTCGTCAGCTATCACGAACACAATGAAATTACGCGCGCTTCGGAGCTGGTGATTGCCCTGGAACAGGGCGCGAAAATCGCGTTGGTGAGCGACGCGGGAATGCCGCTGGTGTCCGATCCAGGCTATCGGCTGGTCACGCTGTGTTTGCGGCATCATGTGCAGGTGATTCCGGTGCCGGGGCCGTCGGCGATTCTGGCAGCGCTCGCGGCAAGTGGTTTGCCGAACGAAGAATTTTTGTTTGTGGGCTTTTTGCCGGCGCGAAGTGGCGAACGGAAACGCGCGTTGGAACGGCTGCGAATCGAAGAGCGGACGATCGTGTTGTATGAGGCGCCGCACCGGATTGCGGAGTGCGTGGCGGATGCGCGGGAAGTGCTCGGCGATAGGAGCGCGTGCGTGGCGCGGGAGTTGACCAAGGTGCATGAGGAATTCCGGCGAGGGAAGCTGTCGGAGCTGGCGGCTTCGCTGGAGGAGCGACCGGCGAAGGGCGAGATTACGCTGGTCATAGGGCCCGCCGATCCCGCGGAGTCGCCGAGTTTGTCGGATTCGCGGCAGAGTTTGGCGGAGCGAGTGGAGGAGTTGATCCACCAGGCGAAATTGGACCGGAAAGAGGCGCTGAAGCTGGCGGCGAGAGAGCGCGGGTTGTCGAGGCGAGAGGCGTACGACGCGATGGTGCAGGGGAAGGAGAGTGGCGAGTGACGAGTGGCGAGTGGCGAGCGGCGAGTGGTTCGGGATCCGTGTTCCGTGAACAGTGTTCCGTGAAGAGACTCGGTGGAGTTGGGGACGAACGCTTGATGGTGGGCAGGTTGGAAGGTTGAGGATACCCATCCCCGTGGTGACGGAAACTGTGCGCATGTCGATGAGGGGAAGGGAGTTGCAGGTGGTCGTGAGTGGCGCGGAGAGGCAGTGGCGAGTGGCGAGTGAGTGCGCGGGAAGTAAAAAGTAAGGAAGTAAAGAGGGTAACGACACAAGGCTGGCTGGCGGTTTGCTGGAGCGCGTTGTACCCCCACCCCCGGTGTTTTCTGCAAAGAGTGCGCAAAGTATTGAAAATGGGGGAGTTGGGTTTCTTGGAGTGACGAAAGAGTGCGTAAGAGTGGCAAATAAAGGACTTAGGCCGAATGCGTGAGGAATCCGGCGAGGCGTTTTGCTGGGAAGCGGCGGCTGGTTGGCGGCGCAGGGGCGCGAAGGAACGCTGGAGAGGGCGCGACGGGCGGCAGGACGGGTTTGGCGGGCGACTAGCACAAGGCATGTTACTATACTTGACAACAAGTTGTCAAGAGTTTACTGGAAGGCCATTCGAATCACCTGTGGAAAACTTCTAAGCTGGTTGGTCACACGTCTGCGCTCACGCACCTCTCTCTTTGCCGCGCGTACCGCCGCGGACGCTTTGAACCAGCCCGCAGCAGGATCCTCACGCTTTTTTAGATTACGGGATCGTGATGCACGAAATGGATTCGAGCGGAACCAACCCTGAGGACGCTAGCCGGCACGCTTCGAGTGAAGCCTTGCGGAAAAATGATGGTTTCGCCGAACGACGGAGAACCCTCCTTTGAACGGTCCCAATAGCTAGGATCGGACCGAACCCTCAGCATGCCCAATAACCAGCGGGCCGTGTGTCGATGGAAAAGCGCACAGGCAGGAATGCCTGTGCCACCCTCAAGTTATGGAAAAAACGAGGCTTGCCTGGCTACAGCGACGAGGGAGTGCCTGAGAAAACAGATAGCTTCGGGTGGGGGGCGGTAACGTTCTGGAAATACAGGGTTTGGCGTATCTACATTTGCAGTTATCTGGGGTAAATCCGTCGAGCCCGAAATTGGGTATTGCGGGCGCGGGCGCAGGGTACGAACAGCGTGCGATCGCTGGTGGAAACTCAGGTGAGCGGTAGCCGATAAGGTCTCGACGCCGCGGCGAAATGACGGAACAAAATCCCAGCGACACACAGGCGTATGAATTTATTCTCGCGGAGATCGAGAGCGTGCCGCATCTGGAGGCGCTGCTGTTGCTGTGGAACAGCCGTCCGCAACCGTGGACGGTGGAGAACCTGAGCCAGCGACTGTATGTGCCGGCAGACGTGGCGCGGATGCTGGTGGAAGATCTGGCGAGACGACGGTTGGTGGCGCAGGTGGCGGGCCCGCCGGTAGGCTACCGGTACGAATCGGAGCGAGACCAATTGATCGCGGCAGTGGACGCGACGTACCGGCGCGAAGTGGTGCGCATTTCGACTATGATTCACCACAAGCCTTCGGCGGCGTTGAGCGAATTTGCGAAGGCGTTCCGGTTTACAAAGGAGCGGAAGTGATCGCGCCGATTGCGTACATCTTGGGGGTGTTGACGAGCGGGCTCTGCGCGGTGCTGCTGCTGCGCGGATATGCGCGCGGCCGGAAACGGCTGCTGCTCTGGAGCGGGATTTGTTTTGCGGGCCTGGCAGTGAGCGATCTGCTGCGATTCGTGGATCTAATCCTGCTGCCGGATGTGGACTTGTATGCGCATCGGCTGGCGACCAAGGCGATCGCGCTGCTATTTCTGCTGTATGGGCTGATCTGGGAGAAAAGATGAGGGTGACGACGGTCGAGGCATTTCTGATGGGCTTCGTCGCCATGGGTTTTCTGGCGGCGGGACTATTTTTCGTGAGGTTCTGGAGAGAAACGCGAGACACGTTGTTTCTCGCTTTCGCGGTATTTTTTCTGGTGCAAGCGGCAGCAGCGACAACGCTGCTCGGATTCGAGCGACCCAATGAAGGACAAACGGTCTACTTTGTGTATTTGGTTACGCTGGTGTTGATCGTGGGAGCGATTTTGAAGAAGAACTACGGGCGGAATGGGTGAGCGGCATGCGACCGGCAGCCGAAGGCCTCGCTCGCTGAGCAACAACTCCCCATCTAAGCCGACATAACTCCACAAACAGAGATGAAAGGCTTATAGCCCGACCTTGCCGCCTGGCGTTTCAGGGTTGCCGTGCGAATGCAGCGGGCGGCCAGCTGTGACTGCGCCCCGCTGCGTGACGCAGGTCACGTTCGGCGGTGGTGATTGGCACAGCTTGGCACACGAAGGAGGAGCAAAAAAGAGGCGTAAGGCAGCGAGATGGCCGGATTGGCTGGGAAGTAGGACGGCCAGGAGGTGATGGTCATGAGAGAGACGGTAGAGCGGGAAACGGAAGCCAAAGCAGGGGCAACGGTGCAGGCAACGGGAACTATGGCAGCCAATCAGCGGATGCGCTTGGCGAACATTTTGGTGGCTACGGATTTTTCGGGGGTGTCGGATCGGGCGCTGGAGTATGCACTGGCGCTGGCGCGGCGGTACGAAGCGAAGGTGATTGTGGCGCATGTGATCGATTCCGAGACGGAGATGGTGCTGGCGCCGGAGATGGCGGTGAATACGCGGGAGTCCATCTTCGGGGCGGCCGAAGAAGCGATGGGGCAGATTTTGATTTCGGGACGGCTGCGGGGAGTGGAGCACGTAACGGTGGTGCAGGAAGGGAGCTTGTGCCCGACGCTGGAAACGCTGATGACGAAATATAAGGCGGATCTGGTGGTGGTGGGCACGCACCGGCTGGGCGGGTTGAAGAAGATGCTGCTGGGCTCTGGCGCGGAGCAAATCCTGCGGCAAGCCAAGACCCCGGTGCTGACGGTGGGACCGGGAGTGGCAGGAGAAACGCCGAAGGAAGTGGAGTTCAAGAACATTTTGTTTGCGACGGAGTTTGGGCTGGGAGCGGAGCGCGAAGCAGCGTATGCGTTTTCGCTGGCGCAGGAGCATGGAGCGAAAGTGACGCTGCTGCATGTAGTAGCCCGCGTTGAGGATTACTCCGAACCAGGCTTGGCGACGAGAACCGCTGCGACGGAAAAGCAACTAGCGGAGTTGGTGCCGCCCGGATGCGAAGCGTGGTGCGAAACGGAGGTGCGGATCGCCGTTGGCGATCCGGTGACGGCAATTCTGCAGGTGGCGCGGGCGAGCAAGGCGGATTTGCTGGTAATCGGCGCAAAGCGGAAGAAAGGGTTCACAGCGGCCCATGCCGTAAACACGAAAGCGTACCGGTTGGTGGGCAATGCGCCCTGCCCGGTGCTGACCGTGAGGTCCTAAGATGATGCGCGCGGGCGTGAGCAGCGGGCTGGTGTTACTGGCGGCGTGCCTGACGCTGGCGCAAACGCAAAAGGCACCCACAAGCCACGCCGGAACAGAGCCGCCGGACGCGGCCTCGGGCAAGCAGACGTACATGACGTATTGCGCGTCGTGCCACGGCGAAAACCTGAAGGGGATGGGACCGGCGGCCGGTGCGTTGAAAACGACGCCGGCCGATCTGACGACACTGGCGAAGCAGCATGGGGGAAATTTTCCCTACGAGTACGTATCGGGGGTGGTTCGTTTTGGGAAGCCCATTTCAGCACATGGGTCGCCGGATATGCCGATCTGGGGGCCCATTTTTAATATGACCGATTTTGATGAAATCCATATCCGGCAGCGAATCAAGAACCTGTGCGAGTTTCTGGCGTCGCAGCAGGAGAAATGAGCGGCGCCGGCGGTTAGGGCCTAGCGTTGCAGGAACGGATTGCAGAGCGTTTGCGGAAGGGAGGAAGATATGCGGCCATATCGGGATATAGCTGCACTGGCGGGCGCGCAGATTCTGTGTTTTCTGGTGTTGACGCACGTGGAGCCGAACTTTTTTCTGTTGCACCTGTACCAGTCGATTTTGTACATCGCGATTCTGGTGATGCTGTTCTACATGGAAGATCGCTGGGCGTACATGATTGGAATGTTGGCGTCGGCGGTCTGGCTGGGGATGGCGTTCGCCACGGGAATGCTGGGAAGTGCAGTGCAGCAGTTCGTCGTGCGGACGCAAGGGGCGTCGGCGACCGGAGTAGGATGGCTGACGCTGCTGACGGCGGCGATTGCGGTGTTGATGATCGCATTGTGCGGACGGCACTGGAAGAAGGAATACGCCGGGCTCGGGAAAACGCTGGCGACGTTTGCGTGGAGCCTGGGAGTAGTGGCGGTGTATTACGGAGTGCTGGTGTTCTGGTTCTGGAATATGTTTCCGAAGGCGTGAGTTACTGACGCTCGGAGAAGAACAGGAAAGCTAGACCGCAGGTGAGGCGAAGGCCCTGAACGCTACAGCGTGCAGGGCCTTTTTTTGTAAGCTGGAGGAGGGCGGAGCGGAATGCACGATGCCGTTGAATTGAGCATCGAGAAAGTGGAGAAGCAAATCGAGCGCGCATTTCGGTAATGCAGATGACCATGGCTGAACAAAAAATAAGTACGCAGTGTTGCATCGCGGGCGGCGGGCCAGCGGGAATGATGCTGGGGTATTTGCTGGCACGCGCGGGAGTACGCGTGGTGGTGCTGGAGAAGCACGGAGATTTCTTGCGGGATTTTCGTGGCGATACGGTGCATCCCTCCACGCTGGAGGTCATGTACGAGTTGGGGCTGCTGGAGGAGTTTTTGCAGCGGCCGCACCAGGAAGTGCGGGAGCTTTCGGGAATTGTGAACGGCGAGGAAGTGAAGATTGCGACGCTGGCGGAGTTGCCGACGCGCTGCAAGTTTATTGCGCTGATGCCACAGTGGGACTTTCTGGATTTTCTCGCGGAGAAAGCGAAGAAATTTCCGGAGTTCACGCAGCGGATGGAGGCGAAGGCGGCGGGACTCCTGGAGAAAGATGGGCGAGTGAGCGGAGTACGGGCGGAGACAAAGGATGGTGTGGTGGAAGTAGAAGCGGATTTGGTAGTGGCGGCGGACGGGCGGGGTTCGGAGATGCGGAAGGCGGCGGGTTTAGAGGTGATGGATTTTGGAGTGCCGATTGACGTGGTGTGGATGCGGGTTTCGCGGCGGGAGAGCGATCCGGAAGCGACGGGAGGGCGATTCGCAGCGGGGCATATTCTGGTGACGATTAATCGCGGAGATTATTGGCAGTGTGCGTTCGTGGTACCGAAAGGAGGAATCGAAGAAGTACGAGCGGCGGGGTTGGCCGCGTTTCAGGAACAGATTGCGAAGATCGCGCCGTTTTTGCGGGATCGGGTGGGCGAGTTGGATTCGTGGGAGAAGATCAAGCTGTTGACCGTGGCGGTAAATCGCTTGCGGCAGTGGGCGAAGCCGGGGTTGTTATGCATTGGCGATGCGGCACATGCGATGTCGCCGGTGGGGGGCGTGGGGATCAATTTGGCGATACAAGATGCGGTGGCGGCGGCGAATTTGTTGTTTGAGCCGTTGCGAAATGGCGTGCCGACGCTAGAAGAACTGGGGCAGGTGCAGAAGCGGCGGGAGTGGCCGACGAAGATGACGCAGCGGGTGCAGGTGTTCCTGCACAAGAATATTTTGAGCCGCGCGCTGGAAGCACGGGCCAAAGCAGAAGGGGAGGAGCGTCGTGGCGCGCCAGTGCTGCTGAAGATTGCGCGGCATGTGAAGTTTTTGCGACGGATTCCGGCGCGGGTGTTCGCGCAAGGACTGAGGCCGGAGCATGTGGCTGCGGGAATTGTACAAGCGAGCGGGCCGCAAAAGGCGTAAGCGGCAGCCACGATCAAGCGTGCCAGGCGGAGACTTTGCGGACCATGTCCCAGATGAGATTGTCGAGGGCAAGGCCCATGTCGGAGCCGCTCGTGGTACGGGTGTTGGTGAGAGCGGCCCAGCAGAAGCCGGAGTGCGTGCGGACCATGATGGTGGAGGTGCCGGGGAGGCTGCCGTTGTGCCACCAATTGGGGATTTCGTTGACGGCCCAGCCGCGGGCGTAGGTGAGGGTGGCGGAGCTAGGCGTGGTCATGGCTTTGATGGAATCGGGCTTGAGCAGGCCCGGAGTGGACTCGAAGAGGTGATTGAGGAAAAGGACGAGTTCGCGGGGCGAGGCGAGCCAACCGCCGTGCGAGTCCATGCGGGTGACGTTCATGTTGTAGGGATTTTCGCCGCCTTGGCCGTAGTAGACGACTTCGTTGGGAAAGCGCTGTGCGAGAGTGTTGCCGGCGATGCGCATATCGCGAATGCCGCAGTGGGAAAAAATGGCTTCGTGAATGAAATCGGCGTAGGGACGGCCGGAGAAGTGTTCGATGACGCGGCCGAGGACGCAGTAGCCGAAATTCGAATAAGCGTAGTGCGTGCCGGGCGGATGCTTGAGGGGCTTCGTGTCGAGCGTCCAGGAGATAAGCTCGGCGTGATTCATTTGAGGATTTTCGAACATGGGGTCGTCGTTGGAATTGTCCCAGCCGCCGCAGGTGTGGGTGAGGAGTTGATCGATGGTGATGTCTTCGACCCATTTTTTGTAGGGAGCGTGGCCGTAAGTGGTGCCGAGGACGGAGCCGGGGCCGAAGACGCGGTCGTGTTGAGAGAGTTTGCCGCGTTCGATGAGGATGAAGATGGCGGTGGAAGTGATGGGTTTGGTGACGCTGGCGATGCGGAAGAGATGATTGGGAGTGACGCGCTGGCGGGCTTCGCGATCGGCAAAGCCGAAGGCGGATTCGTAAGCGAGGCGGCCGTGGTCGGCGATAGCGATGGAGAGAGCGGGGACGTTGAACTGGCGCATGAAATCGTCGGCGCGGCGGGCCATGCCTTCGTGTTCGGAAGGGGTGGGTTGGTTTTCGGATTGGGGAATCGAATTGGAGAGGGCGGGGAAAATTCGTGGCGCGATGCTGGCGGCGGTGCCGGCGAGCAGCGTTTTTAGAGCGGACCTTCGAGTGAGCCTAGAGTTTTCCTGAGTCACGTGTTTCTCCAGTTGCAGCAGTGGAATGCGCGCGAATCAGGTCAGCGGCTTTTTCGGCAATCATGATGGTGGGGGCGTTGGTGTTGCCAGCGGTGACGCGGGGCATGATGGAGGCGTCCACGACGCGGAGAGATTCGAGGCCGTGGATTCGGAGTTGCGAGTCCACGACGGCGAGTGGGTCGTGGCCCATTTTGCAGGAGCCGGCGGGGTGATAGAGAGTTTGGGCTTCGGCGCGGATGAAGGCTTCGAGGTCGGCGTCAGTGCGGGCTTGCGGGCCGGGATGCAGTTCTGCGCCGGTGTAGGGAGCGAAGGCATTCGAGTGAGCGATGGCGCGGGCAAGTTTGACGCCTTCGACGATAACGCGGAGATCTTCGGGAGCGCAGAAATAATTGGCGCGAATGGCAGCGGGCATGAGCGGATCGGAGGAGCGGAGGGCGATTTCGCCGTGGCTGTGCGGAGTGATAAGCGTGGGGCCGAAGCCGAAGGCGTGTTCGGGGTGGGTGTCGAAGCCGTGATTGCGGTAGTAGGCGGGGCCGAAGAGGAGTTGCAGGTCAGGGACCGGAAGATTAGGGCGCGTGCGATGGAAGAGGCCAGCTTCGGCAACGTTGGAAGCGAGCGGGCCGCGATGGGTGAGGAGATAACGGGCAAGATTGGAGAGCGAGGCGGCGTCCCGTAGGCTGACGGGCTGTTTGCACAGATAGCCAACGGAGACCATGGGATGGTCCTGAAGATTTTTGCCGACGCCGGGGAGATTGTGGACTGAGGTAATGCCGAGGCGCTGGAGTTCGTCGGCGGGGCCGATGCCGGAGAGGAGGAGGAGTTGCGGGGAGTTGATCGCGCCGCTGCAGAGAAGGACTTCGCGAGTGGCGCGAGTTTGGTGAGAGCGGCCGCGGTGAAGATAGGCGACGGCGAAAGCGCGGTTGCGATAAAGGTGAATGCGGGTGGCGTGGGCCTGGGTGAGTACGGTGAGATTGGGACGGTGAAGAGCGGGAGCGAGAAAAGCGTCGTAGCTGGAGTGGCGGCGACCGTTTTTTTGGGTGACTTGATAGAGGCCGACGCCATCCTGGGAGGCGGCGTTGAAGTCGGGATTGGCGGCAATTCCCTGCTCTGTTGAGCCGGCAACGAAGGCACGAGTGAGGGGGTTGACGTAGCGCAGATCGGAGACGTGGAGGGGACCGCCGACGGCGTGAAAGTCAGAAGGCCCGCGTTGCTGATGCTCGGATTTTTTGAAATAGGGCAAGACGGAAGAAAAAGACCAGCCGGGATTGCCAAGTTGCTCCCAGTCGTCGAAGTCGCGGGCGGCGCCGCGGATGTAAATCATGGCGTTGATGGCGCTGGAGCCGCCGAGAACTTTGCCGCGAGGCCAGTAGAGGCTGCGATTCTGGAGTTGCGGTTCGGGTTCGGTGGAATAATTCCAGTCCACGGCAGTCTTAAAGAGTTTGGAAAAGGCGGCGGGGATGGCGATTTCGCGGGCACGGGGCTGGCCGCCAGCTTCGAGGAGCAGGGCGCGAGTGTGGGGATCTTCGGTGAGGCGAGCGGCGAGAACGCAGCCGGCGGAGCCAGCGCCGATGATGATGTAGTCGTATTCGGAGTGGACGGAAGTGGTCACGATGTTCGCGGCGATCGTGTGACGGTGGACTCGGAGAATCCTCACCCTCCAGGGTGAGCTAACTACAGGCGATTATAGCGGGACCGGCCGAGTCTTACAGCTGGGAACCACGGTTATAGGCAGCGTTGCGGGAAGGTGTACTTCGTTGTACGGTATCGTGCGGCTTCGGCGGGAATGTCTGCGGTTAAATTGTTGAGGATGGTGAAAATGGCGGGGGATCCAAAGAAAGAGCAGTGGACGCGGCGGGGTTTTTTGGGCGCGGGATCGGCGGCGTTGGCGGCGGCCGGGGCGCTCGGTTCGGGTGATGCGGCGGCGCAGAACTCGAAAGCGCATGATGGCGTCACAGAGAAAAGTGTCAGCGATCCCGTCGGCTTGAATTCGGTTCTGGACGCAGCGAATCCTTCGAGTAGTCACCCGGTGTTCACGGATGCCGGCGGCGTGCAGACGTTCAAGTATCCGTTTTCGTTTGCGCATAAGCGGCAGCACAGCGGAGGGTGGTCGCGCGAGGTGACGCAGCGAGAATTGGCGGTGTCGCGATCGCTGGCCGGTGTGAACATGCGGCTCACTGCGGGAGGAATTCGTGAGCTGCACTGGCACACCGCAGCGGAATGGGCGTTCATGTTGTATGGCGGAGCGCGCATTACGTCGATTGACGCGGATGGGAAGAGTTTTGTGGCGGATGTGAAGGAAGGCGACTTGTGGTATTTCCCGACCGGGATTCCGCATTCGATACAGGGTCTGGCGCCGGATGGGGCAGAATTTCTGCTGGTGTTTGATGACGGGAATTTTTCCGAGTACGAGACGGTACTGCTGTCGGACTGGATGGCGCACACGCCGAAGGAAGTGGTGGCGAAGAATTTCGGAGTAGGCGAAAGCGCGCTGGCGAAAATGCCGGACAAGGAGCTGTTCATTTTTCAGGCGGAGGTGCCGGGACCGCTGGGGGAGGATCAGCGGCTGGCGGCGGGAACGTTGGGGGCGTCGCCGGTTGATTTTGCGTTTCGCACCACGCAGCCGGCGCCGGCGAAGAAGCTGAAGAGCGGCGAGGTGCGAATCATTGATTCGAGCAGCTTCAAGATTTCGCAAGGGATTGCGGCAGCGGTCGTGACCGTGAAACCGGGTGGAATGCGGGAATTGCACTGGCATCCGAATGCCGATGAGTGGCAGTTTTATTTCGGCGGGAAAGGGCGGATGACGGTGTTTGCCACAGGTGGGCGGGCGCGGACGATGGATTTTGAGTCAGGCGATGTGGGGTATGTGCAAAAGACCTTGCCGCATTACATCGAGAACTCCGGGACGACGGATTTGAAGTTTTTGGAGATGTTCAAGAGCAGCTTTTATCAGGACTTGGCGCTGTCGGAATGGCTGACGCATACGCCGCCGGAGTTGGTGGCCGCACATTTGAATTTGGACAAGGCGACGCTGAACGCGTTACCGAAAGACAAGCCGATTATCGTGCCGTAGGGATCAACCCGGCTGGGCCTGCTCTGGCGCCGGTGCGGGGATGAGGCGCGCTCCTCAGCCGCCGGGATATAATCGCGGCGATGAGTGCAGCCGATGCAGGGCTCTGGGCGATCCGGCAGTCTCTCCGCTTGGACCGCAAGGACCCCTACCTTCTTCTACAGCATCTGACCCTGTTCGTAGCGGACCAGGAGCGGAGCCTGCGGTTTTTTCGGGACGCTCTGGGTTTCCGGGTGGTCCTGGACTACACGGGGCACGAACATCAGAAAGAATGGCGCGTGGGGCAACGGTGGATCTCGGTTGCGCCGCCTGATGGCACGGCGCGACTGGCGCTGGTTGCGCCTACCCCGGACTCCGAAGAATCCGCCTACATCGGCAAAGCCAGACAAATCGTTTTCTTAACCGAAAATGTGGAAGCGAAGTATCGAGAGTGGAGCGCGCGAGGCGTGACGTTTTTGCATCCGCCGAAGATGGCACCCTTCGGGAGCCTGATCACCCGATTTGAAGATCCGGATGGCAATGCATTCGTGCTGATCGAGTTTGACGAAGCCACGCGGCTGGTGGAAGAGCAGCGGCGCCGCACGGAAGAGCAAGAAGAACTGCAACGGCGTGGCGCGCGGGAATTGGAGATTGCGCGGCAGGTGCAGGCGAGGCTGTTCCCGCAGCGAGCTCCGGCAGTTACGACGCTGGAGTATGCCGGAACCTGCGTGCAAGCGCGGCAAGTGGGCGGCGATTATTACGACTACCTGGATCTGGGTAAAGCGCGGCTGGGTTTAGTGATCGGCGATATCGCGGGAAAAGGAATGGCAGCCGCGCTGTTGATGGCCAATCTGCAGGCGAATTTGCGAAGCCAATCCGCGACGGCAGCGCATCAGCCGGAGCAATTTCTGCAATCGGTAAATCAGCTGTTCTATGAAAATACGGCGGACGGCGACTATGCGACGCTGTTCTTTGGGGAATATGAGGACGGAACGCGGCGGTTGCGCTACGCCAATTGTGGCCATCTTCCTGCCCTGCTGCTGCACGGAGACGGGAAACTGGAGCGGCTAGAAGCTACCGGCACGGTGGTGGGGCTCTTTAGTCGCTGGGAATGCGTGATCGAAGAGCGGGAGCTCTTGCCCGGCGATACATTGCTGCTCTATACAGACGGCGCGACCGAACCTTTCAATGACGCCGGAGAACAGTTCGGAGAGGAACGACTGATCGCCGCGCTGCGGCGCGGGCGCGGACTTTCGCCGGAGGAATTGGCGAACTCCATCGTAGATAAGATTCGCGAGTTCAATCCGAAAGAGCAGCAGGATGACATCACGCTGCTAGCAGCGCACTGCCGGTAGGCCTGGCATTCGGTATGGTAGCCTTCCCACGTCGCAAGTCTTAAATTGCCAAAGGAGACGGAAGCTTGGTCCCATGAAGAAAACACTGGTTCCGATTCAAGATATCGCGCGCAAGCTAGGAATCCCCGAACAATACTTCGAGCAAGTCGGACGCTACAGCGGGAAAGTGCGGCTGGAGTTGCTGGCAGATGCGAATTTCAAACGGCGCGGAAAGCTGATTCTGGTTTCGGCGACTACACCGACGGCTTCGGGAGAAGGAAAAACAGTTACAGCGATCAGCCTGACGCAGGCGCTCGCGCTGCTCGGGAAGAAAGTGGTGATCACGTCGCGCGAGCCTTCGCTGGGGCCGGTATTCGGGATGAAGGGCGGCGCGGCCGGCGGCGGGCTTTCGCAGATCGAGCCGAGCGAAAAGATCAACCTGCACTTTACGGGCGATTTTCATGCGATTTCTTCGGCGCACAATTTGCTGGCGGCGTTGATTGATGCACATCTCTTTCACGGGAACGATTTGCAGCTCGATCCGGAGCGGATTTTCTGGCCGCGGGCGATGGACATGAACGACCGGGCACTGCGGCGCATTGCGGTTTCACTCGACAGCAAGAAAGACGGCGGCGGGCGAAAGACGGGATTCGTCATCACGGCGGCTTCGGAGATTATGGCCATCGTGGCGCTGGCGAAAGATCGGAAGGATCTGCGGCGGCGGCTGGAAGCGATCTTGGTGGGAGTCACACGGGATGGAAAACCGGTGACGGCAAAAGACTTGGGCGCGGTCGGCGGAATGATGGCGCTGCTGACGGAGGCGATTCTGCCGAACCTGGCACAGACGACGGACGGGACGCCGGCATTTGTGCACGCGGGCCCCTTCGGAAATATCGCGCATGGGACGAGCAGCGTAATCGGGCAGGAGATGGGCCTGCGGCTGGCGGACTATGTGGTGAATGAGGCGGGCTTCGCCTCAGATTTGGGCGCAGAAAAGTATTTTGACATTGTGATGCAGCAAGCGGGACTGACACCTTCGGCGGCGGTGCTGGTGACCACGGTGCAAAGCGTGCGAAATCAGGGCGGGGGGGACTTGGAGCGCGGTCTGCCGAATTTCGGGAAACACATGCAGATTCTGAAAGGATTTGGTGTTCCGGTGGTGGCGGCGATCAACCGGTTTCCGAGCGATAAGGATGAGGAATTGCGGCGTTTGGCGGCATATTGTGCAGAGCATGGCGTGACCAGCGCGCTCTCGGAGGGATTTGCAAAGGGCGGGCCAGGGGCGAAGGATCTGGCGGAGGCGGTGGTCACGGCGATTGAAAAGAATCCGGCTCCGGCAGTCCGCGCCATCTACGCACTGGAAGACTCGCTGGAAGATAAAGTGCGGAAGGTGGCGCAAAGAGTGTATGGGGCCGATGGGGTGAACTTTAGCGCAACGGCAAAGACCAAGCTGGAGGAGTTTGCGAAGTGGGGCTATGGAAAAGTGCCGGTGTGCATTGCGAAGACGCAATATTCATTGAGCGATGATCCAAAGCGGCTCGGTGCGCCGACGGGTTGGACGCTGAATGTGACGGACGCGTCGCTGTCGGCAGGCGCGGGATTCGTGGTCGTCATTTCCGGGAACATGATGCTGATGCCCGGGTTGCCGAAGGTTTCGAGAGCGGCGGCGATCGATGTGGATGAGGCGGGAGAAATTGCTGGCGTATAAGAGTGTCCGGAGGAATAGAAGGGGCAGAAAGAAGAGAAGAAACAGACAGAGCGGAACATCGGGCAGGGCTGCTTGCCCCGTTCGCCACCGACTGGTTGTATTGGCATGTGGCGCGGACTGAGCTAGGATTTGCGTCAATTTCAGCACGTCGAGGAGCTTTCCTATGAAGAATCTGGCCCGCACGCTTGCGCTCTTGTTTTGCACGGTGGCGGCAGCAACCTGCCTTCATGCGGCTCCGCAGCCCTGCGAGCAATTGGCACAATTGGCGCTGCCGAACGCGACGGTAACATCCGCGCAAATCGTTGCGGCAGGGGCGTTTACTCCGCCGGCGAGTTCGTCGCCATGGCTGACAGGCGATCCCCATTTTTACAGCACACTTCCAGCCTTTTGCCGGGTGCAAGTCACCGACAAACCGAGCGCGGATTCGAACATCAAGATTGAAGTGTGGATGCCGAGCAGCGGGTGGAACGGGAAATTTCGCGGACAAGGCAATGGCGGTTTCGCGGGGGAGATTGACTATCGCTCGCTGGGCGTCGCGGTCCAACAGGGCTACGCAACGGCGGCGACCGACACGGGCCACGCCGCGGCCGGCACGGATGGAAGTTGGGCGCTAGGTCATCCGGAAAAGATAAGAGATTTCGCCTACCGTGGGGTTCACGAAATGACCGCCATCGGCAAGGCCGCGACCAAAGCGCTTTACGGCGATGCGCCGGAGCATGCGTACTTTTCGAATTGTTCGAATGGCGGGCGGCAAGCGTTGATGGAAGTGCAGCGCTATCCGGATGACTACGACGGCGTGATCGCCGGCGCGCCCGCGAACTACTGGACCCATTTGCTGGGTGCCGCATTGTACGACGCGCAGGCCACGACGCTCGATCCGGCGAGTTATATTCCCATCACGAAAATTCCGGCGATCGCCAAGGCAGTGAATGCCGCGTGCGACGCGCAAGACGGCGTGGCGGATGGCGTGGTAAACGATCCGCCGAAATGCCATTTCGAAGCGGCGAGCATGCTCTGCAAGGCGGGCGATTCCGACTCTTGCCTGACGGCGCCGCAAGTGGCTGCTCTGAAGAAGTTGTACGGCGGCGCGCACTTTTCGAACGGCCAGGAGATTTTCCCCGGTTATTTGCCGGGCGCGGAAGATGGGCAGGGCGGCTGGGGTCTCTGGATTACCGGACCGGCGCCGGGCCAGGGCCTGATTTTTGCGTTTGGCATAGGTTTTTTCTCGAACATGCAATATGAGCAGAAGGACTGGGATTATAAGAAGGCGAACGTAGATGAGGCGGTGCATGCGGCAGACAAGAAGTTCGGCAATGTGTTCAACGCGACCGAAAGCAATTTGAAGCCGTTTGCATCGCGCGGCGGCAAGCTGATCATCTACCACGGCTGGAACGATGCGGCAATTTCGGCATTGAACTCGATCAATTACTACAAATCGGTGGTCAGCAAGATGGGCAAGAAGGATGCAGATTCTTTCCTGCGCCTGTACATGGTTCCGGGAATGCAACATTGCGGCGCGGGGCCGGGCACGGATGTGTTCGGACAGTTCGGTTTTGCGACGGCGAATGATCCGCAGCACAACATGAACCTGGCGATGGAGAACTGGGTGGAAAAAGGCACGCCGCCAGGAGATATCGTGGCTGCGCATCTAAGCGGTCCCCCACCTCGAGCGACGATCACCATGACGAGGCCGTTGTGCGCTTATCCGCAGGTGGCGAAGTACAAAGGGAGCGGCGATACGAACGACGCGGCGAATTTTGTCTGCGCGGCAAGCAAGTAGCGTCGGGCGGTGCATTCGTATGCGGCCCAGACCGCCACTGTTCGGCATCCGTGCGCCAACTGCGGGGAGGCACTCTACAAATGCGACAGTTTGTCCGCGCATGCTTTCTTTCATTGCTGCTAACGAGCAGTTCTCTGCTCTTCGGACTGGCGGCGCAGGCCGATGCTGCCAGCGGTGGTGAAGTACATTGGGTCGGCTCCTGGGCCACATCGCAGCAACTCGTTGAGCCGAACAACGCCTTGCCCGCGGAAGAGCTGCGGGACTGTACACTACGGCAAATCGTCCATCTCTCGCTGGGCGGCACGCAGATTCGTGTGCGCTTTTCGAATCGCTATGGAAACGCTCCGTTGCAGATTAGCGCGGCGCACATCGCGAAGGCGGTCTCCCCAGCTGTCGCCAAGATTGTCCCGGAGTCCGACAGGGCGATTACCTTCTCCGGCTCCCGAGCGATCATCATTCCCGCGCACGCTGACTATGTTTCCGACCCTCTCGCTTTTCCCGTGCAGGCACTCTCCGACCTGGCGATCACGTTGCATATTGAAGAGGCACCTGCCGAGCAGACCGGCCATCCGGGCTCGCGCGCGACGTCTTACAGCAAGCACGGGGAGTCGGTTTCCGCCACTGAATTGCCTGACGCCAAACCGGTGGACCACTGGTACTTCATCGCAGAAGTGGACGTGGTGGCTTCGCCAGGCGCCTTCGCCGTAGCTGTTCTCGGCGACTCGATCACCGACGGCCACGGCGCCACAACGAACGGCAACGACCGCTGGCCGGATCTGCTGGCTCAGCGCCTACAAGCGTCAGCAGCCAGACGCAACGTTGCGGTACTCAATGACGGCATCGGCGGAAACCGTGTACTGCTGGACGGTTTGGGACCGAATGCCCTTTCTCGCTTCGATGCCGATGTGCTCGCGCCCCCCGGCGTGCGCTATCTCATCATCCTTGAGGGCATCAACGACCTGGGAATGCTCACGCACGATGGCGAAGTACCCGCCGCTGCGCACGGAGAAATGGTTCGCCGGATCACGGCGGCCTATGAACAGATGATCGTGCGGGCCCACGCTCACGATATCACCGTTATCGGGGCGACGATCATGCCCTTCGTCGACAACGTCTTCTATCATCCCGGCCCAACAAACGAAGCCGACCGCCAGACCATTAACAATTGGATCCGCGCCGCTGGCCATTTCGACGCGGTAATCGACTTTGACAAAATCACGCGTGACCCGGAACGTCACGACCGACTGCTGCCTGCATTCGATTCAGGGGATCATCTGCATCCGTCGCCGGCGGGCTATGCGGCGATGGCACAAGGCGTGCCGCTGGAGTTGTTCGCTCGTGGCAAGATGACGTCAAAGCCTACCCACTAGTCTGGCGCCACGTAAGAAAAAAACGCCGGCGGGGACACCGGCGCTATACACAGATGCGGTGGCGCGTGGTCCACACCAGATGTGGACGCTACCAGTGAGCTAGGCGGCCGATTCGGAGCGGAAGACGCGCTGGAAGCGCGGGCCGGTGAATTGTACGCCGACGAGGTGTTCGCTGGCGCCGCCAGCGTCGGCCACGTGCACGACGCGCCCGCTGGTCGAGAAGTCGGCCTCATTGCGCCGTGAGGCGTAGTGCGAGAATGGGATACGAATTTCGAGATCCGAGCCGATAGCCACGTCGAAGCGCGTTAAAAATGCGGCTCCGCTGCGGCACAGATTTTCGCTGGAGGTTTCTTCCTCGAAGGGCACGCCGCGGCTGTCGCGCCCGCGCACTCGCAGCGGCAAGCGAACCGCGATTCTACGCTCCGAGCGTTGCCTCGTGATGGTTTGCGTCAACGGGACCATGGGCTGGGTCCTCATTTCTGGCGATCGCCAAGCGGTCGATCGTTCCGCCGACCGGCGAAGAGCCAAACTGTTTCGCGCCCGTTTCGCTGGCAGCGTGACCGTCGCTCCCGGTTGGGTCGGAAGCCCCGGCTGCCGCAGTGCGGTTCCCGAAGAAGGCTTCCACCTTCTCGACAACCTCTCCCGGCGTACGCGCCGCGTGTACGATGCGTCGAAGCTCGCTGCCGTTCCCCACGCCATGAGTAAACCAGCAAGCGAACTGCTTCATTTTGCCTATGGCATCCGGTTGGTTGGCAGCATTAATTTGCCTATAGTAGCCGGAAAGTAAACGATGGCGGTCGTCCGCGGTCGGCGTGTCGTAAGCGCCAGTAGCGGCGTACTGCTGCATCTGGCGGAAGATCCAAGGATTGGTGGCGGCGGCACGGCCGATCATCACGGCGTCGCAGCCGGTTTCGCGGAACATGCGCGCGGCGTCTTCGGGAGAGTTCACGTCGCCGTTGCCGATCACGGGAATTCGAACGGCTTGTTTGACCGCGGCGGTGATGTTCCAGTCGGCGGCGCCCGTATACCCTTGCTGACGGGTGCGGGGATGGACCGCCACCCCTTCGACGCCAAGGTCTTCTGCCATTTTCGCCACGTCCACTGCCACGATGGAGTTTTCGTCCCAACCGGCGCGCAGCTTGATCGTTAGTGGGATGCGAACTGCGCCGCGAACGGTGCGAAAAATTTCGGCGAGCAGCGGCAGGTCGCGCAGTAGCCCGGAGCCGCCGCACTTCACGACTTTCTTCGCGGGACAGCCGAGATTGATGTCCACGGCGTCGTAGCCCAGATCTTCGACCATGCGCGCGGCATCGGCCATGATCTTGGGATTCGCGCCGAAAAGTTGCGCGGTGATGGGGTGTTCGTCTTCCTGAAAATACAAGTAGCGGAGGGTTTTAGCTGCGCTGCGAGTGATACCCTCGGAGCTGGTGAACTCGGTCATGAGCAGGCCGCAGCCGCCGAGGCCGCGAATCACGCGACGGAAAAGCGTGTCCGTAACGCCAGCCATCGGCGCCAACACGGCCGCGGGGGTGATCCGCAAATCCCGAATTTTCAGTTCCGTAGGGTACATTTTCACGCCAATTCCATGCTACGAGAATCGGGCGGCTCCCGCCACTAAGAAGTCTGGTGTTGTGGCCCTTTTCGGGTTATTTCAACGGCGGCCAGGCGCGGCACTGGCTCGCGGTAAGCGGGGTGGCCGTAGTTACGCCGAGCTTGTGGCGAATGATGCCGTCGGACGTCGAGCAAAAGCTCCGCGTGCCGGTGTTGGCGTCCACGGGCGTCGCCACTGCCAGGTACTCTCTGCAGGGCTCGAGGCTAGTACATTCCGTGGTGATGCGGAAGTTGTATCCGGACTTGCTGCACCACACATCGCGAGTGCAGGTTTCGTTCGCCAGGCTGCGGTCCAGCAAACCTGCATGCGCTTCGGAAACCTTGCCCCCTGGGGATGGATCGACACCCAACGCCGCCATATTCCGGGCAAAACCGCGCTTCGGATACGTCATAGAGTACGTAATTTCCGCCGTATTTAGAGTCCGCAAGCTGCCGACGGCGCTCGCTTCGTTGGTGGCCATGCGTGACCGCAGCAGATTGGGGATGGCGACGGCCGCGACAATGAGTATGGTTCCAATGTCGATGGAGCGGCTGTTGCTGGCAGCTCGGATAGCGGAATCGTCGCCGTAAAAGCGGGCCAGAGAAGCCGGCGCATCCTTCATGAATAGCGCAAGAAGTTGCGCGATTTCCGGCGAGGCCTGGCGCTGGCGCATTTGCAAATCAAAGGTCGTCGCGGGGTCATGATAAAAGAGTCCAGAGGCGCGCGGAGGTCCCGCCGAACCAGCGGGGAGCGCCGCAACAAATTTGGGCGAATGCGCCAAGGAGCCGCCGGCGGCATGAAGCCGAAGGGCTTCGAGAAGAGTTTCCGGCTTGGAGGCGAGAATCCAGTAGCCGTCCACAAAAGCGTAGGCCATAGGCATGGGCCCAGTCTGATTGGGAATGCGGACTGTGTCGTACGGTACCGGGCCATCAGTGACATGTTGGAGCGGCATTTGTGCGGCGGCGAGCAGCGTGGTCAGGGTCTTTTGCAGGTGCGCGGCATCGTTGACCTTGAAGATGATTTTTGCGGCGGGTAGCTTGTCCGTCAGACTGTCCAGCTCGATGGTGAATTCACCGGCGAGCTGCGCCAACAGGTCCTGCTTCAGATTCAGGTTCAACGCTTTCTGGCCGCCCTCGATAGCGCCGAAAATATTGGAATTGGCCGGCTCCGCAAGACCCTTCACGTCGTCGAAGATTTGCGGAAAACTTGAAAACACGAAAGTAAGCGCGAACATGGCCTGCGGTGAAACGAAATCGAGGCTATTGAGTTGCACCGGCTCGCCGAGCCAGGCGGCCGCACCGTGCCGCGGGCCGGTGAAACTGAGTTCGCCTTGGCTAACGGATTGGCCGTTGGATTTCGTCTGTTTCCAAAGCGCATATTTCATGTCCGCAAATCCGCTGTCCTGAAATTTCTTATCGTTGCTCTGTGGTCCAACCGGTATTTTGCGGAGAATTTTCTGCACGTCGGCCGCACCGAGGAGGGTGACGCCGCTTGGGTATTCTTGGGCGATCCGCTGGGCGAAGGGAGTGGCGGCGAATTTGCTAGTGTGCGCCTTAAGCTGATCGTCAAAAGCGCGCAGCGCGGTAAGGTCGCTGGCGACCACGACCACATCGGGCCGCACCAAAACCAACAGTTCGTTCTTGGAAAGTACCGCCAGCGGATGATCAAGCTTCGACTCATCGAGAACCGTCACACCGACTTTGGACTCGCCGCCCTGTTCGTTAATCCACTGCTGGAGAAATTTGTCCAGCCCGGGCTTGCGAATCTCGGCGATCGCCAGCAACTCGGTGGACTGGTGTTCTCCCTGCGTCGAGCCAGAGACCACCACCTCGTCGCCCAGGTATTCGTTCAACTGGTCGAAACGTTCGAAGAACTGTTCGATCTTGGGACCGGAAGCGGCCGGCGAGCCGTGAGTCCACCAATCGCGCAGCACCGCGCTTTGTTGCAGTTCCTGGCGAAAAATTGCGAGCACTTGATGCGCTACGTCCCCGTAGTTGGGCAGGGCCGCGTACGCGATGGTCGACTCGGGAAGCAGCGGCAAGAGCCGGGACTGGGTCCGCGGCGCGGGCGACTGAATTCCCTGCTGCAGTTTTTGCAACAGATCGCTCAATGCCGGCAGCAAGCCGGGATATTTTTTCAGGTCGTTCGAGAATTGCGATTCGGGACTGGGTGCCGCACTGGATTGGTTCGCCGTCGTTGGAGCGGGCGCAGGCTTCTTTGCCGTGGCGGCTGGCTGTTTGGGAGGAACGTTCTGAGCGCTGCAAGCCGTCACGAGAAGAAAAGCCGTCACGCTAGTCAAAGCGCATCGCCGGAGCGATTGGGAAACAGTTGGGGTATGGTTCGGCCGTTGGCGGAAAGCTGGGCGTGCCATGTGTTCTCCCTGTACGAAGGGTCAGGAATTAACTGCTGCGAGTCTTACTTTGACCCTAACATTGCTCCGCTGAACGCCAATCGACTTTGCAGAAGGATGTTTCCAAAATTGGGCAGGGTTGGAGGACTAGAAGCAGCGCGGAGTTCTTTTCGGTCCGCGACAAAGCCCGGTTAGCGATGATCGTGCGACGACGCCGAATTCCGAAACTCACTCTGGGCCGCGGGGAAGCGAAACCAGCACGCCCGCGACGACGAGCAGAGTGAAGCCGGCTAGTCCGGGGAGTTCCGTCGGAGCGTGGTCGGCGGCCAGATTGGCCTCGTTCGTTTGCGAACCGGCGCGTTCGCTAAAATGCGCCCAGATCAGCGCCTGCCCCACTAGCAGAAGCAGCGCGACAACGGTAAGCACGATCGCATGTTTCGCCTTGAATTTCATAGCAGCTCCGTGTCTATTTTCGCGCCGGAGGGACAGCCGCGCATCAGGCAAAGACCGAGAAATCGCAACCAGATCCTGTACGTAGAGTTATGCACACGATTGCCTCCCTGCGGCTATAAAGGACACAACGGCCGGAAGATGGATACACCTTCCGAGGCAAAACCCAGTGGGGAGCCAAATACTTCGGTAGGCGGGCGAGGACGGTCTGCTAGGAGGAGGCCTTAAGAAAATCTTCGAGGCGGAGGAACTTGCGGCCCAGGGCGCTGGAATAGGAGGACCACTCATCTTCGCCCGAGTCTCCGGCCAACGCGGCGCGCACGGAGGCGAGCTTGGAGTCCAGGTCATCGAGGTAGTGGAAGACTAACGCTTCACGAATCATGGGGAGCTTCGGCGAGCCGAATTCATATTGTCCGTGGTGGCTAATAAGCAGATGCTGCACCACGGTTTTTAGCCTGCCCGGAAAATCGGCAATGGCGTCCATCGCGCGCGTCACGGTTTCCAACTCCATGACGATGTGTCCGAGGAGCTGTCCTTCGGTGGTGTAGCCGATCGAACGCTCAAAGCAAAGCTCTTCGAGTTTGCCGACGTCGTGCAGCAAGGCTGCCGTGAGCAACAAGTCCAGATTCAACTCGGGATAATGGCCGGCCACCTGTTTGGCAAGGCCGCACAGGCTCACGACGTGTTCGAGTAGTCCGCCGAGGTAGGCGTGGTGCATGGTTTTGGCGGCCGGAGCTCGTTGGTAGCACTCTGCGGTGTGCGGGTCACTCAGAACGCTGCTGACCAACTTCTTCAGCCAGGGATCTCCGATGGAATTGCAGTACTCCTGTACTTGCGTCCACAGCTTGCCGATGTCTTCTTTCGTGTGCGGCAAGTAATCCGCGAGGTCGATTTCGTCCGGCCGGGCCACCCGAACTTGCAGAATCGCCAGCTGGGGGCGGTTGCGGTAGATCTCGACGCGGGCCTGCACTTTAACGATGTCGTCGCGCGCCACGTCTTTCGCCGCGGTTTCGAACTGATCCCACATGCGCGCCTCGACGGTGCCGCTGCGGTCGCCCAGTTCGAGGCGAAGATACTGCTTACCTTCGCGCGTATTGCGAAGTTCTCTGGCGTGTACGAGGAAAAATGTGGTGATGGTCTGTTCGCTGCCGAGATCAGAGACGAGCGGAGTCTTCATGTGGAGGCTTGCGTGCCGCCCGAACGCTTGCCGAATAGCAGAAACTTCTTGCGTCCCTTTTTGGACTTGGTCACTTCCGGAGTAGCGCTCACTTCCTGAATCTCGGAATTGCTGCCGCCGGCCATGTCCTGATAGCCGGGCTTGACCACGACGTAGCTCTGTTCGCGCAGCGTCTTCAGATAGTCGCGGAGCGCGGGCTCCAGCTTCTGGTCGTACAGCTTGTTACGAATTTCATCACTCACGGTCGTGAGGGTCTGTTCGCCCTCGTCATAGTGTTCCAGCACCTGCATGATGAGAAAGCCCTGGCGCGTTTCCATGACATCGGTGAGCTGATTTCTTTTCATCGCAAAGACGACATCTTCGAGTTGCTTGGAAAGCTCGCCGCGCTTGTAAATGCCGAGGTAGCCGCCCTGCTTGGCCGTCGTGCCGTCGGAGTAGCGCTTGGCGATTTCGCCGAAGTCTTCGCCGTCCTTAATCCGTTGCAATGCCGTATCCGCCTTCTTCTTAAGTTCCGCTATTTCCGCATCGCTCTTACCCGCAGTGTTTACCTCGATGGAGCGTAGCGCCACCTGCTCGGGGCGCACAAAGTCCGTTTTGTGGCCGTCATAATATTTCTGAACTTCTTCGGTCGTAATATTGATATGCGAGCCGACCTCTTCGCCAATCACCTTTTTCGTGATGATGCCCTTGCGAATGCCGTCCTTGAAGTCTTCCCAGTTGAGGCCCTGGCTTTCGACGGCCTTTTCGAGCGCATCGAGGTCGGAAAGCTTATTCTCCTGGCGAATTTGATCCAGCTGTTTTATCACTTCAGGCTCGACGCTGAGGCCCATGTCCTTGCCCCGCTGCACGAGGAGCGACTGGTCGATTAGATCGCGAAGGGCATTTTGCCTGCGCTCTTCGGTTAGCGACTTCAGCTGGTCGGGCGTGCAGCGGCTCTGGCAGTCCTGCTTGGCGTCATCTTCCGCGGGATCGATGGAATGCTGAAGCTCGGACTTGGTAATGACTTCGTTGTTTACGCGGGCGACGATCTCTTCGATGACCGTACCGCCTTCGGGAGAGACGGCAGCCTTCTTCGCCACCAGTGGTTTGGCAATGGGTCTGGCCGGTGGTTTGGCAGGCGTTTCCGGCGCGGGAGCGGCCTCGTCGGGCTGTTCGAGCTTGGGCTTCTGCGCCTTGTCCTTGTCCTGGTTTTGCTGATTCTGCTGATCCGGCGTAGGAGGCGGCGGAGTCGGTTGTTGCGCCGCGAGGGGCAGCGCCAAAAGCAGCGCGCCCAGGAATGCGAGATTTCTCATGTCGTACCTCATGTTCGGTGAATCCTTAGTTTAGCCTTGGCCTTGCAGCCCTAGCAATACGTTTCGCAGCGCCAGGGGGACGGATTCGCCGCGGGTTGTTTCCAGCCAAAGGACTCCGCTGGGGTCCAGCTTGATGCCTTTGCGCGAGCGGACGACTTTGACCAGTGTAGCCGGATCGAGCGACGTTTCCGCATGAAACCGTATGGCGATGCGGTTGCCCTGGCGCTCGACCGCGGAAATGCGCAGCCGCTCACACATGGATTTGAGCACGGCGTACTCCAAAAGGTTTTCTACGCTGGTCGGAGGAGGACCGAAACGGTCGGCCAGTTCGCGCTGCACGTCGTGCCGTTCGGTCTCGGTGGCAATGGAGGAGATCCGCTTGTAGGTCCGCAGGCGGAGGTTTTCGCTGGGGATGTAGCTATCCGGGATGCGCACATCCAGGCCGAGATTGAGCGTGGTGCGCAGGTCAGGTGCGGCTTCCTCGCCTTTGAGCTTCGAAACAGCCCGTTCCAACATCTGGCAGTAGAGGTCAAAACCGATGGCTTCGATATGGCCGTGTTGCTGGCGGCCCAACATGTTGCCCGCGCCGCGCAGTTCCAGGTCCAGCGCCGCGATACGGAAGCCGGCGCCCAGTTCGCTGAACTCTTTCATAGCCGAAAGGCGTTTGCGCGCCACTTCCGAGAGCACGGTCTGGGGAGGAACGAGTAGATAGGCGTACGCGCGTTGATGCGAACGGCCGACGCGTCCGCGAAGCTGATACAGCTCGGCGAGACCGAGGCGATCGGCGCGATTGATCAGGATGGTGTTAGCTCGGGGAATGTCTAACCCGTTCTCAACGATGGTGGTGGCTACCAGGACGTCGGCTTCGTCGCGGATGAACTTCAGCATCACGCTTTCGAGCTCTTTTTCGCCCATTTGGCCGTGGCCGACCACCACGCGGGCCGTGGGCACGAGCTTTTGCACCAGCGAAGCGAGCGAATAGATGGACTCGACGCGGTTGTGAATAAAGTAGACCTGCCCGTCGCGCGCCAATTCATTTTCAATGGCCCGGCGTACCAGATCTTCACCAAAGGGCTGCACAACGGTTTGAATGGCTAGTCGGTCGCGGGGAGGCGTCTCAATCACCGACATGTCGCGCAGACCGACCAGTGACATGTGCAAGGTGCGCGGAATCGGCGTAGCCGAAAGTGCCAGGGCATCTACGTTTTGCCGCAACTCCTTCAGGCGCTCCTTGTGGGCCACCCCGAAGCGCTGTTCTTCGTCCACGACGAGCAGGCCCAGGTCATGAAACTTGACATCCTTCGAGAGAAGGCGGTGCGTGCCGATCACGACGTCCACTTTGCCGGCTTCCAGATCGAGCAGCGTTTTCTTTTGCTCAGCCGTGCTGCGGAAGCGGCTCATCATGTCAATGCGCACGGGAAAAGCGGCGAAACGTTGCTTCAACGTCTCGAAATGCTGGAAGGCCAAGACGGTGGTCGGCGCGAGCACCGCTACTTGCTTGCCATCGGCAACGGCTTTGAAGGCAGCACGCATGGCCACTTCCGTTTTTCCGTACCCCACGTCGCCGCAGAGCAAGCGGTCCATGGGCGTGGGCCGTTCCATGTCGCGTTTGATGTCGGCGATCGCGGTGTTCTGGTCGACGGTCTCCTCGAATTCGAAAGCGTCTTCGAACTCGCGCTGAAAATTCCCGTCGGGCGAGAACGCAAAGCCCTGTGCGGTCTTGCGGGCCGCGTACAGAGCGAGGAGTTGATCGGCCATGTCTTCGAGAGACTTGCGAACGCGGGTCTTGCGGGTATTCCAGCCGGTGCCGCCCAGCTTATCAAGGGTGGGCTGCGCACCTTCGACGACCCGATAGCTCTGGACTAGATCCATGCGTTCGAGCGGCACGTAGAGGCGGGCATCTTCGGCGTAGCGGAGCAACATGAACTCGCCGCGATGGCCATCGGATTCGATCAGCCGCAGGCCTTCGAACTGGCCGATGCCATGATCAACGTGCACGACGTAATCGCCGGGCTTGAGATCCGCAAAATCCGAGAAGAAACCGGAGGTGCGGATTTTGCGGCTGGGCCGCTCAACGGTAGGGGTGACATCGAAAAGGTCGGCGTGACCGAAAATCGTCAGCTTTGCGTCCGGAAATGCGACGCCCTCGGGAAACGGCGCGCGAATCAACAGCAAGCCAGCATTCTCCTGCGCGCCTTCGGCAGTAAATCCAGCGGCGGCATTTTCTGATTCGCCGAGCACGTAGGGCACTTCGTATTCGCGGGAGATGTCCGCGAGGCGCTCGAGTTCGCCGGTACTCGCGGCCGTCAAAAACACTTTACCGCCGGATTCCAGCTGCGCCTTCACGTTGTTCATGCAGGCCAGCCCATCGCCGTGAAAGCGCGGGCTTGGCCGTGAGGACAGTTCGAATTGCGCCGTCGCGCCGATACTCACGGCCAACTGTTCCAAATGAATCTGCGAAATCTTGCTAAGCACAACGGCGAACTCGTCTTCGTTGAACAGGAAGTGCGCGGCGGAAGGAGCGCTGGCAGTGCCGCGCCGCTCGTAGATTTCGGTGGCCTGGGCCAGATGCTTTTCGGCGGCCGTGCGGAGATTCTGTGGTTCATCCAGAAAGACGATTGGTTGTAGCGAGCTTTCCGCCAGCTCGAAGAGCGAATTCTGCCCTTGCTGCTCGGCGGAATCAAAAAAAGAAGGAATCTCCCAGGAAGAGGTCTCGCTGCCGGAAGGATCAACGAGCGTGGCGACATTCCATTCGGTCAAAGGCAGCAATGTCGCGCGTTGGACAGGCGCGATGGACCTCTGCGTTCGCGGATCGAACTCGCGGACCGATTCGACCGTGTCGCCCAACAATTCAATGCGTACGGGGCGGAGCGCTTCCGCGGAAAACACATCTACTATGCCGCCCCGCACCGTAAATTGCCCGGGTAGCTCGACCATTTCTGTTCGCGTATACCCCACGCCACCAAGATGCGCGATGAAGTCCTCGAGAGGAATCTCCGTGTCCTTTGAAAGCGTCCGGGCCAGCGACAGGTACAGCGTGGGATCCTGAAAACGCCACAACGCGGCCTGCACCGGAGCAATCACCAGCGAGACTTGCCCATCCGCGAGACGAAACAGCGTCGCCGCGCGGCGCTCGAGAATATCGGGGTGCGGACTTTGCGACTCCCAGGGCAGTGTGTCAAAGGCGGGAAGGGTAGCGACGCCGCCGGTGGGGCCGGGGAAAATAGTCGAGAAAAACCGCACGGTTTCCGTCAAGGCTTCGGCACGCCGATTCGATTCCGTGATGAAGAAGGCCGGCCGGCGAAGTTGCTGAGTCAGGTACGCGGCGAGCAACGCTTTGGCGACGTCGTGCAAGCCGGAGAGCGAAATGTGCCGCCCGCCATCGCGCAACACACCGACCGCCGCTTCCACCGAGCGGTGGCGCAACACGGCGTCGAGGCGTTCACGAACGGCAGGAAGAATCATGCGGAAAGGTTAGACCCGCGCAGGGGCGAAGCTGGCGCCATCGCGAATCCGCTGCAGAATCGCGGAAGTCGAATAGCCCGGCACGACCGGAATGGAGACCACCCGGCCGCCGGCAGTTTCGACCTCTTCGCGGCCCACGATTTGATCGCTGGGCCAGTCGCCACCCTTTACGAGAATGTCCGGAAGTAAGCTGGCGATCACCTCGCGCGGCGTCAAGTCGTCGAAGATGACCACGGCGTCCACACATTCCAACGCCGCCAGGATCTCGGCGCGCTCGTTCTCGGGAAAAATCGGCCGCCCGGGGCCCTTTAGCTGCCGGACACTAGCGTCACTATTGATTCCGACCACGAGAAGGTCTCCCAGGCTGCGCGCCTGCTCCAGGCTGGCAATGTGCCCCGGATGCAATAGATCGAAGCAGCCGTTGGTGAACACGACGCGACGGCCATTGCGGTGCTGACGGCCGAATTGAAGAACCGCTTCCTCTAACTTTAGAATGTGCGAATGCAAAGACACTCCATTAGGCTGGTGCGCGCCAAGCTTTGAGACATATGAAGCCACAGTCTAACACGTGACCCTGCCGCCATGCCTGCGACTCCAACTCAGCCAGCCAACCGTAAGAAAACGATTCGCGCCATTCTTGGCGTTTTGCTCTGTGCCCTGGGCATTGCGCTGGTGCTCTCGATGCCGCGGGAAGAGCTACATACCTTCCGGGTGGCCGCCGGGGGCTGCCATTTGGTGACCGACATCCTTGAGCCGCCGGATGGCGCCTCACCGCAGGGCTATATCGTGCTTTTGCACGGACTGGCCGCCAGCAAACGCGTCATGTCCTACATGGCTGCGGGGTTCGCATCCCAAGGGCTGCGCGTCTTTGTTCCGGATCTGCCCGGCCATGGGCGAACCGGCGAGCCTTTCTCCTTCGACCGCTCGGACGAATGCGCGGAAAATCTTGTCCGCGAACTGATTGGCCGCGGATTGCTCGATCCCGAACGAACGCTTTTGGTGGGCCATTCGATGGGCGGCGCGATTGCGTTGCGTGTTGCGTCCCGGCAGCCGGTGGCCGGCGTCATCGCGGTCTCTCCGGCACCAATGCACAACATCCCCGGATTGCCGCCCGAAACGATTCCCTACCATAATTTCGGCAAGCTGCCGCCACACACGTTGGTGCTCACGGGAGCCGGCGAGCCAAGCATCTTGACGCAAACCGCGAAAGAGCTGGTCACTTCCTCGGGCGACCCAGGAAGCCAATACGAGGTGATTCCGCACGTCTCTCACGTCAGTATCCTATTCAGCGCAACGGCTGTCGCTAAGGAGCAGGCTTGGGCGGATGGCGTCCTGCACCTCGAGCGCCGTCCTGTGCTGCCGTCGCACCGTGGGGTGATCGGCTCGCTCCTAGGTCTGGCCGGGATTATCACGCTGGTAGGGCCGTTTCTCCGCGAACTCCTAGCGACCAAGACACTGGCGCCTGTCGCGCAGGACCGAGTACCGACAGCTCTTTCGAAAAAGCGCCTCTTCCTCGAGTTTGCGGGCGCCAGCCTGGTCTCGGTTGGAGCTCTCCGCGTCGCTGATCCCTTGCGGTTCTTGCGCCTCTTCGAAGGCGATTATTTTGCGAGTCTACTTCTGCCCGTCGGGCTTATCGTCTTGCTTCTTCACGCAAAATCGATGCGCCTCGCGCTGGTGGGAGGAGGCCCCCAGCCGGGGGAGCGTTCGCGTTACGCAACCATCCTGTTGGCGGCGTTCGCCGCGCTGCTGCTTTGCACTCTATTCAGTGCCTGGTTTGATCTGAGCTTTACGGAAGCGTGGCCGACCCCGCTCCGCGTGGCGCGCTTTCTTCCGCTGCTGGTTTTCTTACTGCCGTATCATCTCGCCGAAGAACTACTCCTGGGCCCTGCGGCAACTCCGCGGAAAGAATTCAGACGCTTGCTTCTCGCGCTCGCGATTCGATTCCTAGTTTGGGTCGTGCTCGTCGCGGCGATCTTCTTCATGCACAGCGGCCAGCTGCTGCCGGTCCTTCTTGCGCCATTTTTTGCGGCCTTTTGCTTGGGCCAACGCTGGGCCATGGACGTTGTCCGCGAAGTCACTGGCTCGCCGTCCGCCGCCGCGGTTTTCGGTGCTATACTCCTCGCCGGGTTTTGTCTGGTGGTCTTCCCCACCACGTAAGACGGACTGTCATCAAAATAACAGGTTGATTTATCCAGGCCGCCGCCAGTAGGTTCCTCGTCCAGCGACGGAATTCGAGGCCAGCAAGTAGAGGATTCATGGCAGAAATCGCAATCGTGGGCGGTGGACCGTCCGGTTCGATGTGTGGCGAGCAACTGGCCCGCGCGGGACACCGGGTGCAAATTTTTGACCAGCAACTGGGGTGGGAAAAGCCGTGCGGCGGCGGGTTGACTCACAAAGCGGTGCAGTGCTTTCCGTTCCTGCTGGACAATTCCTATCCCAAGAAGCTGGTGCACTCCGTCGAGCTGATCAGCAGCAACGAGCAGCGCGCCAAACTGGAAATGACGCATCCCATCGTGATCTACTCCCGGCGCGTGCTGAACGGGATGCTACTTGACCGCGCCAGGCTGGCCGGCTGCGAAGTGCAGCAGTCGCACATTTTGGCCGTCGATACCGGCGGCGCAAAGCCGCGCTACTGCGTCGAAGGCGAATGGCGCGAGGTCGACTTCCTGGTGCTGGCGGCGGGTGCGCGAAGCCGGCTGGTTCCCGAAACGCGGGCGCTGGAACGCGACGAACTGGAGATGACCCAGGGCTATTTCGTTCCGCAAACGGCGGATGGCATCATCGTGAAGTTCCTGCCGCATTTTGAAGGCTACATCTGGTCTTTTCCCCGTTGCGATCATCTTTCCGTCGGGATTTGCGGCAGTATGGCCGCGCACAACAGCGCGGAACTGAAGTCGCACCTCGGCGCGTTCGTTCAGAAGCAGAACATTCCGATCGAAGACGCGAAGTTTTATAGCCACGTGTTGCCCTCGCCGAAAGAGCAGACGCTTTCCAGCCGGACGGTTCTGGGCAAGAATTGGGCATTGGTCGGCGACGCGGCGGCCTGGGTGGACCCGTTGACGGGCGAAGGACTTTTTTACGCGATGCGTTCAGGAGAGTTGTTGGGCCGCTCCATCGCCGAAGGATGTCCGGAGAAATATACGCAGCGGGTGAAAGCCGCATTTTCCTCGGAGCTGGAATTTGCCGCCCGAATTGTTCGCCGTTTCTACCGTGGCACGTTCCTCGGGACGGCGGTCACGACGCGCATGGTACAGTTCATGAACCGCAGCACGGTCTTCCGGCAATTGATGAGCGACCTTTTCAGCGGGACGCAGGATTACAGCAGCTTGAAAAGGCGGCTGTGGGGCCAACTGGGCATCACCGTAAGCGATTTCGTGGCCAGCGTGCTCAACATTGACCGAGCGGCCACGGCGCACGCTCCGCGCGGCGGCGCAGACTGAGCGCTTTTTTCGGATAGAGCAGCGGGTTCAAAGAACGGCAGTAAGGCCCGCCCTGCCCATTCGGCTAGGGCGCAACCATGTAGTTTTCCATTTTATCCTCGCATCCAAAAACTGAGACAATCAGCTCCTACTTATGGCATCGACCGCTACAGCGACCACCGCTCCCGCTGCGCCTGGGCTCACCAAGCGCCAGAAGATTTTGAGGAAATGGAAGTCGCTGCCTGAAGTTTGGGCGCTCATCCATCCGCGGAAAGGGCTGCTGCTGCTCGGGTTCCTGCTCATGGCGGTGAATCGGCTCTGCGCCCTCGTCCTGCCGGCCTCCACGAAATATTTCCTCGACAACGTGGTGATAAAGAAGGAGCTGAAGCTGCTGACGCCGATCGTGCTCAGCATCTTGGCGGCTACGATCATTCAAGGGCTCACTTCGTTCACGCTTACGCAGCTGCTGTCCAAGTCCGCGCAGCGGATGATCACCGAATTGCGCAAGCAGGTGCAGGCGCATATCGGGCGGCTTCCGGTGTCGTTCTACGACGCAAACAAAACAGGCGTGCTGGTCTCGCGCATCATGAGCGATGTCGAAGGCATCCGCAATCTGATCGGAACCGGGTTAGTGGAATTTGTCGGCGGACTGATGACCGCGGTTTTTGCACTGGTGTATCTTCTGCGCACCAGTGCGCTGATGACCGGGGTGGCGTTTTCGATCGTGTTGTGCTTTGGCGTCGGGATCAGCCAAGCGTTCAAGACGATCCGCCCCATCTTTCGGGCCCGCCCCAAAATCAATGCGGAGGTTACCGGACGCCTGACCGAATCGCTGGGCGGCGTGCGCGTAGTGAAGGGCTATCATGCGGAAGATCGCGAGGAGCGCATCTTCGCGTCCGGCGTGCAGCGCTTGCTGGACAACGTGCTGAAGACGCTGACCGCAACGTCGCTTATGAGCCTCTCTGGCGCGACGCTCATGGGGATCGTCGGCGCGCTGATGTACGAACTCGGCGGCCACGCGATTTACAAAGGCACAATGACGCCCGGTCAGTGGTTCGCCTTCAATGCATTCCTCGTGTTGTTGATCGCGCCGGTTTTTCAGATTGTCGCCATCGGCACCCAGATTACAGAAGCCATCACAGGCCTGGAACGCACCCGCGAAATTCTCAACGAGAAAAAGGAAGACGAGAATCCGGGGCGGATGGTAAGGATGGGCCGAATCGACGGCCGCGTGGTGATGGAAAATGTCAGCTTCTCCTACGAATCCGGCAAGGAAGTACTCCACGAAATTGGTTTCGAATCGGAACCCGGCACGGTAACGGCGCTGGTCGGGCCGTCAGGGGCGGGAAAATCCACGATCATCGGTCTAATCGCGGCGTTCTATGTCCCGTCGCATGGCCGGATTTTGGTGGACGGAGTGGATCTTTCCACCGTTAACCTGAACACCTATCGCACGCAGCTCGGAGTCGTCTTGCAAGAAACATTTCTGTTCGACGGCACGATTCGCGAGAATGTGGCGTTTGCGCGGCCCGAGGCGGGCGAGGCGGAGGTTCTCGCGGCCTGCCGCGTCGCGCGAGTCGACGAATTTGCAGAAACCTTCGAAAAGAAATATGACACGGTGGTCGGAGAGCGCGGCGTGCGGCTCTCTGGTGGACAAAAGCAGCGGGTCTCGATTGCGCGTGCCATATTGGCTGATCCGCGCATTCTGATCCTCGATGAAGCGACGTCCAGTCTGGATTCCGAGTCGGAAGCCCTCATTCAGGATGGGCTGCGCTATCTCATGCGTGGCCGAACGACTTTCGTCATCGCCCACCGGCTCTCGACGATTCGGCGCGCGGAGCAGATCCTCGTTGTGGAAGGCGGGCGGATCATTGAACGCGGCACGCATGCTTCGCTCTATGCTGCAGGTGGCCGCTACTACGACCTCTATACCAAGCAGCATGACCTCCAGGCCAATTTGTTTCTCGCTCCGGGCGAATCCTCGGCGGATGCGGATAATGGCGACTCCGGAAACGGAACTGGCGCAGGCCGAGCTGCCTCTGCGCTGCCCGACGCGATCCGCATCCTGCGCGGGCAGAGCTAGTCCCCTCACCCGCAAAGCTGAAATTCGTCTCCTGTAAAACGAAAAGCGCGCCGGCGGCGAACCACCACGAGCGCGCATCCGAATTGCAAGGCGAGATTTGTCGGTGAGGAACTTTAAACCGTCGGACGACGCACGATCACCTTTTTCGCTGCTGCGGCCGGCGGAATGAGCGTCGCCATTTTGCGAATCATAGCCAGAACTAGACGCTTGTCGCCCTCAGAAAGCGTGGTGCTGAATCGCTTGATCTCCGCCAGGAACCGTATTTCATCCTGGGAAAGCTCGCCGAGCATCTTTTGGGTTTCGCGGTCGCGGGGCGTCTCGGTCCCCGGGAAAAAGTCCGCGAGCGAAATATCCATCGCTTCGGCAATTTTGGCCAGCGTTTCCAAGGACGGGACGGTGTGGCCGTTCTCTACGCGCGACAAATAGCAGCGCAGCAACCCGGTGCGCCGCTCGATGTCGCCTTGCGATAGCCCTCTTTGGCTTCGATAGGATTTGATGACTTCTCCGATGTTCACCCGCGGTTTTTCTTTTGGCACGGTCGTCTCTCCCTTGATTGAAGGGGTTAGCATAGTCACTAACAGTAGAAAGAGCAAGACGAATTCTTCGCGGCAGCAGTGAATGATTCCAATCGGTCAACGGCTGTGAGTTTGGCCTGCATTGCGCCGAGGAAGCGCGTTCCAAACACCTATCTCTGCGTGGGGACCACCACTGCCGGCTGCTCCAGCCTGAATTCCAGGAGGGTCTCGCTAGGTACTTTGACTTTGTCGCCGCGGGTCAATATCTCCGCCGCCGCGCCGGTACCCGCTCCAGCACCCGCACCTATGGCCGCTCCTTTGCCGCCTCCCACGATACCCCCGATGATCGCGCCGATAATCGCGCCGCCGCCCACCTTTTTGGCCGTTTCGCTGTTCTGGCTCCGCCCCTTCACGGTGTAATCGCTGCTGACCAGCGGATAGTCGCGGCCATCAATCACGATTTTGGTCAGTTGCAGCTGCAACTCTGAGCGCCCCGTCATCTTTCCTGCCTGCTGGGCGTCGGCCAGCTTTCCGTAGACATCCGTGCCCTTCCTGGCAATAAACACGCCGCCCAAATAGAAATCGGTCTCGAGGCTCGCGTGGAAAACGTCGCCGACCTGGTTTTTAGACGAGTCCACACCGTCGATCATCCGCACCAGGAGGGCCTGTCCGGCGGGAATCGTGATTTGTCCGGAAGCTCCCGGTGCCGGTCCGGGTTGCGCGGGCGGTCCGGAGTAGGGCGCTGGGTTCGGCGGGAGCGCCGCCGGAGGCGGCGGTGTGGAAGCGGAAGGAGTTGGAGAGTTCGCTGGCAGCGCAGAGGGAGCCGTGCCGTTTGGAGGATTGCTGTCCGGTGGCACCGTATCCTCCGAGGTGATCGGTGGCTGCGAATTGCCCGAAGAAGCATCCGCTGGAGGCACGGCGCCGGGATTCGCCGCGGCCGGCACAGTAGAATCGGAAGTTGGCGGAGCACTCGAACCGGTATCCGCAACGGGATTGTTGGCAGCGCCGACTCGCGTAAACGTCAAGGAAACCACATCGGCGACGGCAAAGGTTTTAACTTCGCCGTTAATCTCGAATCGCAATGAAGCTTGCGTGCCGCCCAGATAGCGCCCCTGCAGCACCCGCCCGTCTTTCATGTGGAGCGTGTCGGCTGCAGCCCTGAACGCAAACAAAAAACCAAGCGCGAGCCCAAAGATCGCACACCGTTGAACTTTCCTCATGTCGCCCCTCTCGCTGTGCCCGCAGCGCCCCACTCACATCGTTTGCACCGTCTTACATCGCCTCCCATCCCGCCCTTTCGTTGGATGAGGCGGTTTCTTACGGGGTTGCGCTAATTCGCTGGAGCGGAAGTCAAGCTCCGTTCCGCGACGGGGTAAAGTTCCCGCGTGATCTCCGCCATCAACGCGGAACTATCCTTAACGTCCGCCAATCCCCGCGTCAGAATCACCAGCACGAACGGCCGCGTCGCGAACACAATGGCGGCATCATGATGGCCTTTGGTGATCTCGCCGGTCTTGTGCGCCACCGCCGTCCCCGCCGGGAGCCCCGCCGGAATTGCTTCATTGAATTTCTGCCGCTGCAAAATTTCGGCCATCTCGCGTGACGCCGCGGGATCGACGGCTTTTCCTTCGGCAATCGCTTCCAGCAACTGTGCCAAGGCTCGCGCAGTCGTGGTATTGTTGCGCCCCGCAGCAAACGCTTTGCTATCCTCCACGCCGCGCAGCACGCTCATGCCATCTGCGTGCAACGCGTGCACAGTCAGCTGAATATTGTCCACACCCAGCTTGTCGATCAGCAGATTCGTCGCAAGGTTGCTGCTGACAGTAATCATCAGTTCGCACAGCTGCCGCAGCGTCCTCGTCTGGCCTTCGGCTCTGTACAACTCGGTCTCCGAATCATCCGTGGGATTCAACTTAAAGACCGAGGCGTCCATCAGACTGTGAAACTCGTTTTTTACCAGCAAAGGGTCATCCAGCCGCAACTTCCTTTCCCGGGCCTGTTGAAACAGGTCAATCATCACCGGGATTTTCATCGTGCTAGCGGCGTGAAACACATCATCGGCGTGCCAAGACCATGCGATCTTGCCATCCAGGGTTCGAAACGCGACGCCGACTTCGGCCCCACTCTTCGCAATTCGTGCTTCGATCGCCGCCGTTGTTTTCGCAGGCGGTGGATTTTGACCCTCTGCCGTGCCCACAAAACACAGGCCCGCCGCGATCAGCACGGCTGCAGCTGTACCGGCGGTCCGCCAGAAAATGGAGTTTTTCATCGCTCGACGATACTGCCCGACGCACGACTTGAAAATCAACTCACTTCCTGGCCCCTGCAGAATAGCTCCACTCCAAAAGAAGGAAGGCCCGAACCAAACGTCGGCCCAGGCCCTCTTCCGCGCAAACGATCGTCAAACCATCCCGTCAGGCTGGTTGTGAACCGGCATGGGCGTAGATACCAAACGCTGACGCCGGCCAGACGCTCAAAAGCCCCGTTGCGCTGCGTCGGCTTGTTCAGCCAGCGTCAGCAACGTGGCGATGAACCTGGGCGACTGCCCGATAAAGAGTCCGCTCTCGATGAAGCCGGTAGCCGCCGCCACCGCGCCCGCGAACTTGTCCCGAATCGGCCGGATTACCGAGACCTTTGGCAGATCCTTGTTCAAGAATTCCGTGGGCACGGGGAAAATCAAGCTGGGTTGCGTGAGGCTCAGCTGGCCGAGCGGCGGATTGTTGAAGAAGTCTGGGAACGTTACTCCCAAAGAGGAGTCCGTGAATGGCGCCACTGGCTGCTGCACGCCGTTGCCGGCAAAATCCACCCACTCCAGAAAATGGGCAATCTCGTCGCCGCCAATGCTCAAAGTGATCTTGAGTACCTCGGAGCTGGTCACTTTCTGGCTCATCGCCGCATATAGGCTGGTTCCACCTTGTTCGATGGCTCCGAAATGGAATGCCGCTACGTTGGCAATCGCCTGAATGTGGTCCGGAACCGCATTGGGGAATTGCGAATCCGGTGTTCCTTGTAAATCCTGCATGTTCCGGGGAATCGCTGGCACTCCGTTCAGCTTGACGGCTTGTGCGAAGGTAGCTCGGAAGTCCGGGTTGGTCGCACTGCGATACCGGACGTACCAACTGGTGTCCACATTCAAATTCATCAGATTGGTGAGCCGCTTCTTGCCGGACGATCCCGGAGCGGTGCTGCCCTTGAGCGTCGTGAATTGCGTGAAGTCCACCGGCTCCGCGCCGATGGAGGCCAGATAGGCGTTAAGGAATTGCGCGTGGCTCACCTCGTCCAGCGTATTGCTGGCGATGTACTGCGGTCCGTCGCCATCCAGATTGGATAGCGCTAGCTGATAGTTGTTTAGGGGCTCGTTGGGGTCCAGTTCGATCGGCGGGTTATTGCCGATACCACCCAACTCCGCGTATTGGGTCCACAAGTCCGACTCAATCAGCTCGGCCGCCGCCAGGAATCGCAGGATGGCAACATCTCCCCTGGTAGGCTGCTGGCTCTCATCATCGCGATCAAACGCTAACGCGCGTCCCGGCAGTGTTGCGCCGAGACCGGCGGCTCCCGCGGCCACGGCTCCGCCTTTAAGAAACGACCGTCGATTGGTGCTTTTCGAGAATACCTTACCCTCATTCTTCATGGCTCTTTCTCCTCTTTCTAGTGCAAATCCTGTGAAATTGAAAAAATTCGTCCCGACCGCACCGGTGTCGCCTTGGAGGTTTGGATGCCCCTGGCGTGGTGGGAATAAATCAGCGGCGGAACAAGTCTTTATCAACCGGAGAGTCTTTCATTCCCCATGACTTACTTCAGGATGTTGTGAGCTGAAACGGTCGAGGCGGCCACGCGTCAGAAAGAGAGAGCTGCGCATCAGACGCAGTACCGGGACGTATGACAACGATCAATGCGGTTGCATCAACTTCGACTATTCGTTTTGCCACCTTCGAGGTGGACCTCGAATCACGCGAATTGCGCAAGCAAGGCTTGCGTATGCGCCTGGAGGAGAAGCCTTTCCTGATTCTCGAAATGTTGTTGAGGCGCCCGGGCGGCGTGGTAACTCGCCAAGCGCTACGGGAGCGGCTGTGGCCGGATACGCACGTTCGCTTCGACCAAAACTTGAATACGGCCGTAAATAAGTTACGCGATCTGCTGGGCGACTCCGCGCAAAGCCCACGGTTCATCGAAACCCTGCCCCGCCTCGGGTATCGCTTCATCTGCAGTCCGGTCTACCCGGACAAGCCCGCTTCCATGAACGGCAAGAAGATGCTGGCGGTCTTGCCTTTTGAAAATCTTAGCGGCGATCCACAACAGGAATTCTTTGCGGACGGCCTGACCGAGGAGATGATCTCGCACCTCGGCCAACTCCACCCCAAACGGCTCGGCGTCATCGCACGAACCTCGGCCATCCAATACAAAGGTACAAAAAAGCCGGTAAGCGAAATCGCCGGAGAATTGGACGTCGAGTACGTGATCGAAGGCAGCGTCCGCTGTGCCGACGGCCACGCCAGGATCACCGTTCAACTGATCGAGGCGGCCGATCAGACCCATCTCTGGTCCGCCAATTATGATCGCCAACTGCGCCAGATTTTCCAGGTGCAATCCGACATCGCCCGCGAAGTCGGCGCATCTCTGGCCGGCGAGCTGCTCCCCGCCGATCCCTCGACGTGCATCGAATTCGACCCCGACGCGCACGAAGCCTACCTGCGCGGCAGGTATTTTTTTGGCCGCCGCACGGAGGACGATCTGAGAAAGGCGATTACCTCCTTCGAAACCGCGCTGTCTATCGAATCTCGCTGCGCCCGCTCTTACTCCGGCATCGCCGACTCTTACAGCATGCTCTGCTGGTACGGCGCGCTCTCGCCAAGCGAAACTGGCCAGAAAGCGATCGACGCCGCTACCCGCGCGATCGCCATTGAACCGGAGCTCAGCGAACCCCACGCTTCTTTGGCGCTGGCGCGCTTCTGGTATCAATGGGATTGGAGCGGCGCGGAGGCCGAATTTCTCCGCGCTATCGAACTCAACCCCAGCTATGCCTCTGCGCATCACTGGTACGCCGCGTATCTCAACGCCATGGGGCGCTTCGAAGAAGCCCATACCACGCAGCGCCAGGCACGAGATCTCGATCCGCACTCGCTCATGCTCAACATGGGCGGCGCGGATTCTTTTTTCTTCAGCAGAAACTACGACGCCGCCATCAAGCACCTGCTGTTGTTACTGGAACAAGCTCCGCATTTCGTTCCCGCACACTTCAATCTGGGCCGTATCTATCTCGAAACCGGCGCGGCGGATCGGGCTATTGAGCGCTTCGAGAAAACTGTCGAACTCTCGCGCAATCAAGTGGCGCTCCCGGTTCTTGCGCACGCCTACGCACTCTCCGGCCGCAAGGACGAAGCGCAAGCTATTCTCCGGAAGTCAGCAGAAGAATTCCCTGGACGCTATGTTCCCGCGCCGATGCTCGCCCGGGTGCACCTGGGACTCGGCGAGCCCGAACTCGCGCTCGACTGCCTCGAAAGGGGTTTTCAGGAGCGTTCCTACTGGATGGTGTTCCTGAACACAGACCCCGTTTACGACCCCATTCGCTTCGAGTCGCGGTTCCAGCAACTCCTCGATCGGATGGCGTTCTCCGCCAAAGCGGCACATGCTTAAGGCGCGCGGTTAACCCGCCAACTTTGCTGCTGAGGCTTTTTAGGCAGAGCGCAAGCTGAAAATTGGTAATAAGCGGTCCGGTTAAATCGTCGCCAGTTGCGACCGCCGGCCTTTGGCGTACTCGTTCAGCGCGGCATTCGCGCTCGCGATGACGTGCAGTGCGTCGGCGACGGCCGGAACATCCTTACCTCGCAGCACGACATACATTTCGTCTTCGCCCAGCCCCGTGTACACGCGGTTTCCCATACACCCGAGGCTCAAAATCGCACCGTGCTGCAACGAGGCCGGCAAGGCCATACATGTCGGCCGTCCCAGCGCAGGAGTCCCGCTCTCGACTCCGGCGCGCACCGCGGCTTCCTTGAGCAACATCGCTCCCGCGGGCTTGCACGCAAATAAAACTACGTCTGGCGCTGCCGGGCTCTCTCCCAAACTTGCGTATAAGATGGCTTTCGGAGCCTTCGCTAACCGTGGAATCTGCGGGACTTCTTCGGGCTTAACATAGCCCAAATCGAACATCATCTTCAGCGTTTGCTCGGTCTCCGCAGCGCGCGCCGGAGACAGGGTTATGTTGTGCGTGTACGCTCCCACCGCGCAGTTGAAATGATTTTCCGGCAGAGTATAGAAAACCTCGCCGTTCGCCGCGAGCCGCCAGAAGCTGCAACTCGACGGCTCCGTGCCGGTAAATCTCCTCACGCCCACCGGCTCAGCGTCCAGAAACGTCACCGCCACGGGCCGTTTTGACAATTTCACCGCCGCCGCAATTGTTTCGGCCGTTTCTTTCCAATCGGTCTGCCCGCTCATCGGTTGACTCCGCCTCATTCGCGTTAGGCGCGTGCTCGCACCCGGCCCGTTTTTTTCAGAATGATTTTGTACGAGAAATGGTCCCGGAGGAGGGGGTCGAACCCACACGGTACTAAGTACCACTGGATTTTGAGTCCAGCGCGTCTGCCAGTTCCGCCACTCCGGGTACGCTTTCCAAATTAACATGCCGGCATCAGACACTCAAGAACACGACTGACTTCGCCGCTCCCACGGCCCCGGCACTCTGACCCACTTCATCCCCGCCGCCTTCGCCGCCTGAATGCCCATTTCCGTATCCTCAAAAACCAGACACTCTTGC
>Ga0335073_10000442_pt1 | contig 52828 bp, 42 predicted proteins | sample Lox_Sample_22_FD_207093 | JGI IMG/M metagenome (GOLD analysis project Ga0335073, IMG submission 207093) | Soil microbial communities from Loxahatchee National Wildlife Refuge, Florida, United States - Lox_Sample_2.2 | ecosystem: Environmental > Terrestrial > Soil > Wetlands | place: USA... | reverse complement strand
GCGAGAATATCGTCGCGCAGATCGAACTCGACCTCGCGAGACATCCCGATCAGGATCCACCGCGACCAGAACGTGAAGAATCCCTTTACCGCCATCACCACAACGATGGTGACGCAGTAAAAGCCGAGCGCGCGCGTGCTAAGCGGCGCGTAATGCGCAAGCAGCGGAGCCAGCAAGTGGCGTGCCGTGCCGCTCAGGGTGGTCAGCGGCCGCGGCAACCCGGTGAGCGAGTCCGCGATGATGCCCTGAATAAGCTGGGGAATCGAACCGATGATTCCCATCAGGGCCAGGGCGAGCAGGCCGACGGAGGTCATCCCCTTGTAGCGCCACACATAGGGGAGCAAGGGGCGCATATTCTCCCAGCCGGAGGGTTGGCGCGGGGACTTGGCGACTGCGGCGGACACGGGCTCGGCAGCGGCGCTCATTTTTCAGGGCTTAGACGCAAAAAGCGTCATTTTGACTACCTTGCTAGCCGAAATACTACATGGAATCGAGAACATCCGCGCCACCTCTGGACCAATCCGAACGAAATTATAAACGGGCGCTTTGCCACCGAAGTTTGATCTATCGAGGACCGCTTCGGATTCACGTTTAACTGGCTGGGAAAGCGGCAGCCTGAGTGCGCTAGCGAGCGGCCAGAATCTCTTCGAGACGGGCCTCAAAATTGTCCTCGCCTTCCGACCAGAGACGCACGCGGCCATCCGGGATCGCTCGCTCGATATTGCGAACCCAATCCATCAGCCGGCGAATATTTTCGCGCGTCCGTTCTTGGTACTTTTCAAGGTTTTCGGGCCAGGCCATTGCTTCCAGGAAGCGCGCCTCTTCAGGGCTTTGCGCCGCGGCGGCTGGATCACGCCGCATTCCCAGCAGCCCCGCGTGCCCCGTAAAGAAGTGCTCGAATCCCAAGACCGCCTGCAAATGACCGCTTTCGCTATGGGCGCCGCCGTCGTAATCCTCGCCGTAGCAGATCAGCTCGACTGGTTGAGGCTCGTTGCGCCAACCCGCGCTGGCCGCGGGCTCGAACGACCAGAGGTCCCAATGCGCCTGGGCCTCGTAAGCGCAATCGGAATGGAGATGATCTTTCACCAGCTCGATGATTCCGCCTGGATCGAGGGGCACCGAGCGCAAATCCTGCTCGAAAATGGGCGATTCCGAGGGATCTACGGCGCGAATCGTCAGATAGCTGAAGCCAGGCTTGCCGGCGGAGAAGGGAACCGTGGTCAGGAATTCGCCGTAACGCTCGATCATCCGCTCTTCGGAGAAATCCTCGCACCAAACGCTCAGATACGACTGGTTGGACATGAGGGTCATTATACCGAGGCGGCGGCGCCAAGGGAAAAGCGGGGGATTTGAGGCGGTGGAAACGCGGGCGGAGGGCGTCTTGACAGATCATGATGAATCTTGATAGAGTGGGTTTATGAACAGCCGGGAAAAGTTTGCCACGCAAGTTGCTCCGGAAATCCTCTCAGACCTGCGCCATTTAGCGGCCAGCGAAGGCCGTCAGCTTCAGGCGCTGGTCGATGAGGCTCTCTCGGACCTGCTCGAGAAATACAAGGGGAGCAAGCCTCGGCCCGACGTCATGGCTCTCTATCAAGCCAGCCTTGAAAAATATGGGCCGCTCTATAAGAAGCTGGCTGAGTGAGCGAATACCTCACCCTAACTGAGGTGCTCGCCATTCATGCCGACCAGATCGAGCGTTACGGCGGACTGCACGGAGTTCGTGACCGCGGACTGCTCGAGTCCGCCTTGTATCGCCCGCAAACGGGTTACTATGCCGACATAATCGAGGAAGCCTCCGCTCTTTGGGAGAGCTTGAGCCAGAATCACGCCTTCATCGACGGCAACAAGCGGACCGCGTTCGCCGTCGCGTACACATTCCTGGCCCTTAACGGTACCTGGATTACGGCCGGCCTCGAAGAGACGTCGCGTTTTGTGCTCGGGCTTTACGAAACGGGAAAATTCAATTTCGAAAATCTGAATGGTTGGTTGCGCAAGCACACGGCGGAGCAGAAGCGCAATTTGTGAAGGCGGCTGCTCTTGGTTGGCCCGCGAAGAAGCTTATGGTTTTTTCTTGGGCGGAGCGGGCGTTGCAGCCGGAGCGTCGCCCGATTCATCTTCCGGGGTAAAGCGCGTCGAGATGCCAAGCAGGCGTTCTTTCAGCTGATCGCCCATGCCGGCAAGCACGTCGGCGCAGGTTTCGCGGATGCGTTTTTCGGCGGCTTTGGCAAGCGTATCGAGCATCGCCTGCGAATTTTGTCCGAGCGTGGCGGCTGATGCGAGGAGCCACGAATTCGATGCGTTCTCGAGCCGCGTTTTATAGTGCTCCACCGATTCGTCCGTCTGTTTCTTCAGCGCTTCCATCCAAACGCGCTTTTCGGATTCGCGTTCGGCATCCCATTCTTCCATCAGCGGCACAAGTTGCGACTGCAGCTGCGTGCGGGCTTGTTCGATGCCGAGCGTGATACGCTCTTCAATCTTCTTTTCATACTCAACGAACGAAGTCTCACGCACAAATTCCATGTCCGACCGCGCCTTTTCCAGCGCCGCGCGCGAGGACTCCTCGAATTTCTTGAATGAATCCGCCGTCAGCTGGCTCACGCGATTGGCGAATCCGGTCGAGGCGATTTCGGCGTTTTCCACCAGCTTTCCGCGCTCGCGGTCGACCACTTCCTTCGCGGTCTCTTCGATCTGCGCCTGCGCGTGGTGGACGTAGGCGCGGCGCTGATGATCGAGCTCCGAGGCAGCGAGGCTCGAGATTTCGGCGGCGCGGTCCCTCAAGGAAGACGTCGATTGCTCGACGGCCTTTTCGAGCGCGGACTGCATGTTGGTGTGCGCCTTCTTTTGATACCAATCGGAGGCCTTCAGCAACGCTTCGTACGTCTCGTGCTGGGTTTCGGAGGCTTTTTGCTCCAAGTCCTGCGAGGTTTTGGAAAGGGCCAAGCGGCAGGCTTCTTCGACCTCGCTTGGGACCTTCGCGGCTTCCTCACGCAGGCGAGCGACGGATTCCTGGATGGCTTGTTGCGAAGCCTCCCGCGCCTGCTTGCTGATATCTTCGCGAACGAGCGAGGCGCGCTGCGCCGCATTGGCGAGTTCGCTCGCGGCCCGTTGCGCGTCGGCGATCTTGGGCGAAATCTCGCGTTCCATTTCGGCGGAAAAATGCTCGAGCACTTTCTCGGCCGAATTGCGCAGCATCGGTTCCACAAGCTGCGTGCGCTCGCTGATCACTTGGTCCGCGCGGCGTGCGATTTCGTCCTTTTGTGAAGCAAGCAATTGATCCAGATTGGCGCGCGTCTCTTCGATCGCCAGCTGCGCAGCCCGGCGAAGTTCAGCTTGCGCCGCTTCGGCGCGAACGCGCTCCTGCTCGAGATCCGTGGTCAGCGATTGCGCGGCTTTTTGCGCCTCCGCGGTAACGGCCTGCACGGAGCTCTGAGCCCCGGCTAATGCTTCGTCGAGCGCAGCGCGCAATCCCACGCTGCGGGCTGCGAAATCGGCTTCCGCCTGGGCGAGAGCGTTGTGAGCGGCTTGGCGCAGGTCCGCTTTGGCCCCCTCGGCGCGAATGCGTTCCTGCTCGAGCTCGGCAGTGAGCGCGCGAGCCGCCTTTTGCGCATCTTCCGTGACGGCTCTTACGACGTTCTGCGCGTCGGTCGCGGCGGACTGGATGGAGTCCTGCGCGCCAGCCAGCGTCTGGTCCAGCGTGGCTCGCAAGCCGGTGCTCTTGGCGGCAAATTCTTCCTCCGCTTTCGCGAACGCGGCTTGCGCCGCTTCGCTCAGCTTTTGGCCGATATTCGCGGAAGCCCCGGAAAGCGCGGACTCAAGCTCCTGCTGCATGCGCTGCGTGGCCGAGGCGACGTCTGTTTGCGTCCGCTCCAGCGCTTGATCGCGCGTCGCTTGCGCCGCATCTTCGAGGTTCTTCTTCCATTGATCGAGTTGCGCCTGAGCGGCGTCCGGCGAGGAAAGTATCTGCAGCGAAGGCGAATTCGCCTCACGCTCGGCCAGCACTCTCTCGACGGTTTGTTCGACCGTGTGCTTCAGGTTCGCGGCGGCGGCTTGTTGCGCTGCCTGCTCGGCCGCTTGCTGCGCTGCGGTGCCGACCGCTTCCTGGACAGCTTCGCGCACCTTGGCATCGAGCTGCGCGGTGCTCGCAGCCGTGTTGGCGCTGGTGGCCTTGCGCGCTTCTTCGACAATAGCATTGGTGCGGTCCGCCGCTTGCTGCACCACTTTGCGGGCCGCCGACTCGGAAACCCGCTCCATCGAGACTTTGATCGCGCGCTCGACGGCCTCGTGCAGCTGCGCGTCGAGTTGCTGGCGGACGACCGTCATCTCGTCGTTGATCGCGGTCTGCGCGGTTCGGCGAGCGGTCTTTTCGAGGGCTTCCTTCGCTTCGGCGACAGCCTTGGCCATTTGCCGTGCGGACGCCAGCTGCGCCTCCTGCGCCGAAGGCGCGGCGGGAACCGGCGAGGGCACCACGTGAATCTTGCTCTCAGGCGAAGGCACATCCGGCGCCGCGCCACTTTGGTTTTCCGGTTCGCCCAGCGGAACTTCAAACGAAGGCGCCGCAGGCGCAGACTCGCTCGCGGCAGCCAGCTCGGATTCAACTTGTTCGTGTGACTCCTCCGCCACGGCATCGTCCGGGTGCGGGAACCAGTCCTCAGGAGGGAATGCGATGCCCCAGACGTTGCCGGCTACATCGAACTCGATTCCGATCTGGAAGAGTTCGCGCACTGTGCGCGGCCGCTGCACCCAAATCACTCGGCCCTGAATCGAGCGCGCCTCGCGCCCCGCCTGCGTGCGCGGAATTTCGATCGTAACGACGGAATTTTTGGGGACGTAATGCTTCGACTGGTATTTGCACCCGTGGCAGTTGACGCCGATGGTGGTGGTGCGTTCTTTGAAAGGCTGGCCGAGCGCGTCCACACCCGTCACGGTGATGGGCACGGCCTGGGTGATGCGCGTGCTCCGCCGTTTCTGTTCGCCAGCGTCGTCTGATGCCAGGGATTCAGTCACCCGCAGCCTCCGGGGGGATTTCACCAATGTAACATCGCCAGAGGCCTTGCGCGACGGTACCAAAGTTGGTGTGCGAAAAGGGTAACTTTAAGCCCTCCGCACACGGCGTTCCGGTATGCGCCGCACGGATTCCGCTGTATGGTTTGCGCCCTTTAACTCTCTTAAAATCAGGGCGTTTGGCCCGATGCGTTTGCGTCGCGCGAAAGGACAGCCCTTGCGCAAGCGGCTCCTGATTGTCGCAGCAATCGTGGCAGTGCTGTTCGCAGGCCTCTATATCGTTTCCCGGACGATCGTTGCGCCACGCCTCTCGAAAGACGCGCGCCGGAAGACCGAGCAATATCTTTCGCAGCGTTTCAAGAGCAGCGTCGAGATCGCGGACTTTCACCTCACCGTATTCCCCAGAATTCGTGTGGAAGTCGACGGCATCAGCATGCGCCACCAGGGCCGGACTGATCTTCCTCCCCTCATCCAGATTCGTAAGGCCACATTCGGCGCGAATTGGGCTGGATTGCTCGGACGGAAAGTCGACATCAGCCTCGTGCGTCTTGACGGATTGCAGATCCACATACCGCCGCGCCAGCCCGGCAGCCAGCCGCTCTTCAAAGGAACGGATGAGGATCTGGCCAAGAAGTACCCGGTCGATATCCACATGATTCTGGCTGAGGACGCGACGCTGGTGATGTTGCGCAAGGCCGCGGACACGGATAAACCCCCAAATCAGTTCGAGATTCACCAGCTGCGGCTGGAGAATTTCACGTTTGACCGAGCCGCCTCTTTTCAAGCACTGCTCACGAACCCGAAACCGAACGGGCTGATTCATACGCAGGGTGATTTTGGCCCGTGGGATCCCGACGACCCGAGCCAGACTCCCGTCGGCGGCGTTTACACGTTCCAAAACGCGGACATGAGCACTCTGAAAGGACTGAAGGGAACGATGCAATCGACCGGGCATTTTCAGGGGCCGCTAGACTACCTCAGCGTGGACGGCGAAACAGAGATTCCCGATTTCGCGCTTCGCACCAGCGCGCATCCGATGGCCTTGCACACGGACTATTCGGCCATCGTCGACGGCACCAATGGCGACACCATCCTGAAGACCGTGACCGCGCGCTTCCTTAACACCACTCTTTCCGTGCACGGAATCGTCGAGGACCTCAAGAAAAATGTGAAGGGCCGCACCATCGAACTTTACGCTACCTCCAATGACGCGCGGATCGAGGACCTGCTGACGCTGGCGGTCGATACGTCGCCTCCGGCGCTCACGGGGCCGGCCCGTCTTGACGCGCGCATCGACATTCCCGAAGAAGACACCGACTTAATCGACCGTATGATCCTCGATGGGCGCTTCAGCGTGGGGCACATGGAGTTCACGAATCCTTCGACGCAATCGAAAGTTGATTCGCTCAGCCGGCGCGGCCAAGGCGAGCCGAAAAACATGCAGATCGCCGACGCGCCTTCGCTCTTGCAAGGGCGTTTTAAGATGGCTAACGCGATAATCGATCTATCGAACTTCAGCTTCGCGGTCGAAGGCGCGACGATCGATTTGGCCGGAACCTACCAAATGGATAGCGGCGCTCTCGATTTTCACGGCCACCTGAAGCTCGATGCAAAGCTCTCGCAGACCACGACGGGAGTGAAGTCGCTATTCCTGAAAGTGGTGAACCCATTCTTCGAAAAAGACGGCGCGGGCACCGATCTCCCCATCAAGATCACCGGCAGCAAAGACCACCCGGATTACGGGCTGGACTTCCATGATAAGAAGAACGAGAAACAGTAATATCAGTCCGTTTTGAATGGTCGAGCTGAGGGCTTTTCTTGTCGGCGTCGGCGGCGATACTTACAGTACGCGTGCGGGCGACGACCGCTGGCCGAAAATCGCTGTGCCGACGCGAATTTCCGTCGCGCCTTCTTCGATGGCGATTCGGAAATCGTGGCTCATGCCCATCGAGAGGACGGGCAGCGGGTGGCCGACCTGGCGGGCGATTTCGTCGCGGAGGACGCGGAGCTTTTGGAAATAGGGGCGGGCGAACTCGGGATCGTCTGAATAAGGCGGGACGGTCATTAAGCCGAGCAGGTCGAGATGCGAGAGCGAAGTGGCGGCGCGTGTGAGGTCGGGAAGATCGGTCTCGGCGACGCCCGTCTTCGTGGTTTCGCCCATGTGGACTTCGATCAGGATGCCGAGCTGCTTTCCGTGCTCGGCGGCGGCATCGTTGATTTTCTCTGCGAGGGCGGTGCTGTCGACCGAATCGATGCGGTCGAAAAGCTCGACGGCGCGACGGACTTTGTTGCTCTGCAGGTGGCCGATGAGATGCCAGGTGGCGGCGAGGTCGGCGAGTGACCGGCGCTTCGATTCGGTTTCCTGGACGCGGTTTTCGCCGAAATGGCGAAGGCCCGCAACATGCGCGGCGCGGACGGATTCGGCAGGAAAAGTTTTCGAGACGGCAACCAGCGTGATTTCGTCGGGATTGCGGCCGGCGCTTCGCGCGGCGTTGGCGATCTCTTCGCGAACGCGCGCGATGTTCGCCTCGATTGTCGCCGCATCAAGCGCCATGCGCGAATTCTAGCACGGCGATTGCGTCAGCCATGGAGACACAGGGCCAAAGACGCGGCGCGAAGAATCGCGGCGGCGAGCGGGCGCGGCTGCAATCTTACGTTCATGCGCCACTTCCGCTCAGTGCGGGCCGGCGAACGCGGACGCGCAGTTTGAATTTTGCGGGCAGCTCGCGCAGCACCCGGACGCCTTTTGGTGTGAGGCGATAGGTATGGCGCGGCGGGACGCCCGGTTCGGTAGTCATCCAGCGAGTCTCGAGGAGGCCGTGTTTTGCGAGGCGCATCAAGATTGGGTAAAGCGTGCCGGATTTGAGACCGGTCGCGCGGCTGAGTCCGTAGCCGTAATGCCACGCGGACGGGCGTTCGGCGAACTGGCCGAGGACTTGGACTGTTTGGGGCGACAGCCTGGGCAGCTTCATGGGCCAAGTCTATATATATCGACGGAAACGGTCAATGGCGACGCGGGTCTGTGTTGCGGATGTGCAAACGGGCGGTCAGGAAGATTGCCGGGGGTTGAGAGGGAAGAGCGTGGGCGATTCGGGCGGCGTGGCGGCGATGTTGTTCAGTTGCGGGTAGTGTTCGCGCAGGAGTTCAGGGACTTTTACCTTCTCGCCGGTGAGGAGATGGATGAGCTGGAGCGCGTTGACGACGCCTTTCGCTTCATAGTGATTGTTGGTGATGACGAAGACGTTTTCGCTGTGCTGAGCGACGTAGTCGATGCGCTTGGCCCACGGCTTGAGTTCAGTTTCGGAATAGAGATAGTTGTAGCGTTCGTGGCGCGGAGTTTCCGGATCGTCGCTGAACCACGTGTCATAGCGGCGGCCGTGGAGGCGGACGTAGCCGATGGGCGCGGTGGTGCGTTCGGTGGGCTTCAGCGAGCGACCGATGACGGGCTGATCGATGTTGCAGAAGCCGACTCCGCGCTCGTGAAGCATTTCGTAGAAGCCTCGATCGTTCCAACCGGAGTGGCGCACTTCGACAACCAGCGGGTAATCCCAAAAACGCGCGAGAAGATTCTTCAAGTACGCGACATTGTTCTGATCATGATGGAACGAGAAAGGGAATTGTGCGAGCACCGCGCCGAGTTTTCCCGCATCGCGGAGGACATCGAAGCCTTCGCGGACGAGCCGTTCGTCTTCGACTGCGGCTGTGGTTGTGTGAGTGAATCCCTGCCAAAGTTTTGCGGTGAACTGGAAGCGCGGATTGGGCGCGACTTGCTCGATCCAGAGGCGGCAATGCTCAGGCTGGAGCGGGGAATAAAAGGAGGTGTTGATTTCGATCGCGTCAAACCACTCGGCCAGAAACGCGGCTTCGTGAAAGTTGCGCGGGCGCGGTCTGGGATAAAGGATGCCGGACCAGTCTGCATAAGACCAGCCGGCCGGGCCGATGCGAATTTGCGATGGCGGCATGGGAATTGGCGATGGGAAGATTGTAGCGTAGGAAGTGGAGGAGGTAGTGGAGGCAAAGAGGCAGAGGAGATAAAAGACCGACGCGATCTTGAGGCGCGGGAGAAGTATTAGTTTACAGCAGAGATGCAAAGGCACAGAGGGAAACAAACCGAGAGAGGCCGCGCTTTTTCTTCAAAGGCAGGCATTGGGAATGGGGGCCTATTTTTCCGCGGGCGGATAGGTGATGCGGGGGCCTTCGACTTTGGCGAAGGGAGTGAGCGAGTGCGGGCGCGGAGCGCTTGCGCTGATGATGTCCGCGACGGGAATGCCGCGGATGGTGAGCGCATCTGCAATCAGCGATCGGTGGCAACGCCAGGGAACGGCTTCAGCGCACATGATGGCGGATGATTTGTCATGGCTCAACTTGACCAATCGCTCGAGCGCCTGTTCGAACTCAGCCGTCTGCATATAATCGGCAAAGCCGCGGAACGAGGCATTGCGCCAGCCGGTATTGATCGAATCGCGGCGCGCGTGACGCAGGCCGCCAAGTTTGCGCAAGTGAACGTAACCGATTTTTGCGGAGCGCAATTTGCGCGCGAGCGTCTCGCGATTGAACTGCGGATTGTGCCGCGAACGGGGAACAGTGCGAACGTCGATTACGCGTTTGATCCCATGGGCGCGCAACAGATCGCGGAACTCTTCCCACGGCCGCGTGGAGTGGCCGATGGTGAATAGAGTGCACGTTCTCGCCTGGCGAACCGTTAGCCGCGACCTCTGTGAGAACCGCCGCGGAGAGCCGCCAAAACACAACGGCTCTCCCGGCGCATTGTAGATCAAATCAAGCTGTGGCCTGGCTGCTGCGCTGGATAAACGCAAGCAGATCTTTGTTGATTGTGTCGGCATACGTGGTCAGCATTCCATGGGGGAAGCCAGGATAAAGCTTCAGCGTGGCGTTCTTCAGGAGTTTGACCTGGAGCAAAGCTGCGCCTTTGTATGGCACGATCTGATCGTCGTCTCCCTGCATCACCAGCGTTGGCGCATCGATGCTCTTCAGGTCCTCCGTGAGATCCGTTTCGGAGAACGCCTTGATGCCCTCGTAGTGGGCCTTGGCTCCGCCCATCATGCCCTGACGCCACCAGTTGTCGATCACGCCATCAAGTGGTTTCGCGCCTGGGCGGTTGAAGCCATAGAACGGATTCGCAGCAACGTCGTGATAAAACTGGGCGCGATTGGCGGCCAATTGTTTCCGAAGGTCATCGAACACCTCGATCGGCAGGCCGTCGGGGTTATTCGGCGACTTCACCATGATCGGCGGCACTGCGGCCATCAGGACCAGTTTCTGGACCCGGCCTTTGCCGTGCCGCGCGACGTAGCGAGTGGCCTCGCCTCCGCCAGTGGAGTGGCCGATATGAATCGTGTTCCGGAGATCCAAATGTTCGATGACGGCCGCCGCATCGGAGGCATAGTGGTCCATGTCGTGGCCCTCGGACACTTGAGTGGAGCGTCCGTGTCCGCGACGATCGATTGCCACCACGCGATATCCGTGCTGGAGGAAGAAGAGCATCTGCGTATCCCAGTCGTCGGAGCTGAGTGGCCAGCCATGATGAAAGACAATCGGCTGACCCGTCCCCCAATCCTTGTAATAGATGTCCACGTTTGCCGCTTTTTCTTTTCCCACGGTGATGTAAGGCACGCGAGTTCTCCTTTCCAATTTACAAAAGCAATGGCTTTAAGCGCCCGCTGCGGCGCTGGATTGCGGCGATGAGCGACCAATGGCCCAGCCAGCCGAATAGTCGGCGACTTCTTCCCATCCGGGCAAGCCGAGAATGTAGTGAGAGCGGCCGGGGAATTCTTTGTATTCGGTGATGGCCTTCGAGTGCCGATAGAGGCGATGTGTGGCCTTTACGACTGCAGGCGGCGAGATGTGGTCCCAATCCCCGGCAATCAGCAGGAGAGGCGCGCGATTGTCGTTGTGAACGTTGACCGTCGTAGCCGCGTGGGGGTTGAAATTCGCCAGAGCGGCCTGAAACAGCAGGTGATCGGGGCCGGGCACTGCGTAGCGATTATAGACGGCGAGCGATTCCTCTTCGCTCAGGGTGTTCGTGAAAGCGTAATGAAATTGTTCCGGCGTGAGCGGAATCGCGCGATGGTCGTTCGCGGGATTACTCAGCGCGGGAGCCGAAACTCTCAACGTGGAAAACGGAAGAAAGATAATGCCCCGGATAGGCGCGGTGGATATGGCAACACCGGCAGATCCCAAGCCCCGATCAAGCAGAACCTGAGCGATCAGGCCGCCGAACGAATGGCCGATGATGATTGGTGGAACTTCCAGCGCGCGGATGATCGATTCGTAGTGATCGACAATCTCTGTGATCCCCAAACCCGCGATGGGCGATGGGTCGCGGCGCAGTTCATTGATGTCGCCATCCAATCCAGGCCAGCCCTTGTTGATCACGCGATAGCCCTGCGCCGCGTAGCGCTTCTCCCAGTTTTCCCAGCAGAGCGGCGTCATCCAAAGCCCGTGAATTAAAACGACTGGCTGCTCTTGAGTTTCCATTGGGCTTGATCCTCCTCGGTGGAGTCCTTGAAGCGAACATTACGCGACGGAGTAACAACTTTTGCGAGTCGGGTGACATTTGGGCGCCCGGAGGATGCAATGCCGGGCTGCCGGAAAAGATTTGACGTTTCGGCCAGGAAGTTTGGGAAAAGCCCGAGTTCGCCGAAGCGCAGCGCCAGCGGACCGAGCAACCGGACTACTCTACTCTTTTTCACTCTGGAACAAGAGTGAATTTTGAACGAGCCTGGTTGGCGCACTTTTTCCCGCAGGCTCCGCCGCAAGAGCAAAAGGGGAAAGTTACAGACTTGTCTTGAGATTATTTTTGTCGCGTAACCCTCCGGCCATCTCGCCGCAATGCACGTCGGGTATCTCTTCAAGCGCAGTGGCCGAACCAACGGTAAATCTAGGAGGGTAAATGTCCTTTAAGCGTATTGCTGCGAATACGTTGCAGTGCCTGCGGGCCGGATTGGCGACGATCGCGATTGCTCAGTTTGCGCTAGGCGCGTCGATCGCCGGCGCGGCGCCGAACAACCAAACACCGCCTGACCGAGACGGAGACACAATCACGCCTATCAAGCATGTGATCGTGATCATCGGGGAGAACCGAAGCTTTGACCACGTGTTTGCGACTTACGTACCCAAGCATGGACAGACGGTGATGAATCTTCTCTCAGAAGGCATCATCAAGGCGGACGGAACGCCGGGGCGGAATTTCTACAGAGCCGAACAGACGGCCGCGATCGACGACGCATCCGACGAATTCCTGCTGAATCCGGACAAGGTCCCGTTTCAGGGCGACGTTTTGCCGGCCCCGCTCGTTGGCGGCCCAAAAGTTGCTTACGTTCCAAACAACAGTCTGGCCGATGCTCAGGCTACCGAAGATGGCTTGCCTGCGAATTATCTCCCGCTGCTGCTAACCGGCGGCACCGGCCAAACCTCAGCAACCCCGGATCAGCGCATCAAGGACGTTAATTCACTGCCCCCTGGGCCGTTTCAGATCACAAATGGCAACACGTTCAGCTACGACGACTACGCAGCAAGCCCGGTGCACCGTTTCTACCAGATGTGGCAGCAGCTCGATTGCAGCACGCAACATGCGACCTTTGACAATCCGTCCGGTTGCAATGCGCGTCTGTTTCCGTGGGTGGAAGTCACCGAGGGCGCCGGTTCGAACGGCGTTGCTCCTGCTTCCAATTTCAGCACGGAATATTCGTCGACAGACGTGACGACCGGCGAAGGCTCGACCTCGATGGCCTTCTACAACATGCAGGAAGGCGATGTGCCGTACTTCAAGTACCTGGCCGACAACTATGCGATGAGCGACAACTTTCACCAGTCCGTGAACGGTGGAACGGGCGCGAATCACATCATGCTGGGCCACGGCGACATGATCTTCTTCAGCGACGGCAAAGGAGACGCGGAACAGCCGCCGCACGGCGTGAAGACCGGCACGACATCGGCCGGAACCCCTGCGGTGCTAGACGAGGTGGAGAATCCGAACGCGCTCGGCGGAACGAACAACTGGTACACGGAAGACGGTTATGGCGGAGGATCGTACGGTTCGCCGGCGTACGGCGGCGGTTCGTACACGGATTGCGCCGATCTTTCGCAGCCTGCTGTGGCGCAAATCACGAAATACCTGAGCTCGCTGCCGCGCCCGATCAAGCCGAACTGCCAGTCCGGTCACTACTATTTGCTGAACAATTACAATCCCGGCTACTTCGGCAACGGCAACGACGCATTCACGGATAACAGCCCGTTCAACACCGCTTTCACAATTCCGCCGTCTTCGGTGCGGAGCATCGGGGACGAACTGATTGCCGCGAATGTTTCGTGGAAATATTACGGCGACCAGTGGAACGCTTACGTAAACGATCCGTATCAGATTAACTACGGTGCGGTCGGCACAACCAATCCGCTGGGCCAAACGATCACCACCGCGGATGAATACTGCACGATCTGCAACCCGTTCCAGTATGACACCTCGATCATGGCCAATCCGACGGTGCGTGCGGCGCATATCCAAGACACGACGAACCTCTACAGCGACATTGCCAATGGGACGCTGCCGGCGGTCTCGTTCGTGAAGCCGAGCGGATTTGTGGATGGGCACCCCGCCTCGTCGAAGCTGGACCTCTTCGAGGGATTCACGGAGAAAATCGTTAATGCGGTGCAGGCGAATCCCGAGCTGTGGAACGATACCGCGATCTTCATCACCTTCGACGAGGGCGGCGGCTACTACGACTCCGGTTACGTGCAGCCGCTCGACTATTTCGGCGACGGCACGCGGATTCCGCTCATCGTGGTCTCGAAGTACTCCACCGGCGGGAGAATCACGCACAATTACTCGGACCACGTATCGATCCTGAAATTCATCGAGCGCAACTGGGGATTGGGCCCCGTGACCGGCCGCAGCCGCGACAACGATCCGGACCCGATTGCCCTGCCCTTCGACCCATACGTGCCGATCAACAGCCCGGCGATCAGCGATCTCTTCGAGCTATTTAATTTTGGGAACAGCGGCGGTGGCTACGGCCACTAGTTTCCGACCGTAAACTGAAACAAGGGCCGAGGCCGGCGAATCCGGCTTCGGTCCTTTTGTTTTATCACCGCGATTGCATCTTTTGGCCGGTAGTCGCAGCGTTTGATTGACGGTTATGGTGGCGTGTAGTAAGAGACTGCCTACATATGAAGGCGATATTCGTCGGTTTTGCGCTGGCCGCTGCCTTGCTTGCCTCGGCTCCGGCCTTTGGCGGCGGCCCGGAGCGCTGGGTCGAGGTGAAGAGTCCGAATTTCGTAGTTGTCTCAAACGCGGACGAAAATGACGCCAAACAAATAGCCATTCAATTCGAGCAGATTCGCTCGCTCTTCCGCGAAGCGTTGCCCATCGCGAGAAACCACAACGGCCCTGTCGTGACGATTCTGGCTGCCAAAAACCAAAAGACGTTGCAGGAGTTGCTTCCAGAGTACTGGACCAAGGGGCACGCCCGTCCCGCCGGAATATTTGTGCAGGCGCTTAACCAGTTTTATATCGCCATCGAAATAGACGCACAGGGGTCGAACCCTTACGAGACGATCTACCACGAGTATTACCATGCCCTCACAACGCCCTACGAGCCGAACCTGCCGACGTGGCTTGCCGAAGGGCTTGCGGATTTCTTCGGCAATTCGCAAATCGAGGGCGAGAGGGCGATCATCGGCGAAGCGTCGGGTCCGCTGCTTTATCAGCTGCAAGGGCAGAGGCTCATCCCTCTTGGCACTCTGTTTCACGTGACTCAGTCCTCGCCCTATTACAACGAAGACAGCAAGGTGACGCTCTTCTACGCGGAATCGTGGGCCCTGATCCATTACTTCATGAGCGGCGATGCCCAAGCTCATAAACCAATGCTGACGGCCTATCTCAACGCGCTGGGCAATGGCGCGACGGAAGACGACGCACAGGCCGCCTTCGGCAATCTGGACAAGCTGCAAAAAGCCTTGCAGGACTACGTTCAGCGCGGCTCGTACAGTTCTTACCGGCTGGCTGCGCCGGCAAGAATCGCCGAGAGCGATCTCCTCGCACGGCAGCTCACTGAGTCCGACGTGGATGCCTATAAGGGTGGTTTCGCCGAAACGCGCGGGCATTCCGAAGAAGCGAAGACCGAACTTGCGCAAGCCATTGAGATCGATCCGAAGAACGCGCTGGCGCAATCCAACATGGCTATTGCGGAATTTTTCCTCGGCGAAAAATCGGAGGCGCTCGATTCCGCGTCGGAGGCCGTCACCCTGGACCCGAACAACTCCGTGACGCGCTATCTGCGCGCCTATCTCGCTTACAACGAAATACCAGGCGTGAGAAGCCCGCAAATCGAAGATGATCTGCGAACCGCCATTAAGTTGAGCCCCGAATTCGCGCCTCCTTATGGCCTGCTGGCTTTCTATCTCGCTACGCAGGACGAAAATCTCACCGAGGCTTGGACCGACTCGCAGCGCGCCATTTCGATCGAGCCGGGAAATTCGGAATACCGGCTTGCCGAGGCGGAAGTGCTCGCGCAAATGCAGAATTTCGCGGCGGCGCGAAAGGCGCTGCAGTTCGCGCGCGACTGTGCGTCTTCGCCGCAGCAGAGCTTGCGCGTCGAAATGTTCGCGTCGTCGCTCGATGAGATGGAAAAGTACGCGAACGAGATGAAGTTCGTGTCGAGCGCAGCCGTCGGGTCAGCGTCCGGATCGCAGCCGTCTGAAGGATCGCAACGGCACGATGAAACCTCGGCCGACGACAGCGCCGCGAGCGCTGAGATCAATGTGCTTGATGCCAGCGGTACCGTCTCCGATGTCACATGCGCAAACGGTTTGAAGCTGCAGCTTTCGACCGCGAACGGCGCAGTGCAGCTGCGCAACGCGCCCGGCGGAACGGTGCGGATCGAGTCAACAGCGGCGATCCCGCAAGGCTTCACGCCGTGCGCCCTGAAGGGGTGCCGCGTGAAAGCCCGATACCTTGCGGATGGCAGCAACGCGCACAGCGGAATACTCGAAGTGATTCAGCTGCTTGACGCAAAGCCGTGAGTCGCGCGATCCGCCAACTGCTCTTCAGGACTCAGATTCTCTTGAAGGCCCGCTCGATTTCCCGGGTGGGATAGCGCAGGACGACAGGGCGGCCATGTGGGCAGCTCATCGGATATTCGGTCTTCGCGAGTTCGGCGAGAAGCCATTCCATTTTGGTCGTGTCGAGCGGAGTATTCACCTTGATGGCCGCATGGCAAGCCGTGCTGGCGGCGATTTTGGATTGCAGCGAGTCGATCGAGATGGATTGGTTCTCGCGGCCGATGCCGTCGAGAATCTCGCAAAGGAGCTTTTCGGCGTCGCTGCTGGGGATGCCCGCGGGCGCGGCTTGAATGGCCACGCTGCGGCCGCCCATGAGTTCGGCTTCGAAACCGTTGGCGCGAAGCTCGTCACTGATTTGCTCGAAGGTGGCGAGTTGGCGCGGACTGAGTTCCACAATCAGCGGGACGAGCAGGCGCTGGCCCCCGAGTTCTCCTTCGCGCCGCGCGCGGAGATGCCGTTCAAAGAGAACGCGTTCGTGCGCCACGTGCTGATCGATGATCCAAAGGCCCTCGGCATTCACCGCGACGATGAAACTGCTGCTTACCTGGCCGAGAGGTTTGAGGTCGAGAATCTCATCGGCAGAGGGAATGCTGCCGCCGCTCGGCGTGACGACGGAGGCCGGGCCGCTTTCGCCATTGGTTGGAATTTGCCCGGAGACGGGCTGTATCGGCCACGGAATGTTTGCGGCGTTGGCCGGGTCGAAGCCGAGTCGCTGCGCGAGCGGCCGCGGAGGAGCGCCGGTCAGTTCGAAATCCTGCGTAAGCTGCGCGGTCGAATCGAGCAGATCGGTGGGGATCACCGCTCGCGGCGGCCCGGGTGCAGCATATCCGCCGTCGGTATACGGATTCGGCGCGGAATCGGCGAGCGCCGCACCGTACTCGCGGTCCGTGGTTGCCGAGGGCGCAGGTGGCGCAAAGGATTGTGCGCCCATTGCCGCGCCTGCAGCACGAGCTGCAGGGAAACCGGGCACAGGCCGCGCGATCGAGAGCGCCTGGCGAATCGTATCGCGCGTGAAATCATGAATGAACTGCGGATGGCGAAAACGAACTTCGATCTTTGCCGGATGCACGTTCACATCGACTTCCTGGTACGGCAAATCGAGAAAGAGCAGCACGACGGGGAAGACGCCGGACGGCGTGATGTTGCGATAGGCTTCGCTGATGGCGTGCAAGAGCAAGCGGTCGCGGACGAGCCGCCGATTCACGAAGATATAGATGCCGTTGCGATTCGTCCGCTGCACTTCGGGGCGCGAGACGAAGCCGCTCACTTTCAACGTGGCGGCCTGCTCGTCCGGTTCAAGCTGCGGCTCGGTGACCGCCGAACGCACGGGGGCTTCATTCGCGGGAATTTCCGTAAGTTCATCGAGCGCCTGGCGGCCGAAGACCTGGTAGACGCGATCCGCGAGCTTTTCGACCGGCGCGCAATCAAGGATCACTTGCGAAGGAGTCTTGAGCACGAAATGGCACTCGGGATGCGCGAGCGCGTAATGCGTCACGAGCGAAGCGATATGGCCGAGCTCCGTGGTTTCAGATTTGAGGAATTTGCGGCGTGCGGGCATGCAGTAAAAAAGATCGCCAACGCTGATGCACGTGCCGCTCGGCGCACCGGCTGGCTTTACGTTGACGAGTTTGCCGCCGGCGAACTCGACGCGCATGCCTTCGCCTTCTTCATTGGTGCGCGTTTCGAGCACGAGTCGCGAAACCGCCGCGATCGAAGGCAGCGCTTCGCCGCGAAACCCAAGCGTAGAGATGGAGATGAGGTCTTCGGCATTGCGCAGCTTGGATGTAGCGTGCCGCTCGAAGCAGAGCAGCGCGTCATCGTGATTCATGCCGCAGCCATCGTCCGTGATGCGGATCAGCCGCTTGCCGCCGGACTCCGCTTCGATGCGGATCGAGCGCGCGCCGGCATCGAGCGCATTTTCGAGAAGCTCTTTGACCACTGACGCCGGCCGTTCGACAACTTCGCCCGCAGCGATTTTGTTGGCGACGTTTTCCGGGAGGATGCGAATCTTAGACACGCTACTACTCACCTCTTGTGACTATCGAACGTGACAGATTAACACTGATAAAAGCAAAAAAAGAACGCGACGTAGAAGTCACTCCAACCCTCTGTTTCCCGTGTATCCCGCCCTGATCAAATGTCGTCGTTCATAACGAGAATTGGAACGGCGAATCTGGACGACGCACGACATCGAATGAACTAGGGTCGGGAAAAGTGCAACAAAAATCTCAAATACAATGAGCGCTAAGATTGCGCCATGATATTTGAGTTCCGGTATTGCCAAAAGAAGTCCCGTAAGGCAAGCCAGGACGACGTGGATGATGAGCTTCTCTGGCACTAAATATTCCCGTCGCTGCTTGGGTGTCGCCTGCGCCCACTCTACGGAGCCGTCCGCGAATTCGTGATGACAATGCCTGCATTTTCTTGCCCCGGTTCCGAGGAGCAAAGATGAATATGTGATCGCATATACGCCTCTGCAGAACGGGCAACGGCGCTTGAAGGGCCGAACGCTGCTCATAAGTCAACGCTTTGATGATCTGGGCGACGCCGCCAATTGCGCTTGGCAAGGAGAACGCAGATCAACGCGGCGCACGCGAGCAAGGCGACGACCATCGAGAGCGTGAGCAGAGCCCAGAAGCCAACGAGCAGGACAGTTGCGGCAACGAGCACGACGGGTAAGCTGAGCGCCGTGGAAAGGGTCCGCCCACGAAGATCGCGGCGCAGGTGCGATCTGCGATGCAGGATGTCTGGGATTATTCGACCCCCCAACGCCAGTCTACGCCTTCGGCGGCTACGTTTTAATCGCGATCCCCAGCTCATCAAGTTGCTCGGGATCAACCTCGCTGGGCGATTCGGCCATCAAATCGACGGCTGCCGTTGTTTTGGGGAACGCGATGACTTCGCGAATCGATTTTTCGCCCGCGAGAATCATCGCAACGCGGTCGAGGCCCAGCGCGATGCCGCCGTGTGGCGGGGTGCCATAGGTGAGTGCGTCCAGGAAAAATCCGAAGCGGCGCTTGGCTTGCTCATCGCTAAGTCCGAGCGCTTTGAACATGCGCGCCTGCACGTCCTGGCGGTGGATTCGAATGCTGCCCGAGCCGAGCTCGTTTCCGTTGAGCACAAGATCGTAGCCTTTCGAGCGGCATTCCCAGGGCGCTGTTTCGAGCTTGTCGAGGTCTTCTTCGTAGACGCCCGTAAAAGGATGCTGCGCGCTCACCCAGCGCTTTTCGGTTTCGCTCCACTCGAAAAGCGCGAAGCCAGTGAGCCACGCAAACTCCCATTTCGTGCGATCGATCTGATTCAACTTGTCGCCCAGATAGAGCCGAACCTGGCAGGCCGCGAAAAGGGAAGTGTCGGTATGCGGAATCTGTTCTTTCGCCGCCACCGCGACGATCAGGTCGCCCGGCTTCGCGCCCACCGCGGCGACCAGCTTTTTCAACCCGTCTGCGCCGAGGTTTTTCTCGAGCGGCGACGAAACCGTTTCCGACGTCACTTTCACGATGTAAACGCCGCGCGCTCCCGCCGATTTCGCGAACTCCGAAAGCTCATCGAGCTGCTTGCGCGACCAGGCCGCGGCTCCGGGCGCCACGATAGCCTGCACGTTGCCTTCGAAATGCAATGCAGCGCGCGCGGGCTCGAAATGCTCCGTCACATTATGCAGCTCCATGCCGAAGCGCATATCCGGCTTATCGGAACCGAAACGTCGCAGCGCTTCCTTGTAATCGAGATGACGAAACGGCCGCTGAATCTTTACGCCGATCACGCCGCAAGCCGCCTCCATCACGCGCTCGATCACGTCAAAAATATCCTGCTGCCGCGGGAACGACATTTCCAGGTCGAGTTGAGTGAACTCGAGCTGCCGGTCCGCACGGAAATCTTCGTCGCGGAAACAGCGGCAGATCTGGAAATAGCGGTCCATGCCCGAAATCATCAGGATTTGTTTGAAGATTTGCGGCGATTGCGGCAGCGCGTAGAACTGGCCGTGGTGAATGCGACTGGGCACGAGGCAGTCGCGCGCGCCTTCCGGCGTGGACCGCGTGAGAATCGGCGTCTCAATCTCAAAAAACCCGAGCTCGTCGAGCACCTTGCGAATTTCGAAAATGATGCGATGCCGCAACTCGATATTGTGATGAAGCTTTGGCCGCCTCAAATCGAGATAGCGATAGCGCAGGCGCGTCTCTTCGCTTGCGGTGACTTCGTCTTCGATCTGAAACGGCGGCGTCTTCGAATTGTTCAGCACGTGCAGCTTCGTGGCGACGACTTCCACTTCGCCCGTGGGAATATCCGGATTCGGCTTCTGCCGCAGAATCACCTTGCCCTCGACCGCGACCACGAACTCCGAGCGCAGATCTTCCGCCTTCGCATGCGCCTCGGGATGATCGGCATTGAAGACGATTTGCGCGATGCCCGCGCGGTCGCGCAGATCGATAAAAATAAGCTGGCCTAGATCGCGCCGCCGATGCACCCAGCCCATCAGCACGACGTCTTTGCCTGCATCAGACGCGCGGAGAGAGCCGCAATAATTTGTGCGCTTCAGGTTTCCGAGTGTGTCGAGCAAGTTTGTGTATCTCCCGTTCGGGCTCGAGGATCAGGCGCCGCGGCGCTCCGATTCGAGGTATTCGAGCAGCTCCGGCTCGGCGAGCTTCTGCTGGTTCGCGTCCGCAAGCCGCTTCAGCGTATACGTGCCGCTCGCGACTTCGTCGTCGCCGATGATCAGCGCATATTTTGCGCCAAGCTTGTCTGCGAGGCCGAGCGATTTTTTGAACTTCATCTCTTCGGCCGGAAGCTCGACGATCAACCCACAATCGCGCAGCTTGCGCGCCATCGCCACCGCCGCCGGATACGCCTTGAGCCCCATCCACGCAACAAAAACCGCGAGCCCCGGCAGGTGGGGCAATTTGCCGCTCTCCTGAATCGAGAGGATCGCGCGATCCGTCCCGATTGCGAACCCGATGCCTTTGGTCGGCGGGCCGCCAAGCAGTTCGACTAGCCCGTCATAACGTCCGCCGCCGCAGACCGCATTCTGCGAGCCGAGTCCGGCCGCAGTCACTTCAAACGTCGTGCGCGTGTAATAGTCCAGTCCGCGCACCAGCCGCCAATTTTCTTCGTAAGCGATATTGCGCAGCGCGAGTTCGTCTTTTAGCTTTCCGAAATGGGCGCGGCAATCGTCGCAGAGATGATCGGAAATGCGCGGCAGTTTCTCAATGATCGGCTGCTCTTCGGGAAGCTTCGAATCGAGCACGCGCAACGGGTTCGTTTCGATGCGCCGCTGGCTATCGGCGCCGAACTGCTCTTTTACCCCGCGCAATTCGCCGCGCAGCAACTCCACATATTTCGGGCGGCATTCTTTGCAGCCGATGGAGTTCAGGTAGAGGGTGGTCTTTTCCAAGCCGACGCGCCGGAAGAGCACGACGAGCATTTCAATCACTTCCGCGTCAATGCCAGGCGCGTCTGACGGCCCCAAGACCTCCGCGCCCATTTGGTAGAACTGCCGATACCGGCCTCTCTGCGGACGCTCGCGGCGGAACATCGGTCCACCGTAATAAAGCTTCACATTTCCCGGCAGCGTGTGCATCCCATGCTCGATATACGCGCGGCAAACCGACGCTGTCCCTTCGGGGCGAAGGCTCATTTGGTCGCCTTCGGATCCGACTTCACTCGATGCCGCGAACGTATACATCTCTTTCGAAACAATGTCCGTGTCTGTTCCAACAGAACGCGCGAAAAGATCCGTATCCTCAAAGATCGGCGTGCGAATATCGCGGAAGCTGTAAGCTTCGAATGTGTCGCGCGCCTGGCGCTCAAACCAATTCCAAAGCGCCGAATCGGGCGGAAGGATATCGCGCGTGCCCTTGATGGCACGAAATTGCTTCTTTTCGCTCACAGGATTTCGACCACCGGACCGGCGCCGGCGCCACTCAACTCCGCAGCTCTCGCCGCCACATTGCGTGCAACGGCAAAAATACTTTTGCCCCCGGGCGCGTCTTCCCCAAAAGCGGCCACAGGCTTCCCCGTATCGCCCCCAATGCGAATCTGCGGATCGATTTCGATCTCGCCCAAAAACGGCACGCCAAACGCCTTGGCCATGTGCGCGCCCTCGCCATGGCCGAAGACATCAATGCGGCCCCCGCAGTGCGGGCACGAAAAATAACTCATGTTCTCGACGACGCCAAGAATCTCGACGTTCACCTGCTTGAACATCTCGACGGCCTTGCGCACATCGGCAAGCGCCACGATCGAAGGTGTGGTGACGATCACCGCGCCAGTCAACGCCACGCTCTGTATCAGGCTGAGCTGCACGTCGCCCGTCCCCGGCGGCAAATCGACAATCAAGTAATCCAGGTTCCCCCAGCGAACATTTTTCAGAAACTGCTGCATCACGCTGTGCAGCATCGGCCCGCGCCAGACAAGCGGTTTATCGCCGGGATTCAACTGGCCCATGGAGATCGTCCGCAAGCCATAAGCCTCGACTGGCACAATCGTTTGCTGATCGGCCATGCGCGGCTGCTCGTTTGCGCCAAGCATCACCGGCACATTGGGACCGTAAACGTCCGCGTCCATCAGCCCGACGGCGGAGCCCATCTTCTGCAAAGCGATCGCGAGATTCACCGCGACGGTCGTCTTCCCAACGCCGCCTTTGCCGCTGGCGACCGCGATCAGGTTTTTCACGCCCGGCAAATTCGCGCGAACCGGCGCTTGCCCCGGCTGCGGTCCGTGTCCATGCGGCCCATGTCCTTGGGGACGCTGCTGCTGCGCACCCGCAGGCGCGGGCGAATCGAAACGCACGTCTACGTTGGTCACGCCGGCGACTTTGCTCACCGCCGCGCGAATGTCTTTGGCGATCGCATCGCGCATCGGCGAGGGCGGCATCGGCAGTGAAACGGCGATATTCCCGCCGGCGACTGCGATGTCTTTCACCATGCGCAAAGTGACCACGTCTTTGCGCTGCACGGGATCGACGACCGTGCGCAGAGCCGCGAGCAATTCCGATTCGCTGGGCGCGTTTTGCATGAATTCCTTTCGAGCGGGCGTACACACTACCGATGCAGTGGCATCCGCGCGGGATTCCATTCTAGACTGCGCCGGGTGACGCGGCAAGCGCAGCGCGCCCGCAGCTAATGGCTGGCTTCCCAGCTCCGCGTGATTACCCCTTGAGGCGGGCTTGCCAGGGTAGCCTCGCGTGTCGGCGATTCTGGTTGGAGGCTGCGAGAGAGTACAATGGGTGGGTTCGCAGAGGGATCCTTTTTGAATTGAGGCGCCAGGGAAGAGCAGCTCATGAGCACTTCATCATCCTTTCGTGAAGGAGCTTCAACGGCGGAAGAGCGGCCGCGCACTGGGCCTGTGCTACTTTCAAGCGATTCTCTTCTTAATATTCTCGATCTGATTTTCGCAGGCTCGCCGCTTGAAGACGTGCTGGCAGCCATCGCCCGGTCGGTGGAATCCCAGGCGGATGGAATGCTGTGCACCATCTGGCTTCCCGATTCAGACGGAAAACATCTCTACTGCGCCGCGGCCCCCACCCTTCCCGGATTTGCAAGTCACGTGGGCCGCACGGTAATCGGGCCTAAGGGCGCCTCTTGCGGCACAGCGGTTTACAGGAGGGAAGCGGTATATGTGCCGGACATCCTGGCGGAATCCACGTGGGATGACTATCGCGACCTGATGGCGCCGTTTGGCATTCGCTCGGTGTGGTCGCGGCCTCTTTTCTCAAAGGAGGGAAGGGCGCTGGGGACTTTCGCGGTGCTTTCCCGGGAAGTGCGCAATCCGAGCGAGACAGATTTAGCGCTGATCGAAAACGCGAGTCACATCACAGGCATCGCAATCGAACGCAGCGTCAACGAAGAGGCCCTGCGGCACGAGCGCGACCGTTTGAGCCTGCTGCTGGAAATCACGAATAGCATGAGTTCGAGCCTGGACCTCTCGCATTTGACCGAGGCGCTATCGACCAACTTGCTGAGCGTAACGCACTGCGATCTTTGTGCGCTGCTGCTGCCGCATTCGAGCGACGCCTTGCGCATGACGATTCTTTATAACCCCCAAGGCCGCGGTTTCATTTCGGATGGCACGCTTGTCCCCATCCACGGTTCGACGTGCGGCAAAACCTTTCGAACGGGCAGGAACGAACGAGTTGACCGCTTCGGGGATCTTCGCGACGACCCGGACACCTTCGCAAGCCCTGATGGCAAGGCGTTCTACGAGCGGGTGAGCGCGGAAGGGCTAGTCTCGGGATGCGACTTTGCGCTGAAGGGTCGAAGCGGGATTGTGGGGATTTTGGCCGCGCTGAGCCGGTCGGAAAAGGCCTTTGCCGCGGATGAAGTCAATTTCCTGGCACAGGTGGCGCGGCAAGTGGCGATTGCGGTCGAGAATGCGCTGAACTACGAGAAGGCGACGCAGGATCGAGACAGCGAAGCGAAGCAGAGGCTGTATCTGGAAGAGGAAATTCGTTTGGAATTCGGCGAAATCGTGGGCGAGAGCCCTGAGCTGAAGACAGCGTTGAGCCTGGTGTCCGTTGTGGCGCCGACGGATTCGAGCGTGCTGATTCTCGGAGAGACGGGCACAGGCAAAGAGCTAATTGCGCGGGCGATACACAGACTGGGCAGCCGCAGCGAAAAGGCGTTTGTGAAACTGAATTGCGCGGCGATTCCTTTGGGACTGCTCGAGAGCGAGCTCTTTGGGCACGAAAAGGGAGCGTTTACCGGGGCGATCGCGCAAAAGACCGGACGCTTCGAATTGGCTGACAAGGGCACGCTATTTCTTGACGAGGTCGGCGACATCCCTCTGGAACTGCAAGCGAAACTGCTCCGCGTCTTGCAGGAACAGGAGTTCGAGAGGCTGGGCAGCAACCGCACGCACAGGGTCGACGTCCGCATGATCGCGGCCACGCATCGCGATTTGCCTGCGATGGTGAAGCAAGGAACGTTTCGCGAGGACCTCTACTATCGTTTGAAAGTATTTCCGATTCGCGTTCCTCCGTTGCGCGATCGTAGGGATGATATCCCGAGACTGGTGCGGCACTTCACTGGGCTTTATGCCCAACGGATGAACAAGCGCATCGACGTGATTCCGCCGGAGGCCATGGACGCGCTGGTGCGCTACCGCTGGCCCGGCAATGTGCGCGAATTGCAGAATTTTCTCGAGCGGGCGGTGATACTGTCCTCGCAGTCCGTATTGTCCGCGCCGATCTCAGAACTCGAGCCTTTCCAGCCGCGCCGGGAATTCAATGCCCCGATGAACGGTCTCGCGGAAGTGGAGCGAGATCATATCCTGCGCGTGCTGGAAGCCAGCAACTGGGTCATCGGCGGGCGAAACGGCGCGGCGCATCGATTGGGCATGAAGCGAACGTCGTTGGCCTACAGGATGAAGAAGCTCCGCATCGCCCGGCCTGCTGCGGCGCCGCAGCAGCGCAGCTTTGCCGCTTCGGCCGGCAACGACTGCGCATAGAAGCCGCCAAAATTTATCTCCAGCGTGACAGCCACCGCGACTGAAACCCGTCAGTGACGGAAATCCATCAGAGATTCGTCGAACGCCGGAACCGGCGGAATCGCCTTGGCCTCAACAACCGCAAATAACAGAAGCATTTACGCCTGCCAGCGGCAGAGCTGCGCTTTTGGCACTTCAACTGCCTTCACCCCTCGCAGCGCCTTCAGGCGCTCAAAAAAAAGACAAAGGAGAGAACGATGCTTCCAAGGATCAAATTGGGATTTGCGCTTCTCACGCTGACCCTGATTTTCGCGTGGCATTCTACGGCGAACGCGGCCGACAACGCGACCAAGACTCTCGAAACCGGCACCTTTCACGGCAAAGTCCATCAGACTTCGGGCCGCGCCACAATTTACCAGCAGGCGAACGGAAAGCTTGTCCTTCGCCTGACGAATTTCAAAACCTCGAACGGCCCGGATGTGCATGTGATTTTGATTGCGGCGAAAGACGCTGACGACGATGCGAATTTTCTGAAGAGCGCTACGCCGCGAGTCGAACTGGGAAAGCTGAAGGGAAACGAAGGCGACCAGAACTACGTGATCCCGAAGGGCACGGACCTTTCCACGTACCAGACGGTTTCGATTTATTGCGAGCGGTTCAACGCAAACTTTGGCGCCGCGCCTCTGGAAAAATTTTAACCTCAGGCGATCGGTCGTGGGTTTTAGGCCGCGACTGAGGCCTCGGTTTTGAGCGCTGAAAGGAGGCAAACCATGACAATGGGCGCAACTTCCTGGTTTTCGCGGAAGAAGTACGTTCTGGCGGCTATTGCGGTGCCCATCCTTGTGGCCGCGTGGTGGGCATTCCGGCCGGAAAAACTGTGGATCAACGTCAAGGTGAACGAGCCCGCGCCGTTTGCTTCGAACGCAGATGCTCAGCCGCTTTACACGGGCCTATTGACAGGCAAGGCGCATCCGACGAGCGGGCGCGCCTCGGTCTATCAAGCGTCCGACGGCAAGCGCGAGCTTCGGCTGACGGATTTCGCAACGTCGAATGGGCCGGATGTCCACGTGGTATTGGCCGAAAGCGGGGACGCTGCTCTTCAAAGCGAGTTCGTGAAGGGCGACTTGAACAGTATAGAACTGGGTACGTTGAAGGCAAATCAGGGTGATCAAAACTATGAGCTCCCTGACTCCACGGATCTGAACACTTACGACGCGGTCGTGATTTATTGCGAGAGGTTTCATGCGGTATTCGGCGTGGCGAAGCTTGAGAAGTTCTGAGCACGTGACCGCGTGCTGAACCGCCGAAAAACAGCAATGAGGAGGAATTTATGAGTGACGCAGTGTCGCGCACGGGCGCAAGACGAGCGGCGGCGGGCCCGGGCGCTCGCGAACATGGCAGCAGTCGACTCGGGGTTCCTCTCGCATCCATCCGTCGGGTGCAAGCAGACGGAATCCACGTGTTTTATCGTACGGCGGGCGACCCGAACGCGCCTGTGGTTCTCCTGCTCCATGGATTCCCAACATCATCTTTCATGTTCCGTGAATTGATTCCGCGCCTCGCTGATGATTACCGCGTCATCGCACCGGACCTGCCGGGTTTCGGATTCACCGAGGTGCCTTCGACAAGAAAATACGCCTACTCCTTCGAGCAGCTGGCACTGACGATCGAGGCCTTCACGGAAGCGCTCAAATTAGACCGTTACGCAATTTACGTGTTCGATTACGGCGCGCCGACCGGATTTCGTTTGGCCATGGCTCATCCCGAGAGAATAACGGCGATTATTTCGCAGAACGGAAACGCGTATGAAGAGGGCCTGGGCGACGCCTGGGGACCGATCCGCAAGTACTGGAGCGAGCCGACGGCCGAGAACCGTGACATACTTCGCCAAAGCATTCTGACGGAGGGGGGAACGCGCTGGCAGTACACGCACGGCGTCGCGAATCCGGAGAGCGTCCCGCCCGAATCGTACACGCTGGACACGGCTCTTTTCGAGCGCCCGGGCAATAAAGAAATTCAGCTGGATTTGTTTCTCGATTATGCGTCGAACGTAAAGCTCTACCCGGAATTTCAGGAATATTTCCGGCAATCGCAGCCGCCCCTCCTTGCAATTTGGGGCAAGAACGATCCTTTCTTCGTCCCCGCAGGCGCCGAGGCTTTCAAAACAGACCTGCCGAAGGCAGAAATACAATTTCTCGATACCGGCCATTTCGCGATTGAGACTCACGTGGCGGAGATTACCGCCGCAATGAAAGAGTTTCTGCAAAAAACACTCGAGTCCGGCGAGGGGAAGTCACGATGAGCGCATTTCCAGAGAACGCAGCGGCTGTGCTGGTGCACGGCGCATGGGCCGATAGCTCCTGCTGGCGCAGCGTGATTTTGCCGCTTGAAAAGCAGGGGCTTCGCGTGACGTGCGCTCCGATCCCGCTCACCTCGCTCAGTGATGACGTCGCTGCGTTGAACCGAACGGTGGCACGAACCAGCGGACCGGTTGTGTTGGTTGGCCATGCCTATGCAGGAGCCGTGATCGCTGCAACAACTGAAAAGCGAGCGAAAGCGCTCGTGTATATCGCGGCGCTCGCGCCGGATGAGGATGAGACGGTCGCGAAAGTGTTCTACCGCGAATCGGCTCATCCGGAAGCGCCGAAATTGGCCCCCGATGCGGATGGATGGTTGTGGATGCCGGAAGGCGGTTTCCAGCGGGCGGTTGCGCACAAAGCGTCAGCGGAGCAAACGAAAGTGATGGACGCGATCCAGCGGCCGATTTCGGTCCAGTGCATTCAGGAGCCGGCACCAACGCCGCTATGGAAATCGAAACCTTCGTGGTTTCTGATCGCAGAGGAAGATCGCATGATCCATCCGAAAACGCAGCGGTTCATGGCTGAACGTATGGGAGCGACAACGCGATGCCATCCGGTAGACCACACTCCCATGTACACGCAGCCGGCGCCTGTGGTGGATGTGATTCTCGAAGCCGCGCGCCAGACTCTTTCGAAGTAGGGCTCTGTGGGGAAATCGTGCGGCGCCCGCAAAGCGCAGAGAGCGACGGCGGGGTAGGTATGCAAATGCAAGAAGAGGCCGGTTCACAATCCGCTCCTCGAAGCTCCTTCGGGGTCTTCCCAGTAGAGGTCTCGGGAAACACGGTGTTCGTGCGTCGCTATGGAGACGGGCCGCCGGTTCTTATGGTTCACGGTTTCCCGCGAACAAGCCTGATGTGGCGGCGCTTAGCACCGAAGCTTGCAGGGGACTATTCGGTCGTGTGCGTGGACTTGCGCGCTTATGGCCGCAGCGGAATCCCTGCTTCTACGGACGATCACTTTCCTTACTCGAAGCGTGCAATGGCGAAAGAGCTGGTTGAAGTGATGGAGCAACTCGGCTTTTCCACCTTTGCGGCAATCGGGCACGATCGCGGCGGGCGCGTCTGCTATCGGATGGCTCTGGATCACCCGAAGAACGTCGGGCGTCTCGCTGTTTTCGACGTAATTCCGATTCTCGAAGGATGGAGCCGCGCCGATGCGCGTTTCGCGCGGACCTACTGGCCGTGGATTTTGCTGGCGCAGCAGGTGCCGCTCCCGGAGAGCTACCTGGTCCGTGCTCCCCAGGCCGTCTTCGATAACCCCTTCGGTCACGGGACGTTCACTCAGGATGTTCTCGAAGAGTACGTTTCAACCTATCGCGATCCGGCGCGCGTTCACGGAATCTGCGAGGAGTATCGCGCCGCTACAACGATCGACGTCGAGCACGACCGCGCTGACAAAGAGGCGTCGAGGCGAATCGAATGCCCGATGCTGCATCTGTGGGCCGAGGGCGGACCTCTCGATACTTTCTATCCCCAAGATGGCGGCCCGCTGGGCATCTGGCGGCAGTGGGCTCCGCACGTGCAAGGGCAGGCGATGAAGGGAGGACACTTTTTCCCGGAAGAGAATCCTGACGGTACGGCGATTCTTCTCAAGCAGTTTCTTTCCGCGTAACCTATCGACCGCTCGCGAAGTGAAAAGTCGTCTACTCAAATCAGATCTCTGCGTTCAATTCGTCCTGGGAATTAGGGCGATTCAATCGCGTGCGTCTTTTCGTGAGTTTTAGAGAATAAAATCGCGGTTCCACTACGCATCAGCACCGCAAATGGTTTCCATTTGATCTATGAGTTTGCATCCGCGCCGGAATATTTGCACCATCGTACTGTGCTTATTAGTGTAGGCACTCGAATCTGTTCAGGCCGTACTAAAGCCCTTCCGAGCTGTACCGGAGGGGTCCACAGGGCCGCGAGTTAAGGCTTCTTCGGTTTTCCGGCTGTAAATCGCAAAGCATGATCTTTGCGCCGCAGTGTACGTGTGTCTTTAAAAAAGGAGACTTTCCGATGTCGACCCCGCAGTCCAGTGCCAGTGCGATCCAACCCGGTGCATTCGCCAACGCCATGCTCGAGCCGCCATCCGGCCACAAGAAGAAACGTCTCTTGCAGAGCAGCATCTCGCTCGTGGTTCACACCGGGGTTTTGGCGTTGCTCATAATCCTGCCTCTGCTGATTTCAAACGGCCTGACGATCCAGCAACTGAACAAGACATTTCTTGTTGCGCCACCTCTGCCCGCTCCTCCTCCTCCGCGGCCCATCGTGACTCGTCCGCAAGCCGCCGCACCGAAATACACGACGAGCGTAGCGAAGCTTTCCGTTCCCACGACAATTCCGAAGACGATTTCGATGAAAGCGCCGGAAGTTGCGGAAGCGCCGTCGATTCAGTCGAACGCGGGAGTCGTCGGAGGGATGGGCTCTGTGTTCGGCGGTGATGGAACCGCGGCGCCGCCGCCTCCGGCTCCTGTCGCTGCGCCCGCCAAAAAAGTGCCGGTTTTCATCAGTGGCAATATGAAACAGCCGGTTCTGCTTTTCTCTCCGACGCTGATGTACCCGCCGATTGCGAGAGCCGCGCGCATTTCAGGCACGGTTGTGATTCTTGCGATTATCGATGAGCACGGTGACGTGGTGGAAGCCCGCGCCGTGAGCGGCCCTCCATTGTTGGTGCAGGCAGCTCTCAATTCTGTGGCGCACAGAAAATATCAGCCCACGATTCTCGATGGGCAGCCGACACCTATCAAGCTGCAGGTGCAAGTAAATTTCCAACTGGCGAGTTGAAGGCGTTTGTCAGTTGCTCAGTCGCGGCGGAAGAGGCCAAAAAGCCCGCGCGATTGGGGCTGGCAACGGATCAGTATCGCGGTGACATTATCCAGGCCGCCGGCTGCTTTGGCGAGGTCGATCAGATGTTCGGTGGCTTTCTGCGGCTTTTTCAGCGCGAGGATGGCTTCGGCAATTTTGTCGTCCGGGACCATTCGAGAAAGACCGTCCGAACAAAGCAAGTAAGCGTCGCCAACCAGCATCACGTGCTCGTCGACGTCGACTTCGACAGTTTCTGAAGCGCCGAGCGCGCGAATCAGCATGGTCTGATATTCGCTTCGCTCGGCCTGCTCCGGCGTGAGGATCCCGAGCCGAACCTGCTCGGCGACCAGCGAGTGGTCGCGAGTCAACTGTTCGAGTGTGCCTTGGCGCAGACGGTATGCGCGGCTATCGCCCACGTGCGCGAGGCTTAGGCGCTCGCCTTCGAGCCAGACGGCGACGATAGTGGCGCCCATTCCGCGCATGTTTGCGTCCGTGGAGGCGGCTTGGTAGATGGCGTGGTTTGCCAGCCGTAAGGCACTGGCGAGGCGGTTCGTCTTGTCGCTGAGATCGGGCCGAAAGTCTCCTTCGTAGGGAAGAGAAGGATCCTGCGCAGCGTTGCGGCAGTGTTGCTCGATCGTGGTAACCGCGATTTCGCTCGCCACTTCGCCGTGGGCGGCGCCACCGATCCCGTCGGACAGAATAAACAGGTTCAACTCCGGCAGGACCCGCAGGTTGTCCTCGTTCAGTTCACGGACACATCCCACGTCCGTCTGTGCTCCATAATCTATCCGCACCGGGCTCCCTCAGCCTGGAAATGTGAAGAGTCGTATGGAAGTCGCGGCCCGAGTCCTGGGCCTGGAAGGAGGCACACGCTCGCTCCTTCGCGGCGCACAATTGTTATCAGGAAAATTCGTTGGGAACAAGTAACATCGTTCGGATGGGAGTCTTTCCGCTGCGAATAGCTGCGCACGCGTTCCGCGAGCTGAGGGAACGCGGTGAAGCGATTTTCCGTTTCGACCTTTCCGGGTTCCGCTCACTCGCCTCGGCGACGGGTCCTTTGCGAAATTCAGCGGCAATTTTTGCGGGACTAATGAGGGGTTGACAGGAGGCGGAGTTTGGGGATATTCAGCTTGCGCGGGGGAGTGTGATTGGGGCGACGGCGAAGCTAAGTGCTGCGTTTTCAGCGGAATTTCGCGAGTACGGTGTGGCTTTCAGCACGAAAGCTGACTGTTTTGGCGCGAATTGGCGCCTTAAAACCGCTTAAAAGGTCTAAAAAGGTAGCAATTGGCAGGTTTTGTGCACTTATGTAACCGGACAAGTGCGGGTCGAGCTCTGTCCCAGCAGAGAAACGCTTGCTGACAAATATTGGCAAATACGAGATCGTTGCTGAGGTCGGCCAGGGGGCCATGGGCATTGTCTATAAGGCCCGGGACCCGCTCATCGGCCGCATGGTCGCCCTGAAGACCATCACCAGCGGCCTCGCCGGCAAGCCGGAACTCCTTGAACGCTTCTATCAGGAAGCCCGCTCGGCGGGCGCGCTGCAGCACCCCAACATCGTCACGGTCTTCGAACTGGGCAAGGAAGGGGATATTCCCTTCATCGCCATGGAGTTCCTGGAGGGCGACAGCCTGGAAAAGATCGTGGCGCGGCGCGATGAATTGCCGCTCTCGAAGAAGATCGGGTTCATGTCGCAGATATGCAGTGCGCTCGACTACGCGCACAAGCATGGGGTGATCCACCGCGACATCAAGCCCGGCAACATCATGCTGACGAAGGACAGCACCGTAAAGGTGGTGGACTTCGGGATCGCGCGCCTGGTGGATACGTCCAAGACGCAAACCGGGTTGATGATCGGCACGCCGGCTTACATGTCTCCGCAATTGCTGCGCGGCGAACGCGCTGATGCGCAAGCGGACATCTGGGCGCTCGGCGTGATGCTTTACGAGCTGGTGGCGTACCAGCGGCCGTTCCTTGGCGATAATCCGGCCGCGTTGATGTGGAACATCATCTCGCAGCAGCCAAAGGCGCTGCGCGAGGTCGCTCCCGGCTGCCCGGCCGAGCTGGAAGAAATCGTGGGGAAGATGCTGGAGAAGGAAGCGACGCTGCGTTTGCAGACGATGGAGGACGTCCTTCTCGAGCTCGACCCGCTCCACAAGCGCCTGCAGAGAGACCGGCTCGGGGAACTGGTGGCGCAGAGCCAGCAGCTGATCCAAAACCAGGAGTTGCAGAAGGCGCAGGGCCTGCTGCGCGAAGCGCTGCACCTGGACAGCTCGAATTCCGAAGCGAAGACGCTGCTCGATCGCGTGGGCGCGGAAATCCGGCGCGTGCAGAACGAGGCGCGCGCAAAAGAGCAGGTGGCGAAGGCGCAGGCGCTCTTCGATGCCGGCAGGCTGGAAGAGGCGAAGAGCGAGGCGGAAATTGCCGTTCGGATCGACACGAAGTATGAGCCGGCGCGAGATCTGGCCGCGCGCGTCAAAGCGTCGATCGATCGCATCAAGACGATTCAGGAGAAATTGCAGGGCGCGAAGCTGCGGATCGCCGAAGGCAGCCTCCCCGAAGCGGATCAGCTGCTGGATGACGTGCTGGCGCTGGATGGCACCAACCAACAAGCGCAAACTCTGCGACGGCAGATTCGCGATGAGACCGCGCGGCGCGAAAGGCGGCGGAAAATCAGCGAAGGCCTGCAACAGGCGCGGGCTTTCTGGTCGCAACAGAGGCATCTTCAGGCCGTGGAGATTCTCTCCGCACTACAGCAGGAGTTCCCGAACGAGGCGGAGATCAGCGAATTGCTGGTGACGGTCCGTCACGACCAGGCCGAGCAGGAAAAGCAGGAGTTGCTGGCGGAAGCGCGAAATTTGCTGGCCGCACAACGCTATGCGGATGCGCTGGCCGCGCTGGAACCGCTGCGCAACGCCTATCCCGGCGACGCGGCAGTGCGCCATCTGATCACGCTGGTTCAGCAAGAGCAGCAGGCGAAAGCAAAACGGCAGCGCTTCGAGGACGAGCTTTCGGCGCTGCGCACGAAGGTGAGCGAATCGCAGTGGGCCGAGGCCCTTAAGCGCGGGGAACAGCTCCTCAAGGAGTTTCCGCAGGAATTCGAGCTGCTGGAGCTGGTGAAATTCGTTCGCGGGGAGATGCAGCGCGCCGAGCAAAAGCGCGCGCTCGACGAACGGCTCAGTCAAGTGCGTGCTCTCGTGGACGCAGGCTCGTTTCCGCAAGCCATAAAAGCCGCGGAAAAGGCGCTGGCGGAAACGCCGGGCAACGTGGATTTGCAGATCCTGCTTGAGCGCGCGCAAACCTCACAAAAAGAGAAAGAGAAAAAGGAGTTTCTCGAGAAGCGCATCCGGGAAGTGAAAGCGCGGATCAACCGCGACGAATTGACCGACGCCGTCGATCTGGCGCGCCAGACGATGATGGTGACCGGGCCGGACACGGATATCACGCAGCTGCTGCACTCCGCGGAGATGGAGATCACGCAGCGCGAGAAGAAAAAGGAGCAGGACGAAAAATTCGAAGCGGCCAAGACGCTGGTGAGCGAGGGGAATTTCGCGGAGGCGACGCGAGTGCTCGACCAGGCGATGGCGACGCAGATTTTGGATGCGGCCGATCCTCGCGTGCAAGAAGCCTTGCGCGGTATTCGCGAGACGCAGGACCGGCAGCAGCGCGAACGCGAGGCGGAAGAAGAACGCAAACGAGAGCAGGCGCGCGAAGAAGAACGGAAAAAGAAAGAAGCGGCCGATAAGAAGGCGGCTGCAGCCGCCGCGGAGAAGAAGGCCGCCGCCGAAAAGAAGGCCGCGGCGGAGAAAAAGGCCGCCGAGAAGAAATCGCCTGCCGCCCCGGCGCCCAGGGAAGATCAAGGCGGCTCTGTTCCCTCAGCGCCATCGGCGCCCGCTCCAGCGTGGCCTCCCGCGAGTTCGGGAACGCCGGCGCGGGATTACGTATACCAGTCGGCGACGATGATTCAGGGAGCGCCGACCGCGCCGGCAGAAATGCAGCCGGTCGAGGCCGCGTCAGCAACAATGATTGCTGCAGGCACGCCCGCGCCGGTGATCGAGCAGCCGCCGCGACCAGCGCCACAGCCCGCCAGCCGCACGGCGACGGCGTCCGAAGCGGCCGTGGAGGTTGCGCCGAAACCGTTGAAAAAACGCGCCGAGCCGGTCGTTTCCGAAGTGCGCGTTGCGCCGATGGAGCAGGTTGCCGGGCCTTATCCCGAGAAAACCGCTCCTCCGATCTGGAAGCAGCCGATTCCGCTGGCGATCGGGGCAGTGGTGCTGGCCGCGGTGCTGGCAATCACGATTTACAAAGTGACGCAGTCGCCTTCGCAACCGGCGCAACAAACGGCCTCGCAGCCGGCGGGGTTTGCGCCATCGAGTCCTGTGGCAGCTCCCGCTCAACCGCTGCCGGCCCCTCCGGTGGAGTCAGCGGGACAGAAGCTGCAGGATCAGCAGCAGTCGCTTATCGACCAAGCCGCAAAGGAATTCGCCAACTCTAATTTCGACCAGGCACAGCAGAAGCTGGATCAAGCGCTGCGGATGAACGGGCCGCTCGACGACAAGGTTCAAAAGCTCGAGACGCAGTACAAGGCCGCGGCTTCGGACGTCCAGGCGCGGAAAGTGTTGCAGCAGGAAAGCCAGCTCTGGAACCAGGGCGTCGACGCGTTTAATCAGAACAATCTGGATCAGGCGAAGAGCGACTTCCAGCAGATCACGCAGCTGGTAGGCGGCGCGCACAAGGATGATGCGAACGAGTATCTGACGACGAAGATTCCGGGACGCATTGCGGAGAACCAGAAATTCGCCGAAGCGCAGCAGCTGAGCGGGCAGACGAGCGACCTGAACAGTCTCCAGAAGGCTGCCGACGACCTGAACCAGGTATTGACGGCTGATCCCTCCCGGCAGGATGCGCGGACCCTTTTCAACAGCGTGAACGCGAACTTGACGTCGCTGAAGAATCAGCAAGCGGCGCGCAATCAGTTCCAGGCGCTGGTGGGGCAATACAATGCCGCAGTCGCGGCAAAAGATGTGCAGAAGCTGCAAGGATTGCAGTCTGATTTTCGCACGTTGGAGAACAACGGCGGGCCCGTGGCGGGCGATGCGCGGAATTACGCCGACAGCATGATTCCGGACGCGATCAAGCGCGCGACGCCGGCTCCGGCAGCCGCGCCCCCTCCGCCCGCCGCTCAGCCGAAGCCTTCCCTCGAAGGCGCGTCGCTCAATGCGACGATTTTGGGTTCACACGAAGATTATAGCGGGCTGGTTGATACCAAAGTGCCGCAACCGAGCGCTTATCTCGATCTTCCGTTCAGCATCCAAGACTCGGCTGTGCCGCCGGATGTGGCTGCCAAAGCGCCGGCGGGGTCCTCGATCACGCTTCGTTTCCTGGTGGACGAACACGGAAAAGTGAGCAGCGGCCAGACGCAGGCGGGAGACCCCACGCTGGGCGCGGCGATCATTGCGGCTGCGAAACACGATTGGCAATTCAGCGAGCCGAAAATTCACGGTAAATCAGTGAAGTCGATCGTGGTGGTCACGGTGAAATTCTAAGAAGGGCACGATCGCGGCCACCCCGCCATTTAGCAGGATCCCCGAAGCACGGGATGGCTTCAGGGGCTAAAGCCCTATTGGATATGTCCGCGTTACGGCGGGGCTGAAGCCCCGCCCTTCCAGCCCGTTATCTTTTCAAAAAAAATTAACGACCGTTAACGCCGGACAAATCACGTTCGCGTGGGATAGAATCGAGGCCTGACGAGTAAGGATTTCGCGGCGTGATTCGCACCGGCCTGCGTCGCATCCAGCGAGGAGCAAAGGCGAAATGCCGAAGGCGAAAGAATTCACAGTAAAAATCGAGGACAAACCGGGCGCGTTGGGGAGGTGTTTTCAGGCGCTGGGCGAACGGGGCGTGAATATCACAGCGTTTCAGTCGTACGTGGAAGAGGGCGAAAGCGTGGCGCGGTTCGTGGCGGACGATATGGCGACGGCGAAGACGGTGCTCGGCGGGACGCAGATGATTTTCGAAGAGACGGACGTGGTGGTGGTGAAGCTGCCGAACCATCCGGGAATGCTGGGGCGGGCCGCGGCGCGGCTGGGCGAGAAGCGCATCAATATTGATTATTCCTATTGCGGATTTGAGCCGGGATCGGAAGCGGGCATGCTGGTCTTTGGCGTCGATCAATTGACGCCCGCGGCGAACGCGCTGGATGAATTGGCGGCGGAAAAGAGTTAGTCAGGGATCGGGTTCAGTGTTTTTTTCTCCGATGAATAGCTCCCCACCGGAATCGCAATCACGAGAACTGCTGACGACGCGCGCGCGTGTTTTCGTGGGTGCCATTCTGACACTACTCGTGGTGGTGCAATCGATTCGCAGCCTATTACACCCACCTGCCGTTGAATCCGACTGGGTGTCGCTGCAGGCTGGGTATTTGCACGGCTGGCTCAGCACCGTTGTGAAGGTTGGCTATTATTTGTTTTTCTGTTGGATCGCTTTTCTGTTCATCCGAGACACGAAACGGTCGGAGCGGTTGTTCTTCATCGGCTGGCTCGTAGACCTTCTGTTGTCGCCGGCGAAAGTGATCGGGCCGACTTGGGCGCTGACCGTGAGGATCGCCGGTCTCGTGGGGCTACTTATCGCTTTTGTTGCCTCATTATTGCTTTTGCTGTCCATCCCGGACGCCGAAAGTGCCGGTTACTTCAATTCACGCTACTCGGCGGCTTTTTGGGCCAGTGTTTCGATAATGGCGATGTTGGGCAGGAGATTTGCGGGCAGGTTGTGGCGGTGCTGCAGGTATTCCGCGCTGTTGTAGGACGCCCAGACTTTTCCGTGTGCGTCTTCCCAAACGAGAATTTTCAGCGGGAGATCGATGGCGATGCTGGGAGCGGCGAGCATCAGGGGAGTGCCGGCTTTCGGGTTGCCGAAGATGAGCAATTTGGTGGGCGGCATTTGCATGCCGACCTTCGCGGCCTCGCCGCTGTGATCGACAAGCGCGAATAGAGCGACGCCCTTTGCCTGCAGGATGCCTTTGAGTTTTTCGACCGTCTCATCGACCGAATGATTTGCCGGAACATCGACGATGCCGTTGGTTGCAGTGTGCGCCATGATTTCTCCTTATTCAATTTAACAACCGTATTTTGCCGCATCCGCCCCCCGCAAGTTGCCGCTCCCGCCCGCGTCAGGCAGGCTGAAGTGCGCGGCGCTGGTTTCAACCTAGGGGATTGAAGGCCGGATCGAGATGAGATAAATCGCCATTGCCAAACCCACCGCCGCGAGCAAAAAAGCGACGGCGATTGCCTGGCTCGAAGGGCGTGAGTGCTGCGTCTCGCCGCGATCCAGCTCGCGGATCAGGAGGACATGATGCCATCCGGCGAAGGCGTCCACAATCACGCCGAGAGCGATGAGTGCGACGCCGAACCAAAGCGAAAAACCCGATGATTGAACGGGCATGGCGTGTTCGACGGAAAAGAATTCCTTGAGAAAGAGGCCGAAGCGGGCGACGACGAAGCCAAATCCCATGAGCGCGAGGCCGGTGCGAATCCAGGCGAGGAGGGTGCGTTCGGCAGCGAGGTAGTCGCTCAGGCTGGCGGGGCGGTTCGGGCTGGGCGCGGGCATTTCAGTATTGTGCCGGATAATTCGGCGGAAGAAAGAGCAAAGAAAAGGCGGCGCGTTGACGGACCATGATTGGTTGGCGGGCCTCCCTTACAGGTTGCTTAGCGGATGAGCCAGAGCGGGAGGGCGGCGGCGATGAATTGTTGGATCATGTCCGCGTCGCGGCTGGTGAAGGCATTGGCGCGGTCGCTTTCCGCGTCGACAGTGCCGATGACGGTGCCGGTGGGTGAGAGCACCGGGACGATTATTTCGGAAAGAGTGTTGCCGAACGCGGTGATGTAGCGCGGGTCGTTACGCACGTCGCCGACGATCACCGGTTTCTCCTGCTCGATGGCGGCGCCGGTGAGGCCTTTGCTGACAGGGAATTTCGGAAACTCGGGCGCGCCCGCTCCGCTCCAAGCGAGGATCGAGACTTCCTCGGCACCCACGTCGTAAATTCCCACCCAACGATAGTTGCCGAGCTTGCGGATGCCGTCGGCGAGGTGTTTTGCCTTTTCCGTGCGAGGACCTCCGCCCATCGCCGAAGAGCGAATCTGGTTGAGCGTATTGTCCATCACGATCGGCATCGGGAAACCTTTGCAAATGATACGGCTAAGAGTGAGCGGTTACAACAGAGTGAAAGGAGAAGCGGATTCGATTCAAACGCGCGGCACAGGGGTTGGCGAGCTACTTGACTTCCGTGGGGTGAAACGCCATAGTAGGGCGCGTCGCGCCGTAAATTCCCTGGCTAGAAGCACGCCTACTGACCGAATGAAACATCTCTCCAAAGTGGTGTGGTTCGAAGGCATGTACCTTGGCCCGCACCATTTTCAAGCGCAGAGTCGCGCGTTCGAAGACATGGTTCATTTTTCGGCCTCGAATCTGTGGTTCGAGCCTTTCGGGATTATCGGGCAATCGCTCGATTCGGAGGCGCTGCGCAACGGGGTTGTCGCGCTGAATCATTGCCGCGGGATTTTTCCGGACGGGCTTGCGTTTCACATGCCGGAAAGCGATCCGCTGCCGGCGCCGCGCGAGATCGGCGATTTGTTTCCTCCCACACGCGAATCGCTCGTGGTGCTGCTGGCTGTTCCCGAGCGCCGCGAAAACGGCCCGAACACGGCGATGAGCCCTGCCGAAGATCGCGACCATCTGCGCTATGCGGCCGAAGAACAGACGATGCACGACGAAAACACCGGCCTGGACGAAAAGCCGGTGCAGCTGGGACGCAAACGCGTCCGGTTTCTTTTCGAGTCGGAAGACGCGTCAGGCTATGTGACTTTGCCGATCGCGCGCATGACGCGGGACGGGGCAGGGCATTTCGTTTTCGACGCGAGTTTCATTCCGCCGTGCCTTTCGATCAGCGCGAGCGAGCGGCTGATGATCATTGCGCGGCGGCTGGTGGAAATTCTGGACGAAAAGAGCGCGACGCTTTCGCGTGCGCGGCGGGCTCCCTCAAAATTTCAGGCGGGATTTTCGTCAGACGACATCGCGTCGTTTTGGTTCGTGCACACGGTGAATGCGGCGCTGGGCGTGCTGCGTCATACGTGCCTGGCGGAACGCAAGCATCCCGAGCAGCTTTTTATCGAGATGTCGCGGCTGGCGGGCGCGCTGTGCACGTTCGGGCTCGATTCGCATCCCCGCACGTTACCTCTCTACGATCACATGCATTTGGGCGAGTGTTTTCAGGTGTTGGACGAGCACATCCGCACGCATTTGGAATTGGTGGTGCCCACGAGCTACGTGCTGATCCCTCTCAAGCCGGTGGGGCGCTATTTTTACGAGGGCGAGGTGACCGATCAGCGGTGCGTGGGAAGGGCGCGCTGGATTTTTGCGATTCATTCGGCGATCGGCGAAGCGGACATGATCACGCGGACGCCGCGGCTGGTGAAAATTTGTTCGGCGGAGCTTTTGCCGGAGCTGGTGAAAACGGCGCTGCCCGGCCTGGCGCTGACACATCTGCCGGTGCCGCCTTCGGCGATCGCGCCGCGCGTGGAGCACCAGTACTTTGGGATTAGTAAGGCTGGGCCGTGCTGGGACCACATCGTGCAGACGCGGCGGGTGGGGGTTTATGTGCCGGGGGATCTGCCGTCGCCGGAATTGGAACTCGTCGTGCTGCCGGAATAGGCGGAAGAGTGGAAGCCGGCGCGCTGTTTGTCGCGAATTGAGATTTCAGCGGGTGCGGAAGAGGCGGGGGCGCGCAAGCTTCGAATATTTTCCCGTTTTCGCGCAATTTTTGGGAAGGAAAAGGAAGAAGAAATGGGAGCGACACTTTTTGGCGCTACGACAATCCGGCAGGCCGGACCCTCCGGCAAGCGGCGGACCGACAACCTCGCGCTGATTTTTCAGGAAATTCTCACGGTGATCGTGCGGGTGCGGTCGAACCGGCAGCCGGTGACGGACGGGAACAAATTCCGCAACGACATGCGCAATGCGTTGCGCGGTGCCGAAAAAGAAGCGATCACGCGCGCGTACATGCCCGAAGACGCGCGATTCGCCACGTTTGCGGTGGTCGCGTTCCTGGATGAATCAGTACTGAATTCGTCGAATCCGGCGTTTGCGGACTGGGCGCGTATGCCGCTGCAGGAAGAGCTTTACGGTCATCAACTGGCGGGCGAACAATTCTTTCAGAATGTGGACCGCCTGCTTGGGCGCAACGATTCACACGATCTGGCCGACGTGCTGGAGATTTATTTGCTGTGCATGCTGCTTGGCTATCGCGGCCGCTATGAACTTTCCGGGCCAGAGGCTCTGCGGCCGCTGATGGATTCAGTGGCCGAGAAGATCACGCGCATTCGCGGGCCGCTGCCGGGATTTTCGCCGGCCTGGGCTGTGCCGGAGGGCGCGGTCGTAACAGGCGGGCCGGATCCGTGGGTGAAGCGGCTGATGATGACGGCGATCGTCGCGGCGGGCGTGACGCTTGTTTGCTTCGTGCTATTCAAAATTATTCTCGCCGTGGGCGCTTCTGGCCTGCACACGCTGGCCACGTAGCGTTTGGGGGATCGGGAGAACATGAAACTTACGTGGGAATATTTGGCGGCGGCGGCAGGACTGGTCGTCACGCTGCTGCTGGCGTGGTTCATCGGAATCTGGGTGCACCTGCAAGGCGCGAATCTTTTGATTCTGCGGCTGGGGATTGTTGTTCTCGGCGTCCTGTGCATTCTTGGATTTTTGATGTGGGCGCGCGGCGAAAAAATGCCCGCGGCGGCCGGCGTTCCTGCCGCGCCCGGTGCACCAGCCACTCCCGAAGCGCCGGCGATGGTGGCTGCGATTGCGTCGGACGTCTCACCGGATGATATCGACCGGCTGGTGCACGAAGCGGAAAAGAAAGTGGCCGGCTCGCGGCTTGGGAAAGGCGCAAAGCTCAGCGGTTTGCCCGCGATTTTTGTTCTTGGCGATACCGGCTCGGGGAAGACCAGCACGGTGCTGAATTCCGGCCTCGATCCCGAATTGCTTGCGGGGCAGATCTATCAAGAAGGCAACGTGGTTCCGACTGCGGCTGTGAACCTTTGGTTCGCGCGCAAGTCGGTATTTGTCGAGGCTGCCGGGAAAATCGCCGCCGATCCGAAGCCGTGGACGCGCCTGCTTCACCGCCTTTCGCCGAGCCCGTTTCAATCGATTTTCGGGACGAATACTCAAGCGCCGCGCGCGGCGATTGTCTGCCTGGACTGCGAAAAGCTGGTGAAGCTGAGCGGACCTGACGCCCTTGTGGGTTCGGCGCGGACGATTCGCGCGCGGCTGGAGGAAATGGCGCATCAGCTTGGCGCAAGTTTTCCCGTTTACGTGATTTTTTCGAAACTCGATCAAGTGGCTTACGCAGCCGAATTCATGGGCAGCTTGCGTGATGATGAGGTGACGCACGTGCTCGGCATCACGTTGCCGGTTTCGGCCACGTCCGGCGTTTACGCCGAGCAGGAAACGAAGCGGCTTTCCGGCGCTTTCAATTCGCTTTTCGCGTCGCTCGCGGATTGTAGGCCGGGACTGCTCGGGCGCGAGCGCGACAAGACCAAGCAGCCCGGAATTTATGAGTTTCCGCGTCAGTTCCGGCGCTTGGGCAAACCTGCCGTGGAATTTCTCGTGGAGCTTTGCCGGCCGAGCCATTTGAGATCCGGGCCGTTTCTGCGCGGATTCTATTTCACGGGCCGGCGCATGGTCGCTTCGACGGCTCCTTCGCCCGCTGCGCTCGCCGCGCAGACGATGGTTCGCCCCGCGCAGGATTTTTCCGCAAACGCGACGACGATCATGCGCGCCGAAGACATGCCCACGATGGCGCAAATGGCGCAGGCCGCCGCGGGCACGGGAACGCAGTTCGGCACCGGCACGATGATTCAAGGCTCGTCCGAAACGCGGATGGTGCCGCAATGGGTGTTCTTGAGCCACGTCTTCAGCCACGTGCTGATGCAGGACCGCGCGGCTCTGGGCGCGAGCGGCGCGAGCACGAAGATCAATTTCTGGCGGCGCATGCTGTATGCCGGTGCGACGGCGATTTGCGCGATTTTGTTCATCGCGTTTCTTATTTCGTTCGTCTCGAATCACGCGCTGGAATCGCAAGTTGCCACGGCGGCGCAGGCGGTTCATGCGGGCGCGGCGCCGAATGGCGACCTCGGTTCGCTGCAGGATTGGCAAGCGCTCGACGCGTTGCGGCAGCCACTGCAGGAATTGAGCGGCTATCAGCAGAACGGCGCGCCGCTGCACATACGCTGGGGATTGTATTCGGGAGACGATGTCTACGCGCAAGGGCGCGCGATCTACTTCGCGCGATTCCGACAGCTTTTCTTCGATCAGACGTACAATTCGCTGCATGGCGCGCTGATGGCGCTGCCCGTTTCGCCCGGTCCAAACGACGATTACTCCGCCGCGTACAATCCGCTGAAGGCCTATCTGATCGTCAGTTCGCATCCGGAAAAATCGACGCGCGAGTTTCTGACGCCGACTTTGCTGAAATATTGGCTCGCCGGACGCGACATGGACGATGTACGGCGGCAACTCGTTCAACAGCAGCTCGATTTTTATGCGGATGAACTGAAAATTTCGAACCCCTATTCGCTCGACCCGGATTTTGCGGCAATCGGCAAAACTCACAATTACCTGGCGCAGTTTGCCGCGACGCAGCGGATTTACCGCTCGATGCTCGCCGCCGCAGCGAAGGCGAACCCCGGCCTGAACTTCAATCGGAAATATCCGGATGCGACCTCCGTGGTGCGCGATCCTTACGAAGTTTCAGGCGCTTTCACCAAAGGTGGGTGGAGTTTCATGAAGGATGCGGTGCAGCATGCCGACCAGTACGCTTCCGGCGAAGAATGGGTGCTTGGCGATCAGGCGCAGAATCAATCTGGGGCGACGAACTCGCCCGCCGAGCTCACGGCGCTTTACACGAAAGACTACATCCAGACGTGGCGCGACTTCCTGAATCAAGCGACCGTTTATCGCGGCGGGAGTTATCAGGACCAGGCGCAGAAGCTGGCGGCTCTTTCCGGCAACCGCTCTCCGTTGCTTATGCTGTTGTGTGAAGTTTCGCAGAACACGGCAGTCGATTCGCCGGACATCGCAAAGGCGTTTGCGCCGGCGCAGATGGTGGTGCCCGCGCCATGCCAGGACCAGGTGATCCAGCCGCCGAGCCAGAATTACGTGAAAGCGCTGAACGCGGTGCAAACGTGCCTTGAAGCCATTCCGCCCGGGGTAACGGGAGATGCGTTGACCACGGCTCTTGCGCCTTGCAATGCGCTTTCCGGCCAGGCTCGCGCCGCCGCCGACCAAATCGCGCAGGGATTTGCAATCGATCAGGACGGAAAAATGGACGTGCGCGTGAAGGCGCTGCTGGAAGCGCCCACAGGTGCGGCCTCGCCTCCCGCGCCGCCAGGTCCCGGAGGCGCCGAAGCGATGTGCACTTCGCTGAAGGGTATGAGCGCGAAATATCCGCTTAATCCTTCAGCTTCGCAGGAAGTATCGCTCGCGGATTTCACGGCTTTCTTCCAGCCGGGCGGAACCTTTTCGAAGTTCCTCGACCAGAACAAGACCGTGTATGACCTGCAAGGCGGCCATTACGTTCAAAAGAGCGGCAAGCCTGACGCGGCGTTGACGGCGCTTGTCAATCGCGCGGCGGACGTTCAGCGCGCGCTCTTTCCCGCGGGTGGGGCGTCGCCGCAATTCAAATTTACGGTGAGAGCGCATCCGCAGCCCGAAATCAGCAGCGAGGTTCTCACGATCGAAGGCCAGCCGCTGAAAGTCGCCGGAAACCAGCAGGGCGAGAAGACGTTCGTTTGGTCCGGGTCGGGCGGAGATGCCAGCCTCAGCATCAACGGAACGAGTTTTGGCGAGTTTCAAGGGCCTTGGGCGGCATTTCGTCTTTTTGACTACTACAACTGGACGGGCGATGCGGCGGGCTATCATCTCTCCTGGCCAGTCCGCGGCTTCGGCGGCCAGCAAGCAAAAATCAACGGCAAACCTCTTGTCGCCGAATTCGATCTCGATTCCGGAAGCGTTCCCCTATTCCAGCGTGGCTATCTGGCTGCTTTGAAGTGCCCCGCGCATTGACGAACGAGGCGCCGCGGCTTCAGCGCGGGCGCCGACAACGCCTAAGGCCAGCGTCATCAGTCCCACCGATCGCGTGAAGTTGCGCCGTTTCGTGCCGAGTTCCACAATGAGCGCCGCGAAGTTCTTTCCGTGACTGTTTCGGCACAGCCTTATGTCGGATATCCTACAGTTCCATTGCCCTAACTCACCGGCTGCCTCGATCCTAGTCAGGTCATCCATAGTTGTGCATTCGGGCTCCGCAATCAGCTTACCGGCTCCTGGGAGCCGATTTTCCGGCAGACGCTCCGCTCGGGAGGAGCCGCTTGCCTACCTACACCGAAGTCGAAGTTCGCCCGGCTGCGGCCGCGTCACAGTCGCCGGTCGCCCGTGGCCCAGAGCCGTGCCTTGCGCCAGCCCGCGTCGCCAGTGTAGATATCCTCCGCGGCTGCGCCGTCATTCTGATGACGCTCGACCACACCAGGGACTTTTTCACGAACTCGCAATTTGCCCCGGAAGACATCGCCCATACGAGCGCGGCCCTTTTCTTTACGCGCTGGGTCACGCATTTCTGCGCGCCGGCGTTTTTCCTGCTGGCGGGCACCGGCGTGTATTTTTCGATTGCGCGGGGTCGCTCGCGCGCCGAGGTCTCACGCTATCTGATGATTCGAGGAACGTTCCTGGTGCTCCTGAACCTGACCGTGGTTGCCTTCGCCTGGAGTTCCGAGTTTTTCCTCTTCAGCGGAGTCTTGTGGTCTTTGGGCTTTTCGATGATCGTGCTCGCGCTGCTCATCCGCCTGCCCGTGCGCTGGATCGCTGCCATCAGTGCCGTCACGATCGCCGGCCACAATCTGCTTGACCGGTTCGATCCGGCAAAGATGGGCGACTTCTTCGGCCCTATATGGCTCGTCCTGCACGGCTATGGAGTGTTCTGGATCGTGCCGGGGAGAGTCGCTTTTTCCGTGGTGTGGCCGATCATTCCCTGGGCCGCGGTAATGGCGCTGGGATATGCGGTGGGTCCCCTGCTTGACGGAACGGCGAAAAAGAATCCGCTTTTTTCGATCGGTGCGGGGCTGGTCGCAGCGTTCCTGGTCCTTAGGCTCTTTAAGCTTTACGGAAACGGCCACGCCCGCGTGTTCGGCGTGGCGGCGGGGCAGTGGCACCACGAAGCAACGGCCGCGCTCACGGTCGCGTCATTCTTAAACACGTTGAAATATCCGCCGTCGCTGCAATACCTGCTTATGACACTAGGGCCGATTTTTATGGTCTTGGCTTGGCTCGGCGCCAGGAAATCCACCGGAACGCTTGCCCGTGTTATCGCAGTCTTCGGACGCGTCGCCCTCTTCTTCTATGTGGTTCACTTATTTGTCGTTCGAATGGCCGCCTTCTATGCCGCATTGCTCTTCAAGCAGAAAGCGGTGTGGCTGCTCTACGGCGGGTTCATGATGAACCCCACTCCCGCCGGATACGGCCATGGCGTCGCTTTCATTTACGGTATGACGTTCGCAATCCTCGTCTTTATGTATCCGGTCTGCTGGGCATTCATGCGCTTCAAGCAGACACACCCCAGCCAGCGATGGCTCCATTATCTGTAGCTATACCGGAAGAAAGGGACTTCGAGAGGATTCGAGGTGGGCTCGCGGCCGGGCGCGCTGCGGCCGAGCCGCTCATCTCACGCGCAGGCAGGCGAGCGAGGTTAGTGTGAAGTGCGAGGCGCCGTCGCGGAGACGCCCATGCTTTGCAGAATGGAGCGGGCGCGGCGCGATTCATCCGAGCCGGGAAATTTGTGCACAACTTCGCGAAGATCGCGAATACCCGAAGTTCTCTCGTGCAGCGCGTCTTCCGCCTCGGCCCGCTTGAGCAGCGACGCGGCGAGTTTCAGGCTTTGCGGGTAATTTGAGAGCACCAGGTCGTAGGATTTAATCGCGTTACGGTAGTCCTTCTGGGCGTAAAAAATCTCGCCCAGATAGAACTGGGAATTCGAGGCCAGATCCGAAGACGGGAAATGGTTGATGTAATCGGCGAATTCCTGGCGAGCCAGGTCGTAATTTCCCGTCGTGTAATCGCGCAGGGCGTTGTGGTAAAGCGTGTCCGCGGAAATGGGAGGCATCGACGGCACCATGCTATTTGCCGCCGGCGCAGCGCCCTGCGATCCGTAGGGAGTTTGTTGCGCGCCATAGGGCGCTTGCGCAGCCGGCGCGTTATTGTACGGCGCGTTGTAGGTGGAAGGCGCTCCCGTTCCGCCGCTCGGCGTCGCCGGCGATTGCGGGTAAGACCCTTGGCCGTTTGGCGCGCTCTGGTCAGGCGGCTGAGAGCCCGGCATCGGCTGGCTGCTGGAGACCTTGGCGTCGATGCTCTGCAGCAGGTTCTGCATGTCGGTCAACTGCTGCGAGAGCTTTCCGACGCGAGCTTGCAGGTCCTGTACATTGTCGGAAATGCCTTGCGTCTGCTGCGCGACGCCGTCGACCTTCGATCCGGTGTTGGCCTGCGCGTCCTGCATCGTTTTTTGCAGCGCACCCATCTGGCTGCTCATCTGATTGACGGTGTCGATCGATTGCTGAACCAGGGTCTTCATGGACGCGTTGTTGGCGTCCATGGCGCTGCGCAGGTCCTGCTGCCCCTGCAACAGCTGCGATACGTTCTGTTCCAGCTCGACCATATCTCTGCTCACGGCTCCGGCCGGCTGCGGCGCAAGGATCGCGCCGCCCACGGCGCCGAAAATCATCGCTATCAAAGCGAGCGTAACCCATCGAATTCGCAAGGGAATGCCTCCTTCGGGAGTATTGGCTGGGGTGGAATGCTCTCTTGTGCCTGGTGACCCCATCTCGTCATATTCTTACACGGATGAGCGCACGGAAGTTCCGCTAAACGCGCTACCCAAGCTTACAACTTTTTCGCCGGAAAAATCTTCAGGCCCGGACGGATTCGCCCGGGCCTGAGGAAGAATGTTGACCGGAGCCTACTGCGCCTGGACGAAGTGAGCGCGGCGATTCTGCTGCCAGCACGATTCCGTGTGGTCGGTGCAGAAAGGACGCTCTTTGCCCCAGCTGGTCGTGGTCATGCGGTCCGTGCTGATGCCGAGCGAAATGAGGAAATTCTTCGCGGCATCGGCGCGGCGCTGGCCAAGACCCAGGTTGTATTCGGTGGAACCGCGTTCATCGCAATGGCCTTCGATGGAAACCTTCACCTGAGGATAGGAGCGGAGGAATTCCGCGTCACGGGTCAGGCTGGCCCGGGCGTCATCCCTCAGGTCAGACTTATCCGTGTCGAAGAACGCATCCTGCACGCTTTCCTGGAAGAGTTCGCTCACGTTGGGCGCTGCGGCCGGAGGAGGCGCCGCGGCGCTTGCCACGTTGACGGTAACGCGCGTGCTGGCCGTTGCGTTGCCGCCGGGACCGGTAGCGGTGATCGTGTAAGTGGTGGAACCGGTCGGGCTAACGGGCGTAGTGCCTTGCGGCGAGACGCTCCCGACGCCGGGATCGATGGTCAGGTTGGTCGCGTTGGTGGAAGACCATGAGAGAGTAGTCGACTGCCCGGAACTAAGAGTGTCAGGCGACGCGTTGATCGTAACAGTGGGCTGTGGCGTTGGAGCGGGAGTCGGCGCGGGAGCAGTTGCGGCGACCTTATGTTTGCAACCGGCAGCAAGGCTAACAAGCACGACCAGGCCGGAGAACAGCATTGTACGTCGTAAACTGCGAACCTTCATTGAAATGCCTCCTTCGGAGTCCCCGCGCGAGGGCCCTGCGGACAGACGCCGAATTGAATTTGGACCTGCTTTTATTTGTTCGACCTTATTTTACAAATTCGTCCGAAGAGCAATTTGGACGAAGACATATGAATGCAACCGCGTTTATGATCCGGCTATGAACCGCTTCCCCTCGGGGCGACGGCCCCGAAAACCTAAGACCCTCACTGCAAATGCATCCAGCCGAAAGCCGATTTCGGCCGCTACAAAACCACTGCGCGCTGTGCGGCTAGCGCGGCGACCAATTAGGCGACGAATTCTCGCCCTGGAACGTCAGTTGCCGCGGCATGCTTCCATCCGCGAGCATCGACCAAATCTGATCCGTACCGGTTCGCGTCGATTCAAAGACAATGTGCCGGCCATCCGGCGCCCAGCTCGGCCGCTCGTTTTGGCGCGTGTCGCGTGTTAACTGCGCCAGCTGGTGCGTCACGATATCCATTACGTAGATATCGTAATTACCGTCCGGGCGCTGCCAACTAAATGCGAGCAGTTGTCCATTCGGTGACCATGCCGGATCAACCACGTACCCCATGTCTGGCAAGTCGATTTTCTGGACGTTCGAGCCGTCCGAATTCGAGATATACAGCTCCGGGTGGTCATCGGCATCGCGGCCGCTGACGAAGACGATTTGCTGACCGGTCTTTGGGTTCCAGACCGGCGAGGTGTTTACGCCGACCGAGTCCGTGATGCGCTGCAAGTGGTCGCCGTCTGCATTAGCCGTGTAGATTTGCTCGCCGCCGCCCAGCCCGGACATGAAGGCGAGCTCCGAACCGTCAGGCGACCACGCGGGCATGCCGTTGGTTCCCGGAAAGCGGGGGAATGAGATCAGGTGATTCGAAGCCATCGAATAGATACATACCTGCGCGGACAACACGCCGTGATACGGCTCGTAGCACGTAAAGGCGATCCTGTTTGCGTCCGGCGACCAGCGCGGCGTGAGCGCGATGGACCTTAGATGCGTCAGTTGATGCGCGTTTGCCCCGTCATAATCCATCACCCAAATCTCTTTGCTGCCGCCGCGGCTCGAAACGTAGGCGATCTGCGTCTGCGCGATGCCGGGCAGGCCGCCGCCGAGCAGAGAAATAATGTCGTCGGCAAACTGATGCGCGAGCTGGCGCGCGCCCTCGTCCGTCGCGGGGCCGGTGTAGATCTTTTGCAACGCTGGCGGCGAGGAGGGGCTTTGCACGTCAGAGAGGAAGCCGTAAACGGAAAGGTTCGTCCCGTTCTGCGCCATGCTGCCATACGCGAGCATGTAAGTGTTTGCGGGCGCAGCGGCCCAATCCTGCGCGTACGGCTTGCCCTGAGTGTCTGGCGTCGAGAGGTCGCCCGGCTTGCCCGGTGTCTGGAGCGGATAGAAGCTCTGGCTTACCATATCGAGAATGCCGGAGTAATCGAGGTCGTTCCAAAGAACATTGTGGAACGTGGTCTCGAAAGGCGCGACGTTTGAAGGCGCCGCCAAATCAGGCGTTGCGACGCGAGCTTTGGCCACGCCAAGCCCCGTTCCGGTCTTAAACCAATCATCCTGCGCCGAAGCGGGACGCGCTGCCAAGAGCGCCGCCGCCGCGAGCACACAGGCCATCATTGCTGTCTTCTTCATGCCTCTCTGTCCTTGAACCGCAAAACTAACGTTGCCTTCTATAATCAAAATAAAATTCAACACCCACGCGCGAGCCGCCGTAAGCCGCGGGGAGCGGCATTAGTGGGCTCGCTTGTTGGACGGCTCTCATGGCCGAAGAGTCAACCGAATAATTGTTGCTTGATTGCGTGATCTGAATATTCGTCACCGTCCCGTTGCGCAAAATGTCAAACGTGACCACGACACGCGGCGCCCACGAAAGCGATGGGTCGATGGTCGATTGTAGCCAGTTGCTGCTGATCCGCTGCTGAACGGCGGTGACGTACCACGAATAGAGAGACCCAAAATCGCCTGCCCCCGCGCCATTGAACGCAAGGCCGGCAGGCGTCGCGGCGGCATTCCCCATCGCGAAAGTCGAGCTGCGCGGTATCGCGGGCGAGCCCCGCTCGCCGTAAGGAATGGCATTCGGCGGCGGTGGAGTCGGCTTATCCAGCAGCCGCGACGGCCGCGAATTGTATTGCGGCTCGGCTTGGACCGACGGAGTAGGCGCAGCCTTGGGCGGCGGTATGTATTTCGGCTTGTGCTTTAGAAATTCCGGGATCGGCGTTGCATCCGGCGGAATCACCGGCTTGGGCACCGGCTCGCTCTGATACAGTCCTTTCGAGTTGTCGACCACGCGGCTGTTCGTTTGCACGTCCGGCGCAGGAAGCGGGATTGCCGGAAGATTGCTGACGACGCCGACCGTCATGGAGCCGCCGGGCCCCCCCCAAGCGTTTCCGCGGCCGGCAAAGAAGTTCCCCAGAATCGCGAATACTAAAATGCAGCCGTGCAGAACCAAGGCAAGGATGAGAGGAGTTTTGAGGCTGTCCACGGGCGGTCGAGTTGCGGCAATCGTGGTCATGGAAGCTATTGCGGACTCGAATTCTCGTCGTTCAAGGGTTGCGTCACCACGCTCACGTCGGTGATTCCGGCCTGGCGAAGCGCATCCAGCACGGTGGCCCAACTGCCGAAAGGCACAGTCTCATCGCACCGCACATAAACGGCCTGCTGCGGCGTCTTCGACTGCGCTTTGATCTCCTGGCCCAGATTGTGGATGTTGACCGGCTTGTCGTTCAGGTAGATGCGCTGGCCCCGGTCAATGGAGACAACCATGCGCACCTGGGTCATGGCGACCACCGTCTTCGTCTTCGGCACGTCCACGTCGATGCCCGATTGCAGGATCGGCGCCGTGATCATGAAGATGATCAGCAGCACGAGCACCACATCGATAAACGGCACCATGTTTATTTCGGATAGGGAGGTGCCGATTTCGCGTTGAACTTGTGGCATCGCTGTTTTCGAACTTCAGCTATACATTGTCTCGATTTTCGAGACAAACTCCGAAGCAAAACTTTCCATCCGGGAAGCGAGCGAGCGAATTCCCTGGAGGAAGTGGTTGTAGGCAATCAACGCCGGAATTGCGGCTGCAAGCCCGGCGGCTGTGGTGATCAGCGCTTCTGCAATGCCGGGCGCAACCGCGCGCAACGTGGCTGCGCCGGAATCGCCAAGGCCGGAAAAGGCGTCCATAACGCCCCACACCGTGCCGAAAAGGCCGATGAACGGCGAAACGGATGCAATGGTGGCAAGGGTCGACATGCCGCGCTCAAGGCGCCGAACTTCGTCGCCGGCGGCCACGTGCATCTCGACGCCGATGGCGCTGGTGTTTTTAGGTTTGCCGCCCTGCGGACCCGAGCCGTTCATCTGAGCGGTCAATTCGGAATACCCCGCGTTGTAAACCGCGGCCATTGGCGTCCCGCTGCCGCCACGGAGGCTCTTCGGATTGGGCAAGCCGCCGCCCGCGCGAAAAATCTCAAGAAAGCGGGCCGTCTTGCGGTCCATGCCGCCGAGCTGGAACCATTTCTGGAAGATCAGCGCCCAGGAAAAAATCGAGAGAACGAAAAGCACTCCGAGGACGATGCGCGCCACGCCGCTCGTTTGCTGCAAGAGGGTGAGCGGGCTGGCAAAAAATAAAAGCGCCAGGCCTGAAATTTTAATTCTCCAAAGGGAATTTCTAAACGACCCGAATTACGCTAGCACACGCATACCCATGGGTCAAACAGATGAGACGCTGCAGGTGCAAAATTCGATGCCTGTGAATAAAAATTTACGGAGTCACGTTTTCTAAAAAGGCACTGGGATGGCGACCCGACGCTGCTCGAAACGCTTCGTCGCACCGCAATCTAGTGCCCGAGGAATTTCTCGAGCTTCTCGACGTCCGGCTCGGCCAGGTCCAGATAATGCTTCGCCTGGGCGGCATTTTGCGCCTGCACGGCAGACTGGGCTTTGGAAAGGTTGTTTTGCATGCGCTCTTCGGCAGCGGCCATGTCCCCGCGCAGGCTGAGTCCTTGCGCAGCTTGCGCTTTGCGCAATCCGTCGAGGCTGGCGCTCACCGCATCCGCGCGGCTCGTCATCTGGTCGACTTCCTTTTCCATTTCCGGCAAATCCGCCGCATCTGCTGCCGGCTGGCTATTCGATGCGGTGCCGCTTGCGTTCGCCGGACTTGACGCCGCGGCAGTTGGCGTCTGCGGATTTTCCGCCTTTGCGCCCGCACTTGGGCCTGACGGCTGAGCCGCACCCCCACGCGGCGGAACAGCGATATGCGGCTGCGTGTCCGCAACGGCCGACCCTTGCGCCTCAGCGCCCGAACGCGGCGGCGCGAAAACGTGCGGCGCACTTTGCGAAGCGGGCGAATCCGTCGAAGTAGCTCCGGCGGCTGTTGTAGTCGAAGAAGATCCGC